>Ga0070684_100004524_pt1 | contig 10591 bp, 9 predicted proteins | sample KBSC723LmetaG_FD_65653 | JGI IMG/M metagenome (GOLD analysis project Ga0070684, IMG submission 65653) | Corn rhizosphere microbial communities from Kellogg Biological Station, Michigan, USA - KBS C7.2-3L metaG | ecosystem: Host-associated > Plants > Roots > Rhizosphere ...
CAGACCCGCTCGCCCGATCAGACCGCCCGCTTCGACGTGGTCAACGCGGTCGTCGAGAAGCAGGCCCGCAAGCGGCCCGGCCGCGCGGCGTACATCGACACGTACCGGCTCTTCGCCGGCGACGACGGCGGGTACACGCAGTACATGCGGAACCTTTCGGGCGACCTCGTCCTCGTGCGTTCCGCGGACGGGGTGCACTTCGAGCGCGAGGGCGGCGACATCATCGCGCGCGAGGTGCTCAAGGAGCTCAACAAGCAGTTCGACCTGACGAGCTGGCGCAAGAAAGCGCAGTAGACGCAGGCGCCGGCGGCCGCCGCATAGATTTCGTCCCGTGCGGATCTGCCTGATGATCGAAGGGCAGGAGGGCGTCACCTGGGCGCAGTGGCTCGCGCTGGCGCAGGCGACCGAGGCCGCCGGGCTCGAGGGGCTCTTCCGCTCCGATCACTATCGCTCGATCGTGCGCGGCGAGCCCGCGGGTTCGCTCGACGCCTGGGCGACGTTGGCGGCGCTCGCAGCCCGGACGGAGCGAATCAGGCTCGGGACGATGGTCTCGCCGGTGACGTTCCGGCCGGCCTCGGTGCTCGCGAAGAACGTCGTGACCGTCGACCACGTCTCCGGCGGCCGCGTCGAGCTCGGGATCGGCGCGGGCTGGTACGAGCTGGAGCACGAGACGTACGGGTTCCCGTTCCGGACGGCGCGCGACCGGGTCGACGAGCTCGACCGGCAGCTCCACGAGATCACCCGGCAGTGGACGGAGGCCGACGACATCCAGCCGACGCCGGTGCAACAGCCGCGCCCGCCGATCATCGTCGGCGGCCGCGCGAAGCCGCGCACGGTCGCGCTCGCCGTCCGCTACGCGGACGAGTACAACACCGTCTCGCCCTCGGTCGACGAGGCCCGCGAGCGGCGTCAGAGGGTCGACGCTGCGGCACGCGAGGCCGGGCGCGAGCCGCTCCGCTTCTCGATGATGACCGGCTGCGTCGCCGGCCGGGACGCCGACGAGGTCGCAGAGCGGCTTGCCGCGATCGGCGCCGTCACCGACCGCCAGGCCGAGCCACCCCCGATCGCGGGGACGCTCGAGGAGGTCGTCGACCGGCTCCGGGAGTACGAGGCCGCCGGCGTCGAGCGCGCGATGCTGCAGCACCTGCACCACGAGGATCTCGAGATGGTCGCGCTCCTCGGCGAGGTCGCCGCCGCGCTGGATGGTTGACCGGAAATTGGCGTGAAGTCCGGGGGCGTCCCAGACCAAGCCGGGCGGCGTGATCGGCCACGGCGCGTACCGGTAGTACGTGTCGTGGACGAGCGCGTCGATCCGGCGCCGCGTCTGGGGCGCCATCCGGTTCGCGCTGATTTCCGGTCAGCCATCCGGGCTCGTAGCGGCCGCTAAGGGGGCGTCAAGATCCGGCGCGGCGGCGTACGAGTCGCGTCAAGACAGGCACTCACGCCGTTGCGCGAGCGGTACGACGAGGGCATGCGAGATCTCGTGTTCGTTGCCCTCACACTCGGGTTCTTCGGCGCGGCGGCGGCGTTCGTCGCGGGCTGCGAGCGGATCGTCGGCCGGGTCACGGCCGGGGAGCGCGAGCGATGAGCCTCGAGAACGTCGTGGGCCTCGTGCTCGCGATCCTCGTCGTCGCCTACCTCGTCTGCGCGCTCCTGGCGCCCGAGCGGCTCGGCTGACCACGACGCCGTGAGCTGGCAGGCATGCGCTCAGGCGGCGTCCCTCCTCGCGCTCGTCGGCCTCTCGACGCCGCTGCTCGGCGCACACATCGCCCGGGTCTTCGGCGACGGCGCCGCTCCCGGCGACCGCGTCTTCCAACCGCTCGAGCGAACCCTGTACCGCCTGGGCGGGATCGACCCCGAACGGGAGCAGCCGTGGCGGGTCTATGCGTTGTCGGTGCTCGTGTTCAGCCTCGTCTCGGTCCTCGGCCTCTTCGTGCTCCAGCGCGTGCAGGGAGACCTCCCGCTGAACCCCACGCACGTCGGGGGCGTTGCGCCCGCTCTCGCCTTCAACACCGCGGTCAGCTTCGTGACGAACACGAACTGGCAGAGCTACGCCGGCGAGTCGACGATGAGCCACCTCACGCAGATGGCGGGCCTGACGGTTCAGAACTTCGTCTCCGCGGCCGTCGGGATCGCCGTCGCGATCGCCCTGGTGCGGGGCATCACGCGCCGGCGGAGCGAGACCATCGGGAACTTCTGGGTCGACCTGACGCGCTCGACAACGCGCATCCTCCTGCCGCTCGCGCTGGTTCTGGCCCTCGCGCTCGCCGGGCTCGGCGTCGTCCAGACGCTCCACGGACCCGCGACGGCGCACACCGTCGGCGGCGCGACCCAGGCGATCTTCCGCGGCCCAGTCGCGAGCCAGGAGGCGATCAAGGAGCTCGGCACGAACGGCGGCGGCGCCCTCAACGCGAACTCCGCGCATCCGTTCGAGAACCCCACCGGCCTCACGAACCTCCTCGAGATGTGGGCGCTGCTCGCGATCCCCTTCGCCCTCACGTTCGCCTTCGGCCGGCTCGTCGGCGACCGGCGGCAGGGCTGGGCGATCTTCGTCGCGATGCTCGTGCTCTGGGTCGGGTCGGCCGCGCTCGCGACCTGGGCGGAGGTCGACGGCAATCCGCAGGTGCACGCGCTAGGCGCAGCCGGAGCGAACATGGAAGGCAAGGAGGTGCGCTTCGGTGCGCCCGCGTCGGCCCTCTTTGCGGCCTCGACGACGGGCACCTCGACGGGCGCCGTCGACGCGGCGCACGACAGCTTCACGCCGCTCGGCGGCGCGGTGCCGCTCGTCAACATGATGCTCGGCGAGGTGAGCCCCGGCGGGGTCGGCTCCGGTCTCTACGGAATGCTGGTCTTCGCCCTGCTCGCAGTGTTCATCGCAGGGCTGATGGTCGGGCGGACGCCCGAGTACCTTGGCAAGAAGGTCCAGGCGGCGGAGATGAAGCTCGTCGTGCTCTATCTCCTCGCCGTGCCCGCGCTGATCCTCACGTTCGCCGGGATCTCGGTGGTGCTCGATTCCGCGAGCGCCTCGACCCTCAACCCCGGCCCGCACGGCCTCTCCGAGATCGTCTACGCGTTCACCTCGGCCTCGAACAACAACGGCTCGGCGTTCGGCGGACTCGGCACCAACACCGACTGGTTCGACACGACCCTCGGTCTCGCGATGCTCGGCGGGCGCTTCCTCTTGATCGTTCCGGCTCTCGCGCTCGCCGGCTCGCTGGCGCGGAAGCGGCACGTCCCTGCGACCGCCGGGACGTTGCCCACGGGGACACCTCTTTTCGCCGGCTTGCTCGTGGGCGTGGTGCTGATCGTCGTCGGCCTCACCTACTTCCCCGTCCTCTCCCTCGGCCCGATCCTGGAGCAGCTCGGCCGATGACGAGGAGCTCGAGCCTCTTCGATCCCTCGATTGCCGGCCCGGCCACGCTGCAAAGCCTGCGGAAGCTCGACCCGCGCCGCATGGCACGCAACCCGGTGATGTTCGTCGTCGAGCTTGGCAGCGCACTCGTCACGGTGCTCTTCGTCCGCGACCCCGGCGTCTTTGCCGGCCTGATCGCGCTGTGGCTCTGGTTCACCGTCCTCTTCGCGAACTTCGCCGAGGCGATGGCCGAGGGCCGCGGCAAGGCGCAGGCAGCCGCGCTCCGTCGAACACGGTCGGAGACGATCGCGCACCGGCGCGGGCCGGGTGGCGAGCTCGCGGACGTGCCGAGCTCGGCGCTCCAGGCAGGCGACGAGGTCGTCGTCTCGGCCAGCGAGGTGATCCCCGGCGACGGGGACGTGATCGAGGGGATCGCCAGCGTCGACGAGTCCGCGATCACAGGGGAGTCGGCGCCCGTCATCCGCGAGTCGGGCGGCGACCGCTCCGCGGTGACGGGAGGAACGCGTGTGCTCTCGGACGAGATCGTCGTGCGTGTCACCTCGAAGCCGGGCGAGAGCTTCCTGGACCGGATGATCGCTCTCGTCGAGGGCGCGAGCCGCCAGAAGACGCCGAACGAGATCGCGCTCGACATCCTGCTCGCGGGGCTGACGATCGTCTTTCTCTTGTCTGTTGTCACACTCCAGCCGTTTGCCGTGTACTCGCGCGCGGAGCAGCCGGTGATCGTCCTGGTCGCGCTGCTCGTCTGCCTGATCCCGACGACGATCGGCGCCCTCCTCTCCGCCATCGGGATCGCCGGGATGGACCGGCTCGTGCAGCGGAACGTCCTCGCGCTGTCTGGTCGCGCCGTGGAGGCGGCCGGCGACTGCTCGACCCTGCTGCTCGACAAGACCGGGACGATCACGCTCGGGAACCGGCAGGCGACCGCGTTTCTGCCGCTGCCCGGGGTGGACGCCGGCGCGCTCGCCGACGCCGCGCAGCTCTCGAGCTTCGCGGACGAGACGCCCGAGGGACGGTCGATCGTCGTGCTCGCGAAGGAGCGCTACGGCCTCCGCGAGCGCGAGCTCGCCGGAGCGACGCTGATCCCGTTCAGCGCGCAGACGCGGATGAGCGGCGTCGAGCTCGACGGCCGTTCGCTCCGCAAGGGCGCCGGGGACGCCGTGCGCCGCTGGATCGAGGAGCAGGGCGGCGCCGTCCCGCAACCCCTCGGCGAGCTCGTCGACGGGATCGCCCGGGCCGGCGGCACGCCGCTCGTCGTCGCGGAGAACGGCACGGCGCTCGGCGTCGTGCAGCTGAAGGACGTCGTCAAGGAGGGGATCCGCGACCGGTTCGACCAGCTGCGGCGGATGGGCATCCGGACGGTGATGATCACGGGCGACAACCCGCTGACCGCGAAGGCGATCGCCGACGAGGCCGGGGTCGACGACTTCCTCGCCGAGGCGACGCCCGAGGACAAGCTGGCGCTGATCCGCCGCGAGCAGGCCGAGGGAGCGCTCGTGGCGATGACCGGCGACGGCACGAACGACGCGCCCGCGCTCGCCCAGGCCGACGTCGGCGTCGCGATGAACACCGGGACGCAGGCGGCCAAGGAGGCGGGGAACATGGTCGACCTCGACTCGAATCCGACCAAGCTCATCGACATCGTCGAGATCGGGAAGCAGCTGCTGATCACGCGCGGGTCGCTGACCACCTTCTCGATCGCAAATGACGTCGCGAAGTACTTCGCGATCATCCCCGCGATGTTCGCCGGCACGTTCCCGGCGCTCGACCGCCTCAACGTGATGGCCCTCGGTACGCCGCAGAGCGCGATCCTCTCGGCTGTGATCTTCAACGCGCTGGTCATCGTCGCGTTGATCCCGCTCGCTCTCCGCGGGGTCCGCTTCAGGGCTCTCTCCGCCGCCGCGATGCTGCGCCGGAACCTCCTCGTCTACGGGATCGGCGGGATCGTCGCGCCGTTCGTCGGGATCAAGCTGATCGACCTCGTGGTCACGGGTCTGGGGATCGTCCGATGACCGTCGTCCGGCGACAGCTCCTCCCCGCGCTCGTCGCGTTCCTCGCGCTGACGGTCCTCACGGGCATCGCCTATCCGCTCGTCGTCACCGGGATCGCCCAGGTCGCCTTTCCCGGGCGCGCGGACGGCTCGCTCGTCGAGCGGAACGGCGTCGTGGTCGGCTCGAGCCTGATCGGCCAGCGATTCGCGGGTCCGCGCTGGTTCCACTCCAGGCCGTCCTCGGCGGGCGACGGCTACGACGCGATGTCGAGCTCCGCCTCGAACCTCGGCCCGACGAACCCGACGCTGCGCCGGGTCGTGCGCGCGCGCGCCGTGTCGTACCGGCGCGACAACGGCCTGCCGGCGGGCGCTCCGGTCCCGCCCGACGCGGTGACCGGGTCCGGCTCCGGCCTCGACCCGCAGATCTCCGTGGCCAACGCGCGAATCCAGGCGACGCGCGTCGCACGCGCACGCGGCCTCTCGACGGCGGACGTCCTCGAGCTCGTCGCGATGCACACGGACGGGCGCCCGCTCGGGTTCCTCGGCGAGCCCGGCGTGAACGTCGTCGAGCTCGATCTCGCGCTCGACGGCGTCGCGCGCTAGCGGCACGCTGTGGGCATGGCGCGCGGAACGCTTCGCATCTACCTCGGCGCCGCCGCCGGCGTCGGCAAGACGTTCGCCATGCTGAACGAGGGGCGCCGTCGCGCGGAGTACGGCGAGGACGTCCTGGTGGGCTTCGTGGAGACCCACGGGCGAGCGAAGACGGCGGAGCAGGTGCGCGGCCTCGAGGTCGTACCCCGTCGCCGCGTCGCCTACCGCGGGGCGACGTTCGAGGAGCTCGACGTCGATGCGGTGCTCGCCCGGCGACCGCGGGTCGTCCTCGTCGACGAGCTCGCCCACACGAACCTGCCGGGATCGAGGAACGAAAAGCGCTGGGAGGACGTCGAGGAGCTCCTCGCCGCCGGCATCCACCTCATCTCGACGCTGAACGTCCAGCACCTCGAGTCGCTCAACGACGTCGTCGAGCAGATCACCGGCGTGCCCCAGCGGGAGACGATCCCCGACGAGGTCGTGCGCCGCGCCGACGAGCTCCAGCTGGTCGACCTCACGCCGACGGCGCTTCGGAACAGGCTCGCCCGCGGCGACGTCTACCCGCCGGAGCGCATCGACACCGCGCTCGCAAACTACTTCCGCCCGGGGAACCTCTCGGCCCTGCGCGAGCTCGCACTCGCGTGGCTCGCCGACCGCGTGGACGAGGCGCTGGCGGACTACCGGGCCCGCCACGGCATCGAGGAGCCGTGGGAGACGCGCGAGCGGATCCTCGTCGCGCTCACCGGCTCCGCCGACGGCGAACGGCTCGTCCGGCGAGCGGCACGCATCGCGCAGCGCACGAAGGGCGAGCTCGTGGCCGTCCACGTCATCCCGCAGGACGGGCTCGCCGGCCCCTCGGCGGCGCTGCTCGAACGGCAGCGCCTGCTCGTCGACGAGCTGGGCGGCACGTACCACGAGATCGCCGGGGCCGATGTCGCGGAGGCGCTGCTCGACGCCGCGCGGTCCCTGAACGTGACGCAGATAGTGATGGGCGCGAGCCGCCGCTCGAGCTGGCAGCGCCTCACCCGAGGCTCGGTGATCGGACGCGTCATCCGTGGGTCGGGGGTCGGGATCGACGTCCACGTGATCAGCCACCCGGAGGGCCGCTCCGAGGACGCGTACGTCGTGCCCCGGACCCGCCGCCCCGCCGCGCTACCCCGGAGGCGCGTCCTCCTCGGTTTCGGCCTGACCATGGTCGCTCTGCCTCTGCTGACCTGGATCCTCACCCAGGTCCGCGGCGACCTCGGCGTCTCGACCGTCATGCTCCTCTACCTCCTGCTCGTCGTCGCCGTCTCGGCACTCGGGGGCCTCTGGCCCGCGCTCACGGCGGCGGTGGCCGGGAACCTCGTCGTCAACTGGTACTTCGTCCCTCCCCTCCACACGCTCACGATCGGCTCGACCGAGCATCTCCTGGCGCTCGCCGTCTTCCTCACGGTCGCCGCGGCGATGAGCGGCTTCGTCTCGCTCGCCGCGCGGCGCGCTGTCGAGGGGCGGCGCGCATGGGCGGAGGCGGAGGCGCTCGCGCGGCTCGCCGGCTCGGCCCCGGCCGCGACGACTCTCGACACGCTCGTCCGCGTGCTCGGCCTGGAGGGCGCCGCCGTCCTCCACCGGTCGGACGACGGCTGGCGGGTCGACGCAGGCGCAGGGAGCCGCGTCCCTGGAGACCCGGGCGCCGCTGCGATGACAATCGACCTCGATCCGGCTCATGTCCTGGCGATCGCCGGAACGCCGCTCCGCAGCGAGAACCAGCGCGTGCTCGACGCGTTCGCGCGCGAGCTCGCCGCGTCCGTCGAGCTCGGCGAGCTCCAGGCGGAGGCACGTGAGGCGGGTGCGCTGTCCGCGGCGAACGAGCTGCGCTCCGCGCTTCTCGCCGCCGTCTCGCACGACCTACGGACGCCGCTCGCCGCGATCAAGGCCTCCGCCTCGAGCCTCCGTCAGCGCGACGTCGAGTGGCCGGTCAAGGCGCGCGAAGAGTTCCTCGCCACGATCGAGGAGGAGACCGACCGGCTCGACGCGCTCGTCGGCAATCTCCTCGACATGAGCCGGCTGCAGACGGGAGCGCTCGACGTCGCGGCGACGCCGGTCGCGCTGGACGAGGTGCTCCCGGCGGCGCTCACCAGCCTCGGCGCGCCGAACGGCGCCGTGCGGCTCGACGTGGACGAGGCGCTGCCCCGCGTCCTCGCCGACCGCGGGCTGCTCGAGCGTGCGCTCGCGAACGTGATCGCGAACGCGATCCGCTTCTCGCCGCCGGGAAAGCCGCCGTCGGTCCTGGCCGGCGTCGTCGACGGGGCCGTCGACATCCGGGTGGTCGACCGCGGCCCCGGTGTCGCAGCCGAGGAGCGGAGCCGGCTCTTCAAGCCGTTCCAGCGCCTCGGGGACGCGGGGCAGAGCGAAGGCGTGGGGCTCGGGCTCGCGGTCGCGAAGGGCTTCGTCGAGGCGATGGGCGGTGAGCTCGAGGCGGACGACACGCCGGGCGGCGGGCTGACGATCGTCGCGCGGCTGCGGGCGGCCGAGTGACCAGGATCCTCGCCGTCGACGACGAGCCGCAGATCCTGCGCGCGCTCGCCACGAACCTCCGCGCGCGCGGATACACGGTCGACCTCGCCGGGACGGGTGAGGCGGCGCTCATGCTCGCCGCGCGCAAGCATCCCGATCTCGTGATCCTCGATCTCGGGCTCCCCGGGATCGACGGCGTCGAGGTGATCCGCGGCCTGCGCGGCTGGAGCGCGGTGCCGATCATCGTCCTCTCGGTACGCGACGCCGAACGAGACAAGGTCGCGGCGCTCGACGCCGGCGCCGACGACTACGTGACGAAGCCGTTCGGGATGGACGAGCTGCTCGCCCGGCTACGGGCCGCACTCCGGCGCTCCGCGCCGGGCGAAGACGAGGCGGTGGTCGAGACAGAGCACTTCACCGTCGATCTCAGCGCGAAGCGCGTCACGACGCCCGGCGGCGAGGTGCGGCTTACGCCGACGGAGTGGCACGTCGTCGAGGTGCTCGTCCGGAACGCCGGCAAGCTCGTCACCCAGCGCCGGCTCCTGCAGGAGGTCTGGGGACCGCAGTACGGCACGGAGTCGAACTACCTCCGCGTGTACCTCGCCCAGATCCGTTCGAAGCTCGAGCCGGAGCCGTCGCGTCCCCGGTACTTCCTGACGGAGGCTCGCATGGGCTACCGCTTCGAGCCCCACGGCGCCCCGTCCTAGTAGGCGTCAGGAGATCGCGCCGCCCTCGGACTCCCAGTCCTCGACGGCGACGGCCTGGAGGCCGAACACCTCGGCGGCGGACGGTGCGAGCGCGGCGACCAGGAGCTGCGCCGGCTCGGCTCGGCGGTTGCGCGAGAGCGGCCGCTCGATCGCCTGCGCCACGCAGATGCCGGCAAGCCACCAGGCGGCGACGACCAGCGGGCTCGAGTCGCTGACGATCGCCCACGTCGCGATGTAGCCGCTCCAGAGCGCGAAGAGCCAGGCCGCCGGCCGGCCGGCCAGGAGCGACAGCGACAGTCGCCGGTCACTGTGCCCGTCGAGCGGCCGCGTCACCGCACTCCGTCGGTTCATCGAGCCCTCCGGTCGAGATTCGGACGCACTCCCCTGCTGTGCCCGGCTCGACGAGCAGCGTGCAGAGGAGACCCCGACGCCGACGACGCTGACCGGATACACGCACGGTAGCTGCAAGGCCGCCTCCGCGCCCTCTCCGAAGGTGGAGGGCAGGCTCGACCCCGGTGCTGGAGCGCAGGGCCGCCGGGCCTCCTCGGGCGCCTGCCCTCGCGAAGATCCGCTGGGCGGCGCGCGTCGGCGCCATCTCGGGCTGCCGGTTGTCGTAGTCGCTCTCCGGCTCGACCGAGCAGCCCGCTTCACCCGATTTGGACGACGGCAGCACGTTGACGTGGCGGCCCGCGCCTGTCAGCGTGCCGCGCATGTGTTGCCTGGCACTCGTCTCGGTCGGTCTCGGGCCGCGGATCGCGCTCGCTCTGTGGTGGATCTTCGGCGACCGTGTCGACCTCGCGTTCGGCTCGTGGATCGTGCCGCTGCTCGGCCTGCTGTTCCTGCCGTGGACGACCCTGATGTACGTGATCGTCTGGTCGCCGGTCGGCGGCGTGGAAGGCGCGGAGTGGCTCCTCGTCGCGCTCGGCCTCGTGCTCGACATCGCGACGTACAGCGCGCGCTCGGCGCGCGGGAAGACGAGCTACTACTAGAGGCCGCTCCCTGAGTCTCAGGCGGGACGCCGAGCGTGCCGATACTCGTCGTGTGAAGCCGAGAGGGATCACCTGGACGGACTCGTCGTGGTTCTTCCTCGTGGTCGCGGTCCTCATCCTCTTCCTGCGTGGCCTCGCCTGACGAGGGCGATCGGCCCTTGCGGCCGTGCGTAGACTGCGGCGCGTGAGCGGGGTCCTGGTCGGATTCGACGACTCGGCGGCGGCCCGCCGCGCGCTCGAGCGCGGCATCGGCGAGGCGCAGGCGCGGAAGGCCCGTCTCGTCGTGCTCTCGGTCTTCGAGGTGCCGCTCGATCCACAGGTCGATCGGTTCTTCGGCACCCTCGACGACGTCGCCGACTGGGAGGGCCAGCCGATCGCGCCGCCACCCGAGCTCGTGGGGCTGCTGGCCGAGGCACGCGACGAGGTCGAGGCCGCCGGTCTGCAGGCC
>Ga0070684_100004525_pt1 | contig 10590 bp, 6 predicted proteins | sample KBSC723LmetaG_FD_65653 | JGI IMG/M metagenome (GOLD analysis project Ga0070684, IMG submission 65653) | Corn rhizosphere microbial communities from Kellogg Biological Station, Michigan, USA - KBS C7.2-3L metaG | ecosystem: Host-associated > Plants > Roots > Rhizosphere ...
GTTCCCTCCCCTGCCGCCACACGTCGCCGAAGCGAACCTCGCCCAACCGCGCACGCACCGCGTTGACCGTCTCCGTGTGCGTCGACTGCTCCGCTGGCGCGAGCTCGACTCCGAGGCTCTCCCGCAGCATCTCGGCAGCCCCAAGCAGCTTCGCCGCTTCCTCCGCGCGCTCCGTGAGGACGAGCACGGCCGCCAGCCCCTCGAAGCAGTAGCCGATCACATCCTTGAACTCGAGCTCGGCCAGTCGGCGCAGTGCATCGCGTAGGCGGTCGAGCGCACGCTCCGGCTGGTGCTCCGACAGTGCGGAGAAGCCCTGGTTGACGAGCGCAAGGGCCATGCCTTCGCTGTCCTCCAGCGTCTCGAAGAGGGCGTACGCCAGCTGGCTCAGCTCCGAGGCCTTCTCGTACTCGCCCCGCTCGAGCGCGATCCCGCCCAGGTTGCTGATCGCGAGCGCGTGACCGCGGCGGTCGTCTGTCTCCTGGTACAGCTCGGCCGCTCGCTCGGACAGCTCCATTGCCCGCTCCTGGTCGCCCTGCTCGGCCGCGACCGTCCCGAGAGAGAGGAGCGAGCGGGCGGTTCCCGACGGGTCGCCGAGCTCCTCCGAGAGCGCAAGGCTCTGTTCGAACAGCGCGGCGGCCCACTCGTAGTCGCCCTGGCGAGTCGCGAGGCTTCCCGCTGCATGGAGCGCGCGGGCCCGGAGCTCCGGAGGAGCGCTGCGCCCGACTGCGAGCGCCTGTTCCAGCCAGGCTCGCCCCTCGGCGAGGTAGCCGCGGACCCACCAGTACTCCCAGAGCGCGGCGGCGAGGCGCAGCGCGAGGCTGGCCTCCCGAAGCTCGATCGACCAGTCGAGCGCGCCTCGCAGGTTGTCGCGCTCGGCATCGATCTGGGCGAGCCACGCGGCCTGCTCGGGACCGGGCTCGGAGTTGGCGAGCTTGAGGAAGTGCTCCGCATGACGGCGCCGCACGTACTCGGACTGTTCGTCCTGCGCCAGTTGCTCGAGGGCGTACTCGCGGATCGTCTCGAGCATGCGCATCCGGCCCGCGTCGCGCTCGAGCAGGCTCTCGTCGATGAGCGTCGCGATCCCGTCGAGCGAGACGTCGCAGACCGCAACCGCGGATTCGAGCGTGAACCCGCCGCCGAAGACCCCGAGCCGGGCAAAGAGCTCCTTCTCGTCCGCGCCGAGCAGGTCGTAGCTCCAGGCGATCGTGTCGCGGAGCGCCTGGTGCCGGTCGGGAAGGTCGCGTGCCCCACGGCCGAGGAGCTCGAACCGCTCGTCGAGGAGCGCGAGCATCGCCTCGGGCGGGAGCAGCTTCGTCTTGGCGGCAGCGAGCTCGAGGGCAAGCGGTAGGTAGTCGAGGCGCGCGCAGATCTCCTCGACTGCTCCTCTGTTCGCCTCCGTCAGCCTGAAGCGCAGGTCGCCTCCCTGCGCGCGGTCGACGAAGAGCGCGACGGCGTCGTTCAGGTCGAGCGGGTCGACCGGATATTCCCGCTCGCCCGAGATCCGGAGCGCGGCGCGGCTAGTGACGAGGAACGTCAGCCCGGGCGCGGACTCGAGCAGCTGCGCGACGATCGGCGCCGCTTCGACGATCTGCTCGAAGTTGTCGAGCACGACGAGCGCCTGCCGCCCGGCGAGGCGCTCGGAGAGGCTCTCACGCAGCGGACGCTCTCCGCTCTCGCGCACGCCCAGCGCCTCGGCGATGGCCGGCATCAGGAGCGCTTCGTCGCGGATCGCGTCGAGCGCGACGAAGAACGCGCCGTCCGTGAAGTCCTCGGCAAGGGCATTCGCAGTCTCGATGGCCAGGCGCGTCTTGCCGGAGCCGCCCGGGCCGGTCAGCGTGATCGCACGCGTGTCTCCTTTGAGCGCCGAAGTCACCTCGTCGAGCTCCCGGCGGCGCCCCACCATCGTGCTCACCGGAACGGGCACGTTGCCGGCGGGGAGTGGGCGGCGCGACAGGCTCTCGTCCTGGCGGAGGATCGCCTGCTCCAGCTCCCGCAGCTCGGGGCCGGGCTCCAGGCCGAGCTCGTCGAGGAGCGCCTGGCGCGCGGTGCGGTACGCCTCCAGCGCGTCCGCCTGGCGCCCGGTGCGGTAGAGCGCCAGCATCAGCAGGCCGCGCAACCTTTCCCGGAGCGGATGCTCGACGACCAGCGCCTCCAGCTCACCGATCACCTGGTCATGGCGCCCGAGCCAGAGCTCGGCCTCGATCCGGTTCTCGGTCGCAGCGAGCCTCAGCTCGTCGAGCCGCGCGACCTCGCCCTGGACGAACGAGTCGTAGCGGAGATCAGCGAGAGCCTGCCCCCGCCAGAGCGCCAGCGCCTCCTGCAGGAGCTCCGCCGCATCGCCGTACGCCCGGCGGCCGAGCGCTGCCGCTCCTTCCTCGGCGAGCCGTTCGAAGCGCTCCGCGTCCAGCTCGTCGGGCTCGACCCGCAGACGGTAGGAGCCGCCCTCGGTCGTCAGCCGGTCGGCGACGATCTTCCGCACCTGCGACACGTACACCTGGAGCGTGTTCGCCGCGGTCGCGGGCGCCTTCTCGCCCCAGAGGTCCTCGATCAGGAGATCGGGGGTGACGAGCTCGTTGCGGTGCAGGAGAAGGAGCGCGAGCAGAGCGCGCGGCTTACGGCCTTTCACCGTGAGCGGCGGGCCATCCGCTTCGACCTCGAGAGGCCCAAGAATGCGGTACTCCATCGGTTCTTCTCCTCCCCGACGGATCGTAACGCGCAGGTTTCAGGGTTCTTTCAGGGGCTGGTGGGAGCATCCTGACGCACGAGGAAGACGAGCAGCCTCCAGTCGGCATGAAGGCCGCCAGGCCGACTGGGGGCTCGACTCGCCGGAGAGGGTGGAGCCGCATGAGGAACAGCTGGTGGGAAGGGCCGTAGGACTAGTAGATCGAGTGCAACAGCTCTGAGATTTGGGAAGGGTTTGCCGGGCGCGGATTCGCTCTTGCACCCGGTCGGTCTGCGGTCACCTCCGCGACCGTGTCGAGCTCGCTTTCGGGCACGCCATGGTCGCGGAGGCGTTGATAACCCCCGAGCAGTGCGAGCTCCTGCGCGCGACCGGCCGGGTCGCTCGTGCCGAGGGCCTCGCCGAAGCGGCCGATCTCGCCTCTGGAGACGGGCTCGTTGAAGCGGAGCGCGGGCGGGAGAGTCAGCGCGTTCATCGCGCCGTGCGGGAGCCCGAAGCGGCCTCCGAGCGCCTGCGCCATGGCGTGCGCGAGACCAAGACCTGCCGAGGCGAGCGCCGCGCCCGAGTGCATCGCCCCTTCCAGCAGATTGCGTCGTGCTTCGAGGTCTTCCGGCGACTCCACGACCCGCGGCAGCCATTCGCCGATCAGGCGCGCACCCGCAAGCGCCTCGCGGTCGCCTTCGTCGTTCCGGCCTTTCACGTAGAGCGCCTCGGCCGCGTGCGCGAGCGCGTTCATCGACGTGCCGACGGTCTCAGCCCGGGGCAGTCCTAGGGTCAGCTCGGGGTCGTAGACGATCCCGGCCAGCGTCGCCCCTCCACCCCCGCCGCGCATCCGGCGGTCGTGATCGCGGATCCCGAAGCTCGGAGTCCACTCGGCGCCGGAGTAGGTCGTGGGCACCGAGACGACAGGCAGACCGGCCTCGACCGCGATCGCCTTCGCCAGGTCGATCGCGCTCCCGCCGCCGACTGCGAGCACGCTGTCCGCGCCCCGTGCTCGGCCGGCCGCCTCGCCGACCCGGTCCGACGGCACCTCGCGCCACTCGCCGGTCACCTCGACGGGCGCTTCCCAGCGCGGGCTGGCGACGAGATACGGACGTTCCAGCCCGAGGTCGGCCATCAAGCCGGGAAGCTCGGCCGACCCCCAGCGAACGTTCACAGCCGGTCTCGTGCGAACTCGACGAACGCGTCGGCGACCCGGGTCGAGACACGTCCCGCCGCGCGGACGAGCGAGATCTCACGAGACGGCTCGAGCCCGCGCACGCGCGCCTCGGCGAGCGCACCCGAGGCGAGCTCCCGCTCGACGGCCGTTCGCGAGATGAACGTCACCCCATGGCCCGCCTCGACCGCGATCTTGACCGACTCCTGGAGCCCGAGCTCGAGACGGACTTCGAGGTCGCGCAACCGGGTTCCCGCCTTGCGCAGCTCGTCCTCGATCACCTGCCGCACGCCCGCGCCCTCCTGCATCACGATCAGCCGCCGGCCGCGAAGATCGTCGAGCGAGACCGTCTTCCCGGCGAACGGATGGTCGGGCGGGCAGACCAGGATCACCTCGTCGCGGAAGAACGGCTCGTAGGCGACCGCGCGGTTCCGCGGCGTTGCACCGACGATGCCGAGCTCGAGCTCGCGGCGCGCGACCTGCTCGACGATCGTCTGCGTGTCGGAGATCGTGAGGTCGACGGTCACCTCGGGGTTCGCCTCCGCGAACTCACACAGGAGAACCGGGACGACCGTGCCGCCGGGCCCGGTCGAGGCGCCCATGGCGAGCTGGCCTCGCAGCGGCCCCTCCGCTTCGCCCGCGACCTCCTCGAGGAGCTGACGCTCGAGCGCGAGCAGGCGCTGGGCGCTGCGGTAGAGCCGGTTGCCGGCCTCGGTCGGCTCGACGCGCCGGCCGGAGCGGTCGAGGAGCTGCTGGCCGACGCGCTCCTCCAGCGAGCGGATCTGCTGGCTCACCGCGGGCTGGGTGACCCCGAGCCGCTCGGCGGCCTCCGAGAAGCTCTTGCGCTCGACCACGGCGCAGAAGGCAGCTAGCTGCCTGGTGTCCATAAGTAGAACTTATAGCGTGTGGTTACGGGGTCATGCCCATCGAGGGGCCCATGTCCTCGCCCGGATCGTGCAGCCCGGGCACGCTGCCCGGCGCGAGGGCGATCCAGAGGCCCAGCACGACGAAGGCTGCACCCAGCACGTGGCTCAGGCGCAGCCCCCAGGGCAGCACCTTCTCCGCGAAGATGATCCCGGCGATCACGCCCATCCAGACGAGGCTCATCACACCGAGGCTGAAGAGGACGATCATCAGCCCCCAGCAACAGCCGACGCAGTAGAGGCCGTGGACGAAGCCCATGCGGACGGCGCCGACGCTGCCGTCGTGCCAGCCGTGGAGCAAGAAGTGGAGCGGACCGCGGCAGTGACGTAGGCAGATGTCCTTGATCGGCGTCAGCTGGTACAGCCCTGCCACGACGATCGCGCCGCCGGCCACGTACGGCCCCGCGCGGTCCCACGAGAGCACACCGCCGTCGATCGCGTCGACCACCCGGAACAGCCCGTACGCCACGATGCCGTACCCGGTCCACGCGAGCAGGTAGCCGAAGAGGAAGACCCAGGTCGGGACGTACACGGCCTGACCCCGCCGGGCGCGCTCCTTGGTCACGCGGGCAAACGCGAGCACCATCGGCGACACCGACGGCAGCATCATCGCGGCCATCATCGTCACCCAGATCCCGAGGAACCAGCCGAGCCCGCCGAGATCGGTCCCAGGCCCCGCATCCATGCCCCGCATCCGGTCGAAGACGAGGATCCACGCGAGGAGCGTCAACGCGAGTAGCGCGGCCGCGATCCCGGCCGGGCTCAGGCGCAGCGGGGAGCGCTCGTCGACTGTCGTGGCGTCCATCGGCAAGAATTAGAACCCTGTGACGTTGATCGTGCAAGGCACAGGCGAAAGCCTTGCGGAACGCTTCTCGCGTCTCGCCCAGGAGACCCCCGACCGCAGGCGCGTCGATCTCGAGCTGAGAACGCTCGACATCCTGCTGTCCGCGTTCTTCCTGCTCATCTCGCTCCCGCTGACGATTCCGATCGCGATCGCGAACCTCGTCACGTCCGGGCGGCCGGTCTTCTACCGCGGCGAGCGCGTCGGCCGTGGCGGACGCATCTTCACGATGACGAAGTTCCGCACGCTGCGACCGGGGGCCGAGGGCAGGCTCGGCCATCACCTCGGGTCTGATCTCGTGGAGGCGACCGAGGCCGAGGTGACGAAGGTCGGCCGCTGGCTCCGCGCGACGCAGCTGGACGAGATCCCGCAGTTCTGGAACGTGCTCACGGGCGACATGAGCCTCGTCGGGCCGCGTCCGATCCGACCGCGCTTCTTCGAGGAGCTCGCAGCGGAACTGCCCGCGTACTGGCAGCGGCTCGTCGTCAGGCCCGGGCTGACCGGCTTCGCGCAGGTGCGCCGCGGCTACGAGACCTCGATGGCAGAGAAGCTCGCGCACGATCTCGAGTGGATCGCCGACCGTTCGCTGCGGCTCTACCTGCGGACGCTGAGCGCGACCGCGTGGCGCGTCCTGCGACAGCTGCTACACGTCTAGGCGCGAGTCCTCGAGATCGAGGTCCCGCGTCACGCGCTGCATCACGTCCTCGCTGATCTTGCCTTCGTTCCGCAGAGCGACCACAGCGCGGCGCTCCGCCTCGAGCAACTCGCGTCGCAGCCGTTGATAGTCCTGCGACCGCGCTTCGATCCCGTCATCGTCCGAGCCGTCGAGCCGGGCGCCGAAGCGGCTCCGGCGGAAGTTGTACGCACCGCGAACACGCTCGGCCGTGTCCTCGCGAACCCAGTCCTCGTCGATGAGCTCCTCGAGACGAGCCAGTCCCGCGTCGACGGCATGGATTCTCGCCTTGGAGTCCTCGCGATCGTCGAGGTCGTCGCGCTCGAGCTTCAGCAAGCGCACGAAGGCGGGCAGCGTGAGCCCCTGGATGACCAGCGTCGAGAGCACGACCGAGAAGGCGAGGAAGACGACGAGCGAGCGCTCCGGGAACGGGCCGCCGGTGTCGATAGTGAGCGGAATCGCAAGCGCCGCGGCCAGCGTGACGCCACCACGCATCCCGGCCCAGCCGATGAACGAGATGAACTGCCACGACGGCGTCGGGTCGCGTTCCCGCAGGCTGCGCGAGAGCCAACGTGGGACGTGCGCGATCGGGAAGCCGTAGACGAACCTGGCCGCTACGACCACGACCCAGAGCAGCGCTGCGTACCCGACCAACTCCTGCCATGAACGGCCGTGGAGCTGGTCGAGGATCGGCCGCAACTGCAAGCCGACGAGCCCGAACAGGAGCGCGTTCAGCAGGAAGTTGAAGATCGCCCAGAAGCCGTCGCCCTGAAGACGCGTGTCGACGGTCGTCAGCTCGGGTGTGTGCCAGCCCATGTAGACACCGGCGGTGACGACCGCGAGGACGCCGGAGGCGCCGATTGCTGACGCGGGCAGGAAGACGAGATAGCCCGTGAGAAACGCGATCGTGATCTCGAGCGGCGCGTTGTTCAGGCGGTACCGGACGAAGCGAATGGCGCGTCCGATGAGGAGGCCGACCGCGATTCCGGCGAGCACGGTCCAGACGAAGTCCCCGACCGCGGTGACGAGCGAGAAGGAGCCGGTGACGACGGCCGCAACCGCGAACTTGAAGAGGACGAGCGCGGTCCCGTCGTTGACGAGACTCTCGCCCTCGACGATCGCGATCGCGCGGCGCGGGACGCCGAACCTGCGGGCGATCGACGTCGCCGCGATTGGATCGGTCGGCGAGACGACGGCACCGAGCACGAACGCGATCGGCCACGACAGGTCGATCACGTAGTGAGCCGCGACCGCGACCGCCACCATCGTCAACGCCACCAGCCCGATCGCGAGCAGCGAGATCGGACGCAGGTTGCGCTTCAGGTCGCGCAGTCCCGTGTTGAACGCGGCCGAGTAGAGGAGCGGCGGCAGGATCCCGAAGAGGACCGCGTCGGGCGGGAGCGTCACCGTCGGCACCCCGGGCCCGAAGCCGAGCGCGAGCCCACCGAGGACGAGCAGGATCGGATACGGGATGCGCAGCGGGTCGGCGAGCAGCAAGAGCGCGGCCGCCGAGACGAGGAGCATCAGGAGCTGAAGCTGTTCGTGTGCTCCGAAGCTGCCCACCGGTGGATCTAGAGTAGTGCCGCATGTGCGGGATCTGCGGAATCGCGTCTGCCCGCGGCTCCGTCGACCCCGGCCGGATCGCCGCCATGAGCTCGACGCTCGTCCATCGGGGGCCCGACTCGGACGGGACGTTCGTGGACGGCCCGGTCGGCCTTGCCGCGCGGCGCCTGGCGATCATCGACCTCCAGACGGGCGACCAGCCGATCACCCGGGAAGAGCACGGCGCGACGGTCGTCCAGAACGGCGAGATCTACAACTATGCGGAGCTCCGCCACGAGCTCCAGCGGGACGGCCATCGGTTCTCGACGAGCGGCGACACCGAGGTCCTGATCCATCTCTACGCGCAGTACGGCGACGGGTTCGTCGAGCGGCTCCGTGGGATGTTCGCGTTCGCGCTCTGGGACTCGGGGCGCAGCCGGCTCCTCCTCGCGCGTGACCGGTACGGGATCAAGCCGCTCTACTACCGCGACGTCGGCGGCGAGCTCGAGTTCGCCTCCGAGCTGCGGGCGCTCCCGCGCGGCGAGATCGACCTGGACGCGCTCGACGCGTTCCTCGCCTTCAACTCGGTTCCCGGGCCGATGACGATCTTCCGCGACGTGCGCAAGCTGCAGCCGGGCCACCTGCTGACGTGGGAGAACGGGCGTGTCGAGACCGTCCGCTACGCGCGGCCGGCGCCCGTCGCGGCGGACGATGTACGGCACGACGAGGAGGCCGAGCTGGTGGAGGAGCTTCGAGCTCGGCTCCGGGACTCCGTTCGGGCGCATCTCGTGTCCGACGTCCCTGTGGGGGTGCTGCTCTCGGGCGGGATCGACTCGTCCGCGCTGGCGGCCCTCGCGGCCGAGGAACTCTCGGAGCCGCTGCGCACGTTCTCGATCGGGTTCGAAGAGCGGAGCTTCGACGAGCTGGCCGACGCGCGGCTCGTCGCCGAGCGCTACGGCACCGACCATCGCGAGCTCGTCCTCCGCCCGGATGCGGCACTGCTCCTGCCCGCCCTGGCCGACGCCTTCGACGAGCCCTTCGCGGACTCGTCCGCGCTCCCGACGTACCTCGTCTCCCATCTCGCCGCGCAGGAAGTCAAGGTCGCGCTCTCCGGCGAAGGCGGCGACGAGCTCTTCGGCGGCTACTACACGTACGCGGCCGACCTGCTGGCGGAGCGCGCCGGCTGGACGGCCCCGTTCCTGCGGCCGGTCGTCGAGCGCCTGCCGTCGTCGAGCGCAAGAGCGAGCTTCGACTACAAGGCGAAGCGGTTCGTGCGCGCGGCGCACCTGCCTCCGCTCGAGCGGCACCACGGCTGGAAGGAGATCTTCTCGCCCGACGCGCGCGCGGGGCTGACCGGCCGCAGCAGCGGCTTCGATCCCGTGGACGTGCTGCGGGCGCGGTTCGCCGAGACCGAAGGCGCCCAGCTGCTCGCGCGGCTGCAGGACGTCGACCTCGGCACGTACCTCGTCGACGATCTGCTCGTGAAGACCGACCGCGCATCGATGGCGCACTCGCTCGAGGCGCGCGTCCCGTTCCTCGACCCGGCCGTGACCAACTTCTCGTTCGGGCTCCCGACCCGGCACAAGGTGCGCGGCCTCAGAAAGAAGATCCTGCTGCGCAAGGCCGCGGCGCCGCTGATCCCGCACGAGCTGCTGCGGCGGCGCAAGCGCGGGTTCTCGATCCCCGCGGCCGCCTGGCTTCGCGGCGAGCTCGAGCCGTTCGCGCGGCAGACGCTCTCGGCCGGGACCTTGCGCCGCCAGGGCTTTTTCCGGCCCGAGACGGTGACGAGGCTGCTGGACGACCACGTCGCGGGGCGCGATGACCTGAGCCGCCAGCTGTGGGGGCTGCTGATGTTCACGCTCTGGCACGAGCGCCACGTGGAGCGAACACCCGGCCCGCTCGCGGAGCCGCGCCTCGAAGCTCTCGTCGAATGAAGGTGTGGGTCGACATCTCCGCGCCGGCGCACGTGCTGGTGTTCCGGCCGCTGATCGCGCTCCTGCGGGAGCGGGGCGACGAGATCGAAGTGACGACCCGCGACTACGCGCAGACGCTCGAGCTCCTCGACCGCCACGGGATCGAGGCCGAGGTGCTCGGCGCGCACGGCGGCCGCTCTCGCGTGGCCAAGGCGTTCGCGCTCACGTCGCGGCTGCGTGCGCTCAGGCGCTATGCGAAGGGCCGCGGCTACGACCTCGCGCTCGCGCACGGCTCCCACGAGCTGACGATCACCGCGCGGCGGCTGGGGATCCCGAGCGCGACGACGCACGACTACGAGTACGCGACGCTCCAGCACCACCTCGGCGACCGAGCGGCGACGAAGGTGGTCGTCCCGGAGGCGATCCCCGCCGAGCGCATGGCCCGGTTCGGCGTCCGGCCGCCGAAGCTCCTGCAGTATCCGGGGCTGAAGGAGGAGTACTACCTCTACGACTTCGAGCCCGACCCGAGCGTCCTCGACGAGCTGCTCGTGAACCCCGAGCGCACACTCGTGGTCGTCCGAACGCCGCCGGACGTCTCGCTCTACCACCGGCGCTCGAACCCGTTCTTCCCTCGGCTGCTGGCGTACCTCGGCCGCGAAGAGGCCGTTCATGCGGTCGTGCTCCCGCGCAGCCCCGAGCAGCGCGACTACGTGCGCAGCCTTCAGTTCCCGTCGCTGATCGTCCCCGACCGCGCCGTCGACGCGCAGAGCCTGATCGCGCTCGCCGACCTCGTCGTCTCGGCCGGCGGGACGATGAACCGCGAGGCGGCGGCGCTCGGCGTGCCGGTCTACACGACGTACGG
>Ga0070684_100004526_pt1 | contig 10589 bp, 7 predicted proteins | sample KBSC723LmetaG_FD_65653 | JGI IMG/M metagenome (GOLD analysis project Ga0070684, IMG submission 65653) | Corn rhizosphere microbial communities from Kellogg Biological Station, Michigan, USA - KBS C7.2-3L metaG | ecosystem: Host-associated > Plants > Roots > Rhizosphere ...
TTCAGCGACGTACTCGTCGGCGACTATCGCACACAACTCTGGGTGCTGCTCGGCGCCGTGAGCTTCGTGTTACTGATCGGGTGCAGCAACATCGCCAGCCTGATGCTGGCGCGGGCGACGGCGCGGCGGAAGGAGATCGCGATTCGCGGAGCGCTCGGCGGTTCACGGAAACGTCTCGTGTCGCAGCTCCTGACAGAGAGTCTCATACTCGCGGTAGCGGGGGGCACGGCGGGCGTGCTGCTCGCGCGGTTTGGAGTGCGCTTTCTCGTCAGCGCGGCGCCCACGTTCGTACCGCGGCTGGCCGAAGCGGCGCTCGATTCCATGGTGTTGAGTTTCGCGACGGCGGCGACGCTGGTTTGCGGCTTGTTGTTCGGACTGGCGCCGGCGCTGCGAGCAACGCGGGTGGATTTGCAGAGCGAGCTGCGCGAAGGCGGGCGTGGATCGAGTTCGATGGCGCGCGACCGGACGCGAGCGGCGCTGATCATCACGGAGTTCGCCGTCGCGCTCGTGCTCCTCGTGAGCGCCGGCCTCTTTCTGCGGAGCGCCGATCGGCTGCAGCGTGTGCCGCTCGGCTTCGATCCGAGCAACGTGACGATGCTTCGCGTCGCGCTGCCCGCCGACCGGTATGGCGACACGACGGCCGTGCAGGGCGCGTTCTCACGCATCGTCGACGAGATTCGCTCGATTCCGGGGGTCGAGCGCGCCGGCGCGAGCACGCGGCTGCCGATGTGGGGGATCAGCATCGACATGGGCTTGTCAGTGGAAGGCCGGCCGGCGAATCGGAGCAGCCGGGATGTGGGACACGTTCGGCTGGCGACGTCCGGCTTTCTCGAGACGATAGGCGTGCCGCTCAGACGAGGGCGGTTGTTGAGCGACGCTGATTTGCGCGCGGAAGCGCCGTGGGTCGTGGTGGTGAACGAGACGCTGGCGCGCAATCTGTTCGGGAACGAAAACCCGATCGGCCACCGGATCAGCGGCTGGACGAAGGCCGAGGCTCCGGAGTGGCGGGAGATCGTCGGAGTGATCGGCGACACGCGCTCGTTCGGTCGAGACGCCGAGATACCGCCGGAGATCTACATTCCGATGACGCAGCGGCCGAACGGAGCGTGGGACGCGTTTCAGCGCTCGATGGCGATCGTCGCGAAGACGAAGCCGGGGATGACGCTCGGCGCCAGCGCGCGCGCCGCGGTGGCTCGGGTGGACCGGCAGCTCGCATTGTACGACGTGCAGCCGATGAGCGAAGTGGTCGTGCAGGCCAATGCGACGCGCCGGTTCAACACGATTCTGCTGTCGCTGCTCGGCGTGACCGGTCTGGTTCTCGCGGCGATCGGCATCTACGGGGTGATCGCCTTCTTCGTCACGCAGCGGACGCACGAGATTGGGGTGCGCGTCGCGCTGGGTGCTTCGAGGGCGAGCGTGGTGAAATTGGTGGTGCGACAAGCAGCGACGTTGGCGCTCGCCGGCATCGCGCTCGGCGCGGTGGGCGCCTTGTGGGTGACGCGCGTGCTCGGCTCGATGTTGTTTCAGGTGAGCGTGCGGGACCCCGCGGCGTTCACGGCCGCCGGGCTGTTGCTGCTCGTGGTGGCAATCGGCGCGGCGTGGTTCCCGGCGCGCCGAGCGACGCGGGTTGATCCGGTGCGAGCTTTGTCGGCGGTAGGTTGAGGACGCGCATTCCGCGCCCCGCGTCCTATCGCGTTGCGAGGACCTGAAAGACGGCCGGGTTCACGACATTGATCGGCTTTCCCGCCGCGTAGGCGACGATCTGGTCGAAGACATCGGAGAACTGAATCTCGTATTCGTCGCGCGTCACGTAGCCGATGTGCGGTGTGCACACGACGTTCTCCATCGTGAGCAGCGGGTCGTCGCGGTCGCGCAGCGGTTCGTGCTCGTACACGTCGACCGCGGCCATTCCCGGACGGCCGGCTCGTAACGCTTGGACAAGCGCGCCGGGCTCGATCAGCGGCGCGCGGCTCGTGTTGACCAAAAGTGCCGTCGGTTTCATGCGCGATAGGTCGTCGCGCGAGACGATACCTCGCGTCTCGGCCACGAGTCGCATGTGCAGCGAGATGACATCGCACTGCTCGAAGAACTGGCGCTTGCTTGGCGCCACCGGGTAGCCGTCCGTCCGCGCGCGCTGGCGCGATGCCTCTCGCGCCCATACGAGGATGTTCATCCCGAACGCCCTTCCGTAGCCGGCTACGGTGGCGCCGATCCGCCCGTAGCCGTAGATGCCGAGCGTCTTACCACGCAAGCTGTTGCCGACACCGATTTGCCAGCGACCACTTCGCAGCGCGTTCATCTGCTGAGGGATTTGCCGCATCGCGGCGATGACCAACCCCCAGGTCAGCTCGGCGGTCGCGTACGACGGCGTGCCGGCGTGCATATCGGACGACACGACGACCCCGCGCCGCGTACATGCGTCGACGTCGATGTGCGGGTAGACACTGCGCTGGCTGATCAGGCGCAGGGCGTGGAGGCGCTCGAGGAGCGGTTCGCGAATCTGAGTGCGTTCGCGAATCAGGACGAGTACTTCAGTGTCCTTCAAGCGGGCGGCGAGCGTGTCGACGTCCTGCATGTGATCGTTCCACACGGTCACGTCGTGGCCGTCCAGCTTCCGAAAACAGGCCAGTGTTCGGAGCGTGTCGAAGTAGTCGTCCAAAATGGAGATCTTCATGCGAGACCGGTGCCGACTCCCTGTTCATGGATGAACGGTATTTGAATGAATCTCTATCGGGGCGGACTGCTGAACGGCCTGACGCAGAGAGCGCGGAGATGCAGAGGACGCAGATCGCGCAGGCTGGCTGGTGGGCCGGCGTCGAGATCCTCTCTTCTTCCGGGCTCCCCAGAGGTTGGAACTGCCGGACTAACGCGGACAAGCGCGGGCTAACGCGGACTCGGGCCGGCCACTGAATGGCACGGCCGGCATCGCGGTGGACGAAAGTGAGTCTTTGGGGGCGATCTTGGACGCTTCGGTCGCCGAAGCATCCTGACGCATTTTCCCCAATCATTACCTTCGCCCCGAGTCGTGGCTGAGCATGGTGTTCGAGGAGCCATACGCCTGCACTCCGTGTCCGTCTCGTTCTATGCATCTCCGCGTTCTCTGCGTCAGGCAGTTCAGGCCCGGCGAGACAGGTCGTTATGCCGGAGCCGTCGCCATCACCGAGTCCGGCGAGCCGCGCTTTCGTCGGAGCACGCCGGCCGAGACGAGTGCGATCAGGAGGCCCACCGGGAACGGCTCGACGAACGTCGTGGCGAAAACCCAGACCGGGTTCCCGGCATTCTTCGTCATATCGTCCATCGCCGCCTGAGTCTTGGCGATCTCCGCGGCGCTCTTGCCGCTTTTCCGCGCCTGATCCACCGTCGTCTGCGCGAATCTCGAATAGAAGTCCGGCATGAACTTGTAGTAGAGGACCTCCCAGGTCGCGACGTAGCAGACACTGCCGATGGCGGCGATCAGAATACCGACGGTAAAGGCCCGGCCGAACCCGATCCTGCCGCCCAACACATTGTCGCGGTAGGAACGAACGCCGAAGAACACGAGCAGGAAGCCGGCGACGATGCCCGCGTACCCGAGGATCAGGCTGTGCTCGCCGATGGCGTTGGCGAATGGCAAGGTGACGATCATGAACAGAGCCATGACCGCGCCGGAGATGAGACCGAACGTCCAGACGATTTTCTTCATTGGAATAGGGGTTGGTGACGTCGCCATTCTGCGTTGGGGCCTTAAATCGCGCGTCACCTGTTCGGGTGATTTTCGCCGAACGGACGAAAAATCACCCGATTGGGCGACTCGGCGACTCGGCGGCCGTACGTCAGTTGAGCGGCTCCGAGACCGCCTTGAACTGGCCGTCCTTCATCAAGGTGATCTCCGCCACGGGACGCCCGCCCTCGAGCATCGGGATGACCTCGACGGCCGTGTATCCTGCGTTCGTCGCCAGCGCCTTTTCGAGCGCCGCCGAGAGCGTCACCTTGGCTTTGGCGGATGCTTTGCTCTGGGCTTTGGCATCCTTGAGATCTTCGCCGCCGGTGATCTTGTCGACCGTCGCCACCTTTCCGGTCATGTGATCGAAAAAGATTTCGGAAAAGGCGCCGTCTTTCTCGATGAAGACCGACAGCTTCAGCTTCTTGTCCTCGTATTCATAGCGCGCGGAGATCGGCTTACCGGAGGTGGTGGCGGCCGCGATGGCGTCGCCAAGCGCGACGTGCTTTGCGCCGCGCATCTGGGCGGCGAGGGTGGCTTGCTCCTTCGTCGCCTGCGCGTGCGCGGCGCCCGCGACGAGCAGAAGGCCGGCGGCGCACCGAATCAACCCTGACATCGTACGCATCATTCCTTCTCCAGGTTCTGTCGGAAGCAAGACAATAAGAGCGCCCGCCCTCGGCGCGCGCAACGGCCACGCGAGCTGGACGGAAGGGTTGCGAGAACACGGGGCGCATCCGGCTCACGGAGCGCGATGTTCGGCGATACAATAGGGTCGTGGTCGGGAAGTCCTTCGCGCCGATCACCCGACGTTCACATTTGCCATGACTTCCGATGCGCGACACGCCCGTTCGTCTCATCGCCCTTGCCATCGCCGTAACGACCGCCGCGCCGATGGCGCCAGCGCGCCTCGCGGCGCAGAACGCCCCCGCGCCGCAGGGTGCGCAACGCCCTGCCACGGCACTACGCGATAGTCTTCGCGCGACGCTGGCCTTCGTCGCGTCGTTCGATCGCGGATTTGACGCCGACTACGCGCATGGCGATCGCCTCATCTACACGGCGCCGTCGTACAGTAAGCTCGACGCAGCCGTCGCCGACGTCGTCAGCCCCGAGATCGTCATCGCCAAAGGACAGGGGCGCTACGGCGACGCGCTGCAGTTCCGCAAGAAGAACACGCAGGCCGTCTTCTATAGAGGAGCGGTGAACACGAATTATCGTCCCCGAAACTGGACCGGGACGATCTCCTTCTGGCTCAATCTCAGTCCCGACACCGATCTCGAGCCCGGGTACACCGATCCGCTGCAGATCACCGACAAAGCCTACAACAACACCGCGATCTGGGTCGACTTCACGCGCGACGACAAGCCACGCCGCTTCCGGCTCGGGGTGTTCGGCGATTCGGTCGCCTGGACGAAAGGGAAGGCTCCGACGGAGCAGACCGCGTTCTTCGATCAGCGCACCGTCGCCGTGGCGCAGCCGCCATTCACGCATGGCCAATGGACGCACGTCGTCGTCGCGTTTTCGCGCATCGGCAACGACTCCGGCGGAACGGCGAAACTGTATCTCAACGGCAAGCTCGCCGGAACGGCCGAAGGAATCAAAGAGCCGTTCAACATGGAGCCCGCGCTCGCCACGGTTCGACTCGGCGTGAACTACACGGGGCTGTTCGATGAGCTGAGCATGTACTCCCGCGCTCTGACCGACGCCGAGGTGGAGGCGCTGTACCAGCTCGACGGCGGGGTCACGACACTGTTGAGGTAACTCTCATGAAGCTCGGCGCGTTGGTCTCACTCGTCTTCGTTCCGGCGATCGTCGCCGCGCAGCAGAGCGGCTACGTGACCGTCTCCGACGGCGCACGCCTGTTTTATCGAACATCCGGCCATCCTGGGCCGGGGGTCGACACGATCATCGCCGTTCACGGCGGACCCGGGCTCGATCTCGGGACCATCTATAACGACATGGCGGCGATGTTCGGCGATCGCCACGTCGTCATCTACTACGACCAGCGCGGCGGTGGACGGTCCGACCTCCCGACCGACACGACGCGTCTCTACGCCGCGCGCCAGATTCAGGACCTCGACGATCTGCGCAAGCATTTCGGGTTGAACCGCGTCACGCTCGTCGCGCACTCGTACGGACCGTTGCTCGCCGCGAGCTACACCATCGCGCATCCGGCAAACGTCAAGAAGATGATCTTCTTCGGCCCCGTTCCGCCGCGGAAAGGCGATTACAACGCGCGCTACGGACGCAACTTCAGCGCGAGGCTCGACAGCACGCAGCGCCGGGCGATGCAGGCCGCCAATCGCCAGCAGCTTGATTCAACGATCTCGGATTCCGCGGCGCGCGCCGGGTGCCGCGAGTATTGGCGCATCGGAATGCGGCCGCGGTTGAGCGAACCGGATCGCACCTGGCCGCTCATGAAGGCCGATTTCTGCGAGACGGATTTGCGCGGCATTCGCTATGGGTCGCGCTATGGCACACGCACGATCACGAACTCGTTCGGCGACTGGGATCTCCGCCCCGCGCTCGCCTCGCTCAAGGTGCCGCTGCTCGTCATGCACGGCGAAGACGAGACGATTCCGATGGATCTCGTCGAAGAATGGGTCAGCGCGATGCCAAAAGGCATGGCGACGCTGATCAAGGTGCCGCGGGCCGCGCACTTCGTGTACCTCGAGCGGCCGGAGATCGTGTGGCCGGCGGTGGAGAAGTTCCTCGCGGAGCCGTAGCTCGGCGACTCGGCGACTCGGCGACTCGGCGACTCGGCGACTCGGCGACAAGGCGACAAGGCTACAGCACACGCGCCAAGACGGTCTCGGTCTATTCTATGCTTTAGAAACTGGAACCCGGCCGCGCCACAACGCGACGAGCCCGTGCGCTATGAATCGGCGCAGCCGGTAAGGACCGGGCTGACGTCGCCCTGTAGCGAGGTGGGCCATGCCCGCCAACTTGAGTCTGTCGCCCACGACGATCGTCGCGTGGACGTTTGCCGCCGTCGTCGTTCTGATTCTCCTGACGCGTTGCATCAACATCCTTCGCCAATACGAGCGGGGCGTCGTCTTTCGGCTTGGGCGAGCGATGACGGGCGAACGCGGTCCCGGGCTCGTCTTCATCTTCTGGCCGATCGACAAGCTCGTGAAGGTCTCGCTTCGCATCGTGACGTGGGACGTTCCGCCGCAGGACGTCATCACGCGCGACAACGTCTCGCTCAAGGTCAACGCGGTCGTCTACTTTCTGGTCACTGACGCCAACAAGGCGATCATCGCTGTCGAGAACTTTCGATATGCCGTCGAGCAAGCGGCGCAGACAGGACTCCGCTCGGTACTCGGTGAAGTAGAGCTCGACGACCTGCTTGCCGAGCGCGCCAAACTGAACGCTCGACTACAATCGATCCTCGACGAACAGACCGAGGTATGGGGCGTCAAGGTGACGCAGGTTCAAGTCAAGCAGGTCGACCTGCCGCAAGAGATGCAGCGCGCGATCGCGGCCCAAGCGGAAGCGGAACGCACGCGGCGGGCGAAGGTCATCGCCGCGCAGGGAGAGTTCCAGGCGGCGGCGAAGCTGGCCGAGGCTGCCGCCGTGCTGAACCGCGAGCCGATCTCCGTGACGTTGCGCTATCTGCAAACGCTCATCGAAATCGGAACGGAGCAGAACACGACGATCGTGTTCCCGCTTCCTTTGGACCTGCTTGGCCCGAACGGATTCGGCGCGTTCGCGGAGCGAGGGCAATTGTCCGCGGCCGCACCCTCCAGCGTCGCGCCACACCGTTGGACGGGTGACGGTGACGGAAAGGATGGGAACAACTCGGCCTGAGTCGCGTTAGGCTAGCGTCCGACGAGGTCGGCCATGAGCCAGAGCCACCGGCTCGCCGGGTGCACCCACACTTCCTTGTACACGTACATGTTCTGTCCCGGCCAGTAGGGCAGATCGGTCGTCCCGCGGCTCTGCATGCCGACGGGCAGCGATCCGACGAAGTCGCCTGACGACACGCTGTACTGCTGCGCCCAGTCGTACCCTTCGCCGTACATCGTGCTCTGGGCGAACGGATTGCGTCCGACGATCCACTGCGCCTGCCGCTGCGCGAGATCCAGTGCGGCGCTGTCGCCGCGCACGCGAGCCGACGCCGCGAGCGCTTTCGCCTGCGAGAGCAGCACGCCAAAGTTGCCGCGCCGCGCAAACCACACCGGGAACGCGCGAAGATACCAGCCGTCACCCATCGGCCGGCCGGCGAGCACCTGCTGGCGGTAGGCGTCGCGCGTCGCACCATGCAGCGCACCACTATCCGGCACCTCCTTCGTCTCATCGCCGAGTCGGTAGACGTAGGCCGGCAGCACGCCATACGGCGCCGTCGTGGTGGCGGCCTTCTTCTGATATTCGGCATAGAGCGCGAGCGCGGACGACCATGTCGCTCGATCGGGATGATTCGGCAGCGCCTCGATGAGCTGCGTCAGCGCGACGATCGGCGCTTGATCGTTGCCGCGGTGAAATTGATGGAAGAGCGTGTCGCGATCCGGACCGGTGTAGAAGAAGCCGGCGAGCGGGAATTCCTTTCCGACCGGCGTCTTTTGCTGCGACGCGACGATGATCTTCGCCAACTCCGCCGCCTTGTCGGCGTACGCTTGCTTCCGCGTCGCGCGATGGAGCTCGAGCGACGCCGTGATTCCGATCCCCGCCAGCTCGATGCGCGTCGCCGCGAACGCCGGCGTGCTCCAGGTGGACGGGCCCTCCACGCCGTCGATGGCGTACTTCCAATCATCCGCGGCGACGCGGAGCGCCCGCGCCGCGAGCGCCGGATCGCGATCCTTCAGTACGCGATACGCAATCGCCTCGGCCGCCGCGGCGATGTAGTTCACGTTCGGATTGTTCTTCGCTTCGCGGGTCCGGTCGTCCGCGTCGCCGGGGATGTTGTTCGTCCACAGGTTGTGGCTGGCGAAGCCGATGCGGTAGCCGCCGTCGAAACGCACGCGCAACAGCCAATCCAGCCCCCACTGTCCTTCCTCGATCAGGCGATCGATGAGCGCGGGATCGTCGTGCAGCAACTCGAGCCGCTCGGCCAGCGCGAACATCGCGTAGGTTGCCTCGCCGGTGTTCACCGCGCCCTGAGACAAGTCCCCGGCATCGTGCCAGCCGCCATTCATTACAATCTTTTGATTGCCGTGCGTCGCGAACCAGTCGAGATGATCGACGTCGTGCGAGCCGGGCACGGCGAATCCGCAGCGTTCGCCGTAGAAGAAGTTGAGCGTCTTCCAAATCGTCTGCCGCCACACGTCAGCGGCGATGCGAAACGGCTTCGTCGTCGTGCGTCCCGAGCGGAGCACGTACGTGCCTGGCGCGTTCAGCTCGGAGAAATTCATCTGCTGAAAATCCCCGAAGCGTGTGTGCGTCGATTGAACCGGCTTTCGCAGAACCGAAACCGAATCGCTCGCGCGAACGACCTCGAAGTCCTTCGCCGCGGCATCACTCGCGACCGCCGTCTTCGAGAAGCCGGTCTGATAGCCGGTGTGGCTGAAGGCGATCTTGCCCGGCGCGACACTCCAACCCGTGTGGTGATCCGGAGTCACGCGCTGGAGCTCGAGGCGCCCGATCTCGAACGCGACGCGATCGCTCGGCGCCGCGAGCATTTTGTTCACCCAGTATCCGACCTCGAGCAGCGTCACGCGATCGCGCGCCAGCGGCTCGATCTCCCACACGACGTGTGTCCACCGGTTGTTGGGAAGGGTGACGAAGTGCGTGCCCTCGCGGTTGTACTGGTCCGGCACCTTCTCCCCGCCGTCGTTGTGCAACACGATCTGGAGTGGGAGCATCGGGAAGCCGGAGACGTCGGGACGGATCCACATCGAGATTCGGTTGTAGCCCGTCCAGTCCTCGCCGCCCACGAACTCGCGGCGGAGGTTGACCGACGATAGTCCGTTGCGAGTCGGCGCGGGCTTGTCGACGAACATCTGCATGTCGACCCGCAGCACGCGCATGTCGCCCCCCGCCCCCGTCGTGCGCGACTCGGCGGGGAAGGTGAGCGAGCCGGTTCCCGAGAAGCGCCATGTCGCCGGCGATGTCATGTCGTCGAGCACGCGGCTCGCGAGGACCGGCTTCTCGAGCCACGCCGCCTCGGCGGAGTTCTCGAGATCGATCGGCATGAGCGGGCGGGGGCGCTGCGCATCGGCGCTTTGCAGGGCACACGTCCCCAACGCCATCGCGACTACCGTCGACGCTTTCAATCTCACCGGCGATCCTCGACCCTCATACCGTGCTTTCCCTTTCCCATTTGCCATCATGTCGAGCAAATCGCCTACGCGCAATGTGCGTCGGAACCGGCGACGCAGAGTCCCCACCCCATCGCGGAGGTGGTCAACCATTGGTGACTGAGCGATGTCTATGTATTCATGACACCCATGGAAACCCCGATCGATCGCCGCGCGTTTGCATCGCTCCTCGCGACGCCCTTCGTGTTGCCCGCGCTCGGCAGGCTGGCGCCGCTCCGGTCGGTGGTCGCACCCAAGCCGATCACTCCGCCGAGCGCCGAATTCCTCAAGGGGCTGCCGCGGATGATGGAGATCGCGGGCGTGCCCGGCGTCGCAATGGGCGTGGTGAAGGACGGGCGCGTCTGGAGCCACCACGACGGGTTGATGGACAGCGTCACCAAACAGCCCGTCTCAGCCGAGACGATGTGGCCCGCCGCGTCGCTCAGCAAACCGGTCTTCGCCCTCGGCGCGCTGCATCTCGTCGACGAAGGAAAGCTCGACCTCGACCGGCCGCTCAAGAGCTATGTCCCCGGCCACGCGCCCGACGATCCGCGCGGCGACAAGATCACCGCCCGCCACGTGCTGAGCCACTCGAGCGGGTTACGGAACTGGCGCGGGCGCGCCGACCAGCCGCTCGTGCCCGACTTCGAGCCGGG
>Ga0070684_100004527_pt1 | contig 10588 bp, 9 predicted proteins | sample KBSC723LmetaG_FD_65653 | JGI IMG/M metagenome (GOLD analysis project Ga0070684, IMG submission 65653) | Corn rhizosphere microbial communities from Kellogg Biological Station, Michigan, USA - KBS C7.2-3L metaG | ecosystem: Host-associated > Plants > Roots > Rhizosphere ...
CATCGGCGGCCTCCTTGCCCGGCTGCAGCGCGCTGTAGTCGATCACCGGCTTGAACTCGATGAAGGCGCGCTTGTCCGAATCGGAGAGCGGCTTGTCGCTGACCAGCGCGTGCCAGGAGAAATTGGCATTGCCCTTGTTCACGACGTCCTCGACCGTCTGCGCGATCAGGTTGAAGGGCCGCGCGGTGTTGTCGAGCTTGACCTCGCCGCGCTTGACGCCGGCAAGCCCGGTCTCGAGCGCTCCGGTCAGGCCGCGGATCGAGGGATCGCCGGCCATGATCTCGATCAGGGGTGCTGCGCTCTCGAACTGGGAGGTGAGCTTGGCGACCTCATCGGTCGGTAGAAACAACAGGCCGTTCTTCTCAAAGAACTCGCCGGAGCCGAGCGGCTGCATAGAGACGAAGTTCTTCTTGTCGTCCCTCAGCCTGGCTTCCAGCGCGGCCGCCGCCGATGTCGTCAGCTCCGGGGTGGGCGCCTCGACCACCGCGAGGATGGTGGCGTCCTGATCAAAAGCCTTGTCGAATTGGACGTCGCGCTGACGCCAGTCCATCTTGTCCGAGATCAGGGTATTGATGTCGGTGTTGATGACGAAATGCTGGGAGGCGTAATAGCCCGACGCAACCGCGAGGACGACTCCGACAAGCAGCGTCAGCGTGGCGAACCGGGTACAGGCTCTGACGATCGAGACGACGATACTTGTCAGCACATCTTTTCTTTCTAACGTTAACGCGGCAACGCCCGCTGTCTAGCGGAGTTCCGAAGCCTGCGCTAACCTGTTTCTCGAGGAATTTTTATTAGGCAGCACAGGCACATAGCGGAAAACGTGATGGTTCCGGTTGGAGCGCTGGTATAACCGGGATTGTTGGGCCGTAAAGTGACGAACGAGTGAGGAAGCAAGGTGTTGATCTTCCTGGATTGAGCTGGGAGTAACTTTTTACCATCTCACCATCGAGTGGCGGGCCCAAGGGGAACTTTTCGCGCGGCCCGCTTTTCTAGCTGACGGATTTTTGACACAAGACCTTATGCTTCCAGCCGTTTTCGTGCTGGAGGTCACAAACAAGCGTGGCGCGGATATTGCACATATTGGCCGCGGGACGGTGTCTGGGGACTGAAAGCGAGGCAAATTGAGCAGCGGACGCCCCATCGAAGTGTATCTGGCCCAGCCGCGCGGTTTTTGCGCCGGCGTGGTGCGCGCCATCGAGATCGTGGAGCGCGCGCTCGAGAAATATGGCCCGCCCGTCTATGTGCGTCACGAAATCGTGCATAACAAATACGTGGTCGAGAGCCTGAAGAACAAGGGCGCGATCTTTGTCGAGGACCTCTCGGAAGTTCCACCGCAATCCGTAACCGTTTTCTCCGCCCACGGCGTGGCGCGCACCGTGGAGGAGGAAGCCTCCGACCGCGGGCTTTCGGTGCTCAACGCCACCTGCCCGCTGGTCACGAAAGTCCACAATCAAGGCAAGCGTTACAGGTCGAAGGGCCGCGCCCTGATCCTGATCGGCCATGCCGGCCACCCCGAGGTCGAGGGCACGATGGGCCAGGTTCCGGGCCCGGTGCTATTGGTCCAAAATGTGGACGAAGTCGCGGCCTTGGCGCTGCCGGTCGACACCCCGGTGGCCTACATCACCCAAACTACCCTCAGCGTGGACGATACCAAGGACATCATCACGGCTCTTCACGCTCGCTTTAGGGATATTCAAGGCCCGGACATCCGGGATATCTGCTATGCGACACAGAACCGCCAATCTGCAGTAAGGGACCTTAGCAAGCTCGTTGACGTTATTCTGGTGGTGGGCGCCGCCAATAGCTCCAATTCCAACCGGCTACGCGAAATCGGCACCGAGGTCGGCGTCGCGAGCTACCTGATCGCTGATGGCAGCGAGCTGAATCCGGATTGGCTGAAGGATGCCAAGGCCGTCGGCATCACCGCTGGCGCTTCGGCGCCGGAGGTCCTGGTGGATGATGTGATCGAAGCGCTCAGGCGCATCGGGCCGGTGTCGGTCTCGGTGCTGCCGGGCCGGGAAGAAAATATCGAGTTCAGATTGCCGCAGGCGCTCGCGGCAATCTGACCCTGGAGAGTTCAGTTCGGGAACCAACAAGAAAGTAAGTGATGGCTATACCCTTCTTCAAGGAACTGCGTATCGGCGGCTATCTCATCAAGCAGAAGCTGCTCGGCCGCCAACGCTATCCGCTGGTGCTCATGCTCGAGCCCTTGTTCCGCTGCAACCTGGCGTGCGTCGGCTGCGGCAAGATCGACTATCCCGACGCGATCCTCAATCGCCGCATGACGGCGCAGGAATGCTGGGACGCGGCGGAGGAATGCGGCGCGCCAATGGTGGCGATCCCCGGCGGCGAGCCGTTGATCCACAAAGAGATCGGCGAGATCGTGCGCGGGCTCGTCGCGCGCAAGAAGTTCGTCTCGCTCTGCACCAACGCGCTGCTGCTCGAGAAGAAACTCGATCTGTTCGAGCCCTCGCCCTATCTGTTCTTCTCCGTGCATCTCGACGGGTTGAGGGAGCATCACGACAAGTCGGTTTCGCAGAAGGGCGTGTTCGATCGCGCGGTGTCTGCGATCAAGGCCGCCAAGGCGCGCGGCTTCACCGTCAACGTCAACGCCACCATCTTCGACGGCCATCCGGCGGAAGAGATCGCCAAATTCCTCGACTTCACCACCGAGCTCGGCGTCGGCGTGTCGATGTCACCGGGCTACGCCTATGAGCGCGCGCCCGACCAGGAGCACTTCCTCAACCGCACCAAGACCAAGAAGCTGTTCCGCGACATCTTTGCGCTCGGCAAGGGCAAGAAGTGGAATTTCATGCATTCCGGCCTGTTCCTCGACTTCCTCGCCGGCAACCAGGAATACCATTGCACGCCGTGGGGCATGCCCGCGCGCAACATCTTCGGCTGGCAGAAGCCGTGCTATCTGCTCGGCGAAGGCTACGCCAAGACGTTCAAGGAGCTGATGGAGACCACCGATTGGGACTCCTACGGCACCGGCAAGTATGAAAAGTGCGCCAACTGCATGGCCCATTGCGGCTATGAGCCGACGGCCGCGACCGCGGCACTGCACAACCCGTTCAAGGCGATGTGGGTGGCGCTGCGCGGCGTTCGCACCACCGGTCCAATGGCGCCGGAGATCGACCTCTCCAGGCAGCGCCCGGCGCAGTACATCTTCTCGGAGCAGGTGCAGAAGAAGCTCTCAGAGATTCGCCACGACGAGGCCGTCGCCGCCCAGCAGAAAGCCACGACAGCCGCGTAGGCTCTTCAGCGCGCGGTTGAAATCGAGACCAGTCGAGACCAGGGCGCGCAACGCTTTCGGATTGCGCGCCAGCCCACCGAGGATCTTGCGCAGGTCGATCTCGCCGTTCGGCTTGATCGCGCTCCGCGCCAGCGCCGGCAGCGTCCGGCTGGCGGGGTCGGCGATGACGCGCAGGGCGGCAAAGGGAAGCTCGTTCTCGGCAGCGTAGGCCGCGGCGATGTGGCTTTCCATGTCGACGGCGGCAGCGCCCGTCTCCGAGCGCAGCGCGGCCTTAGAGGACTGCGCCACCACCACCTCTTCCACGCCCGCAAGGCCGCCCCGGACAATGCGGCGGCGGCCGAGCGCGAGGCTGGCGATCTGTGGTTCACTGAGCGAGAGGCCGGCGAGCCAGCGCGTGTCGCCGGACGTGACCTCCGTTGCCACCACGACATCGCCCGATCTCAGCGACGGATCGAGGCCGCCGGCGACCCCAAACGAGATCACGCCGCGGATGGTCGCCGGATCGAGCACCGTGAGGAGCGCGCGCAATTGCTGCGGATCGCTGGATGAGCAGATAACGGCCATTCCCGGCCCTGCCGCGATACGCGCCTCCTGAACCAAACCTGTCACAATCAAAACCGGCCGCGGGTCCACCCGTCCCACGGACGGGTCGTCCCCCGCCCCCAAATTCACATCCCGACCCCTACCACCCTGCTGTTGGTGTTCTTCAGGTTACGATACCGCGCCAGCGCCCACAGCGGAAAGAACCTCGGATATCCATGGTAGCGCAGGTAAAACACCCGAGGAAAGCCTGTTGCCGTATAGCGTTGCTCGTCCCACAGCCCTTTTTCGGCCTGTGTTGCAATTAGGTACTCAACGCCCCGGGCAACCGCGGGATTTCCGACTTCGCCCGCCGCCATCAGTCCGAGCAAGGCCCATGCCGTTTGCGATGCGGTGCTCGGCGCGGGCTCCAGACCCTTGTAGTCGAGGCGGTAGCTGACCGCGTCCTCGCCCCAGCCGCCATCCTGGTTCTGGACCGCGACCAGCCAGTCCGCCGCCTTTCGAATCATCGGATCCTGGTGGCTGACGCCCGCCGCGTTGAGCGCGCACAGCACCGACCAGGTTCCGTAGATGTAGTTCATGCCCCAGCGGCCGTACCAGGAACCCTCCGGATGCTGGGTCCGGCGCAGATATCGGATGCCGGCCGCGACGCCCGGATTGTCCTTGGTCTGGCCGAGCTGCGCCAGCATCGAAACGCAGCGCGCGGTGACATCCTCGGTGGGCGGGTCGAGCAAGGCGCCGTGATCGGAGAACGGGATATTGTTGAGGTAATATTCGAGATTGTTGACGTCGAAGGCGGCCCAGCCGCCATCGACGCTCTGCATGCCCTCGATCCATTCCCGGCCGCGCGCGATCGCCTCGTCATAGCGGTGGCCGCCGATCGCGCGCTGCATGCGCTCCATCGACATCACCACCACGGCGGTGTCGTCGAGATCGGGGTAATGCGCGTTGTTGTACTGGAACGCCCAGCCGCCCGGCCGGACGTCCGGACGCTTCACCGCCCAGTCGCCCTTGAGATCGAGAACCTGCTTGCCCAGCAGCCAGTCGAGCCCGCGTTTTGCCGAACTGACGGCGGCCTCATCGCCGGCCTCCATCATCGCATGCGCGGTCAGCGTCGTGTCCCACACCGGAGAAACGCACGGCTGGCAATAGGCTTCCTTGTCCTTGATGACGAGCAGCTTGTCGATGCCGCGCCGCGTGATCGCGCGCGGCGGGAAGTCTTCGCCCTTGCCGAGCGCATCATACATCATCACGATGTTGGCCATCGGCGGATAGATCGCGCCCATGCCGTCCTCGCCGTTCAGCCGCTCCTCGGTGAAGGCGAGCGCGGCATCGATGGCGCGCTGGCGGAGCTTCTTCGGGAAAAACGGCTCGATGACGCGCAGGATGGCGTCGAGCGAGCTGAACAGCATGAACCAGCCCCGGCTCTGGTGCGGCGCCCTGGCGGGCGGACCGATCGTGCGCGGATCCTGCAGGAACAACTCGTCGATGCCGACACCCTTCGGATTTCTGGCGCGCGGCTTCAGCGCTGCCAGCACGAGCAGCGGCACGAGGGTGGTGCGCGCCCAATAGGAGATCTTGTTGAGGTGGAACGGCGACCACATCGGCAGCAGCATGATCTCGACAGGCAAGAGCGGCACCGCGCGCCAGGTCACGACGCCATACATCGCGAGCGTGAAGCGCGTGAACACGTTGCTGTGGATCGCCCCGCCGCGCGAAAGGATCGCCTCGCGGGCCCGGACCATATGCGGCGCGTCGACGGAATGCCCGATCATCTTCAGCGCGAAATAGGTCTTCACGCTGGCGCTCATGTCGAACGGACCGTCCTGGACGAGTGCCCAGCCGCCATGCGTGCCCTGCCTGCGGCAGATATAGTTGGCGATCTTGGCTTCGAGCACGGCGTCGACGGGCTCGGCGAGATGATGGCGCAGCAGGATATATTCGGCCGGAATGGTGTCATCGGCTTCGAGCTCGAACACCCAGTGACCGTCGTCGCGCTGCAGATCGTGCAGCGCGCGCGATGCCAAGCCGATGCTTCTCTCCAGCGCATCGCGCGCGATCTCGTTCACTTCATTGGCGGATTGCATGGCCTCGACCTCTAGCAGAGCATGATCCGGGAAAGTGCGCAGCGGTTCGCCAGCATTAGCGCGTGGCGAGGACCAGATCGGCGGCCCGGTCGCCCGACCGCACCGCTCCTTCGATCGTCGCCGGCAACCCCGTATCAGTCCAGTCGCCCGCGAGGAACAGGTTTTTGAAGGGGGTCACCGCGCCAGGCCGGAGCGCGTTCTGCTCGGGCGTTGCCTCGAACGTGGCACGGCGCTCGCGCACGATCTGCCAGGGCGGCAGCTCGGCCGAGACGCCGCCGGCCTTGCAGACGTCATTCCAGATCGCATTGGCAAGCTCCTCGCGCGGCATGTCGACCAGGCGATCGCCATTGCTGATCGTGACCGAGAGCCGCTGCGGAAATGCGAACAGCCACTCCACGAGGCCGCCGACCACGCCCAGGATCGGCGGCGCGCCGCGCGGCGGATCGAAGCGGAAATGCGCATTGACGATGGCGCGGAATTTGGTCGGCGTCTTCAGCCCCGGCAAAAGCGAGGCGGCCGCGCGCGGCGGCACGGCCATGACCACGGCGTCGTCCGGCCCGATCGCGGTCGCATCGTCAGCGCCGAACTTCAGGACCGTGACGCGCTCGCCGGACTTCTCGAATTCGCGGAGCTCATGGCCAACGCGAACTGCGGCGCCCTTCTGCTGCAACAGCTTGATCGCGGGCTCGATCAGGACGGAGGAAAGGCCGTCGCGCGCGATCAGGGGCCGGCAGGCCTGCCCTCCCGCTAGCAGCGTTTCCCGCACGATCGCGCCGGCAAGCCCGGCCGAGCCCTCGGGCGGATCGACATTGAGGGAGGCGAGCAATAGCGGCTGCACCAGCCGCTGATAGAGCGTGCCCTCGCAGCGGATGGCGTCGCCGACCTTCCTGTTCGTCGAAGCCCAAACCAGCGGTGCCAGCTTGAGATAGTCGAGCACGCCGGTTTCGGGGACACGGCGGTCGTCGTCGAACACCCAGAGCGGCAGCTTGCTGTCGCCGAGATCGAGCAACCAGCGTTGACCGGTCGTGAAATCGACAAATGGAAACTGCGCGAGTTTCGGTCCGACCAGGCCTGCCTCGGTACCGATCGCGCGCGCATAGGCCAGCGCATGACGGTTGCCCGACAACAGCAAATGATTCCCGTTATCGATGGTGAGATTGGTCGCGGCGTCGAAATAGGAGCGGCAACGGCCGCCCGTCTGCTGCGTGGCCTCGTGCACTTCGACGTGGAAGCCGGCATTGGCGAGCCGCACGGCGGCGGAAAGGCCGGAGATTCCGGCGCCGATGATGTGAACAATCTTTGGCATCTCAGATGAACGCGTAGCGGAAAACGATACCGAGCTTCGTGATCTTGCTCACGCGAACCGGCGCGCGCGGCGCCGCAAATCCGCGCTCGAGCAACAGTTCGAGGATCGCGCGATAATATTTGCCCATGATCCGCGGCGCGCGCACCGCGCGGCGCGAATTGCGCTTCATCACCTCGTCGGCCTTGGCGAAATGCATCTTGGCGCGCTCGGCGAGCCCCAGGCAAGCTTTGGGCAGCGCACGGTCGGCGACGACCTTGGCCGGATCGTTCGAGGTGATACCGGCATGAAACAGGTTTTCGCGCGGCAGATAGAGCCGGCCGAGCGAGGCGTCCTCGTCGATGTCGCGCAGGATGTTGGTGAGCTGCAACGCCCGGCCCAGATGATGGGCAAGCAGGACGCCATCCTCGCGAGGCATTCCGAACACATTCACCGACAGGCGTCCGACGGCGCTCGCGACGCGGTCGCAATAGAGGTCGAGGGTGGCCATATCGGGGGCGCGGATATCCTGCGGCACGTCCATTTCCATGCCATCGACAATGGCGAGAAAATCCTCGCGTTGCAGATCGAACTTCTTCACCGACGCCCCATAGTCGCTAAGGCGCGGCGGCGGATTGCCCTGATAGAGTGCGTCGATGTCGTCGCGCCACTGTTGAAGCGCGGCCAACCGCTCCTCGCGAGGCCCGTCGGAATCGGCGATGTCGTCGACCTTGCGACAGAAGCTGTAGATCTGGAACATCGCCTCGCGCTGCGCGGACGGCAGGATACGCATCGCCGCATAGAACGAGCTGCCGGAGGCCGTCGTCCCGTAATTGGTATCCGCAGTCGCTTCTTGCAGCGTCATGCGCCGGCCGCCGGTTTGGAGACGGGATGCCGGCCCGCGGCGCGGCGCACCATCTCGGCGGAAATGCCGGCGATGCTGTGGCCGATCAATTCGAGCGGCGACAGATGCACGCGGTCACGCAAGGGATCGCGCACCTTCAGCATCCGCACGATCTTGTCGGCAAAGGCCTGGATTACCGAGATTTCGACGCCGAGGCGCAAATCCCTCACCGCGGCGTTCAGCGATTTGCTCTCGCCCAGCAGGTTTTCCGTGCGCAGCGCCAGCGCTTGCAGACATTGCAGCAGCGCAGGCGGCGATTTCGCCTCTCCCAGCATCTCGACGGTGGCGCCGGTCTCCGCCAGCGCATCGCGCGGCAGGTAGACGCGGTTCAGGCTTTTATAGTCCTTGGCGCAGTCCTGCAGATGGTTGTTGATCTGCAGGCCGGCGCACAGCGCGTCCGAGGCGGCCCATGTCGAGGTGCTCTCGCCGTGGACATCGAGCATGAAGCGGCCGACCGGCATCGCCGAATAGCGGCAATAGTGGATGACCTCGTCCCAGTTCTCGTAGCGCAGCTTGCTGACGTCCATCCGGAACGCGATCAGCACGTCGAGCGCATGGCGCGGCGACATCCCGCGTTCCGCGAGCGCGTGGCGCAGATTGACCGCCTCTTTCTGGCTGTCGCCGTTGCCGGTAAGCTCAGCCTCGAGCAGGTCGAGATAGCGAAGCTTTTCGTCCGCCCCCAGCGTCGCGTGATCGGCGATATCGTCGGCGGTGCGGACGAAATTGTAGAAGGCAAGGATCAGCGCCCGGTGTCGCGGATGGATGATCCACGATGCTACGGGGAAGTTCTCGTCGCGGTGAGTCTTGCCGGATCGCAATTCGGCTGCGGTGGTCATCGGGAACTGAACTAAACTGGTTTCGGGCGTGTTCCATATAGGGGAATACGCTGGCAAAACCAATGCTGTCCAAAGCCCTCCCGCGACCCCGCAGGATGCGACTACTGGCCGTGGCTCTTGAGCACCTGGTCGCAAGCCACGCTGATCTTGGCGCGATTCTGCTGCAGGCAGGACAGGATGACGAGATCGCCCTGATCGATCACCGCGCGGCAGTGGCGCTGCACGTCACGCGTACAAGCTTTTTGCTCCTCGGCTGTGCCGCGCCCTTGCGCGATCGCTACGGTCGGGGCGGAAAGCGAGAGCAAGGTAAGAGCCAGGAGAGTTTTACGCATCGTAGTCCTTCGTTCTGACAGCAGGGTCATGCCCGCCCATCGCGCAACAGGGCGCGGGCATATCGAGGTGAGAGTAGCCGCAGACCGCGGCGCCCATGGCGACGCACAAGCACCGGCAAATGCGGCCAAATTTACGACGACCGGAGCGTCACGCCTTGAAGTTCCGGCACAAGTTTCATTGCCACATACAAGCTTTTGATACTAGGCCGTTATTCGCCGCAGCCGATTTTTGCGATCAGCTGTTGCAAGCCTGCACCGCGAGCCCTTAGATCAGCCGCCGAAAATCCGCCGGGGAGATGGAGTTCGAGAGGCGCGGAACACCTGCCATTTGAACCTAACAGAGAACGGCGACACTAAACCTTCGATGCGGGCGAGACGTCTCTTCCTCGAGGACGTCATTTAGATGGGAAAACTCAATATGAAACTGTTTGGCTCCGGCCTGTTTGGACAGGCGATCAAGGCTGCCGGTGTCGGCGCCGGGCTGATGTTGTCGGTGTCGGCCGGCCTGGCCCAGTCGTCGGGCCCGTTTGCAGGCTTTGATGGCCAATGGGCGGGCAACGGAACGGTCTCGTTGTCCGACGGCACGACCGAACGCATCCGCTGCAAGGCGGAGTACAAGGTCAATCCGAACGGCATGAGCCTCAAGCAGAAGCTGGACTGCGCGAGCGACAGCTACAAGTTCGACCTGACCAGCGATGTGACCTCGAACGGCGATCGCATCTCCGGCAACTGGGCCGAAAAGAGCCGCAACATCTTCGGCAATCTGCAGGGTACCGCCGGCGGCGGCCAGATCGACGTGTTCGTCGAGGCCAACGGCTTTGCCGCCAACCTGACGCTGCGCACCAACGGCAGCAAGCAGACGGTGCAGATTTCGTCCAAGGGCGAAATCCGCGGGGTGAACATCACGATGGTGAAGAGCTAAAATCCCTCGCGTCGATCGGCGGACAAAATTCGAAAGCCCCGGCCCTGCGATCAGGACCGGGGCTTTTGCTTGGGTGGATGTGATTTAGCCCAGCGCGTTGCCGGTCTTGCCGCCGTGGAGGCGCTCGGAGAGATTGATCAGCCACATCGCGGTCGGGCGCAGGATGAAGAGGTCGGCAACGAGCGCCGCTACCATCGAGAACGCGCTGAGCCAGCCGAATAGCCGCAGCGATGGCAGGTCGGAGAACACCGTCACGACCAGCCCGCAGGCGAGCACCACGGTGGTCAGGATCAGCGCCGGGCCCACGAGGACGGTGGCGCGTTCGACCGCCACATCAGAAGTGACGCCTGGCTTGCTCTCCAGCCTGAGGCGATTGAGGAAGTGGATGGTGGCGCTCAGCCCCAGACCGAACGACACGGTAAGCGC
>Ga0070684_100004528_pt1 | contig 10587 bp, 9 predicted proteins | sample KBSC723LmetaG_FD_65653 | JGI IMG/M metagenome (GOLD analysis project Ga0070684, IMG submission 65653) | Corn rhizosphere microbial communities from Kellogg Biological Station, Michigan, USA - KBS C7.2-3L metaG | ecosystem: Host-associated > Plants > Roots > Rhizosphere ...
AGATCGGCGGCTCGCCGGCGCCGGGGTGGTCCACGTCGGCGATGCGCTGCTGAAAGTGTGAAAGGACGCTAACCATGCGAATGCCTACGATGAGACGCGCGCTGACCATCACGATGCTGCTCGCCACGACATGGGCGGTGGCGGGGGGCGTGCGCGGGCAGTCGAACGAGAAGCCATCGTCCGGCACGCACGTCAGATATCCGACGATGCTCGACATGACGTTTCCGGAATTCGAAGCGGCGACAAAGCGAACGGACATCGTTCTGGTGCCTATGGGTCCGATTGAACAGCACAGCTCGCACCTGCCGCTCGGCACCGATGCGATGAATGCCACGGCCCAGATGTTCGAGGTTCAGGAGTACCTGCGCAAGGCTGGCGTGGACACGATCCTCTTCCCATCGTTGAACATTGGCATCACGAATGAAGCCGACGACTGGACGCGCGACGGGACGTATGGCTATCCCGGGAGCCTGACCGTCGGCAAGAGCACGTTCGTAGCCCTCTACGTCGACGTGCTGCGGTCTCTCCACGACAACGGCCTGCGGCGCGCATTTCTCTTTCCAGGGCACGGCGGCAGGCGGCACGTGAAGGCGGTCGTCGAAGTTGTCGAAGAGGCCAACCACAGAATCCCGGGCATGGAGGTCTTTGCCACGATCAACAGCGAGACGCTGGACGTAATCAAGCAGGCGCCGGGCGCACACATCCTCTCTGTCACCAAGGGACGTAACTTCGAGTTGCTGGCGCAGCTTCTCGGACGCGGGCCGGAGTTGCCGAGCACCTCGCACGCCGACGGCGTAGAGACGAGCTTGATGCTCTACTTCTACCCGGACGCCGTGCGTCCCGGCTACGAGCGATTCACCGTATCGCCATCGTCCATCTTTCTGGAGGTCCTGCGCACAGGCGATCGGTCGAAGAACCCCTCAGGCACTGGCGGTTTTCCCTTCGACAAGGCCTCGGCCGAGATCGGCAAGCAGATTGTCGAGTACAGGACCCCGCAGATCGGGGACGCGATGCTGCGGGTGCTCCGACCGAAGTGAGACCGTCGGACGCGAAGGTCCGTAAATGGAAGGGCGCCGATACGTTTCTCCATCAGCCGGGCAAATTGCGCTTGATCAGCTCCGAGGAGGATAGCGAGGGCCGAACTGACGTGGGAAGATTCATCAGCCGCGCCAGCGGCGGCCAGGTGCGCACTGCTGCGCCGCAGCGATCCGGCGATCGCGCTGTGGAGGAAGGCGCGAACCATCGAATATCGCTCGTCAAGCCGTGAGCGCCGATTCTATTCCGCGCGATCACCCTTCACTCCGGGGGGCTTCCGTCGTGCACGGGATCTGTCTGGGATTCGAACTCGCCGATCTGATGCCAACATCTTGATAACGCTGGCCTTAGACGAAGAGTCCCTGGTGTGTCAGAACGTCCCGCGTGGACGGACTCAATCGGGCCATTACGCCACCATCCATTGATAACTGCGTTGGCGATAGTGCGAAGCGGAGCTGCTTGTACCGTTTCGCGGTCTTCCACATCAGGCATCTCCGACTTGAACCTGCCGCTCATGCGTTCGCTTGCAAGTCCCACCTACAGGCACCTTGGATCATCACATCGCCGTCTCGCGGACTTGATCGGCAGCGGGAGGTGGATGATGGCCCTTCGCAAGAGCGACAAATACCGATTCGGATCGACCTGTTATATGCCAAGGAGAGTCGAAAGTGCGTGAGAAGCTTCGATATTGATACGGCTCATTTCGGAATCGGTGATAGCCGCCTGACCGAGGCCTTGAGATGTTCTCCAAGGGCTTGGATGCATCTGCCAAAATCGCGAAGTACGAACCAAACCGAACAGTGAGAGACGCCAGCGCTGCGCCCGAAGCATTATCTGACTGCCTGAGGACCGAATCGGGCGATCTCTCTACGTGTGCGACCAGCTGATCGATCAGCGGGACCGTCGGAGGTTCAACGATCCGTTCCGCGTCCTTTTCACCAATGCCGCGCCACGTTCCCGCGTCCAGGCTGAAGTCCTCCGTTACCGGAACCTTGAGCGATTGCCAATGAGGGTCCATGCCACTACCTCCTGATCGGGCACGCGCTCCGACGGAATCCAGGCTGCTACGTCAAACTTGAAACGCACCTCGAAAGCAATTCAGTCGCTTGCTTGCCGAGATCGCCTCCTGCGGCTGGTCGTCGATTCCGCCCTCAAGTAACCTTGCTTCATCGTAGCCGTTGCGTGTCATCGGACCATCGGTCAATGCGACACTTGCAAGCAGCTCCTTGTCCTCGCCGTGTTCCCGGTCGCGATCCCTGAACCCACCTTCAAGAATCCTGCTCCTTGCGTGGCGCGCCGGGCCCGCATCTTCAGCGACCGACGCGCTACTGGCAGTGTTAACGCGCGGCTTGGTCTCGACTTCAAATAGGGAGACAGGGATTCAACGCTGATGTCAGGTCGCCGAGGTGTACCCACGTGATCGACGAGCGCCGGCAGCTGAAAACCATGCGTGCGACCGCGGCGACGATCACCGTCGGCGCGCCCGCATCGTCACGCGGCTCGAGCAAGCCTGCAAGCGGGCGCGCACCCATCGTCGGCAGGAAGTCGTGCCGCTCTATACCTGGGTGTTCAGGAGGACGTCGCCAACTGATCGCGCTCCGGTGGCGTCGGGAATGACGACGCTGCGTTGTGCGCTGCGAGCAGTGAGCTCGGGCGGGAAACACACCTTCCATGTGCAATTCGGTACATCTGCCGGGTGAGCAGCGAGGATAGAGTGCCTCTCGTCCAAGCAGGAATTGATGTCCGGAACCACCATCGCGGGCGAGCCGCGGGTTCGTTTCTCGAAAGGTCACTACCATGCGATATGTCGTCATCGGGCTGTGCGCATTGGCCGTCGCGTGCAGCGGCCAGGGTTCTGCCGCACCCACGTCGCCGTCGAGCGCTATCGGCGGGACCGCGGTAACGCAAGCCAACGGCGGCTCGGCGTTGCCGTTCAAAGGCCAGCTGCAGTCCACGGAACGTGTCGTCTCGATGCCAGACGACAACACCGCGGTCAGGCATCTCGATGGCACGGGCAACGCCACCCACCTGGGTCAATTCACCCTGAGTGCCGACTTCACCGTCATCATGTCAACGGGCGACGCCACTGGAACCGCCACCTGGACAGCAGCGAATGGCGACCAGATTCGGGCGAATGTGGGGGGACACGGCGACATCGTTGAATTTCCGACGGTGACGATTACCGAAACTCACACCATCACGGGTGGCACCGGCCGGTTCGCGAACGCGTCGGGAATCATTACCATTGAACGTTCCGCCAACATCCTCACCGGGGCGTCGACAGGGTCACTCTCCGGCACGATTAGCCTCGGCCACTAACGTTCGACTCTCATGATTGGGAGAGATTTTCGACCCTGGCTGGTCACCGCAGCGTGACCGGAACTCCCGACAAGTGATTGAGGAGTCCGCCAGGTGAGAGGTCAAGCGGCCGAGAATCGTTATCGGCTGCAGGCTCCGGACGGTTTCCATTCAGAGGGTATCCCCCTGGGCTGAGCCGAATCGTGGATGACCAGGGCGAACGCACGTCGGACCGTCTTACCAGTGACGTTCAGTTCCATTGGAGTATTCGATGGCACCGTCATGGTTCCTCCGGACTCGACCTTGGTAGCGCCAGCCGGAGTCTCCAGGCACTGCTCTCCCGCGAGCACGTACCACCCTTCCGGGCCCGGGTGTGTATGCACTCTCGAATTGTCTCCAGGTCGCATGACAGCATAGGAGAGGACCGCAGTGTAGGCCTTTGCTTCGGGAAGCTGGAGAGGCCCGACGACGGCGATGCGGTCGCCTCCCCGCCAAGTGCCGTTTCTGTCCCCGAATTCTGAGAGCCACACTCGCCCGTCTTCCTCCACCACGATTCCGCTGGCACTCTTGGCCGACTCCGCAGCCTTCCTCGTTGGAAACGCGCGCAAATGCCAGTACACAGAAGCTTCACGGAAATGCAGTCCGGTTGCCGCGCCGACGTTGAAGCAGCCAAACTCCGGTCGCTTCTCGCCTGGCGGCACGTCCACGCAGGCCACTTCGGTCAAGTGTTCATGTGCGGCGCTGCCGGGCGCTTGAGCCCACAGGTTGCCGATTGTCACGCTCTGAAAGGTGACGAGGAACAGTACGAATACGGCGATACGTGGAGTTCTAGCCATGTCCCATCCTCCGCGACGGCTCATTCGCCGTAGTTCGATACACAGCGTTCATTCGAGGCCCCGCGAACCGCACAGCATAGCGCGAAACTGGCAAAAGGTCAGGTAATGACGAGCCTAACAAGACGGCGGTCAGACCTTGCACGAGGAGTCCCCCGAAGGCAGCCATAGCGTCAAGCCCCAGCAGCTCGCCACATAAAATCCGGCTGACAGCCCGTCCGCGGCACGCCATCGGGAACCAGCCGGCAGAGTCGCTCCCATCAATACTGGGCCCGGCACCGGAGGAGTGATCGCATCCGCGCGACCCCAACCGCTATACTTCCAGCCGTTTGCCTCTGACTCCGGGTGGCACCCGCCTCGGCATCTACGAAGTCACCGCCCTCATCGGCGAAGGCGGGATGGGGCTGGTGTACCGCGCACGCGATACGAAGCTGAATCGCGAGGTCGCGCTCAAAGTCCTCCCGGATTCATTCGCGAGCGATCCCGATCGACTCGCCCGGTTCACGCGCGAAGCGCAGACGCTCGCATCCCTGAACCATCCGAACATCGCGCACATACACGGCCTCGAAGAGTTGGGCGGTGTACGTGCGCTGGTGATGGAACTCGTTGAAGGTGACGATCTCTCGCAGCGGATCGCGAAGGGCGCAATCCCGATCGATGACGCCTTGCCAATCGCGAAGCAGATCGCGGACGCCCTGGAAGCCGCGCACGAGCAGGGGATCGTTCATCGCGATCTGAAGCCCGCGAACATCAAGGTGCGAAGTGACGGCACGGTGAAGGTGCTCGACTTCGGTCTCGCCAAAGCGCTTGATACGAAGCCATCGGGCGCGACGGCGGACGTCACGGCAGCGCCGACGGTCACGTCGCCCGCGATGACGCACGCCGGGATGATTCTCGGCACCGCGGCGTACTTGAGTCCCGAGCAGGCACGTGGAAAGACCGTCGACAAGCGCGCGGACATCTGGGCCTTCGGGGCGGTGCTGTACGAGATGCTCACCGGCAGGCGGGCGTTCGCGGACGAAGACGTGTCACTGACACTCTCGAAGGTCCTGCAACGAGAGCCGGACTTCGACGCGCTTCCGCCCTCGGTGCCCGCACGCGTCGTTCAGGCGATCCGCGTGTGCCTGCGGAAGGATCCGAAGCAACGCGCGGGTGACATCCGCGATGTGCGCCTCGCACTCGAGGGCGCGTTCGAGACAGCCGCGCCTCAGACGACGGCGGTCCGTGCGGTGGCCGCGCCGCGTTCCGTCGTGACTCGCGCCTTGCCAGCCGTGTCGGCGGTGTTGGTCGTCGCACTGGGTATCGCCCTGTGGGCGCCATGGCGTTCGGAGAAACCGGTCGATCGGCCACTCGTGCGGCTCGACGTCGATCTGGGCGCAGACGCGGCGTTCCCTAGCTTCAACAATGGAACGAGCCTCGCGATCTCGCCCGATGGCATGCGGCTGGTGTTCGTCTCGGGCAGTCGATTGTTCACGCGCCGCCTCGATCAACCGACGGCCACCGAGCTGGCCGGTACTGAGGGAGCCGCCCAGCCGTTCTTCTCGCCTGACGGGCAGTGGGTTGGCTTCGGCGCCCGCGGCAAGGTCCACAAGATCACCGTCGACGGTGGACCCGTCGTGCCGGTGGGAGACTACGGCGGGGTCTTCGCCGGCGCGAGCTGGGCGGAGGACGGTTTCATCTTCGTGGGTGACGGCGGAGGAGGGAAGGGCCTGCTTCAACTGCCAGACACTGGAGGTACGGCCAAGATCCTGGCGCCAGCCGACGGCGCCGAGCTACAGGTCGAACCGCAAGTCCTGCCGGGTGGTAAAGCGTTGGTGTTCGCCTCGGGTAACGCCTCCAGCGGCGTAGATTCGTACACCATCGAAGTCCTGACACTGGCCGATGGCCGCAGAAAGGTCGTGATCCGGGGCGGTCAATCTCCGCGTTATCTGGCATCGCCGGACGGGATCGGCCATCTGGTCTATGTCAACAAAGCCACGCTCTTTGCGATCCCGTTCGATCTGGCCACGCTTGAAACCCGCGGCACGGCCGTGCCCGTGCTCGACGACGTCGCCTATGGCTTCCAGATGAACGCTGGTCTCTTTGCTGTCTCTCGCGCGGGCACGTTGATCTACCGCAGGGCGCGGAGCGCCGCTGCGGCCATGACGACGATGCAGTGGATCTCTGCATCAGACGGGGGCACGAGCAAGAAGGCGCCACTACGGGCGACGCCCGGCGCCTATCAAATGCCTCGATTGTCGCCGGACGGCCAGCGGATCGCGTACGTGATCTCGGAGGGAGCGAATCAGGACATCTGGGTCTTCGATCTACAGCGGGACGCCCCCAGGAAGCTGACGTTCGGCGGCGTCAACCAGTCACCAGTCTGGAGTCCCGACGGCCAATACATCGTGTTCGAGAAGATCGGTCAAGGCCTCTTCCAGGCGCGTGCGGACGACGCCAGTCAACCACAAGCACTGATGCTACGCAGCATCCCCCAGCTTCCAAGCTCGTTCATCGGCAAGCAGCTCGCGTACTTTGAAAAAAGTCAGATCTGGACCCTGTCGCTGGAGGATCAGGGCGGTCAGTTGAAGGCTGGAACGCCCGAGCAGTTCATCAAGAGCACTTTCAGCGACCAGTGGCCGGCGATCTCACCAGACGGCCGCTGGCTGGCGTATCAGTCGAAACAATCAGGAAAGTTTGAAGTGTATGTCCGGGCATTCCCACCGTCGGCGACATCCTCAGGCGGGAAGCTGGTCTCCAACGATGGCGGGACTTTTCCGCACTGGTCGCGCACCGGGCTCGTGTACCAATCGGCCGACCAACTGATGACCGTCAGCTACACCGTGAAGGGTCCCACGTTCATCCCCGACAAACCCCGCGTGTGGATCGCCTCACTCAGCGGCGCGACTGGGTGGGATCTCGACCGCGACGGCAAGCGCGTTCTGGCGCTGATGCCGGAAGGCACCGCCAAGGCCCCGCCGCCGGAGCACGAGATCGTGATGCTCCAGAACTTCGCCGACGAGCTGCGGCGGCGCGTGCCGCTCGGGAAGTAGTCGGATCTACGGCATCGCCGCCGCCGCATCGCGGTGCAGGACTCGCGTCTTGAACTGCGAGCCCTGCCGCTGTTTTCGCGAGGGCATCCTCGTAGCGGTAACTCGCTGTAGCCGTGGGCTCCTGCTTACTGATTTCGAGCAGTCGGGCGTGAAGGTGTTCGTCCACCCGTCGGCATCACCGGTGTCAATCGGATCGAACAGACTGGCCGAGGCCCAAGCCCAGCCACTGCAACGAGATCGTCAAGGATGCCTATGTCTATGGGTTTCCGATGGTGGATAGCTACCGGATCCAGTACTCGTACTTCGTCGACGAGACCAATCCGGAATACAAGGGCGCCTGGAACCAGCCACACAGCGTCGCCGCGTGTACACCCCGCAAGACAAGGCGATTCAGACGCCGAACTCGGACACCCCATACAGCTTTCTCGGCGCGGACCTGCGCGCTGGCCGGCGCGAGAGATCGATCAGAAGCGCGAAAATTCTACGTGACATAGCCCTGTGCTGTAAGTGCTTGAAAACACTGGGCAATTTCATGGCTGGGAGGCAGGGACGGAATTCGACCCTGGCTGGTAACGGCTGCCTGAACCCGTCCTTCTCTGAACTCTCTGAATTCACAGCATGATCGCCGTGAGGCGCCGCCCACGCGCGGACGGGCCTCGTCCGAAATTTGTCTACATTTTTCGGACAACATGATCCACGCCTTCGGCCCGTTTTCGGTAGCCTTCAACCGATCCTTGACTGTCCAGATCGGCGGCTTCTAGGGCACGATCAGCGGGATCGCGATACCGGTGACGAACCCGATGATAACCATCCACGACCACGGATTGCCGAGGTTCAGTGTGTAGCCCAACCCCATCCGACGTTCAACGAAGAGCGTCGGATCGGCTCGATTGACATACAGGCGGCCTAGGATCCAGGACGAATCTGGCGTGGTGTCTCCAATCGGCGGCCCTTCGAGAACGGCGGTGCGCCGCATCACACGTATGAAGAGCGTACCGACGATGAGAAGCGCAAAGGGAGCGATTCGAATCACGAGCGGCAGCCGCAATTCACCGGCGTCCTCGGCAAACATCATAACAACCCCAGTCCACGCCAACAGGATGGCGAACAAGTACGCCCACGCGAGCTGAGCTAGCAGATTGATTCGCCGCACGCGCCGATACTGTTGGCCGTCCTGTCCTGTCACCCGAGGCAGACGTGTCCAGTTCAGGACGGCGTATGACGTGAACAGCATCATGGAACACGAGACGAAGCCAATTGCGAATCCTCGAAACACGCCAGGGATGGACTTCGCCGTCCAGCCGTCAGCCTTGCCCGCAAGGTTCCAATGCGTCGGAAACCGCGCGGGGACATCCTCCCAATTCAGCGCGACGTAGGCGGCGGCTGCGAACAGAATCAGAAACGGACCGAGCTGCCCCGCGATTCCTCCAGGAAGACCATCCCGCGGCCCAATGGCGGCCTCACGGATCGTCGTGGGCACGGCGGCGTGAGGACGAACAGCGCTCCACGCCTTCGCGAAGGCCACTGATGCACCGATGGTCAGCCCCAACAGCATCCCGCCGGAGACAAACGGCATGGGTGATGTCGCCACGATGGCCGCAGCAGCTGCCGCAAGGATCGAGACCTCAATCGCATATCGGCGCGAGATTTTTCGCGCCAGCGGCCCTTCGCGGAAATTCCGGGAGACCGTAACGCCGAAAAAGATGTCTCGTCGCGTCAGGTAGGGAGCAAGGTGCGACGAAACGGCGACGAGCGCGATGAACCCAAGCATCGTCCCCATCCCCGTCACGCCTTCTTGAGTGTGCCCGCGGTCAATTCCGTCGCAACGGTCCGCATCGAGTCGGCAATCACCCCCGGGGCGAGCCCAGCGGCCTGAGCTTCGGCGGTCAGTTCGCGGAGACGCTGAAGCAGTGATGGCCGCGCCGCGCGAGAAGGACGCGGTCGCGATCGATCCAAGACGATCGCGCCGTGCCGGCGGCGGAGGTCGAGCCATCCTTCCTCGGACAGCACGCGGTACGCCTCCGCGACGGTGTTGTGATGGACGCCGAGATCGACAGCGAGCTGACGGACGGTGGGGAGCGGGTGGCCGATCGGAAAAGCGCCGGAGACCAACAGCGCACGGATGGCATTCGCGATCTGACGATACGCGGGGACCGAGGAGGCGAGATCGATTCGGATGACGGGCGCGCTCTTCATTGTATGATGTCTACAGACAATATACACGAAAGTGGTCTATTGCCACTGCGATATGGCCGATGATAGGGAGGCTTGGAGCGCACATGAATCCTCGTCGACTCACTTGTGGCCTCGTGTTCGTTGCGATCGTCGCGATCGTGGCGATCGCCACCTCTTACCTGGGATACGCGCAGGAGAGTCCCGTCGCTCACGCCACACGCGTGCTCGATCTCCTCGAAGCCGACAAGTTCGAGGAGGTCGCCGCCGAGTTCAGCGCGAAGATGGCGGCCGCGATGCCGGTCTCACGGTTGCGCGATATGTGGACGATGGTCAGCCGCCAAGCCGGCGCTCGCACGTCGATCATCCGACAGCGCGTGGTGACGCAGGCCACCGGCAACGTGACCGTAGTCAACGTCTGTCAGTTCGAGAAGACGGCGCTGGCCGTCATGGTGTCATTCGACCCCGAGAACAAGATCGCAGGAATCAACATCACGCCCGTCACGCCTCCAGCCGAGCCCAGTGCTCCGCGGGCGTCGACCCGCTTTACAGAGGAATCGGTCACCGTTGGCACTGGGGAGTGGGCGTTGCCCGGAACGCTCTCAATGCCCGTTGGTCGTGTCGCGGCGGCCATTGTGCTCGTTCACGGTTCCGGACCCAACGATCGCGACGAGACCCTTGGCCCAAACAAACCGTTCCGCGATCTTGCGTGGGGCTTGGCCGAGCGCAGGATCGCGGTGCTCCGATACGAAAAGCGGACGCGGCAACACGGCGCAAAGTTGGCCGCCGCGAACAGGAACTTCACGGTTCGCGAGGAAACGACGGAAGACGCAGTGCTCGCCGTGAAACTACTCCGCTCGCGCAAGGAGTTTGACCCGAAGCGCATCTTCGTCCTCGGCCACAGCCTGGGCGGAACCTTGGCGCCGCGGATCGCTGTGGAGGACGGAGCGCTCGCGGGAATCATCGTCCTGGCCGGCGCTACGCGCCCATTGCAAGCTGTCGCTCGAGAGCAACTGGTCTACCTATCGTCGATCACGCCAGGAGCGCCGAATCCTGAGGAGGGCCTTCAGGCGTTGCTGAAGCGCGCCCCTGATTCGTACTGGAAGGACCTCGATGCGTACCAGCCCGCGCGCGTCGCAGCGACGCTACCAATCCCCATGCTGATCCTGCAGGGTGAGCGTGACTACCAAGTGACGCAAGCGGACCTGGAGGGCTGG
>Ga0070684_100004531_pt1 | contig 10584 bp, 9 predicted proteins | sample KBSC723LmetaG_FD_65653 | JGI IMG/M metagenome (GOLD analysis project Ga0070684, IMG submission 65653) | Corn rhizosphere microbial communities from Kellogg Biological Station, Michigan, USA - KBS C7.2-3L metaG | ecosystem: Host-associated > Plants > Roots > Rhizosphere ...
CTCAAGTCAAAGGCAGACATTAAGTCCTCCAACGCCTCCCAATGCTGCTTTAGTAGCAGGTGCAGGAGTTGATTCTGGATTACATAAATATGCTGTATCATTTGTAACATCATTAGGTGAGACAATTCCATCTGATGTTACTAGTATCACTACGTTAGCAGCTTTAGCAAATCCAACCCAGACTCCACTGCTAACTGATAGAGGTGGTACATTTGGTAATGCTTTAACGGCTGGTGAAACATACAAGTGGTTATTCACCATTACTAGGAATGGACTAGAAACGGCTATTGGTCCTGAATCTGCTGGATTCGTAGCTCCTATCGCTGCTCACTTAGTTGGAATGGAGAAAGATACTCCATTTACAGATGAAACTGCCGTTATTAATGTCTATAGAACAGTGGGTAATGGTTCTACATTCTATAGAGAATCACAGCAGGCTGCAGCATCTAATATTCCATTAAATGGTAGTGGTACTTATCTTGTAGTTGGAACTGTTAGTGATGCTGCAATTATTGCTAATCCTACAGCTCCAGTTGCTAATAATACTCAGGAACAGCAAGTTAATGTAACTGGTATTCAATCTGGAATAGCTGGAGTTACATCTAGGAAAATCTGGAGAACTGCTGCTGCAGCTAGTCAGTTAAAGCTACTTACAACTATAGCAGATAATACTACTACATCATTCCTAGACACAGTAGCTGATTCTGGACTAGGTGCTAATGCTCCTACTACCAATACTGCATATACTGGAACCTTATTTGTTGATAAGGGTCTAGAGAATGAATTTGTTTATGTATATCTTGGTGATGGAGTAGCGGCTAGAAAAGCTGCAGGTTCTGGAATGACTGGAACAATGACTGTAGCTAATGGAGCTGCAGGACATACTGATCCAGGCTTACATATCTTTGGTATTGTATCAGAAACAGATACTGGCTATCTCTCTCCACCGGCTATCTTAACATCGTTTAGTACATCTGCAGGATCATCTGTATCGTTTGGAAATATTCCAACTTCAGGAGATCCTCACGTAGTAAAGAGACATTTAGTATCATCTATTATTGTTAATAGCTTCAATGGTGACTTAGAAGGCTATGATCTATTCTTTGTTCCAGATGCAACTATAAATAACAATAGTGATACATTTTTAAATAATATCTCATTTTATGACGCCGATTTATTGGACGATGCTAGCCATCTCTTTGATAACTATTCTGAGATTCCTGCTGGTGCTGCTCTTAGCTTATACCACAATAGACTTTGTGTATTCGCTACATTTAACGATATTTCCATCGGACTTATCTCTACAGCAGGTGAACCTGAAGCTATTAGTCAAATTGATGGCATTATCGTTGTGCCTTTGGATGGCAATCCAATTACTAACGGTCAAGAACTCAGAGATGTATTATATGTTACTAAGGCTTCAAGAACAGTAAGCTTTACAGATAATGGTGATGTTCCATCATCTTGGCCTTTAGTAGTTATAGACAATGCTCTTGGATCTTCAGTTCATGGAATTGCTACTGTTCTAGACAGCGGCTCAAGTTCAGTTGACTTCTTAATTATTGCTACTTATCAGGGAATTAGTCTTTTCAATGGTAGATATATCACTCCAGAACTTTCATGGAAGATTGAGGATTACTGGAGATCATTGAGTAGAGATCATTTTGATCAGATTCAGATTATCAATGCTCCTATTCAAAAAGAGATCTATTGTATTCTTCCTAATAGAAAAGTTTTAGTTGGTAATTATGCTAATGGAATGGATCCTAAAGCAATTAGATGGATGCCATATTCATTTAAAATGGGTGTTAATACCATTGCAATTGCCAATGTTGATGAAATTATTTTCGGAGCTGATTTAAATACTTAGCTATGGGAACAATTAGAATTAATCCTCAAGCTGTTGCTCAGTCTGGCTCCTTTACTGTTGGTGGTGGAGGGACTACTGCTGAAAGTGTATTAAGTGCTGAGGGTGGTAATATTAAAGAGACGTCAGTAGATCAAGCTATTTGCTTAGGAGTTCCATTTGTACATGCTCCTGATGCTGGTAGCTATGAGCTAGACTGTTCAGTAGTAAGCACTATTCTTGTTGATGGAGTTGCTACTGACTTTGCAGGATTACCGGCTGGATTTACAATTACAGGATTAACTCTTAATTTAGTTATACAAACTCATAACGGTGTTGCTGATGGTGGTAATAATTGCTATTCAGTTTTTAAAGTTCTACACGGTCTAGATACACTATATAATGATCCGACAATTGCTAATGGTAATCACTTTCCACTAGCACTTACTGTAGATATTACTGGTATGTCTCCAATTGATCTATTCTCAGATCATTGGAAATTCCAGATGACATCTGCAGCAAATAATGCTGCTGCTACTGGTTGTGGTAGTTTACCATATGCTTCGGCAGTTGATAGCATTACAGGATTTTATTTAACTGGAACTTATGCTTTAGAGAATTTTCAGTTCAATTTAAATAATTCTAGTCAGCCGGTCGAGAGTAATGTTACTCAGGTAACTATTACTAGTGATCCAGATGATCCTGATCATTTAAAGCTAGATCAATTAGACCCGACTACTCCTATTCAAGTAGATGGGACAGATGTTCCTTTAATTAACATTATCAGCCAGAGTGAGTTTGAGCTAGTCTTTGTTATTTTCTTTACTGGAACTCCACAAGTAGTTACTGTATCAGTCACAGGAAACGGAACTCAATTTAGCGGCTCAGTAACTCTTGGCAAGTTAGAAACTATCTATTTCTTAAATGCACCTGGTATTTACTTCTTAGATAGTAGTGCTACAGCCGATGTTTTGTATGATACTGATAATGGTGGAACTATCGAAGTAGCTATACCTGATCCTTTCGGTAAGACAGGATTTATAGGTAACTAATGGCTAAAAAATCTGGCTTCAATGGTGAAGTTTTACATTGCGGAGCTGTTAGATATCAATTATCTGGCTCTGGAGTAATGAAATCTACTCTGCTCAGTGTAGATGATATATACTCTACTGCTTTGCCTGATATTGATATTCCAGCATCAGCGGCTAGACAGGCAACTATTCTTTCTAACTTTAATCAAGAGAGAATGTATCTTTACTTTAGAACTACTAAGATTAATGAAGTTATTAATCTCAGCAAACTTGTTATCTTTATTAGACCAGTTGCTACAGGCTATCCAACAGCTTAATGGCTAGAACTACATTCAATCCAGCTTCGCTCATACCAATATTGCTTAATACTGGTGTGCAGCAAGATGATCCTAGAATGTATCAGTTTCTTAATAGTTTAATTAATGGCCTAATTCAATTTAACTCATTAATTAATGTCCCTTCTACTCCTGGCGGTGGAGGCTCTGTTGGACCCGCTGGTCCTAAAGGTGATAAGGGAGATAATGGTATTCCTGGTCAAGATGGATTTGATGGAGAAGATCAATTCTACTTATTAACATCTCAAAGTTCTTCTTCTAGTTCAGAAGAATGGTCAGTTCTGACTAATGGCGATGTTATTAATCCTGAACTTATATATGCAGGTGGAGATGTAATTATGCTCCACACACCATAATGGCGTATACTAGAAGGAATACAAATGACGATGCTACTTGGGCAAGGGCATGGACTGCTGATGCTCTAGTAGATTTAGTATCTATTTCAGCTATTCTCGGAGCTGATAGACCACATCATGGTGATATTGCATATGTAACAGCAACGGCTAAGTATTATCTCTGGATGGATGATGGCTCTTGGACTGAGCTAGGAGCTACTGGAAATTCAGTTACACAAAATACTATTATTATAGAAGGTGATTCACCAGATGATCCTTTAGTAATTCCAGGTCCTGCAGGTATTCAAGGTGCAACTGGTGCTCAGGGACCACAAGGATTACAAGGTATTCCTGGAGTTACTATATTTCCGGAAGATGGGGCACCTGGTGAAGATGGATTTCCGATAGCAGGTCCTGCTGGAGCTATAGGTGCTACAGGAGCAGCTGGTGCTGTAGGAATTGGTATACCAGGTAGTGATGGCATTGATGGCGAAGATAATATTATAGTAATTTCATCTATTCAAGGTGGAGAGATTACTATTACTACTACAGGGAATATAGATGATTTAGATTTTGGTAATGCTGCTGTCATTAGAATGAATAATGCTTCTTTAGCAACAATTAGAGGCTTAAAAGCTGGTTATGATGGGCAGCAAGTTACTATTTATGCAATTAATGCTGAGGTAGACTTATCTAACCAAAACGCTGGATCATCTACCAATAATCGTTTAATTAACACCGTTACAAGTGGTGTTACTCCTTTGGCTGGTGGTAGCGGAAGTGCTACATATAAATATGACGCAACAACAGCTAGATGGAGATTAAATCAGCATAATCAAGGCAAAGCTATAGATATCTCAGGATCAACTACTATTGTTGGTTGGTCAGCATTTACATCTGGTCGCAGGTTTGTATGGATCCTGTTACATGGTAACGCTCTAACTGTAACAATTATGTTAGAGGGAACCAGTAACAGTACATTTGTTAATGTAACAATTCCATACACAACTCTATCAGCCTGTCCTGCTGGTACATTCTCTGGGTATTTAGGTTTTGGATATGATAATGGAGTTGCTCTCACTAATCCTGGTGATGCCCTAATTAACGGAAACTTAAGTGTTATTGGCATTACAGCTACCCCAAATGGTAACGTAGGAATAGGCTCATGGACACCGTCCGGAACTAAAATCACGCATGCAACCATTACAGTTCTGGTAGACTAAGAGTATAAGATGAATTTAGAAGATGTAATTCTTAGAGGAACTAGAGCAGACCAGCCTCTAGCTACAGATGTCCCATCTGGAACTTTATATTATGTAACTGATGAACTTACAACAGAACAATCACGGGGTTCTGCTTGGGTTACATACTCGGATGGCGGAGATGGATTAACTAATATTGATCCTGCTGGTGCTATTAGTGGTGATGGAACTTCTGGCAGTCCATTAGCTGTTAAAGTCGATGGTGCAACCATTGATATTAATGGTAGCGATGAGTTAGAGGTTATTGGCACTTTCGGTATTGATCAATTAACTGGTGATGTAACTGCTGGACCTGGTTCTGGTTCTCAAGCAGCTTCAATTGCTGCTAATGCAGTAGTAACAGCTAAGATTAATAATAAAGCTGTTACTTATGCAAAGATTCAAGATATATCAGCTACCAAAGTAGTTTTAGGTAGAAAAACTGCCGCAGCCGGAGTTACTGAGGAATGCACTACATCAGATATTTTAGATTTTATTGCTTCTGCTGCTCAAGGTGATATTTTATATCGTGGATCGGCAGGATGGAGTTATTTAGCTCCTGGGACTGATGGAAAAGTATTAACTACTCACGGAGCTAGTGCAGATCCTACTTGGGAAACTCCATCGGCCGGCGCTGGTGCAATGACATTACTGCATACTGGCTCTGGAACATCTGTAGCTACAGGAGCTACTACAGTAGATTCATATGCTTTAGCAAGTCAGTTAGGTGCTAATGATACCTTAATGGTTGTTGTTACATGTGAAAGTAATGGTAATACTACATCTAGTATAGGATTAACGAATTCTACAGATAGTGTTACCTTTACAAACAGTAGCATGACTAGTAATAATGACATGAGCTTCACAGCATTTCTTAGAGCTGCTCAATCAACTACTAAGAGAATTGATTACTATCAGTTTGGTCAGGTTGGTACTGCTGCTCCATCTGCTTTGAATACAGGAACTTTGAGAAAAGCGTTTACTACTGACTGGACTGGAGCTTGGACATTAGCTTTAAGCTATTCATCGTTAACTTCAGGTGCTACATTCACTTATCGTTGGTCAATTTATAAGATTGCGGGGTAACTTAAATGCAGAATACACAAGTTAGATTCGGACCTTTAGCACTAACCAATGCTGTAGCTAATATCATCAATCCGGCTACTTTAACTGGCGGTGTCAATCCAGGTGCTACAAAGACATACATCCTAATTAAGCATATTAGGGTTGTCAATAAGACGGCTGGAGCCATTACTTGTAGTTTCTATATTGGAGCTACAGGAGCTAGTGCAGCCGGTACAGAGTATCTGGGTAATGGGTTATCTGTTCCTGCAAATAGCTATATTGACTTTTATGGTAACACAAGACTAGATTCTACTGATTTCTTAACTGGTGTAGCTGGAGCCAATACTTCACTTACCTTTGAAGCGGAAGGTGAGATCGGCATTGTTGTCTAAGGATGAACAGAAAATAGAAGCCCTTAGTGACATTGAAGTCTTGGCTTTAACATTAATGGGTGAGGCTAGAGGCGAGCCTATTGAAGGGCAGGTAGCTGTTGCTTCAGTAATTAGAAATCGCCTAATTGGAATGCCTAGTAAGTATAAAAGCTATCATGATGTTTGTTTAGAACCAAACCAGTTTAGCTGCTGGAGTTCTAATGATACCAATTATGGAATGCTTATTGATCTCTGTGAACAGCTTATTGCAGGTCATACACTAACTGATCCTGTAATTCAGCAATGTTTTACGCTTGCTAGAGGTATCATAGATAATTCAATTATGGATAATACAAAGAGATGTATGTTTTATTTGGCTAATTGGGTTATCTATCAAGATAAGACTCCAAATTGGGCTAAGTCTAGAAGGAATGAAGTAGTCAAAGGTAATCAGACCTTCTTCAATATTTAGGAGATTAAATGGCTAGTGCTGGTGTAGGCGGTAATTCTCGTATTTTTAATACAGCTTCAAAAAATCCACCTCCTACTACAATTAGTAGCTATCAGAATGCTTTAGAGCAAGCACCGGCTGATTATACTGATATTTACAAGGGCTATAAGAATATTCTAAATAATCCTAGTCAGATTAATAGAATACTTTATAATCCTATTAGCTATCAGGAAGATCCAGATGTTGCTTCTTCTATTAGCAATTTGGGTGATTTGGCTACTACTGGTGGATATTCTCAACAAGCTCAAAATGATATTAGAGCTAGGGGTGTCTCACCTATTAGATCAATCTTTGCTACTGCCCAACAGAATGTAGAAAGACAGAAAGCATTACAGGGTGGTTATTCTCCTAACTATGCAGCAGTAACTGCTAAAATGACTAGGGAGAAGGCTAATGAAATTTCTCAGCAAGTAACCAATATCAATGCTCAATTAGCTCAAAGTATTGCTCAGAATAGAATTGCATCTGCTCCTGGGTATGCTAGTGCCGCTGGAGCTGAATCTGCACGTCAATTAGGAGCTAAGCAGTTTAATGCTAGTAATCAATTAGATACTGATAAGACTAATGCAGGATTTCAGCAGCAAGGTGTTACTAATCAATTAGATGCACTTAACGGCTTACGTGGTTTATATGGAACTACTCCAGCCGCTGCTGCATTATTTGGTGATCAGGCATTGCAAGCTTCCAGAATCAATAGTAGCAATGCGGCTGAGACTTTGAACAATAATACTAGAAATAATCAGATGCTTCTGGGGAGTATTCAATAATGGCTGATGGATTAATCCCTTATCAAACTCTTAGAGCTAATAATATCTTTGGAGGTGGAAATCCTCTAGGTATTCAGCCTATTCAGGCTCCACAGACTGATCCTATTACTGAATATGCTACTAGGATTCTGCCTTTGATTCACGGTGAACAAGACCGTAAAGAGACAATGAATCTTCGCTTTGCTAATATGATGCGAGCAAGGCAAATGGAAGACGCAGATAATGCTAGGCAGCATCCTAATATTGTATTCAATCCTGGTATTAATCCTCTGCAAGCTGCTAACTTGCAATTAAAGCAGCAGCAGGAAGAAGGACGTAATGAGAGATCTAATCAAGGTAATGATATTAAAAGGGATCAGCTAGCTGAGAAGACTCAATTTGGGCAGACTGAGAATGCTATTCGTAAACAGGCTCAGGATATTGCCCAGTTTAAAGCTACACATCCTAATGCTCAGATTGTTGCTCAGAAGGGTGGAAATTATCATATCTATGATCCTGCACATCCTGAACTTGGAATGCAGGATACTGGATTAGATACTGGTACTTCAACTGATGCTGAAAAAGCGGCTTTAGGTTTTGATAATCAGTTTAAGCTCATTCAGGCTCGCGGAGATCAATCTAGGCAGACTGATGCTCAGAGAGCTAATGAGAATCTTACTGCTATTGGTGCTCGTGGAGATCAATCACGTGAAACTAATGCTGCTAAGGGAAAGACTATTAAACCTCAATCAGCGGCTGATTTAAAGACTCAGTATTTCAATAAAGCTCAGGAGCTAAAAAACAATCCAACTTATTCAAAGTATATTGACTTTGGTGATAAGGCTGGAGAATTCACTATTCATCCAGATACACCTCAAGATATGTATCATGAAATTAACTCACAGATTTATGGTGCTAAGGCTTATGCTCAGCCAGGTCAGGATGCCGAATTACCAAATGAATCTGGAGATCAGCAGGATAATTCTCAGCAGCCGCCCTTAACTAGTGTTGCTTCTAAGTATAAAGTGTCGGTGCAGTAATGCCTAATAAGTATAGCTATCAGCTTACTAATGGTAAGACACTAACCTTAGAAGGTGATACTATGCCTTCTGATGAAGAAGTAGAGAGTGTAGCTAAGCAGCAAAATGTTCAATTAGTTCCTCATGATAACTCTCAGCAAAAGGATCCAGTAGCAGATGCTAAGTCGTTTTTATCTAATACTGCTGAAACAAAAGGTCAACCAACAAGTCAAGAATCAGCAAGTCCTGAGAAGCAGTCATTCTTAAGTTCTGTTTATCATAAAATAGCAGATCCTTTAACTGATGCACCTTCTAGATTTGCTCATAAAGTTGCAGATACATTTGAACATCCTAGTCTAAATGATTCTGAATTAGCTGCTCGTGCCAAAGGCTTTGCTGGTGGAGCGGTCGAGGGATTAGGCAATTTAACCAGTGGATTAACTAGTCCATTGAATATAATCCTCGCGGCGGCCTCTGGCGGGGCTTCTCTGGCCGAAACTTCCGAGGCGCCTCTTGTCGCCCAGGGGCTGCGCCGGGTCGCTCAGGCGGCCTCTATTCCAATTGTATCACAAGGGATTAGTGATGTTTACAATAAACCGACAATTGGAGAAAAAGCTATTGGTGGTATCAATGCTGTATTAGGAGTAGGTGGATTAGCTGAAGGTGGAGGTTTAGGAAGAATAGCTGAAGCAGCTAGAGATGTTCATCCTGAAATACCTACATCAGAACCATTACCTACTCATGCATTACCACCTGATTTAGTTCCAGTTGGTGAGGAGTCAGCATTTAATTCTGCTAGGGAGAAACCGGCTCCAGTAAATCCTGTTGATAAGGTTCTTGATTTAGCTAAGAATAAACAGGGAATGGGACAGGAAATTCCTGAATCAGAAATCTCTAATTCTGGTCCTATTAAGGATAAGCCTTTAACGGCTGACGAAATTAGTAGTAGACTAGATGAACTCAAAGCTTTAGAGAAAAATGGTAAGCTGACTAGTAGGCAGGCTCCTGAAGTTAAGAGATTAGAGGGAATGCTTCAGGATATAAGTTCTGCTAAACCCGAAGAAGCTCCTTCTCAGTCTGTAGATGACATCTTTAATAAACCTCAGGCTAAGTCTGCTTTTAATTTTAAAAATAAAGAAAGATCAGTAGAAGATATTAATACATCTAGAGTGAAACAGGAAGTTGCATCTGATAAATTTGCTAAGAACCAAGAAATATCTCAGCAGCAGAATCCTGAAATTTATCCATCGGATAAAGCTGCACCAGAAGTAGCTACAGATAGAGAAGCTAATCCTAATAAACCACGCTATAGGCTGGATAATGCTTCTGGTACTCTAATTCCAATTGATAAGAGTGGAGAGCAGATTGGACCTGCTATATTTCCTGGCAAAGAGCTAGATCCTGCTCTAGCTGCTGAAAGTAAATATAATAAAGGTGGTGGTAATGAACCTCCAGATAAGTCTTCATTACTACAGAAAATCTATGATACACCTCGTGGCTTAATGTCAGTGGATTTACCTTATATAACTTCTGCTGCATTTAGACAGGCTAGTCCTTATGTAGGAACTGCTGATTGGTTTAAAGCATGGGCACCAGCCGCTAAATCGTTTGGTAGTAAAGAAGCTTATGATGCTATCAATGCTGAAATCAGCAATAGACCTCTGTTTAAAGGACAGGGAGCAGACGGTAAATTACCATCACAAGCAGAACAATCAGGTTTGATGCTTACTGATTTAGGTAAGTATTCAAAACGAGAAGAGGCTTTACGTGGTGAGTTAGCTGAGAAGATTCCTGGTTGGGGAAGGTATGTAGCAGCTTCTAATAGAGCTTATACTGCATTCCTTAACTCATTAAGAGCTAATAGATTTGAAGATTTAGTAGGTAATTTGCAGAAGGATGGTACTGATAGTCTTCAAACTAGACAGCAAGTTGCTAATGCTATTAACACCTTAACTGGTCGTGGTAAATTAGCTCTATCTTCTGGCACTCCTAGTACATTTCTAGCTAAGAGTAAAGTTGGTAGTATAATCAATACTGCTATGACTGGAAATATTGAGGGAGCGGCTAAAGTTCTGAGCAATATA
>Ga0070684_100004532_pt1 | contig 10584 bp, 2 predicted proteins | sample KBSC723LmetaG_FD_65653 | JGI IMG/M metagenome (GOLD analysis project Ga0070684, IMG submission 65653) | Corn rhizosphere microbial communities from Kellogg Biological Station, Michigan, USA - KBS C7.2-3L metaG | ecosystem: Host-associated > Plants > Roots > Rhizosphere ...
GCGCGAGACGGCCACGGTCGAGATCCGCTCTGGCGCCACGACCGCCACCGCCCGGCTGACGGCCGCCGATGGTGGCGACCTCCAGCGGGCGGTCGCGCGGATGCACGCCGCCGACCCCGCGACCATGCCGCTCACGACCGTGCTCCCGGCGGGCGGGGGCGCGGCGACCCTGCGCCCGGCCGGTGCCGACGTCCAGCTCGCCCGGCTCGAGGACGGTGCCCACGCCGCCTCCGAGATCGAGGTGACACCCGCGCTCCGGCACGTGACGGTGACCGACCTTCCGGACTGGTTCGCTCCCCAGTTCGCCCAGTCCGACCACGCGCTGGCCCGGTACACCCGCCACAACGAGTACAGGTCGTTGGTCAACGGCGGCGAGTACTTCGACGACCTCTTCCGCCGCCTCCAGGACGCGCTCGGCGCCGGCGCCGACGGCGGCCTGCATCTGGTCGGCGGCTGGCAGACCTTTCCCGACGAGCAGCTGACCGACGTCCGGCCGTGGGACCCGGCACGTGACCCGAGCCAGCCGCCGCTGCCGAAGTCGCTCGTCGAGGCGGCGACGCTGATCGGCAACGCTCACGGCGCCACCCGCTTCCTGTCGCCGAAGTTCATCCAGCTCGACCCGGGCTCACCCGTCGAGACCGCCGAGCTGACCCTCTTCAGCGCGATCGTGATGGGCCTCCTGCGGGGGCAGAACGTCGACTTCGTTCGCACCGACCCGGCGGGCGCGATCATCCTCCTGGCGCTGTTCGTCCTCAACGCGATCGCGATCACGTGGATCATCGATACGGACGGCAGCGCGCTCGAGCCGAACAAGGACGCTGTCGAGTTGCTGGACGCGCTCCCGAACGCCGCCAGCCGCTACGCGCCGCACCCGGCGACGGTCGCGGACAACCCCGCCAGCCCGCCCCTGTCGGGCTTCCCCTACGACTCGTTCTTCAAGCTGATCCGTCACTTCGGCTTCTACCACACGAAGTTCGCGGCGGTGAAGGCCGGCCCCGAGCGATACGCCTACGCGGGCGGGATCGACATCAACCCGAACCGGCTTGACGACATCCGCCACCTCGGCAGTGGGCCCTACCACGACGTCCACGCGCGCGTGCGCGGCAAGGCGGTGCGCGACGTCGAGCTGACCTTTGCCGAGCGCTGGTCGCGCGACGGCGGCACCACGGGGCTGGCGTTCGAGCCTGCCGCCGCCGACGAGCTGGCCGATGCCGGCACCGACGTGGTCCAGGTCGCGCGCACCTACTTCCAGGCCGCCGACCAGTCACGCGAGCTGGACTTCGCCCCGACTGGCGACAAGACGATCGCCAACACGCTGATCCAGGCGATCAGCGCCGCGCAGGAGTTCATCTACATCGAGGACCAGTACTTCACGCCGCCGGATGCCTACCGCGCGGCGCTGCTGGCGAAGGTCGCCAACCGCGACATCAAGACGCTCGTGATCGTGCTGCCCTCGACCCCGGACCAGCCCTTCGGCGAGATCCAGCGGACCGGGTTCATCGCCGACCTCCATGCCGCCGACGCCGGCGCTGGGATCGTCCGCGTCGGCTATCCGCGCCGGCACTACACGGTCGCGGACAACGAGCTGCGGGCGTCCTCGGGGCGGCTCGAGCTGTACCAGGACCTGCAGGCCTCGGGCGGGGTCGACCCAACGGTGGTGTTGGGGCCGAAGCAACGGCTGCCTCAGGTGCCGTTCTGGCTCTCGGTCGAGGGGGAGCTGATGTACGCCTTCAACGAGTCGACGACGCCCAGCCCCGACGCCGAGCACGCGAAGGTGTTCGAGGTCGTGCGTGGCGACGACACCCGCGCCGGGGTCCGGCCACGGCCGCACCATCGGGGCGCCGCCGCGACCGTGATCGACCTAGCCGGCATCTATGTGCACGCGAAGATGATGATCGTCGACGACGCCTTCGTCAGCATCGGCTCGGCGAACATCAACCGCCGCGGGCTCTACCACGACGGTGAGATCAGCCTGTTCAGCGTCCCGCAGCAGTTGAAGGCGACGCCCGCGAACCCGGTCGCCGCGCTGCGCCGACGGTTGTGGGCCGAGATGCTCGACCTACCGCTCGCAACCGCGGACCCGCTGCTCGCCGACCCGCGGGCGGCGGCGCGACTGTTCGACCGCTCGTTCCTGCAGGGCAACCGGTTCGTCGACTTCGACGCCCACCCGACCCATCTGATGTACGACGCCACGGGCGGCGACGGGGTGGCGCTGATCCTGTTCCGGCTGGCGCTGCTCGACGAGTTCGTGATCGCCGACCACGAGAAGATGTTCGACGCTGTCGTCGACCCGACCAGCGCGGTGGAGGACGCCTGATGCCGCCCACGCCGCAGACGCTGTTCGGCCTCTTCGGCGACCCGACCAACCTGTGGCCGACCGACGCCGTCCGCGAGCAGACCGGCCACACGGTCGGCGGCGACCCAGCGGACCCCTCCGCCTGGCTCGGGGCGCTGAACAACAGCGTCCAGGTCGAGAACGTGCGTCCCGGCGCCGACGCCCACCGGGTCTCGGTCGAGGCCGAGCTGACCGTCGGCCTGGGCGCCGGCTTCCTCGGCTACCCCCAGGGATGGCCGTTCGTGCTCGTCTCGATGCCCGACGTCGAGTTCCGGATTCAGGCGTATGCCCAGTCTGGCCGGTCGGCGAAGCTGTTCGCGTCCGTCGGCGACAACGGCTGCGAGCTGGTGCTCGAGGGGCTGCCGGTCGAGATCCGGCTGCCGCCGGGCCTGGTCAGCCCGCACCCGGACGAGCCCGGCGACCCGAGTGGCGAGCTCGTGGTCGAGGTGGGCGAGTTCGAGCCCGGGCGGCTCGACGACCTGAAGGTCGTCTACCGCCGGATCGAGTCGACCTCGATCTTTGTCCACGTGCGCATCTATATGAGCGAGGCGTACGAGTTCGACATCCAGCCCGCGGTGCCGATCTCGTTCGGCCGCTGCGGGCTGTCGCGCATCCCGTGCCGGACCGTGCACGACTTCCGGCTGATCCCATCGCACGAGCTCGCCTTCCAGCCGGTCCCGTCGGACGATCCGCGGCCGGGCCACTTCGAGTGGCTGCGGCACGGGATCGAGCCGTGGTTGCCGAGCCACGCCGGCGCCCACGACGGGCTGTTCTCGGTCCGTTCGGTCGACGTCGACGAGGACGCGAACGGCGTCAAGGACGCGGTCGAGTGGCTGAACGGGCACTCGACGGACAAAGAGCCGACCGCCGACTTCGTGCTCGGCGACGCGGTCGTGCCCTTCCTGGGCCCGTTCTGGCTCCCGGTGCCGCGCCACCTGACGACCGGCGTGCGGCGCAAGGTGCTCAACCCCGGCAACCGCGACGACGTGTTCGCGTTCGAGAAGGCGCCGGTCCACGTCCAGGTCAGCAAGGACCCGGCGCTGGCGTTCATCGTCGAGTCCTTCTACTACCGGTCGCAGCCGGCCGCCGACATCGACGAGGACATCGGGCTCACGTTCAGCGCGGCGCTCGTGTTCGGCGAGGACGAGGCGCCGCAGCGGGCGATCGAGATCGGGCTCGAGGAGGATTACACGCCTGTCGTCGGCTACAAGGTCGACCAGCCGGCGCTGTTCCACTTCGAGATCGCCGGCGCGGTGATTGTCGACGTGATGGCGGTCCGCGCCGGTTTCTCGATCGCGCGCAAGCTCGAGGACAAGTCGTTCGCCGACAGCGCGCTCTTGACGGTCGACCTGTTCGTCTCGATGCCGCCGACCGGCTCGGACCACGCATCGTTCCGCCTCCGGGGTTTGAACGGCGAGAAGGTCGCCTTCGCGATGGAGGGGCTCGGCTGGCGCCTCGGCCACTTCAACAAGGAGGGGCTGGCGCTGCCCGACGGCGTCGTCGTCTACGTCTTCAACTACGCGCTCGTGATCTCCGAGTTCGGCTTGGTGGCGGAGGACGGCGCCAGTTACCTGTCGTTCTCGGGGGGACTGCTCGTCGAGCTGCCGAGCGGGCTTGCCGGCGGCGTCACCGTCAAGCGGCTCCGGTTCTGGATGTCCGGCAACGAGTCGCGCCCGCGGGTGAAGCTGGATGGCTTCGTTCTGCTCGCCCACAACCGCGACAACAGCGTCCTGCTCGAGGCGGGCGGCTACTACTCGGAGCAGGAGACCGAGGACACGCGCACGCGCGAGTTCGGCTTCACCGGCTCCATCGCCTGGAAACTGGGCGCGAAGCGCTACGCGCTCGGCGCCGACCTGCTGGTCGGTGACCGGCGCGACCCCGAGGGCGAGTTCGACTACTTCATGGCCCAGGCGTATTTCCGCGCCACGATCGGGCCGCTCGCGGGCTGGGAGTTCACCGGCGCCCGGCTGCTGTACGCGAGCAACATGCTGCCCAAGCTCGCGCCGCTCGATCGCGAGTCGCGCGACCTGCGCTACTACCGCTGGTACAAGGAGCAGAACGACCCCCTGACCGTCCCCGGCGACCGGCGGCTGGCGAGCTGGCGCGCCGAGCGCGACTCGTGGTCGTTCGGCGTTGGCGCCTCGGGGTCACTGCCGGCGTTCGGCAAGGTCGTCGAGCTGAGCGTGTTCGTGCTCGCGATCAAGGGCCCGAGCGAAAAGGGTGTGCTTGTCGCGGGTGAGGTGTTCGCGTTCCAGAACCGGCGCCCACTCGGCTACCTCGTGGTCGAGGCCGACCAACGCAACGACCGCACCAGCGTCGTGATCGGCGTCGACGCGCGCGCCAGCTCGTTCGTCAAGGACGCACCCGCGTGGATGGACGGTGTGGGCAAGTTCACCGGCACGCTGTTCGTCTCGAGCGACCCGGACACGTTCGCGATCGGCCGGCTGGCCGACCAGCACACGTGGTTGACGCTGCGCTTTGACGTCGACCTGTGGTTGAAGGCGTCCCTCGTGATCGGCATCTGCCTCGAACTGGTCGAGGACGGACCGAAGGGGTTCGCGTTGACGGTCCGTGTCGAGGGAGGCATCGGCAAGAAAGGCGTCGTCCGGCTCACCTACAACGCCGGCTGGACGCTGGTGGTCGAGACGTTCACGAGCGGCTCGTCCGACTACGCCGCCGTGATCTCGATCGAGGCCGGGATCCGGTTCGTGCTGTTCGGCTTCCTGCGGATCGGGGTCAGCGCCCGGATGGACTTCCGCGTCGTGGGCGCCCATCCGTCGCGCGGCGAGCTGACCGCCGAGCTGCGCCTCGAGACGCCGTGGTTCCTGCCCGACGTCACCTGGCGGCTCGACGCCCAGTTCGGCGAGCTGGCGCCGGAGCAGCTGGAGGCGGCGGCGCCACCATGCCGCAGCGCCGGCGCCGTCGAGCCGGGCACCCTGCGCCAGCTGCCGACGCACGTCGAACGGTTCGACCCCGCCTGGAACGGCGAGGGCGTGGCCCCGGCGCACTCGGTCGCCCAGCTCCAGGCACCGACTCGGCCGGAGGCGGAACGGCTGGCGAACCTCGACGCAGACGCGGCGCTGCAGCCGGTCGCGACCGACGCCACCATCGGGATCACCTGGAGCGTGGCGGTGAACGACAAGCTCGGGCTCGGGGGCGGCGTCGCCGGCGGGCTCGGCGACCAGCGCTCGGGCGATCTCGACCTCAGCTACGACCTGGTGGGGATCGCCGTGCGCCGACGGCCTCGGTTCGGGCCGGACCGGACCTGGCAGCCGCTGGAGCAGAAGGTCGAGCTGGGGCCGGACTTCAGCGACCCGAACGGTGTGCAGCTGAATGGGTCGTTCGGGCCCCAGGTGCTGAACAAGACCTGGGACGTCGACATCCAGATCGCCGGCCAGCCGGCGGCGAAGAAGCTGCTCCTGAACGGGGTCGCGCCGTACGAGTTCACGACCGCCAACCCCGAGGCGGACGAGCAGATCGTGCACGGCAATCCGCGCTGGCCGTGTTGCCCCCCATTCGAAAAGGACCTGGCGGGCCTGTTCCACCACGTCACCTGGCGTGCGGTCGCCGTCGGCGCAGAGCTGGAGGCGCCCGCGGCATGGCGGTTCACCGACAGCCTCAGCACCCTCCGCTTCCTCCGCTCCGCGTGGTCGCACCCGGCCGGCTACGCGGGGCTGCCGCCGGACACAGTGGTCGCGGCCGCCGAGCTGGGGCTGCCGGGCGTGGTCGCGCGCGCGGACCTCGACGAGGACGCCGCCTTCTGCCGTGTGCGGATGGCCTGGCCGCGGGCGGTGAACGCTACGCTCGTCGCGTTTGACGGCGCCGGCACCGTGGTGCGGCGCCTCGAGCTCGGCGGCGGGAGCGCCAGCCACCAGATGGTGATGCTGGGCGCCGAGGGACCGATCCGGCGGCTGGAGCTGCGTGCGACCTACCCCCTCCACGAGGCTGCCCCGAACGCGGCCGTCGTCCCGGCAGCATCGGCACCGGTCGGGACCCTGATCGAGGTCGACGAGGTCGCCTACGTCGGCCTGGGCGACTACCTCGATGTGCTCACCGGTGTCGAGGCCTGCGAGGGAGGCGTCCCGGGCGGCGCAGGCTTCGACGGCAGCGGCAAGCTCGCGTTCCTGCCGAACCACGATTACGAGCTGCAGCTGACGACGCGGGTGACGGTCGCCCACCCCTCCACGCCGGAGGCCGCCGCCGAGGTCGACGAGTTCGTCTACCTCCGCACCAAGGGGCTGCCAGGCCTGAACGCGGTCGCGCGCACCGGCGACGAGCTCGAGCCGTACGTGCGCGGCGCCTACGCCGGCGGCCGGGCCGGGGCGATCTACCGCGAGGAGCCGGTGACGCTGGCGTTCGCGGAGGGCTTCCACGTCGCGGTGCCGCTCTCGGCGCGCCCGCCGGGGAGCGCCGCCGAGCATTCGGTGTTGCTGACGATGCAGCTGCTGGTGACGCCCGAGGTCGCGACCGGCGCCGACACCGTGTTCACGGTCACCGACGACGATTGGATCGCCACCCACCACGGCGCCGGCACACCGCCGCCACCCGACCGCGGCGTGTTCCCGTGGTTCCCGGTGAAGGCCCGCGCACACAGCGACCCGACCGGCATGCGCAGCACCGACCCGCTGCGTCAGCGGCTGGCGACGCTGACCCAGCGGCCGGGTGTGACGTGCGGGCTGGCCGATCCGCTGGACGTGACCGGCACCGTGCTCGTTGCGCCGCCACAGGGAGGCGGGCCGAACCCCGACGCCTCGGGCGAGCTCTGGGCGGCAGGGGCGCGGTTCACCGCCGCGGTCCGGGTCGAGGGCGCCGGCTTCGTCGACCGGCGGCCCTTCGTCGCCGGCGACGAGACAGCGCTGTCGCGGTCGGGCGGCACCTGGACGGTCGAGGACGGCGCCCTCCGCGTCAGCGCGACGGGGCCGGCGGTGGCGCTGTTCGGCGAGCCCGCCTGGGACCACCTGACGGTGGTGGTCGGGATCGCCGCCCCGGAAGCAGGCGCGGCGCTGTCCGCGGGCGTCGGCGTCGGCGTCGCCGCCGACGGCACGGCACCGCGCGGCCTGTTCGCCTCCGTGGATGTGCCCGCCGGTGGCGGCCCGGCCCGGCTGGTGGTGCGCCGCCGCGAGACCGCCGGCGGTCCGTTGGCCGAGGTCGGCGCCGCCGACCTGGATGGCGTGGCCGATCCGACGGCGCTCGAGGTGACCGCCTTCGACGATCGGCTGCGGGCGAGCGTCGGCGCGGCCGTGGTGGAGGTGGACCGGGGCGAGATTCGCGCCGGCCGGCTGTGCCTGACCGCCGAGGACAATGCGCTGTTCTCATCGCTCCAGGTGCGGGGGCTCGACATGTACGCGTTCCCGTTCGCCGTCAGCCGCTTCCGCTCGTTCACCGAGCACATCGGCTCCTGGTCCGGCCGGCTCGACGAGATCTCGCCCGACGCGCTCGGGCCGGGGACGACCACGGCGACCGTCGCGTCGCTGTGGAGCGCCACCGCCGCAGCGGTGACGGCCGCGATGGCACCGGACGCCCCCAGCGCAGAGCGCGAGCAGGCGTTCGCCACCTGGGTGTCGGCGCTCGGACTGCCGTTGAAGGACGAGGTCACGGAGCTCGAGCTGAGCCGACTGGTGGACGGAGCGCAGACGCGGGCGCTGCTGATCGAGTCGCCCGAGCCGCTCGACTTCACCGCAGAGATCGAGCTGACGCTGATCCAGCGCAAGCACGTCGGGCCGCTTCCGCCGATCGGGCCGCTTCCGCCGGTGGGACCGATTGCGCCGACGCACCTGGCGGTGCGTGAGGCGCTTGCGCACGTGCCGCTGACGCCCGTGCGGCAGCCCGGGCCGGGCCTGCCGCCCGTCGACGAGGCGATCGTCGACGCCGAGCAGCTCGGCGACGACCTGCGACTCCGGCTCCACCCCGCCTTCGCCGGCGCGGGCACGCTGTCGGTCGTCCTCGTCGAGGCGGAGCCGCCGCGGCGCCTCTACCACGGCCCGGTGATCCCACCACTGGTCGCCGGCAAGCCGGCGGTGATGCGGGCCGAGCCGGTAGGGCCGCTCCCCCACCCGCCCGCGGGCAGTGAGCTGCCCGCGGCGCTCGCCGGCGCCGAGCCCGGCACCGTGCTGCTCGTGACCAATGATCTGATGGTCCTGCTCGGCCGCGGCCGGCTGCAGCCAGCCGACGTCGACGTCGAGGTGCCGGTGCAGGTGCTCCAGAACGGCGACGGCCACCGCGCGCTCGTGATCCCGCTCGCCGGCAGCGGCGCGATCGCGCTCTCCCCCGGGCGGCACCGGCTCACCTTCCGGCTCACGCGCGAGCGCTGGCCGACGACCGACCTGCCCGACGACCTCAGCACCTACGTGCGCGAGGCGACGATCGCACTCGATCTCTAATCCGGCGCGCGCCGCCGGATCCCCCAAGCCGCCAGAAGCGCCGGCGCGAACGCCGGCGCTCCGGTGACAGCGCTGCGCGACGCCTTCAGGCCTGCGCGCCCGCCGGCTGCTTCCCGACGCCGGCGAGGTCGCCGGCGACGAGCATGTCGACCTCGAACTGCGTTCGCTGCGCCTCGTCGAGCGAGCGGCCGACCGCCTCGTAGGCGGGGCCCACACGCTCGGCGAGGAAACGGTCGCGCTGCTCGGGCGTATCCCAGACCGTGATCGCCCGCTCCCTGCCGAGAAGGGCCAGGCGGCAACCGTCCGGCAGAACGGGTCCCGAGCTGCGCACGTGTGCCGAGATCTGCTCGTACTGCTCCTGCGTCCGAGCGGGGTCATCGATGATGTTGCACAGGGCCATGGAGGCCTCCTTGGGTTGATTGCGGAGGGGACCGTAGGCCCGCCGCAGACCACGGTCATCAGCGTGATTGCGGATTCGCTACGTAGCCGCTACTGAACGTGCTCGTGCGCCCAGCTCGCGAGCTGCGTCCGGTTGGTCAGCCTCGCCTTGGCAAGGACGTGGCGGACGTGGCTTTCGACCGTGCGCACCGAGAGATGCAGCTGCGCGGCGATCGCCTTGTTCGGTAGGCCGTCAGCCACCAGCCGGACCACCTCGAGCTCACGGGCGCTCAGCCCTGCGGGGGCTGGCGGAGGCGGCCGCCCCGTGCCGAACGCGAGCGCGATCGCCTCGTCGACACCGAGGCGGGTCCCCTCGGCCCAGATGCGGTCGGCGTCCGCGGCGAGGGCGCCGTCGCATATCTGCCTGACGCGTCCCAGGCGCTCGCGGAAGAACCCCGGGAACTCGCCCCCGCCCCGGGCCCGGATCGCCCACGCTGCCGCCGTCACCCGCAGCGCCGTGGCCGGGTCGCGGCGTGCGATCAGGCCCGCCTGGCCGATCAGCGCGTTGGGCAGCAGGTTGGAGTCGCGATACTCCTGCAAGCACGCCACGGCACGGCGGTAGTGCGCGGCCGCGGCTTCCGGATCGGTCGCCTCGGTCGTCGCGCCGAGGTAGAGGCTGGCCTGCCCCTCGCCCCAGCGATAGTCGGCGGCGGTGTGGATGGAGAGCGCCTGCTCGAGGAGCTCCTTCGCGCGGTCGGGATCGCCCGTGATCAGGAAGGTCAGGCCGAGCGTGGCGATCGCCATCCCCTCCCCGGGGCGGCTGCCCGCCCTCTGGTGCAAGGTGATCGCCGCCTCAAGGTGTGCGCGCGCCGGCTCGACCGCCATGTCGAGCGTGTCTGCGAGGCCATGGAAGAACGTTGCGAAGCCCTCGAGGTCGAGCTCGCCGAGCTCGGCGCTCAGCTGCCGCGCCTCGCTGTGGGACGCGCGTGACGCCTGCGCGTTGCCCGTCACCATCGCCAGGATCCCGACGGTGATCAGCGCCTCGATCCGACGGCGGTCACGCGCCGTGCAGCGATCGAGCAGCAGCTGCGCTATGCGCCGTCCGCCCGCCGGCCCGAGCATCTGGAAGAGGTCGCTGGTCGCGACGAACAGCGCGAGCCCGGCGCACGGATCGGAATCGGCGGCCCACTCGAGCGCCGCCCGGACGTTCTCGTAGTCGTCTGCGCGTTCATCGATCAGCGTGCCGGCGACGAAGGGCGGCCAGCCCGGCGCCCCTTGCTCGGCCATCGCCAGGAAGTGGCGCAGGTGACGCTCGCGGGCCGCTTGCAGCTCCCCGCTCGCCACCAGCAGCTCCTGGGCGTACTCGCGGACGGTCTCGAGCAGGCGGTAGCGCGTGATCCCACGCGGGGTGGCCCTGGCAGCGACGACCGACTTGTCCACGAGCCGCGCGAACACGTCCGTCGTGAGCCCGGGGGCGACCGCCATCGCCGC
>Ga0070684_100004533_pt1 | contig 10583 bp, 8 predicted proteins | sample KBSC723LmetaG_FD_65653 | JGI IMG/M metagenome (GOLD analysis project Ga0070684, IMG submission 65653) | Corn rhizosphere microbial communities from Kellogg Biological Station, Michigan, USA - KBS C7.2-3L metaG | ecosystem: Host-associated > Plants > Roots > Rhizosphere ...
ACGGGGCTGGTACGTCAACTCGGTTACGCAGTGGGGATGCCCTCATTGGGCTCAACCGTAGGTACACGTAGATCATGTCAATTTTGTGCATTGCAACCGTGAATTTGGTGCAATGCCAAATACCATGCACAATCATTGGATGTGAATAAGCCTTGATTCTATCCTGGATTTTCGCAGCTTCAAGCTGTCATTCCGGGGACCGCACGGCGGCCAATTCCCCAGTCAGCCCTTGGGCTTGGCGGCTTCCATCGTGGTCTTGGTCATGATCTGTGCCATCTCGCTGGCCTGCTCGGCGAGCGTGCGCATCTGCGTCTGCACATACTCGCCATGCAATCGCGTCACCTCGGTCAGATCCCTGGCATGCAACAGGGACTGCGCGTGATCGAGCGAGGCCTGCACATTCTTCTCGGCGTTGGCGATCGCTTTCGCGCGGAGGTCCCTGGCGCCGGCGCCCACGGTATGGCCGCACTCCTCGATCGAGCCGGCGGCCGCCTCCGCACTGGCGAGGAACTTCTCGAAGGTCTTGCGCGCCTGCTCAAGACCCGCTTCCGCCATCGATCGCATTTCCTTCGGTATCTCGAAACGGTCCCGCTCTTCGTCGCTCATGGTGCCGCTCCTGTCGTGCTTCAAGTTTGCCGCGCCGCCGCTACCTATCCGTCGAGAGAGTGATAGCGGCAAAAGACATCGCCGGGATGACGCCGGGTTTCCCCTCCCTGGTGGTGTCTTGCAAGATGCCAACGCAGAGCGCGAAGAAGGGTTCGCTGCGCCACAATTGAGGCCGGCGAATTAAGGTTTATCCCCGCTTTGGCCGCCGCCGCCGTGGACCTGCTATTCCAGCCGGGCGATACTCGGGGATTGTCAGGGCTGCCACGGGTGGCAGCGGGTAGTTGAGAGCCTTAAAGCAGCCGACACGCGATATGAGCAGGACCGAATTCCAGTTCCAGGCGATCTGCGATCCACGGCTGGCGGTCCATGCGACGAGCGCGCGTCCGGTCTGGCTGTGGTCGGCCGACGGCAAACATGTTCTCTGGGCCAATCCGGTCGGCACGCGCCTGTTCGGCGCGGCCAACAGCATGGAGCTTACCAAAAAGAACTTCGGCCCCGCCGACGTGCACCGCCGCCAGGTCGCGCAACTCGCCAACCGCCTGCCGCTCTCGGGCGCAACGCGGCTGGAACGGCTGCGCGGCTTCGGCGCGCAGCCCGGCATGCTCATGACCTGCGGCTGTGCGCGGCTCGATTTCCCCGACGGCAGCCATGGCGTCCTGATCAACGCGGTCGAGTTCACCCTCCGCAGCATGCCGCTCGCCGAACGGCTGCAGCGGCTGGCGGCAGGCCTTGAGATGCCGATTGCCACCTTTGACCGCGACGGCACGCTGGTGGCGGCAAGCGACGCTGCCGGTTCGTTGCTCGATCTGTTTTCCCAAGCCGATCTCGAGCAAGCGCACGGCGAAGCGTTGGTGAACGGCCATGTCGAGCTGCCGATCTCGATCGGCAACGTCGTGCTCCAACGCGTCGGCAGCGGCGCCGATGTCGGCGTTGTCGCGCTGATCATGCCGCATGCGGTCGAGGCCGAGGTCGAAACGACGCCCGCTGAAGCTGCGCCGCAAGACGTCGCGCCGCCTGCGGAAATGCCGATCCCGGCCTACGAGCAGCCGGCCTTGGCGAACGAGGCGCCGGCGGAGTTTGCGCTGATCGACGAATTTGCCGAGCCGCTCGATATGGAGCCATCGGCGCCTGAGCCTGCAGCGAACGTAGCCACATTGACCGTCGACAAAACAACCGCCGAACCCGAGAAGCTGCGCGACGAGAAGCCGCAAGACGAGAAACTGCAAGACGAGAAACCGCAGGACTCGCCGCCGGCATCGCGACGTCATCCGCTCCGCTTCACCTGGCAGATGGATGCCGACGGCCATTTCTCGCTCGGCTCCGACGAGTTCAGCTGGTTGATCGGCGCGCGCACCGCCGCAGGCTTCGGCCGGCCATGGGACGAAATCGCGCAAGCCTTCGGGATCGATCCCGCGGACCGCCTGCGTGAGGCGATCGCGACCCGCGAGACCTGGAGCGGCATCACGCTCTATTGGCCGGTCGACGGCGGCGGCCGCCTTCCGGTCGAGCTTTCGGGACTGCCGGTCTTCGGCGAGAACCACGAATATGCAGGCTATCGCGGATTTGGCGTGTGCCGCGATCTCGACAGCCTCGAGCATCTCGCCCTGCAGCGCCGGCTCGAGCCCGCAGGCGAGGCGGCACGATCCCTTCCCGGTGACATCGTTCCGGCCGATTCGAAGCACGCTGCCGCCGCACATCCGCCCACTGGCGCCGATGTGATGGGAAGTGGAACTCCAGGACCATCAGCCTCGATTACCGATGCCATTTCACCACCAACCGATCTGGATGAGCCCGTGGAAACGCCCCAAAACGTCGTGCCTTTCCGGCCGATCGGTGAATCAAAATCGCTGTCGCCGGTCGAGAACCACGCTTTCAACGAGCTCGCACGGCAATTGTCGGCACGGCTCGATCGCGACACATCAGCGACACTTGAGGCCGTCGTGACGAGCGAGGTGACGGCGCCCGCGGCCGAGACCGCCGCCACGGAGCCGCCGCGCGAGCAGGCGCCCGCGCCGGAATGGCTGGCGCCGCCGGAGCCGCCGGCCCGCGGCGAAACCCGACGCGACCGTGCGCTGCTCGACCTGCTGCCGACCGGCATCCTGATCTACCGGCTCGACCGCCTGCTCTATGCCAACCGCGCCTTCCTGCAGCGCGTGGGCTATGACAGCCTGAATGCGCTGGAACAGGACGGCGGGCTCGATGCGCTCTATGTCGAGGCCGGCGTGTCGCAGGCGAGCAGCACCTCGGAGGCCGGCACGCCGATGACGATTTCGGCAAGCCAGGATTCGCCTGCGACCGAAGCGCGGCTATTCACGATTTCATGGGACGGCGAACCCGCGCTCGCGTTGATGTTCGCTCCGGCGCAAGGCGTGCTGGACGCCGTTCCGGCCTCGCCGCCGCCTGACCCGGCGCCAGAGCCCGTTACCAGTGCACCGGCGCAGGCCGGGGTCGGCCAGGCCGCTGCCGAGGATCTGGCCGCCATTCTCGACACCACGGCCGAAGGCATCGTGATGTTCGACGCCGAGGGCAATATCCACGCCTGCAACCGCAGCGCCGAGGCCCTGTTCGGCCATGACGGCGAAGCCTTTCTCAAGCACAATCTCACCGACCTGTTCGCGCCGGAGAGCCTGCGCGCTGTCGGCGAATATGTGGAGAGCATCAGGGGCAATGGCGTGGCGAGCCTGCTCGACCACGGCCGCGAAGTGCTCGGCCGGGTCGCCAAAGGCGGCCTCATCCCGCTGTCGATGACCATCGGCCGCACCCGCCCCGACGGCCCGAACTTCTTCGCCGTGTTCCGCGACCTCTCCCAGAGCAGGAAGGGCGAGAACGAATTGCAGCAGGCGCGGCGGCTGGCCGATGGCGCGGCCAGCGCGAAGGCCGACATGCTGGCGCGGATCAGCCACGAGCTCCGGACGCCGCTCAACGCCATCATCGGCTTTACCGACGTGATGATCGCGGAGCGCTTCGGCGCGCTCGGCAACGAACGCTACCTCGAATACATGAAGGACATCCGCGCCTCGGGCGAGCGCGTGAACGCCATCATCAACGACCTCACCGAACTGTCGCGGATCGAGACCGGCAAGCTCGAGCTCGCTTTCACCAACCAGAACCTCAACGAGATGGTGGAGAGCTGCGTGGCGATGATGCAGCCGCAGGCGAACCGCGAGCGCATCATCATCCGAACCTCGCTCGCGCATGCGCTGCCGCCGGTCGTCGCCGACGGCCGCACGCTGCGCCGGATCACCATGAACCTGATCGGCAATTCCATTCATCTTGCGAATCCGGCGGGGCAGGTCATCGTCTCGACCGCGCTGTCGGATTTCGGCGAAGTGGTGCTCAGGGTGCGCGATACCGGTCCCGGGCTCAATGACAACGAAGTCGCAGCGGCGCTCGAACCTTTCCGCACTGCCCCGCCGTCGGATCAATCGTCCGACAATTCCTCCGGCGTCAACCTGTCGCTGACCAAGGCGCTGGTCGAAGCCAACCGCGCCCAGTTCAACCTCAAGAGCGCGGCGAATACCGGCACGCTGGTCGAGGTGGTGTTCTCGCGGGCGATGGCGCGGGGCTAAGGCGCGATGAGTTCAGGATGAATCGTCATCGCGCTTTAGCGCTTTGTTTGGGCATGATCTTTTCGGAAAACCGCTTCACACTTTTCCGGATCATGCCTTCGCACCTGATGACGCGCCGCAGAATGCTGGATTGAAACACGGCTGGGGTCAGTTTCGGCGAAATGTGCTGAACTGGAAGTTCTGGACCGCGTCCCAAGGGGTCGCGTGCTCATGTCGCTGCTCGCCGATCAGCCTGAAATCGCTTCCCAGGATCTTCGACAAGGAAGCTGCATCGTATCGAACGATCGGCAACCCGCTGCACCGCTCCGGACCGTCGGAAGCGAAAGTTGCGATGATGACATTGCCGCCCGGGCGCAACGCCTTCTTCAGGCAGGCGACATATGCATCGCGGTCCGCCGCTTCAGTCAGGAAATGAAACGCTGCCCGATCGTGCCACAGGTCATACGTGCGCAAGGGCTGCCAGGCGGTGACGTCCGCGACAATCCACTCGACTCCATCGCCGCGTTGGCCGAGCCGCTTCTTCGCCACCTCCAGGGCCTTTGCCGACAGGTCAAGTATCGATAACCGGCGAAAGCCCCGATCGAGGAGATGATCAACTAGCCGTGAAGCCCCGCCCCCGATGTCGATAATTGCGGCGTCGCTGGATATTCCGGTGGCGGCAATGAGGTCGAGCGATGGAGCGGGATTCTCCTGAAACCAGCTTACCTCTCTTTCGGCTTTCGTCGCGTAGACGTTCTGCCAATGTGCCTGGCGATCGGTCTCCTTCATGCCAGCGTCCTCCCTTCAAATGTTCAAGGTGCAAGCTAGATGGCTACGCCTCCCATTCTCGAAAACAAGAATCCATCGATGCCCTCGGTTTTCGCACCTGCCGCGTTGATGCGGGAAGCACGGCGCCAGAAGAACATCGAGGAGGCCCAAATTCCCTCCGTTTGCCTGCTCGATCCCGACGGCGATCTTGTGCGCCATCTCCGCCGAACAGGCCATGCCCGGCGGTTCGAAGGTTGGCCATGCTATCACACCGAACTGGATGTCTTTAACCTCGCCGGAAGGCAGGTCGGAATCATCGGACGGGCGGTTGGCGCCGCTTTCGCCGTTCTGGTGGCGGAAGAGCTTTTCGCCAGCGGATGCCGTTTGCTGATCAGCCTGACATCCGCGGGTCAAATCGTCGCAGCCGGGGCTCCTCCATATTTTGTCATCATCGCCCGCGCGCTTCGCGACGAGGGGACGAGCTACCACTACGCCTCGCCATCAGAGTACGCCGACGCGTCTCCCCGGTTGCTCGAGGCTGCTATCGAGGCCGTCAAACATGATGGTCCCAGAACGATCAGCGGCGCGAGTTGGACGACGGATGCTCCCTTTCGCGAGACCATTCAGGCAGTTCAGGCCGCTGCAGACAGGGGCATCCTGGCCGTCGAAATGGAGGCCGCCGCTCTCTATGCATTCGCCGAGGCAACCGGTCGCAAAGTCCTGTGCCTGGCTCATGTAACGAACACCATGGCCCAAAGCGGCGCAGATTTCGAGAAGGGCGAAGAGGACGGGGCCGTGGACGCACTGGCGGTCCTTGGTCGCCTCGTCGAGGCATTGGATACCGCGTAACGAAAGGCAAGCTCTCTCGCCCGGACAATCTAGCCTGGTGACGGATTTTGTTGAGAAAGCCTTCTCCGGCTGCCTTAGCTGCGCGAGCCAGGTCGTTCGGGAGAATTCCGGTTACTGAAGATAACAACTAGACGGCGAGAGAAATAAAGTATACACTTCGACACGTTTCGTGAATTTCCAGTATGCAGATTGAGGCCTTGCGGCATCGACATCGGCCATCTCGTCGGTGTCGACAACGAATTTCCTGGTCGAGTTCAACCAACGATACATCGGGGAGGCGCGCGTGCTGCGACCATTCCGTCAAGTCGGTCCAACGCAGTGGATATGGCTGTGCTGCGCAATCGCGATCGTCATCGCCACGATGGCGCCGGACCAGGCCCAGGCAAACAATGCGCGCCCGTACCGCGGACCTGTGGCGTGGTCCATCGTGCTGTGCACGTTTTCCGACAGCCCGGCGCCCCCGCACGATCCTGCCTATTATCGTGACTTGATCGTCAACCGCGGAACGAGCGGCCTCAGCGATTTCCTCGCGGCGGTGTCATACGGAAATTCCGACCTCACGCCAACGGTGGTGAAGGGGTGGTACACCATGCCCTTCACCCGCGCGCAAGAAGAGGCGCTCGGCGGTGGCGGCAGCCCGACGCGCACGCGCAAATACCAGGACTGCCTCGACGCGGCCGCCCACAGCGCACATGATCCCTATACGCCGCCCCCGGGGCAACTCGTAGCGGTGGTTACCTCCCCCGGTATCGACCTGTTCGGAATGATCGGGATTGGATCCTACCTGCCCGACAACGTCGATATGGTGGGCATGAGCCATGAGGTCGGGCACGGCCTCGGCTTCAGCCATTCGTTCTCCAACAATCCGGTCGCCGCCAACGAGGAGTACGACGATCCGTGGGATATGATGAGCGCCTACAACGTCTTCGCCGATCCGCGGCCAGGCGCACGGTTCGGCAATGCCGGCCCGGGGTTCAACGCGCACCATGTCGACGAGATGGGGTGGCTGCCGCGGCCGCGCATCTTCACGGCGGGGGCCGACGGGCAGTTGACGAATTCGCTGACCTTGGCGGCGCTCAACCACCCGGAAGCGCCGGGCTTCCTCATCGCCCGCGTGCCGTTCGATCCAGCCGACCTGTTCCACTACTACACGGTCGAGTTCCGCAAGGCCGACGGGTTCGACGGCGGCCTGCCGGGAAGCACGGTGCTGATCCACGAGACCAAGCTCGATGCCGCGGCCGGCGTGTATCACACCTATCTCCTGCGCGACAACGGCGCACCTGGACGGCCGCCGATCCAGGCGTTGAACGATAACGGCGTGACGATCTCCATCGAGAGCGTGAACCAGGCGGCAAACCAGGCGCACATCAAGATCGTCAACCAGATCGTGGATCGCTGCCTGCAAGGTTTTGTGTGGCGCGAAGCGTCGCCGAGCGACCACGTCTGCGTCACGCCGGCGCTGCGGGCGCAGGCTGCCGCCGACAATGCCCTGGCAGCGGCGCGGCGCAATCCCGCCGGCGGTCCCTTCGGGCCCGACACCTGCCTGCAAGGCTTCGTCTGGCGTGAAGCCTTTCCCAATGACCATGTCTGCGTCGTCCCGGCGACGCGCACCCAGGCCGCGGCCGACAACCAGGCGGCGGCGAGCCGGCACAATCCGGCGCGCAACGTGTTCGGGCCGAACACCTGCGTGGTAGGCTTCGTATGGCGCGAGGCGGATGCGAGCGATTTCGTGTGCGTGACGGGGGCCGAGCGCTCGACCGTCGCCGGTGAGAATGCCAATCCAGCGCTGCACCGAAACCCGGCCGGCGGTCCGTTCGGCCCCGACACGTGCCTCACCGGTTTCGTCTGGCGCGACTCCTTTCCCGGCGATCACGTGTGTGTCGTTCCGCCGCGGCGCGACCAGGTTCGAGCCGACAACAATCAGGCGCATGCTCGCCTGATGCGGCCGAACGACGAATAACGTGCAGCGTTGTCACCATAATGAGGCTCAGTTGCGTTGCCACCCGGCCCTTGAGAGGTTCCCATGAGACATCCGCTTACCACCGCTTGCCATTGCTTCGCGGGTTGTTGCGTTGCCGTGCTGTGCGCGACCGGAGCCTGGGCGCAGCAGGGCGAGCGCGCGCCGCTGCGTGCCGATCTCCAGGCCGCTGCCGAGCACCTGATGCACCATCCGCACCCATATGCCATGACGGAGGAGGTCGCGCGCGTCCGCCTCGAGAAGTTCGGCTTCGAGCGAACGCAATCGCTCCAACCCACCGCCCATAACACCTTCCAGGCCGAAGTCATGAAGAACGGCGAGGCGAGGCGGGTGGAGATCGACCGCATCACCGGCGAATTACGACCGCTGCAATAAGACCGGGACGCCCGTTGGTTTGTTCCTTCCAGATGCAGAGACGAACCGAACTCTCTCGGTGCCGACTCCACGCGGTCCGGACCGCTCCCCCGTCGCCATTCCTCCCGGCGCCGTGATACGCGCGCTGGCGGCCGCCGCCCTTTCGATCGGGCTCCTCGCGGCGACACTTTGGGCGACCATCTGGCTGGTGCTCAAATTGATCCAGGGCGCGTACTCCTAACGCGATAGCTAAGCGCTGAGGGAAATGAAGCGACGCGAGTTCGTTGCGGTCTTCGAGGCCAGGGCTATTTCACCCACAGCTTGAGCGGAACGCCCTGTCGACCAGGGCAGTCCATCGTGCCGGCATATGAGTCGGATAATTGTCCGATGTAAGTACATTCGACGCCGGCAATCGATAGTGTTGCATTCAATCGGGACGATGAGGCCGACATCTGAAGGCGCAGTGCGCCCGTTTTCTCCTCCGGGCCGTCCTGGGTGCAGATGCCGACATGCTTCATCGTGAGCGGCCCCGAGTATTCCGCTGTCGCGCCGGGAGCTGTCTCCGTGACCGTCGCGGTCAACTCCCACTCCCCGAGATAGCCGGAATATCCGATGACCTGAAGCGGCTGCGCGGCCCCGGCCGGGGTCGCGAGGGCACCCAGCATGATCGGCAGACACAGCGCTTTCATACGTGTTGCCCTGCGCTTCATCTTAGGCACCTCAGTGCTTTTGCAGGAACGCTTGCGCGTCGGCAACTTCAGTGCGGGCCTTGTCGGCATTATCGGCGATCGTAACGACTTTGCCGTAGTACTCCCGCGCCTTGGAGAGGTCGCCGGACTTTTCGGCAGCCACGGCCGCACCTGCATAGGCGCCAAGCCGATTGGGCTCCTTTTTCAACGTCGCTTCGAATGCTGCGAGCGCTTCCTTGGCCATGCCACGCTCAAGGAGCATGGAGCCGTAGAGTTCGCGCGCGGGTTTCGGCACGCCGGGGGTCACCGGATGCTTTTCTGTCTTGTCCTCGGCATCGGCGGCCGCGCTCATCGCGGCCAGCGCGTCATCCTGCCTGCCTTCGGCATAGAGAACCCAGGCAGTCGCGACCTGCCGTTCGATATCGACTTGTTCCGACCAATAGACATCTTTCGCGTCACGCAGCTTGTCGCGAAACTCGGCAAGCTTGGCGATGTCGGCCCTGGCGGCTTCCGGATTGCCCGAGCGGGCCGCTCCGAGCGCGCGCGCCGTATAAGTAATCGCCTGCACCTGAGGCAGCGGGTTTGGGCGGACCTGAAGGTTCGCAGCCGCCTTCCAGTCGCCGCGCTCTATCACATAGCGCGCCGGCGAGATCGCCATCGCATAGGGTCCCGGCATGTAGGTCTCGGTCAAACCGGTGACACCAGCCATTTCATCGATGAGAGCCTTGGCTTTGGCGTCCTGGCCGAGCTGCAAATAGGCATAAACCTCATAGTCCATGGCATGCAGCTGTTCGGCGATATCGCCAGCGTCTTTGGCGACACGCGCGGATTCGGTATTCGATGCAATCGATTCAGTCCAGTAGCCGACGCGCGTGAAAATGTGTGACGGCATGTGCTGGGCGTGTGCCGCGGCCGGCGCGATCTTGGCATAGCGCCGCGCGGCGTTGAGGCCTTTCTCGGCGATCGGCGGGTAGTCGTAGAGATGGATCAGGTAATGCGACACGCCGGGATGCTGCGGTTGGCGTTCTGCAATCGGCTCCAGGATCGCCGCGCCCTTGAGTTGGTTGGCGTAGGTTTTGTCGGCCGGTGACGCCGAGGTGTTGAGCGCGAGTGCATAGTGGATCTGCGCCTCGTCATCGTTGGGGTAGCGCTGCGCCAGTTGCTCCATCGCCTTGGCATAGGCCAGAAGGCGGGTGCGATGATCGACCTTCTCATAGTCGGCATACATCGTGCCGAGCGCTTCGATATAATCGCGCTCCCGCTGGGTCCCGGCACCGACTGTCCTGCCCTTCGCGATCACGGACGCGCCTTCGGCAAGATTCTTCGCGGGCGGCGTAGCGTGCGGATTCCAAAGCAGGCTCAGCGCGATGCCCCAATAGGCAATGCCGCATTCGGGATCGGCCTTCAGCGCATCTTCGAAAACCTTTTGCGAAGCGCGATACCAAAACGAGTGCTGATACAGCATTCCCTGGTTAAAAAGCTTCTGCGCCTCCGGTTTGCACGATGTTTCGAAATTCACAATGCCGAGCTTGTCGTCCGACTGCCCCAATGCGGGTTGCGCAAGCGAAAGTCCTGCCGCTGCCATAGCAGCAACCGCGAACGATGTGTTTTTCATGATCAAGCTCCAAGGCAGCGACAGCTTTGAAATTCCCACAGAGCGCGCATTCAGATTATGCCGATTTCGCACACCTGGCCATGCTTTTCTATTGAGCATTCGAGGGCATGTCAGCGATGCTTACGCTTGTGGACAGTGACAAGTTCGCTTGTTTGCGCAACTGGCGACTGGGCAAA
>Ga0070684_100004536_pt1 | contig 10582 bp, 12 predicted proteins | sample KBSC723LmetaG_FD_65653 | JGI IMG/M metagenome (GOLD analysis project Ga0070684, IMG submission 65653) | Corn rhizosphere microbial communities from Kellogg Biological Station, Michigan, USA - KBS C7.2-3L metaG | ecosystem: Host-associated > Plants > Roots > Rhizosphere ...
GCCATCTGGGACGACGGGGACGACCTGCACGCCGAGCCGCGCGCCCCGTACCCGCACGCCCGCCAGGTGCTGCTGGCGCGCGCCGAGCTGGCCGGCTGTGGCGCGCTGCTCGGTGGGTACGCGCGTAGTACCGAGGCGCAGCAGCTGATCGAGGCCGGCTGGGCGCACGAGGTGGCGGCCGATCGGGAGACGGTCCGCCGCGTCGCGCCGAAGGTGCAGCCGATCGGCGAGGGGCAGCTCGCCCGCGACCCGGGCGCGGCGTCCGCCCGGCTGCCGAGCATCGCCTGGCAGGCCGCCCGCGCCGCGCTGCAGGAGCAGCGGCCGGTGCTGATCCAGGTACCGCGCCGCGGCTACCTGCCCTCGGTCGCCTGCGCCGACTGCCACACACCGGCCCGCTGCCCGACCTGCGCCGGTCCGCTGAGCCTGCCGTCGTCGAAGGCGGCCCCGGCCTGCCGGTGGTGCGGCCGGCCGGCCGCCGCTTACGAGTGCCCGACCTGCGGCGGCCGCCGGCTACGGGCGGCCGTGGTCGGGGCCCGGCGCACGGCCGAGGAGCTGGCCCGCGCGTTTCCCGACACCCCGGTGCGCACGTCCGGGCGGGACGGGGTGCTGGCCGACGTACCGGCCGAGCCGGCCCTGATCGTGTCCACCCCGGGCGCCGAGCCACTGGTGGCCGGTGGCTACGGCGCGGTGCTCCTGCTGGACACCTGGGCCCTGCTCACCCGGGCCGACCTGCGCGCGGCCGAGGAGGCGCTGCGCCGCTGGCTGGCCGCGGCTGCCCTGGCCGCCCCGGCCACCGGGCGCGTGGTCGTGGTCGCCGACGGCGCGCTCGCCGTGGTGCAGGCGCTGCTGCGCTTCGATCCCGGCTGGCTGGCCGCCCGGGAACTGGCCGAGCGCCGCGAGCTCGGCTTCCCGCCGGCCGCCCGGGTGGCGTCGCTGACCGGGCCGGCGGCCGCGGTGGCCGAACTGCTCGAGGCGGCCGAACTGCCGGACGGCACCGAGATACTGGGCCCGGTGGACGCCGACAAGGATCAGGAACGAATGCTCGTCCGCACCAGCCGGTCGGGCGGCCGGGCGCTGGCCCTGGCCCTGCGGGCGGCCGCCGGGGTTCGCTCGGCCCGCAAGTCGCCCGACACCGTGCGCATCCAGATAGACCCGTTCCAGCTCTAAGGGCCTGCATCAAGGTAGGGCCCGGGCGACGCCGGAGCAGTTTCATCACGCTGCCGGGAACCACGCCGGCCCCAGCCAACATCTGAGCCTCGACTCGCACCGACCCCGACCTGGATGCAGCCCTTGGCAATCAGCCGATCAGGTCGAAAATGCAAGCTCATTGTGCATGGCCGGTAACGGTAGGCGTGCGAGGTAGCAGCCGGTAGCCTCGTCGAGGCGGAGGGTTTCGCCGTTCGTGCTCCTGGCCGGAGGCGACGAACGGTGCCGGGAGCTCAGGCACGGCAAGTTCAGCGGCGACACCGTTCTCGGGGAGCAAATGTGCTCAGCATCGAGGATTGCCTCCGGCAGGTCATGGCAATCCAGGGCGCCCTTGGCGCTAGCCTTATCGACTATCCAAGCGGGTCCACCATCGGCGCCGTTGGACGCGGTCCGATCGGGGCCGACGATCCGACCGCGAAGAGTCCGGCCCATCTGGTTCATGCGACCGTGGACACCGCGGCGTTCGCGACGGTCGGCGAGCCCGGCCATGTCGAAGACATCGTGATCACCGCGGGCAATGGCTACCACGTCGTCCGGCTGCTGCAGAGCGGCATCGGCGGGCGGCTGGTGCTGTACCTGTGGCTCGACCGGCTGCACGGCAATCTGGCGATGACCCAGATGTCGTTGCGCAGTATCAGCGAGCAGCTGGTCACCAAGTAAGCATCCGCATGCGGCTTCGAGATGCGCTCGAACCGTGGTGCGCGGCTGAGTTCAGCGGCGCGCTGCGGGTCATCGACGCGCCCGGCGGCTCGGTATACATCGTCGACGGACTCATCGAGTACGCCGAATGCCCTGTCGTATCCGGGGTCGACCGCCTGCTCACCGCCTCCGGGCGGTTGCCGGCCGACGCCTGGCGGGCCGCGTTGGCCGCCGGGCGGACGCGCCTGCGTGTCGGCGACGAACTCGTCGCGAGCGGGCTGATCTCGCGGGTCGAGGTGGAGACGGTGGTTTTACTTGCGCTGTACGACGCTGCCCATGTGCTCTTCGACGCCGCCGTCGAGGTGCGCTTCGAGCCGGGTGTGCGGCACCCACTCGGCGTCGAGTGCCGGCTGGACCTCGCCGAGGTCTGCCGCGAGGTCGACCGGCGCAAGCGATCGCTCGTCGACGCGTGGCCGGACGCCAGCATCGACACCGCCGCCGTCGTGCCGGCCCGGCGCCTGCCCAACCAATTCGTCGCGCTCACCGCGCTGCAATGGGAGGTGGTGGCCAATGCCGACCGCCGTCGAAGTCCGATCGACCTCGCCCGGCTGCTCGGGCGCGACACGTACACGGTCATGCTCGAGGTACGCCGGATGGCCCGGGTTGGCCTCGTTGAGCCCGGCCGCCCGGGCGGATCGGCGGCGGCCGAGTCGGTCGCCGAGGTGCGGGCGCGGACCGCCGAGCCGCCGCCCATCCTTCCGCCGCCCGCGTTGCTGGAGCCGATCGAGCCGGTGCCCTATGCCGATGGCGCCGAACTCGAGCCGTTGCCGCACCGTGTGGTGTCCGCCGGCAACGGCCGGGCCGAGCGCTCGGCGCCGATCGGCTTCGACGACCAGATCTCCGAAGAGATCTTGTTGCGGATCCGGGCCGGACTGGCGGCGCTGCGATGAAGTACTCGCAGTCGATCTCGCGGTTGATCCGCAAAGGAAGGAACAAGTTCGTGGGTACTGACCTGGTCAACCTCGAGCAGGCGGTACTGCTCGAGATCAAGCAGCTGCGCGTCGGCCTGCCGCACGTCGTCGGCGTGCTCGTGGCCAGCGCCGACGGCCTGCTGATCGCGCACGACCTGCCCGTCGGCGCCCAGCCGGAGACCTTCGCCGCGATGTCGGCCGCCCAGCTCGGCCTCGCCCAGCAGATCGCGCTGGCCGCCGGTGGCGGCGAGTTCCACGAAACCATCACCCGAGCCGCGAACGGTTATGTGGCGACCTACGCCGCCGGCAGCGGAGCGCTGCTGACCATCGTCGCGGAATCGGAGCTCAACGTCGGCCGCCTCCATCACGAGGCTCGGCCGGTGGCCGCGCGTGTCGGCGAGATCGTCTCGCCCGACCGTTCGCCCGGTTTTGGACAGCCGCGCGGCGCGCACGCAGAACCACTGCCTGCCGACATTAGGAGGGAAACCCATGGCAGACATGGATGGCTCGCTCAAGGAAGCGATGCAGATTGAGGGCGCGGTTGGCGTTGCCCTCGTCGACTACACCAGCGGCATGGCGCTGGGCACCTTGGGGAGCAGCAAAGACGTCGACCTGATGGTCGCCGCCGCCGGCAACACCGATGTGGTGCGCGCCAAGCTGCGCACGATGGAGATGCTCAAGCTCAAGGACCAGATTGAGGACATCCTCATCACGCTGGGCAACCAGTACCACATGATCCGGCTGCTCAACAGCCGCAACACCCAAGGGCTCTTCTTCTACATGGTGCTGAACAAGCAACGCGCGAACCTCGCGATGGCCCGGCACCAGCTGCGCATCATCGAAGAGAACCTGCAGATGTGACGACCCGGCGGGGACAGCTCATTCGGGGTTGCGAGTTGGGTTGTCCCCACCGGAGCCGGTGATCGCGTCCAACTGCTCGGCCAAGTCGGCGCCGTCGCGGTTGTCCACGACGAAGTGGGCGACCGCGGGCGGCCGGTCGGGCGGGATCGCGGCCAGGAAGTCGGCGAACCGCGCCAGCTTCTGCCCGTCGCGCGGCGAGCCTCGCGCGACCAGTCGCCGGTGCAGCGTGGCCGGGTCGACCCGGACCCACACCAGGTGCACCGGCGGGCCGCCAAGCTCGTCGACCCAGGCCCGCCACCGCGCCGGATCGGAGATCTGGCCGGTGAACGGCGCCGAGAGCAGCACCGGGCAGCCCAACGCGCGGATCTGCCGCGCGCTCCTGGTCAGGCCCGCGTATTCGTAGCGTTTGACGTGCTCGTCGTACCACGGACCTTCGCGCTCACCGTCCGGGCGCCCGGCCGTGGCCAGGACCGCGGCCACGAAGTCGCCATACACCGTGTCCTTGTCCAGCAACGCCGGCACCGGATCCAGCCGGTGCAACAACCCTTCGGCCACTGTCGACTTGCCCGCTCCCGGCGGTCCCGCGACGATCCAGATCGCCTGTTTCATGCCACCAGCAGCTGATTGGTGGCGAGCTCCCGGTAGAGCTCGCTCGTCTCGGTCAGCTCCTCGTGCCGCCCGACCGCGACGACCCGGCCCCCGTCGAGCACCACGATCTGGTCGGCGTCGACCACAGTGGACAGTCGGTGGGCGACGATCAGGAGCGTGCGCCGCTCGGCCACCGTGTCGATCGCCTGGCGCAGGGCGACCTCGTTGCGGGCGTCGAGGTTGCTGGTCGGCTCGTCGAGCAGCAGAATCGGCGGCGCGGCCAGCAGCGTGCGGGCGATCGCCAGGCGCTGCCGCTCGCCGCCGGACAGCAGCACCCCGCCCTCGCCGACCTCCGCGTCCAGCCCGAGCGGCGTGCGGCCGACGATGTCGGTCAGGTTGACCGCGCCGAGCACGGCCATCATCTGCTCCTCGGTCGCCTCCGGCACGGTCAGCCGCAGGTTGTCCCGCAGGGTGCCGGCCAGCACCGGCGCCTCCTGCTCGACGTAGCCGAGCTGGCGGCGCAGGTCGGCCCGCCGCTGGTCGCGCACGTCGGCCCCGCCGACCCGCACCTCGCCGCTGGTCGCGTCGTAGAACCGCTCGACCAGTTGCAGGACCGTCGACTTGCCGGCCCCGGACGGCCCGACCAGCGCCGTGCGGGTGCCATAGGGCACGGCAAAGCTGACGTCCCGCAGGACGGGCTCGTCGGCGGCCGTGTATTGGAAGGTCACCCGGGCGAACTCGACCGCGATCGGCCCGGCCGGTGGCGGGCTGCCGAGGTCCTGGATCACGTCATCGGTCTCGAGCGGCATGACCAGCACTTCCTCCATCCGCTGCAGCGCGCCGAGGCCGGTCTGCAGCTGGGTGTAGGCGTGCAAGGCCTGGCCGAGTGGCATCACCAGGAAGAACAGGAACAGCACGAACGCGACGAGGTCGCCGACCGTGATCGTGCCGGCCGCCACCCGCGCGCCGCCGACCCCAAGCAGCAGCAGGAACGCCGCCTGGATCGCGGCGATGCTGGCCGGCCCGACCAACGCCTCCAGCCGCGCGATGCGCAGCCCGGCCGCGTAGGCCGCCTCGGCGCTTTGGCCGACGGTCGCGATCTCGCGGTCCTCGGCGTTGCTGGCCCGGATCGTCCGCGCCGCGGACAGGGCCCGCTCGACGGCCGCGGTCATCTCGCCGATGCGGGCCTGCGCCTCCTCAGAGGCCGGCCGCACCCGGCGGGAGAAGATCAGCGCGATGCTCAGCCCGAGCGCGAGCCCGCCGCACGTGGTCAGGAACAGGATCGGGTCGATGATCACCATCGCGGTCGCCGCGCCGAGCACCATCACCGCGCCGGTCACCGTGTCGAGCAGCCCCGAGGTGACGACCGCCCGCAGCAGTGTGGTGTCGGCCCCGACCCGGGAGAGCAGGTCGCCGGTGCGGCGCCGGTCGTATTCGGCGATCGGCAGCCGCAGCAGGTGGGCGGCCAGCCGCCGCCGGGAACCGAGCACGACGCCCTCGGCGGTGCGCTGCAGCAGATAGTCGCGGACCGCGTTGACCACGGCGACGACCGCGAGCACGGTGATCAGCAGCACGACCGTGCTCGCGATCGGCGCGTGCGACTTCATCGCGTCGAGGATGCGGCGGGTCAGCAGCGGCTGCGCGAGCGTGACCAGCGAACCGGCCAGCGACAGCACAGCCACGGCGAGCAGCGTGGCGCGGTGCGCGCGGAGGTAAGGCAACAGCGAACGCAACCCGACTTTTGACACGCCTTCGAGCGTAGGGCCGGGGTACGACAAAAGAGTCGTACCACTGGAGTACTGCCGCCTACTCCGAGGAGGTGACAAGAACCGCCGGCCGGCCGAAGGTGACCGCGTCCTGGACGGCCCTCGGCGCGGCACTGTGCAGTTCGGCGTCCGGCGGGAGGCCGAGGGCGTCGTTGACCACCATGACGGCGAGCCGGATGGCGACGAAGGCGGTCATCGCGAAAATGTCCTCGTCGGTGACGTCGGCCGCGCGCAGGGCGTCGAGGTCGGCCGGCGTCGTCTCGCTCGAGCGGCGCACGACGGTCCGAGCCCAGGCGGCCATCGCCTGCTCGGCGGGGGTGAGGCCGGCATCGTCCCCGGCGAGGACGCCGGCCGCGGTGTCGGCCCCCGCCTTGGCGGCCAACCGGGTGCCCCAGGCGAGGGCGCAGTACGAGTCGCCGGCGGCGGCCGCGCACGCGGACACCAGGATCGCTCGTTGCCGCAGGCTGAAGCGCCCGGCGGTGGCCGAGCGGCCGAGGTCGAACAGGGCCGTGAGCAGTTCGGGCTGATAGGCCCACAGCCGAGAGGCGTTCATGACGTAGCCTTCGTCGGCCACGTCCTCGTCGAACAGCCGCTGGGCAGCGGCCGAAACCGGGGCCGCCTGGAGGTATCCGATCACGGCTGGACCGCCTTCCGGGCGAGGTACGCGACGACCGGGATGTGCGCCCGCAGCGGGCGGCCCTCCCGGACCCGGCTCTGTGCGGTGGCGACCGCCGCGTCGTGGAACGCTTCCGCGCCGACCTGCTGCATCGCCTCGTACGCGGGACCGGTCGAGGCGAGCGCCCGCGCGAACGTCTCCGGATCGGCGAACTCCCACACGAATGGCAGGTCCACCCGTACGACGTCGACGAAACCGACCTCGGCGAGCAGGGCTTCGCCGGCACCCGGTCGCCCGAGCCGCACCATGGCCGCCTGCCGGCCGACCGCCTCCGGTGCGGCCAGCCGCAGCGGGGCCAGCGCCCAGGATCCCGGGGACGCCTTCAGGTGCCCCCAGACGGTCAGCCCGGCCCGCCCGCCCGGGCGCAGGACCCGCAGCATCTCGGCGGCGGCGGCGCCGGTGGTCGCCCAGATGCCGCGGAAGCTGGTGGCGACGTCGAACGTGCCGTCGGGCCAGGGGAGCTCGGCCATGTCGCCGGTGCGCAGGTCGGCGTCCGGGTTGCGGTCGCGGGCGATCGCGATCAGCCGCGGCGAGGCGTCGAGGCCGGCGCAGCTCGCCCCGCGCAGGGTGGCGAGCTCGACGGCCAGTCCGGCCCCGCAGGCGATGTCGAGAAGCCGGTCGCCCTCCTCGACGCCGAGGCGGTGGTGCAGAGCCACGTATTCGCGGCAGTTGCCCGGCTCGCTCAGCGTGGCGAAGTCGACGGCGGCGTGCCCCCACCCGGCGTCGACGACGCGCCAGTCCGGCCGGTTATCCGTTGTCGTCATGGGTCAAGCCCACCAGGCCGGCGTGTGCGGACACGTGTGCGCGCAACGTCGGGTTGGCGACCGTGCCCGCGAGTGACTGCGCGACCGCCAGGCCGCTGCGGTCGCCGGCCTCGGCCTGGTAGACGAGCGCCCAGGCGACGAACTCGGGCAGGTCGCCGCGCAGTGCGTCCCGCCGCAGGCGGGCGGCCAGGGCCGGGACGAGCGCCCGGTCGGTGGCCGCCACGATCTCGAGGTGGGCCAGCCCGATATAGGCCGACAGCCACACGTACCGGTCGGGCACCCGGTCGCAGCGCCGCCGGGCGTCGAGGATCCACGCCCCGGCGGAGCCGGAGTCGCCGTCGCGCAGTGCCGCGACCGCCAGCGCACGGGCGGCCAGCCCTTCCCAGCACGGGTCGCCGAGCTCGCAGGCCAGCGCGAACGCCTCCTCGGCCTGGTGCCGGGCGTCGTCGATGTGACCCTCCTCGATCAGGCAGTGGGCGTGAACGGCCTGGGCCCACGGCCGGAACGCGTTCCACCGTTCGCGGTCGCACAGCGCCACGCTGCGTTCGGCGGCCGTCCGGGCGGCGCCGACATCGCCGCCGAGGAGCAGCGAACGGGCCAGCACCCCGTGCGCGAAGGCGGCCTGCCGGGCCCGGCCGGCGCCGGTCGCGGCACCGGCCGACTCGGTCAGCAGCGCCGCGGCGGCCGCGTGGTGCCCGAGGTCGGCCTCGTTCTGGCCGCGCACCGCGAGGATGCCGGCGACGAGGGCTGGATCGGCGGCGACGCCCGGCAGGGCGACCGCGGCGGCCAGCTGGCGTTCGGCCGAGGCGTGCCGGCCGGCCTGCATGTCGACGAACGCCAGCTCGCGCAGGCAGTCGGCGATCAGCGTGGGCTCGTCGGCCCGGCGGGCCAGGACCATGGCCCGGTGCAGGACGACCGCACCCTCGCCGTCGTAGCCGCGCACGGCGTGGACGAGCGCGCCGCCGAGGGTCCGCAGGACATCGCCTTGCAGGCGGAGGTCACCGGAGCGCTCGGCCTCCTCGGCCGCCCGGCGCAGGGTCTCCACTCCGGCGTCGGCCTGGCCGGCGTCCAGTGCGGCGGTGCCGGCGCGCAGCAACGAGCTGGCCGACGCGGCCGCCCGCACGCCGATCCGGGGCTGGCCGCCGACGGGACGGGCGGCCGCCAGCACAACCGGGGACAGCGGCATCTGCTCGGCGGAGAACACGGCCTGGCAGCGGGCCAGATGCGTGGCGGCCCGGTCGGCGCGGCCGGCGGCGACCAGCGCGCGGAGGAACAGTTCCTGAGCACCCTCGTCCAGCGGGTCGAGCGCCGCGGCCCGGCCCGCCGGTTCGGTCGCGGCTTGCGCGTCACCGACGGCGAGCAGTTGCAGGGCGGCCCGCCGCAGCTCCTCCAGGGCCCGTGCGGCGCAGGCGGCCCGCTCCAGCAGCAGCCAGGTGTCAAAGCGCGGGCAGTCCCGCAGGGCCACTCCGTCGAGGAGAGTGCCGCCGAGGTCGGCGACCGGGAGCGTGCCGTCGTACAGCGCCCGCACGTCGGCCCAGATCGCGTCGGCCGGCCAGCTGAGCGGGTCGCCGCGCAGCAGTTCGGGCGCGCCGAGGCAGCGCCGCAGGTCGGCCAGGTGCCAGCGCAGCGCACCGAGCGGGTCGTCGGCCGACGCGAAGAGCTCGGCGGCGAGCTCGGCGCGGCCGATCGGGCGCTCACTCATCGCGATCCGGGTCAGCACAGCCCACGACTTCTGGCCGCGAACCGGGCGGGGCTGCCCGGCGTCCTCGACCCGGGGACGCCCGAGCAGCCACACCCGTGCGGTCACGTGCGCGTCACCTCATGCCGGCACGGCGGAGCCGTGGCCCTGGAGTTGGTGCACCGCCTCGGTGGTGAGGCAGTCGCCGGCGATGCCCCAGTCACCACTGTGTACCTCCTCGACCAGCACCCAGGTCACCGGTCGCAGGTTTTCGCCTTCGATCCCGACCATGGTGTCGGTGACCTTCCGAATCATCTCCTGCTTCTGCTCCGCGGTGAAGACGCCTTCGATCACGCGGATGTTGACCAACGGCATGTTGGCCTCCCTTCGTCGTGGGCTCCAGGGTTGCGACGACCCGTGTGCGGCGACGTGTGCGGCTTATGGGGAACACCTTGTGACGGGGGTCATCATCGGTAACCATTGGAGAGGTGGAGATGTGTTCGGTCAATGAGGTCGTCGACCGGATCAGCGGCAAATGGAGCGTCGGCATCATCGTCGCCGCGGCGCCCGGGCCGATCCGGTTCACCGAGCTGGAGCGCACGATCGAGGGGGTCAGCCGGCGGATGCTCACCTTGACCCTGCGCAACCTCGAGCGCGACGGCCTCCTGATCCGCACCGTCTACCCGACGGTGCCCCCCAAGGTGGAATACCGCCTCACCGCGATGGCTCAGGAGCTCTACGAATCGCTGGTCGCGCTGACCCGCTGGGCCGAGCGCCACCGGCGCGACATCCAGCGGGCGCGCAGCGAGTACGACGCCCGGCAGGCCGGATAGACTTCGGATTTCCGCCCTTTGGGAGCTGTGTAGGAGCGTCCTTGACCGTCCAGAACATCCGGATCTTCGGCGATCCTGTCCTGCGCACGGCCGCTGACCCGGTCGTCGACTTCGACAAAGAGCTGCGCCGACTGGTCGACGACCTCCTCGACACGATGCGCGAGCAGAACGGCACCGGGCTCGCCGCCCCGCAGATCGGCGTCGGCCTGCGCGTGTTCACGTTCGACGTCGACGACGTGGCGGGCCACCTGGTCAACCCGGTCCTGGAGTTCCCCGACGAGGAGGAGCAGGACGGCCCGGAGGGCTGCCTGTCCATCCCGGGCGTCTACGTCGACACCAAGCGTCGCCAGAACGTCGTCGCCAAGGGCTTCAACCGCCACGGTGACCCGATCCAGATCGTCGGCTCCGGGCTGATGGCCCGCTGCGCCCAGCATGAGACCGACCACCTCGACGGCGTCCTGTTCCTGGACCGGCTCGACGCGGGCCGTCGCAAGGAGGCGATGAAGGCGATCCGGGAGTCCGAGTGGTACAACCCCGAGGCGCCGCCGGTCGTCAAGGTCAGCCCGCACGGAGTGTTCGGCCGGTGAGGCTGGTCTTCGC
>Ga0070684_100004537_pt1 | contig 10576 bp, 10 predicted proteins | sample KBSC723LmetaG_FD_65653 | JGI IMG/M metagenome (GOLD analysis project Ga0070684, IMG submission 65653) | Corn rhizosphere microbial communities from Kellogg Biological Station, Michigan, USA - KBS C7.2-3L metaG | ecosystem: Host-associated > Plants > Roots > Rhizosphere ...
ATAGTGTTAAAGAAGATGATAATGCAACCAGTAGGTTCACATTATGAAGACTTGATTATCGGTGAGTATCAATATATTCTAAATGGAACTGAGAAAGTAAATACCTTTTCTAATTTGAATATATCTTATTCTGATCAGTTTTTAAAACATGGCATTGCTGGGAATAGTATTTTGGGAAATAATTCCCGTTTATGGAAATGTCCACAATGTAATATAAATGAAAAAAGAATAAGGTTAGTTATTACAGATAAATTAACCAGCCGATATGCTGATTTTCTTATGAGAAGAACAATTATAAACGGACAACAAGTATTACAAGTTAAAATTGCTAATCCTAATACCGTTACTTACAATGTAGAAACTGAAAGTCCTCCGGCAAATTTTTCTTTACCATTAGGTGAGTTCACAATGATAAAGCAATAATATAAACCTCCTATATCGAGGTTTTCCAATAGCATAGCTATGAAAAAAATAATTACTCTATTCATATTAACAGTTGGCATTTGCAGAATAAATGCTCAATTAGATACTTTGAATTACTTAAAACAATTCGAATTCAATAAAGCAAATTATATCGGTCAACCTTTTTCAAAACTTCTAAATGAAATGACACAAATACAGCCAAAAACGGCATGGGCAGCATCAATGGGGAGAAAAAAAACAATATCAGCCGACACAAGGTTTAAATTCGCTGAAAAAGAACTAAGCTTTCGTCGTACAGTGACTTTATTGATAAAATGGCAAGATCCGATACCAAGAGACCAAACACAATTTTATGAACAAAAAAATGCTTTCTATTTTACCAATGAAGAAAAAACATTTTATGGAAGTAAAATAGTGAAAGATATAATTGTATATCGATGATTTTAAACATTAAAAATAAAACCACCAAAATTTGATGGTTTTATTTTATTGTCTTGATCAATAAGTTTTGTTACGCCGAATTCCTGCTTGCATTGATATTCCCGAACAGGGACCTGGTCACCAGCTTTTCATAGGCTTCCTTATTGCCTTCGCCTTTCTGGATTTTCATCAGTGCATACTGCTGGATGCTTAACAGCGGTAAAACAATCCGTTCCCTGATTTTCACCGACTTTCTGGACAAGGTATCTTCCTGCTGGAGCATATGGAAACCGGTAAGCTCAAGCATAATATCTTTGGAAAGCCGGTATTCATGGAACAGGATATTCCAGAACTCCCCGAATTTCGGGTTATTCCTGATGTAATAGGTCAGCGGGAAATAGGTTTTATTCATGCTCATCATGGAGTTCAGGACTAATGTTTTGAAAAAGTCGGAGCCTTTGTATAATTCCTTCACCTCTTCAAATCTTCCCTGCTCTTTCATCTGCTGCATAGCATAACCGAACCCGAAAAATCCCGGAACATTCTGCTTCAGCTGGGACCACGATCCTACGAAAGGAATCGCGCGCAGGTCCTCAAATTTAAGTTCATTTCCGTTCCCGCGCTTGGAAGGCCGGCTTCCGATATTGGTTTTGCCATAGTATTCCAGGGTACTCATTTCCTGGAGGTAAGGCACAAACATCGGATGAGCCTTCAGGTCTGAATATTTCTGATAGCTGATCTCTGCGAGCTCTATAATCAGATTTCTTTCTTCATCCGTAAGATCTTTTTTGGAATTTTTGAACACATCATTTTCGATCCCTGCGGTCAGCAGTTGTTCAAAATTAAAGGTAGCCTGTTCCTTATTGCCAAAAATACTGGTAATGGTCTGCCCCTGTATGGTCAGCTCAATCTTGTGGTTGGCGATGGTTTTTCCCTGTGAAGCATAGAAATCATGGGTTTTTCCGCCACCTCTCGCCGGCGGGCCTCCCCTTCCGTCAAAGAACACGACCTTGATTCCGTTTTCTTCCGAAAGCTTCGTCAGCAATTCTTTTGCTTTGTAGATTTCCCAGTTGGCCTTCAGATATCCGCCGTCTTTTGTCCCGTCTGAAAATCCGAGCATGATGGTCTGCTGACGTCCTCTCCTTTCCAGATGCTTCTGGTATACCGGATGATGATACAGGTCACGCATTACTTTTTCGGCATTGGCTAAGCCTTCCATTGTTTCAAAAAGCGGAACGATATCCATTTTGATATCTTCATCCCGGTATCCGCAAACCTTAAAAAAGGCATAGACGTTCATCACATCTTTCACGGCATCGGAATTGGAAATGATATACCGGTTCATGCCTCTCATCCCGTTCAGTTGCTGGATTTCTTCAACCTGTGACACGGTAAGCAAGGTATCTTTAACAATATCTTCAAAGTCATCGGGATTCACCTGTCCGGACTGCTGGATCAACAGGCTGAATTTTTCTTCAAAACCAGCTTCCTGGTTACCATGCAGCTTTGCAAAGACTTCATCAATGACTTTCTGATGGACCCTGCTGTCCTGACGGACATCCAGGGTGGCAAAATGCGTCCCGAAAATCTTCACCCGGTCCCTGAAGTTGATGAGCAGGTCCAGAAATAGACCGTTATGCTGGCTGATCAGGATATCTTCCGCCTCAGCTGCTCTTTTCAGGATATCTTCCGCACTGATGTCCCCGCCGTTGAAAATAGCGGCATACAGCTCATCGTTCAGCTGCTGCAGAACCTCAGAAACTCCCCTGAAGCTCAACCTTCGTCTGATGTACTTCAGATGGCTGTAATAAGATTTCAGGATAGCAGAATGCAGTTCGCAGGCTACTGTTTTTGTTACTTCAGCCGTTACAAAAGGATTTCCGTCCCGGTCGCCACCCGGCCAGAATCCCAGCTGGATAATGTCTTCGGGCAAATGGAAATTACCGTTTCCGAACATTTTCCGGATCTTGGTAAATAGTTCGCCGATGGTATCGTAATACACATATCTCAGGTAAGAAATAATGCTCATGGCCTCATCCACAGGCGTAGGTTTTTCTTTATTCACAAACGGGGTTTTCCCGAGTTGCTGCAACAGCATATCGATGTTGGTAACAGAGTCTGATGCAATAGCTTTTCTCAGATCCTGGATGATCCGCTGTACCGAACTTGGATAAAACTGGGTAGGATGCGCGGTAAAAACAATTTTTACCGAGAAATCTTCCAGCTTTTCCCGCACTTTATCCAGCTTATGGTCCTGGACGGAGCGTTCATACAAATGTGTTATGGTACCGCTGTCGCTTTCCGAATGGAGATTCGGAAACGCAGCATCTTCTATACTGTCGAACAGCACAACCTGGCGTTCGATGTACTGAATGATCTTGAACAGCAGTTCAAGCTTCTGCTCTTCCGTCTGCAGGTCGGTATGGTTTTTAAAAAATTCTTCAACAATTTCCTCGGGGGTTTTTCCGGCTTCATAGCCTGCCTTGCTTTCTTCGCTGAGGAAAGGCAATAGCATCCCGATATTGGTCATTTTATCATAAGGCAAACTCATGAAGAGTGAGTTATAGATCTGGTATTTATTTTCAACGATCTGCCTGAATTTTTCTGCGCGCTGGTCGTGTATCATATAACAAATGTAATGGATTTTGCAGTGAATTCAAATCGTGTACCGCTGAAATCCAGTTAAATTTTGATTAATTTCTTTGATCATCCGGAATTAATATCCTTGGGAAAAATAATTTTAAAGCTACGTTTTTAATCATTACTTTTAATTGCACAGAAATCAGCGTAACCTATGAAGCAACTCTTACTATTTCTTTCAGCATCTTTTATGCTCACGGCCTGTGGCGAAACCTGCTATAACGCCCCTCAGCCGATCGCTTTTAAACTGGTGAATGCCAACAATGAAAACCTGATTACCAACGGGATGCTGACGAACTATTCCGTGAAAGAGGAAAGCCAGAATACCATACAACTTACCAAAACCAGCGAAGACATGCTGATTCTGGAAAATGTAGGCGCTTACAACGGGACAAAAAACTATGCCTTCACTTCCAATCTCAGGAACTTCACTTTTACCATTCAGTCTTCAGAATTCAAAGGCGGCTGTGACGGTTATCAGATCAATAAGCTGACATTTACGGGAATTGGCATTGATGTAAAGGACGAAAATGGGTATTATAAGATCATATTGGAATAGTATATGCTTCTTTATCCCTGCAAAAATGCATTTCCAATGAAATTACTTTTCCCGGCTCTTTTTTTATGTTTTGTTTCAGCATGCGCTCAGAAATCAATTCCCTCCGACTTTAAAAGAATCCCGGAAATCCTTGATAATACGGAACTGCTTTATCCCTTTATTATTCCCGATAAAAAATATGATTACTGGTCTGTCCTCCGCAACAATACGGATCCTGACAAAGCTGTGATCTATGAAAGCCAGATGCCTCCCTATATGACGATCAATGACCCGGCTCCGGAAAAAGGATTCTTCCAGCAGTGCATCGGCGAAAACTGCTTCTCCTACCTGTTGGCCTGCGAGAGCGGAAAGGCACAATACTTTTTTACCGAGCGGCAGCTCAGGGATTTCATCGGCTCGGTAGATAACCTGCCGGAAGCCGTCCTGATCGCCAATACCTATGGATTTATTGTTGATATGTCCGCAACTATGGGAAGTTCCTATGCAATGGATGACCAGTCTGTATTCCTTTACCTTTCGAAAATAAAGAAATGCCCGTCGACGAAAGAATCGTTCTTCATTACCATCAACAGGAAGACCGGCCATTTGAAAAGCAAAAGCAACGGGATCTATTTTAAAGGGGAAGACTGCATCAAGGATTAATAACGAGATGTGAGACAATGCTGAACCTTGTCAGGGTTCAGAACCCTGACAAGGTTTAATAGATTTAATAATAGTATATTTTACATTTCCTAATCGATGCAATAGCTTTCATAAAAATGCATCATATCAATTTTAAAACTTTATTAACTCAGTTTTCACCGGGCAATCCGTAAATTTGGTCTACCATAAATTTAGAACAATGCTTAATTTCGAGTTTAAAAATCCAACCAAAATACTTTTCGGCAAAGATGAAATTGCCAAAATTGAAAAAGAGATTCCTGAAGGAGCTAAAATATTAATGATTTACGGAGGCGGAAGCATTAAAAACAATGGGGTGTACGACCAGGTAAGAAAAGCCCTAGCCGACTTTGAATTCTATGAATTCGGTGGTGTGCCGGCCAATCCTGAATATGAAGTACTGATCAATGCCCTGAACTTCATCAAAGAAAAGAATATCAACTACCTGTTAGCCGTAGGTGGCGGTTCTGTGATCGACGGAACTAAATTTTTATCTGCCGCAGCTGAATATGAAGGCGAACCATGGGAAATCCTGAAGAAACCGGTACGGACCTTCGAAGGTCAGGGAATGCCGTTCGGAACCATCCTCACATTACCGGCAACTGGTTCGGAAATGAATTCAGGATATGTGATTTCAAGGAGGGAGACCAATGAAAAACTGTCCTCCGGCGGTCCCGGATTATTTCCACAGTTTTCCGTACTGGATCCTGAAGTTGTACGGTCAATTCCGAAAAACCAGATTGCCAACGGAATTGCCGATGCCTACACCCATGTTTTGGAGCAGTACATGACAGCGCCTTCATCAGCAGACCTGCAGGAACGGATCGCAGAAAGTATCCTGGTCAGCCTGCAGCAGACTGCCCCTAAAGTAATGGCTGAAGATTTTGATTATGATGCAGCCGGGAACTTCATGTGGTGCTGTACCATGGCCCTGAACGGGCTGATTCAGAAAGGGGTAATTACTGATTGGGCAGTACATGCCATGGGCCACGAGCTGACCGCCTATTACGGTATCGATCATGCAAGAACGCTTGCGATCATTGCACCTTCGCATTACCGGTACAATTTCGAGACGAAAAAAGAAAAACTGGCGCAATATGCGGAAAGGGTGTGGAATGTAACCGAAGGCAGCATAGAAGAAAAAGCAGAGGCCGGAATCAGGAAAATGGAAGCATTTTTCCACAGCCTGAATATACAGACAAGGCTTTCAGATTATGTAGAGGATTATCAGAATACCGCTGAGCGTGTGCAAAAAGCGTTTACAGAAAGAAACTGGCTCGGATTGGGAGAATATAAAGCATTAAGTCCGGAAGATGCCTATCAGATTGTGGAAATGAGTTATTAAAATACCAGGAATTCAGATCAGAATTTGGAAATAAGAACCTTTATTTTTGGAATTCTGATCTGTATGACCTGAAATTTCCATCTGCACTTCTTTTATAAATCTTTTATCTGTATACATTCATTTAAAAAACCGTGATTTCATTACGGATATTTCAAATTTATTTATATTTTAGCATATTCTAAATTTGTAAAAATGAAAAAACAGCTACTTTTATTTGCCTTTTCCGCATTGGCTCTTACTTCATGTAATGATGATGACATTCAGGGATATGAATTAGACATGATGAAAGGAGATTGGAAAGAAGTCAAAAAAGAAGTTATTTCCGGAAAAGATAATAAAACAGTACTGTCAACTTCCACCCCTACCGGGTGTGCTGTAAAAGACACTTATTATTTCAGTATTGATTACTCTACCTCTTATACGTATTATTCAGGAAGCGGAACCAACTGCCAGATCAACGGGAAAACTGAGGGAACATATACTTATGATACCGATACCAAAAACCTGAATATCAAATACCTGAATGACAGCGAAAGGAAATATAAAGTGGTTATCCTGACCAGTACGGAACTGAAGCTGATGAAATTATTTGATAATATAGACGAAAACGGAGATCAGGTGGTGGATGTCACCTATATCTCTTATAAAAGATAATAAAGAAGGCTCCCGAAATATCGGGAGTTTTTTATGAAACGAAGAATTAATGTATTAAAACAGTAAACAATGAAGAAGACGTTATCAGCATTTCTACTGCTGACTTTTGCCCTTTTCTTTTCACAGGAAAAGAAGCCGATGTACTGGCAGGACATCCAGAATTTCAAAAAACTGGATCAGGAAAACCCGCCGCCCAAAGATGCGATCCTCCTGATCGGAAGCTCATCCTTTACCAAATGGACCGATGTTGCAAGCTATTTCCCGGATAAGACAATTATCAACAGGGGCTTTGGAGGATCCAGGCTAACAGATCTTAATGATTATGCCGATGATCTCCTCAATCCTTATCAGCCCAAACAGATTATTGTCTACTGCGGTGAAAATGATTTTGCAGACAATAAAGATCTGAAAGCCCAGGTGGTGGTTGACCGCTTCAAGACTTTTTATAAAAAGATCCGGGCACGGTTTCCAAAAATTGAAGTCGATTATATCTCCATAAAGTATTCGCCAAGCCGCGAAAACCTATGGCCGCAGATGAAGGAAGCCAACAAAAAAATTGCGGCTTTTATGAAAAAGGAACCGAATGCTGAGTTTATTGATATCACCAAAGTGATGCAGGATGCTTCCGGAAATGTAAGGAAGGACCTTTTTGTGGAAGATATGCTCCACATGACGCCTGAAGGCTACCGCCTCTGGACCTCTGTCATGAAACCTTATATGAAATAGATATAGCTTTAAATCAATCCATAATAAAAATTCCCGGAAAACAATTTTCCGGGAATTTTTATTATTTCTTTCTTTTGGATTTCGATTTTGCTTTCTGCTGGGCACGGTTGGCACCGAACTTCTTAGGCGCTTTCCTTTTTGAAGGGCCACCCCAGTTCTCTTTTTTGTTTTTATCTATCTTATCATGGAATGCGCCGCCGCCCTCATTCAGCTTTACCTGGGCAGGGTTTTTCATCACAATATTCTCTTCTTCAGCAGCAATCTTCTTAGGATTGATCTTAACGCCTTCGGGAAAATCAAGGTATTTTAATTCCTTATCCATCAGCAATTCGATGTCCAGGACGAGTGTTTCCTCTTTTTTAGTCACAAAAGTAATGGCTTTACCATCCTTATCTGCCCTACCGGTCCTACCGATCCGGTGAATATACTGTTCAGGAACATCCGGAACTTCGAAATTGATCACATGGGTAATATCTGAAATATCAAGTCCCCTTGCCATAACATCTGTGGTAATCAGTCCGCGGATCTCTTCATGTTCAAATCTTTTCATGGCTTTCAGCCTGTAATTCTGAGATTTGTTGGAATGGATCACATCAAACTGTTCCGGGAATAGCTCTTCTATTTTGTTGAATAAAAGATCAGCATGCCTTTTATTATTATTGAAAATCAACACCTTGGACATTTCCGGATCGTTTTTCAACAGATGCTCTAAGAGATTGATCTTGGTATTGAAGTTTTCAACTTTATAAGCAGACTGGTCTATTTTTTCCAGCGGAGTTCCGGATTTGGCTAGGGAAATCTCTACCGGACTGGCAAAATACTGATCCAGCATTTCATCCACGGCTTCCGTCATGGTAGCGGAGAAAAGAATGTTCTGCCTCTTCCCCTTCATCATTTCAAAAATATGGGTCAGCTGTGGCCTGAATCCTAAATTCAGCATTTCATCAAACTCATCAATAATCAGTTTCTGAACTTCCTTAAGTGAAATGGCATTATCAATCGCTAAATCCATAACCCTTCCCGGTGTTCCCACCAGGATATCACAACCGTCGTTGAACAGCAGTTTTTGGGTATTGATATTTTTTCCACCATAGATGCCAATTACTCTTGCCGTAATATTTTCAGTCAGTTTTTCCAGAATTTCCGTTACCTGAACAACCAGTTCGCGTGTAGGAACCAGGATTACAACGGTAGGATTGCCGTTTTTGTTATATTTCCAGGTTTTGAGCACCGGCAACAGATAGGCCAATGTTTTTCCGGTTCCGGTCTGGGCAATTCCCATAACATCCCTGCCGGAAAGTATGGGCTTTAAGCTTTTCTCCTGAATAGGCGTAGGCTCAAACAATTCCATATCTGCCAAAACATCAAGGATCTTAACCGGAAGGTCGAAATCTGCAAAAGTGAGTTTTTCCATGGTGCAAAGATAGGTATTAATTATTTGTCATTCTCAAAACCCTGATATACACTGTACAGTCAACCCCTACATTTTCTGTTTCAACCATTCACTCATAAAAAAATCTTAACCCGTACACTTCAAATTACCCATTACCCATTGCTCATTTATTCATTTCCTGTTCACCCTCAGCAAAAGCACCAACACCAGAAAAACGGAAAAAATAAATCCTAACAAGGCAATCACGGACACTTCTCCTACCTTCGGGCCTCTTTCAGATACCATAACCACCGCTGTTGCAATGATATTGGCGCCCAGTATGATGGCTAAAATGATATTGGTAACACTGGATTTGATCAGCTTGCCAATGGCATCCATATTTTTAATTTCGCTGGAAACCGTGAATTTATTTTCATCCAGCTTTTGGAGCACAGACTTGAGTTCTCTTGGGATTTCATCCACACTGTCTGTAAAATCCATCATGCGGTCCATCCCGCTTTTAAGAAGGTTCTTAGGGTTTATTTTCCGCGCAAGGATCTTTTTGGTGTACGGATGAAGGCTTTTCACCACATCCAGGTCCGGATTGATATTCCGTCCTACCCCTTCGATCAGGCTGATGCCTTTAAACAGCAGGTAGAAATAGCCTGGCATATACAGGCGGTTTTCCTGCAGCACATCTTTCATTGTATTGATGATATCCTGTACATCAATGTCCTGCAAGGAAGAACTATGGATATAATTGATGATTTCCTGGACATCTGCCTCAAACTTTCTTTCATCCGGGATTTCATATTTAATTGCCATTTTTTTGAGCGAACGTACGATCTTGCGTGCATTTTTAGCTACAAAACTTACGATAAGCTCTTCGAGAATCTCTTTATCGTTCGGCTGAATTTTTCCTACCGCCCCGAAATCGATGAACACGACTCGTCCGTCTTTTTTTACCAGGATATTGCCGGCATGCGGATCGGCATGGAAAAAGCCGTAATCAAGGATTTGTGAAACAAAAAGCCTTAATCCTACTTCGGAGATTTTCACCGGGTCAAGCCTATGGTTCTGCAACCCGGACAGGTCTGTCACTTTGATCCCGTCAATGAACTCCATACACAGCACATTGTTGTTGGAAAGTTCTTCATACACCTTCGGGACATAGGTCTCAGGGTCATTTTTAAAATTCCTTGCGAACTGCAGGATATTTTCTTTCTCGTTGATCAGGGAAATTTCTTCCAGGAGCGATTTTTCAAAGGTGGAAATCGCCTGCTTCAGGTTGAGCCGCTCCCCTATTTCAGAATAAGAAGAAACGAGTTTCTCAAGGTCTTTGATCAGCAGCAGGTCATCTTCAATAACAGCCTGTACGTTGGGCTTTTTAATCTTAAGAATAACCGGACTTCCGTCTTTCAGTACAGCACGGTATACCTGGGCAATTGATGCTGTTGCCAGTGGCTTTTCATCGATTTCAAGAAAATGTTCCGCAACGGAAATGTTAAGCTCATTCTCAAGAACTTCCTCTACATTCATGGCTACAGTTTCCACTTTATCCTGGAGTTTCTCCAGTTCGCGGATCAGCTCAACCGGCAGCAGGTCCTCCCTGTTGCTGAACGACTGTCCAAGCTTAACAAAGGTAGGCCCAAGCTCTTCCAGAACCATCCTGATCCTCTCATATACGGTTCCTTTTGAACCATCCTGATCCATATCTCCGCCTGCATATTCCTGTTTATTGCCGCCGTTCATCCTGGCCAGCAGATCCCTGAATCCG
>Ga0070684_100004538_pt1 | contig 10575 bp, 6 predicted proteins | sample KBSC723LmetaG_FD_65653 | JGI IMG/M metagenome (GOLD analysis project Ga0070684, IMG submission 65653) | Corn rhizosphere microbial communities from Kellogg Biological Station, Michigan, USA - KBS C7.2-3L metaG | ecosystem: Host-associated > Plants > Roots > Rhizosphere ...
AGCGTCTTCAGGCCGAGGAAGTCGAACTTCACCAGCCCGGCCTTCTCGACCATGTCCTTGTCGTACTGGGTGACGATGCCGGCCTCGTCGCCGGCCGGCCGGAAGCAGGGCACGTACTCCCACAACGGCCTGTCGCCGATCACGACACCGGCGGCGTGCTTGCCCGCGTGCCGGTTCAAGCCCTCCAGCCTTTTCGCGTGATCGAGCAGCGTCCGATAGGTCGGGTTCTCGTCGTACAGCTTCCTCAGCCGCGGCTCCTGCTCGATCGCCTCCGCGATCGGCGGGCTCTTTCCCTGGATCGGTTCGGGCACCAGCTTCGCGACCTTGTCGGCCTCGGCCACCGGCACATCCATCGCGCGCCCGATGTCGCGCACGCCGGAACGCGCCTTGATCTGGTGCATGGTGACGATCTGGCCGACGTTGTCCTTGCCGTACTTCTCGCTGACGTAGCCGATCACCTCGTCGCGCCGGTTCATGCAGAAGTCGATGTCGAAGTCCGGCATGCTGACGCGCTCCGGGTTCAGGAAGCGCTCGAACAGCAGCTTGTTCGCGATCGGATCGATGTCGGTGATGCGCATCGAGTACGCGACCAGCGAGCCCGCGCCCGACCCGCGGCCCGGGCCGACGGGGATGCGGTGCTCCTTCGCGAAGCGAATGAAGTCCCAGACGATCAGGAAGTAGCCCGGGAAATCCATCTTCGTGATGACGCCAAGCTCGAGCGCGAGGCGCGCCGCGTACGCGTCGCCGTCGACCTTCTGGCCGCGCTTGTGCGCTTCTTCGATCCGCTTCTTCAGGCCGTCCTGCGCGATCTCCTGCAGGTACGACTCGGCCGTCATCCCGTCGGGCACCTGGAATTTGGGTAGGAAGGTCTCGCCCAGCTTGAACTCGACGTTGCACAGAGCGCCCAGCCTCGCCGCGTTCTCCAGCGCCTCGGGGATGTGCTTGAAGTACGCCTCCATCTCCGCGGGCGTCTTCACGAAGAAGGCGTCGTTGCGGTGGTGCATCCGCTTCTCGTCGTGGATCGTCTTCTTCTGCTGGACGCACATCAGGATCTCGTGCGAGCGCGCGTCGTCCTGATTCAGGTAGTGGCAGTCGTTCGTCGCGACCACGCCGATCCCGGTCTTCTTCGAGATCTCGATCAGATGTCCGTTGACCTCTTCTTGCTCTTCCAGACCGTTGGGCTGCAGCTCGAGGAAGAAGTTGCCCTTCCCGAAGATGCTCTCGAACTCCTTCGCGGCCGTCTCCGCCGCCTCCGGCCCGCGCCGCCGGATGGTCTGGGCGATCTCGCCGCCGAGGCAGGCCGACAACCCCACCAGGCCCTCGGCGTGCGCGCGCAGCAGCGGCTTGTCGATGCGCGGGTTGTAGTAGAAGCCCTCCAGGTAGCCCATCGAGTTCAGGTACGACAGGTTCTTCCAGCCGACCTCGTTCTTGGCGAGCAGGATGAGGTGGTTCGACCGCCGCTCCGTCTTGTCCAGGCGATCGGGGGCGATATAGGTCTCGCACCCGAAGATCGGCTTGACCCCGTGGGCCTTGGCGCGCTGGTAGAAATCGAGCGCGCCGAACAGGTTTCCGTGGTCGGTCATCGCCACGGACTTCATGCCGCGTTCGAGCACCTTCGGAAACAGCTGGTCCAGGCGAATCGCGCCGTCCAGAAGGCTATACTGCGTGTGCAAATGCAGGTGCGTGAACTCGGACATGCGCACGCGAGCTTGGCCCTCCGCGCGCGGCTGATCCAGCGCAAAAGCATCCACTTTTTGTCCACAGGCACGCTCGTCGCTGCAGCCCTCATCGCGGCGGGGTGCGCGGGCGGCGACGCCCCGACGGGCCCGGTCGGCGCCGGCGTTCTCCGCCCGGATCCTGACGCGATCCGCGTCGGTCCCGGTGAGACGGGCATGGCGCGCGTCGTGATGACCAGCGGCGGCGTACCGGTCGGCTCGGCGGCCGTCACCTTCGCGATCAACGGCGCGCCCTTGATACCGGGCACCGATCAGCCGGGCGCGTCTCTCACCGACGCCAGCGCCATGACGGACGTCTCCGGCGCCGCCACCATCGGCGTGTCCGTCGACGCGCGCGTCGGCCTCGCCAACCTCTTCAGCATCCACGCCACCGCCGGCAGCGCGCACGCCGACGTGACCGTCGTGGTCGCCGACCAGAACGCCGGCACCGTCGTGGTCGCGCCGGTCTTCCCGAACCCGGAGACGCCCGGTCGCGCCACCAGCGGGATCAACCTCTGGTTCGTCGACGGCAAGCGTTGCGCCGAGCTGGATCCCGCCCAGCCGCCCACCGTCCAGAACGCCCGCTATGCGATGTTGACGGCCTCCGGCGAGAAGGCGTCGTTCAAGTTCGTCACCGTCACGCGGCCAGCGGCGGCCCTCGGGCGCGCCAGCGACGGCCACGGCGACCTGATCGCGCTCGGCTGCATCGACCTGCCGGAACTGACAGTGCTGCCCGACGGCGTCGTCGAGGTCGCGCTCCCCCTCCGCGATGCCCTACCCGCGCCGGAGGGCAGCTTCGCCGTCACGTCGCCGATCGCGTTCGATCCGCCGCTCGCGGCGGCGGCGGTGGTGGCCGCTCCCTGGCGCGACCTCTCGGATTGCCCGCTGGATCCGGCGCAGCTGCTGCTCGACTGCATCATCGATGCGCTGTCGCCCGAGACGGCGGCCGATCCGCTGGACTGCAGGCCGAACCCGGCGCCGGGCGGCGAAGGGACGCTGGGCGACACGCTGATGGCGCGGCGTGGGGTGCCGCTCAAGGACGCGGCGGGCGCTGACACCGGCTGTCGCGGCGCGCGTGACGGCACGGGGGCGCCCAGCCTGGATGCCGTCGCGCTCGCGCTCTTCGGGACGCCGACGCCGCCGCTGCTCGTCGCGCTCCCGACGATCGCCGAAGACGCGGTGCACATCCTCGACGGCGTGACCTTGAGCTCGACCCTCGACGTGCAGCCGGCGGGTCGCACCGGCGAATACCTGATCACGCACACGCTGAACCGCGCGCAGGTGAAATTGAGGCTGAAGGACAAGGGCGTGGACCTGAGCGCGGACGTGGCGCTACCGCCGCTGGCGCTGACCGCGCTGACCGCGTACACGACGGGGACGACGCGCGATGGCCTGCTGATCGTCGACGAGCACGGCTTCTCGCTGCGCTTCGGTCGGGTCGCGCGCGCCGGCTTCAACGAGGTCGCCCTCGTCCCCCGGCTGCCCGCGCAGGCCACCCCGGACGTCGGGGGCCTGGTCACCGAGATCGTCAAGCTGGCGCACTTCGGCGACCCGGAGTCGCCGCTGACATCGTGCGCGGCGTTCAACGCGCTCCTGTGCCCGGCGAGCGATCCGGAGTGCCTCGCGACGCCCTGCTCGGACGGGCTGGTCGCGCTCACCAACCGGCTGAACGGCGTCTTCGACGCCGCCGACGGAACCGGGCTGGATTTCTACCTCGCGGGCTCGGCGCCACTGCTCGCCGCGCACGGCAGCAGCTCGGCCCATCAGCTGGGCGCCAACCTGAATGACCTGTCGAATCCCGCGCGTTGGTCGGTCGACCTGCGCACGGTTTCAGGCCGCACGCGCCTCAGCACGTCGTTCGTCGGCGTCCGCAACTAGCGCGGCGCTACGGCCCGAGCAAGCGCGCCCGGTGCGCGCGCGCCTGCGCCGCCAGAGGCGAATCGCCCGCGTGCACGATCACCACTTCCCAGGCCACCGCGGCGTCGCGCGCGCGGCCGATCGCTTCCAGCGCGACGGCGCGGTTCGTCAGCGTCGTCAGATCGGTGTCGCCCCGGGCGAGCGCGCGATCCAGCAGCGGCAACGCGTCGGCCGCGCGCCCCGCGCCCAGGGCGACCGCGCCCAGCCAGGCGGCCAGCCGCGCCTCCTCGGCCGCTTCCAGGCACCCGGGCGGCGCCGCCAGCGCGCGCCCGTAGGCGGCCAGCGTCCGCGTCGACGGCGTCCCGTCCAGATCGATCGTCAGATCGCCCAGCCGGCGCTGCCACTCGCAGTCGGGAACGGGCGACGCCGCCGGGCGCTGCTCGAGCGGCAGCGTCGCCGTCCCCTCCTGCGGTGAGAAGCTGAACGTCGCAGGAATTTCGAGGCGCGCAATCAGCGGCGCGTAACGCGGGTCGCGGCGGACGAAGACGCGCGCGTCCGCCTCCCGGAACACCAGCGCGTAGCGTTCCGGATCCCACCAGGAGACGCGCGGGTTGATGCCCGCGTAGGCGAGCAGCGCGGTCTGGACGCCGTAACCGTCCATGGCCGCGGACCACTCGGCGCGGGTCACGTCGAGGCGGCCGAGCAGGCGGTGAAACTCGGGCGGATAGGCCGGCAGCCGCGGGTCGATGAACACGCGGTGACGCGGATAGCCTTCGTCGGGCTCGAACAGCAGGTACGACCCGATCTCGAAGTCGTTGTACATCCAATCGCGCAGGCCATTCGCGTTCACGAACGCGATCGCGGAGAGCGGCAGCTCGCGCGTGTCGAGGCCGATGCCGCCGTCGTGGCCAGCGACGCGCGGGGCCCCGGCCATCCCGGCGAGCAAGGCCGCCACGCCCACCGACGGGACGGGATCCGACACGAGCAACGGCCAGCGGACGCGCAGACGATCGGCGGCGGCGCCCAGGCCGATCGCGAGCAGCGGCGCCGCGGCCAGCGCGAAGTCGGCCGTGAAGCGCACCGTGCGCGCGGCCAGCAGCGCGACCGCGAGCACCGGCAGGATCTGCGTCCAGCGGAGGCGGCGCCAGCCGACCGCGCCCGCGGTCAGAAACGCCGCGACGTAGACGAACAGCGCTGGATCGGACAGCCAGCTGGGCGCGCGAAATTCGTCGACGGGATGCAGCGCGGGCAGCGTCAGGTGCAGCCGCAGGTAGCGGAGGAGGCCGAAGCCGATCGGGGTGAGGAACAGCGCGCCGAACGTCCCGAGCGCCGTCAGCCCGAGACGCGCGGCGGCCCCGCTGCGATCGCGATCCAGCCGCGCACCGGCCGCGGCGACGGCGAGCAGCACGGGCGCGACGAACGCCCCCGCGTGGAGGTTCGCCCACAAGGCGACGCCGGCGCACGTCAGGGCGGCCACGCCGGCGGCCCGCTTGCCCGCGCGCGCGACCAGCGCGTCGATCGCGAACAGCAGGCCGACCAGGCCCAGCAACGATAAGATGTGGGGGCGCTCGACGAAGCGCTCGCGGCCGACGAAGGCGGCCGCGCCCAGCGCCAGCGCCGCCGCGGCGGGCCCCGCGCCGCGCCGCCGGCACAGCGCGAACGCCAGCCCAAACGCCGCGAGCAGCACCGCGGTCTTCGCGATCACGACGGCCGGGAAACCGCCGCGCGCGTAAAGCGCGGCTGCCCCGACCTCGAACAACCAGGCCGCGTCGACGTCCGGATAATCGGGGTACGTGAACGAGAAGAGGTTGCGACCCAGCAGCCCGTGGGTCGTCAGGATCTCCTGCCCGACCTTGATGCGAAAGAACAGATCGGTCTCCGCCATCGGCCGCAGCGACAGCTCGGCCACGAGAGCCAGCAGCGCAATGAGCGGCGCGATGCGAAGGGCGGTACGCACGACTTCGGAGCTATTCTTACCATCGTGATCCGCCGGTTCGGTTTCGCGCAGTGTCCGACACCGGCCTCGTCGGCGCTCGCCCTGCAAGGCGCCCGACCCGCCCGCGTCACCAGCCTTACATCGATAAGATGTAGCGCTGCCCGCTTCGGACGACGGCGACCAGCGGCTTGCCGCCGCGCGCGATGACCCGGGTCAGCGCGGCGCGGCTGGCGCGCGTGCTACCGCCGGGGACGCCGAGCAGATCGCCCGGCGCAACGCCCAGCTTGTCGAGCTGACCGGGCGCGACCACCAGGAAGCGCTCGCGGCTCTCGGCCAGCGCCTGCATCTGCGCGAGCGACAGCTCGGGATAGAGGGTCTGCAACGTCTGCAGCTTCGCCATCAGGTCGCCCGCCGCGGCCGCGGGCACCTCGACGATCAGCGTCGGCTGGCGCGGCGTGTGGATGCCCGGCGCGAACGTGCGCACCGCCTCGTCCAGCGCCTCGTCGATCGCGGCGGCCGCCGCCCACTTCTCGCCCTCGTTGCCCGTGCCGTTCTCGTTCAGCGCGCCGGTCTCGGTCGCCTCGACAGTGCCCACGATGTCGGGCCCGCCGACGTGGCGGACCTCGACGCGCGCCACGTAGTCGACGACCATCCGTTTCGGCGCCCTGAAGCTCTGGATCGGGTTCGCGCCCGTGATCAGCCGGCGGCCCAGGCCGACCGTGATCGAGAACGTCAGCGTGTTCGCGGCGTCCTCGCCCAGCGCGCGCAGTGCCGCCTGGACGTCGCTGTCGGTCGTGCCCGGCAGCTCGTCGGCGATGACGGCGCGCCCGCCCGTCACTTCGATCAGGCTGTCCGCGGCCAGACGCTGGATGCGTAGCTGCGCGCCCGGGCCCGTCCAGTCGATCGCCGGCGGCATCTCGACGATCGAGACGATCGTGGGCGCGTACTCCAGCGCGCCCGGGCGCAGCTCGACGGTCGCGCCGCACGCCGCGGCGCACAGCACGGCTGCAGCGAGGAGCGTCACCCGCACACGAGCCATCGTTTTATTAGAACACGAGGGCGAGCGCCGCGTACAGCTCGGCGGCGGTGTCGCGGATCTCGGTCACGTCGGACGCCGTCGCGCCGTAGAGCTTCGGCGTGTAGAGGCCGATGTTCTTTCGAACGCCCAGTCGCACCCGCAGCTCGGTCGCCTCGCGCTCGGGCGAGAGCGGCAGGTCGACGGTCGCGCCGACGTGAATCAGGAAACGAGTGCCCGAGATGTTGCTGCGCCCGGCCCGTTCCAGGCCGGGGCCCAGCTCGGCGGCCAGCGAATGCAGGACGCGCATGCCGAAGCCGTGGTCGTCGCGCTGGTAGCGCGCGGCCGGCCGCACGACGCCGAACAGGTCCACGGCCAGGCGGTCGACCGGGCTGTCCTTCTGGCGTTGCGCGCGCGTGGCGGACGTCGCGTACGCGCCCAGGTTCAGACCGAGAAGCCCGTCGCCGATCCCGAGCACGCCGACGAACGTCGGCACGGCCCCGTGGCCCTCCGCGAACCCGACGGAATCGAAGCTGGCGCCCATGCCGATCGCCGCGGAGAAGCGGGGGCGGCCGATCGCGCGCTGGTTGGCGTTCTCGACGATGACCTCTTGCGGCTCTATCGGCCCCCAGACGGTCGGCACGTTTCCGGGAATCGGGCCCTCCGGCGGCTGCGGGGGCGGCCAGGCGGGCGGTGGGGGTGCGGGCGGCGGCGCCTCTTGCGGGGGCGCGGCCGTTTCCGGGGGCGCGGGGGCCGGGGCCGTCCCCTGCAGCTCGATCGGCGGAACCGGTGACGGAGGCGCGGGCGCGGGCGGCGGCGTCTGCGCCCAGGCGAGCGCCGGCAGCGTCACCGCCGCCGTCACCCCGAGCCAGAGCGAGCGCGCCATCCCGCGAGCCATTGCAGACGTTTTTAACACGCCTTCCCAATCGATATATGCTCGCGAGCAACGACGCGAGCACCCGCTGTGGCCGACGAGCCAAATCCTCCTGCGACCGACAAACCAGCTGCCGAGAGAGGTCTGGCCGACCTCCTCGCCGACGCGTTCCGGCTATACCGCGGGCACGCCCGCCCGATCCTGCTGATCTGCGCGCTGCTGTTCGTGCCGGCGGCGCTCGTCGAATCGTGCGTGACGTCGGCGCTGCTGGCGCCGAAGCTGACCGCCGGCTCGCGCGCGGATGTGGCCGCGCAGGCGAAGGCCGTCGAGGAGTCCGGGCACGCGCTCGCCGAGGCGTACCAGCACCAGGCCGACCCCGCCACCATCGAACGCCTGCACCACGAGAATCAGGCGCGCCTCGCGGAGATGGCCCGCCTCGCCGCCGGCCCGGGCGCGGTCACGCTGTGGTTTCTGGGCGTGCTCGCGACGCTCGTCTCGACGCTCGTCTTCGGGGTCGTGGTCCCGCTGATCGGCGGCGCGATCACCGTCGCCGTCGCCGATCGGACGACGGGCGGCAACACAGGGTGGGTCGAGACCTGGATGCTGGTCGTCGGTCGGGCGGGCCCGCTGCTGTCGGCGATCATCCCCGCCGCCGGGCTGATTGCGATCGGGCGGGTGCTGTGGGTGATCCCGGGGCTGGTCGTCGCCTTCTGCTTCGTCCTGGTCGCCCCGATCGCCGTGATCGAAGGGCTGAAGGGCGCGGCCGCGCTCCGCCGCAGCGTCGAGCTGGTCGGCGCCGACTGGCTGCGGATCGCCCTCCTGCTCGCGGCGTTCCTGGGGCTGATCTGGGCGGCGCGGGTGCTCGCGGACCTCGTCATCCCCGACAGCGCCGTCTTCCTGACCCAGCTCATCGGCGATCTGCTCACGCTGGTGGTCATGCCGGTGCCGCTCATCGCCGCCGCCCTCCTCTACTTCGATGTGCGCAAGCGCCGCGAAGGCTTCGGCGACGACGATCTTCGCGCCGCCCTCGCCTCGCTGCGCCGCTAATTACTGCAGGCAGCGCGGATCGCTGTCGTCGTTGCAGTCGTCGTTCCAGGCGGGCGGCGTCAGCGCGTAGCTGGCGACGATGTCCATCCCGCGCATCGTCACCCCGAAGCGCCCCTGCAGCCGGTGCGTGCAGACCTGCGCGGTCGCCGGGCAAGTCGGGATCGGCCAGCGCGCGACCTCGATGCCGCCGCCCACGGGTTTGAAGTTCACATCGTCGATCGGGGCGCCGTCGAACGTCACGACGGCCCTGTTCTTGCGAACGATCGCCGCCACCTGGTCGAACGACGGCAGCACGGCAAAGGTCAGGTCGTCGATGAACTTTTCAGCGGAGACCGCCAGCGAGAGGCTCGGCTCGCAGTCGATCCCCTGCGTCAGCAGCAGCGGCTCGGTCGAACTGACCACGAAGTCCCCGGCCATCGTCAGCTCCTTCACCACACCGGAGCCGAGGGTCACGGTCTGGACGGGCGCCCCCGGGACGCTGATGTCGACGCGCGAGAAGGGCTGCTTGCTCCAGACCATGAGGCGCCACAGCGACATGCCGGGGCCCAGCAGCGTGTCGCACGTTCCCGCCTGCGGCGGCAGCGCGGCCGCGACGTAGCTGTTGCTCCAGGCGTAGACGGGCGGCATCTGCTCGTGCGTCATGTCCGGCGAGTGGAGGCCGTCCTTCGTGCGCGCATAGGTCGTCGTGATGTTGCCCGAGAACACCGCGACCGGCAGCGAGGTCGTGATCTCCGTGCCCGACAGATCGTCGCCGGAATTGCCGGTCCACGCCTGGTACACCTCGCCGTCGTTGAGCTCGAATGAAAACTCTTCATTCTTGGCCCGCCACGGCGGATCGCCCGCGACCACAGCCATGGCGCTGTCTGAAACCTTCACGGTCACCATCGTCGACGGCTGCGTGCCGACAATGAGCAGTCGCCCCGCACCGCTCGGGCTGCCGGCCAGAGCCGCGATCTCCGGGGTCTGCATCTGGGGATACGCCATCGCCAGGTAGTGCGTGCCGAGCAGGTGCACCGGCAGCAGCATCGTCCCTCCCGAGCTCTTCGCGTCCCGGTTGACGTCATCGCTCTCGATCTGCGCGACCGTCACCGGGCGATCGCTGTTCAGGCGAAGCCCACCATCGTGCCGCCCGGCCTCCGTCACCTGGAAGCCGTTGACCGGCAGGCGCAGCGTCGATCCCGCGGCGACGGTCATCGGCGGTACCTCGGAGCCCCAGGATCCATCCACGAAGCGATCGAGCGAGACCGTCGCGGCGTCGCTGCCCGGGTTGGTGAGCAGGAACGACGTTGACGCGCCGGCGTCGCTCGCGACGTTGTCGGCTTGCACCGTGTAGAAGCGACAGCCCGCGAAGCTCGTCCGGTCGTGCTCGTTGGCCGCGCACGCGGGCGAGAGGCAGCGTCCCTCGCTGCAGGCGCCCTCGTTGGTGCAATCGACGATCGTCGCGCCTTTGACGTGGTTGTCGCAGGCTCTGACCATCAGCCCGTCGCACACGGCGGCGCCGCTGCATTCGAAGCCGGCGTCGCCGCCGTCGACCGGGATCGCCGCCGGATTCTCGCCGCAACCGATCAGCGCCGCGATCGACGCGAGCACAGCCGTCGCCGCACCCGCAGGGTGAGACGTCCGACCAGATCGCGCTACATGACGGTTCAAGGTACGCATACAGAATGCCGTGTCGTATTTGAAACGATCGAGATTCTCGACGGGATTTTCATCAAAAAAAGGTGCGAATCGTGGACGGACCGTTATGACATGCCTTGCCAAGCGCGGTGCGCTAGGGCTACGATTTTCCAACCTTGCCGCGCGCGACGACGGTGGTCCTCGCCTTGGCGTTCGGGCTCACGAGTGGATCCTCGGTGCTCGCAGCGCCGCCGAGCAAGCCACCCGACACCCCGTTCGAAGATCGTAGCGCCGACAGCGGCGACGAGAAGGGCGACGAGCAAGGCAAGAAGCAGAACGCCGAGTCCAAAGCGGCGGCCGCGCCTTCGAGCGACGAAGCGACCGAATCGGAGGCACCCGGCGAAGAAGGCGCCACCGACGAGGAAGAACCCGAGAACAATCTGCACGCGCTCGCCTGCCTGGAAGGCGAGACGGCCGACGGGAAGCGCAAGGGCGTCCAGCGCCGCGACTTCCT
>Ga0070684_100004542_pt1 | contig 10574 bp, 8 predicted proteins | sample KBSC723LmetaG_FD_65653 | JGI IMG/M metagenome (GOLD analysis project Ga0070684, IMG submission 65653) | Corn rhizosphere microbial communities from Kellogg Biological Station, Michigan, USA - KBS C7.2-3L metaG | ecosystem: Host-associated > Plants > Roots > Rhizosphere ...
TGGAATGTGTCGGCGCGGTCTCGAACATCCGCGACGCCCTCGGCGGACCCGACGCGCCCACCCAGCGGCTCGGGCCGGTCACGCTCACGCTGTACATGCTGGCCGTCTTCGCCGTCCAGTGGGGCCTGCTCCGGCTGCCGACCGGCACCGGTCAGCGCATGCGCTGGCCCCAGTTCCTGCTCGACAGCGGCACGGTCACGGTGATGGCCGCCGTGTTCGGCTGGCACTTCTCGTTCCGCAACAGCGAGCAGTGGATCAAGCTGAGCGGCTCGGTGTGGGCGCCGCTCATCGTCATCGTGCTCGGGTTCACCCTGATCGTCACGGTCATGAAGCTGGCCACATCCGGGGTCGGGGCCATCGACCGCAGCGTCCTGCGCTTCCTGGCCCTCGCGCTGGGCACCAGTTCACTGGCGGGGGCGGCGGCGCCGTTCTTCATCGGCCACCCGTACATCACCGATGCCCACCTCTCGGTGCCGACGGCGGCGGTCTGCATCCTCTACGCCGCTCGCCGGCAGGAGCAGATCGCCGGCCAGCCACCGCCCCCGCCGGCGCCGGTCCGCCGCGGGGTCAACCTGGTCCCGTACGCAGCCGCCGCTGCCGTGAGCGGCCTGCTGATCTACGCCGGGCGCGGCGAGGACGGGCCGGTCATCATCGCCGCAACGGTCGCCGTCACGACGATCGTCGTGGCCCGCCAGATCGTCGCGTTCCGGGACAACCAGCGCCTGCTCAAGGCCCTCGACGACACCGTGCTCGACCTCAGCGCGGCTCGGGACCAGCTGGCCAACCAGGCCAGCCACGACGAGCTCACCGGCCTCGGCAACCGGCGGCTGCTGCACGAGAAGGTCGACGAGGCGCTGGCCGGGCTGCCGCCGCGCGCGGTCCACCTGGCGCTGATCGACCTCGACGACTTCAAGACGGTCAACGACCGGCTCGGCCATCTGGTCGGCGACGGACTGCTGCGCGCGGTCGCCGACCGGCTGAACATGGCCGCCGGTCAGCTCGACAAGGGTGGCGCGACGCTCGTACGGCTCGGCGGCGACGAGTTCGCCCTGCTGCTCGCGCCGATGGCGCCCGCCGAGGCCGACGCCGCGGTGGCCCGGATCGCCGAGGCCCTGCAGGCACCGCTGCGCGTGGCCGGCGACGACCTGGTCATGCACGCGAGCATCGGAGTGGCCGACGCCGACCCACCAGAAGCGGGCCGAACCGGCGCGTCCCGGGTCGACGCCCGCGAGTTGCTGCGCCGGGCCGACGTCGCGATGTACACCGCGAAGGACAACGGCAAGGACCGCTACGCCCGGTATGACGCGTCCATGGACCACCACGCGGCCGAGGACGCCGCCCTGACCGCCCAGCTCCGGCACGCCATCGACCGGGCCGAGCTCTACCTCGTCTACCAGCCGATCGTCCAGCTCCACGACGGTGCGATCGTCGGCGCCGAGGCACTCGTCCGGTGGTCGCACCCCGAGCGCGGGTTCGTGCCGCCGCACATGTTCATCCCGGCGGCCGAGCGCAGCGGGCTGATCATCCCGCTCGGCGACTGGATCCTGCGCGAGGCGTGCCGCCAGGCCTCCGCCTGGGACGGCGAGCTCGGCAAGGTCTCCGTCAACGTCTCCGCCCGCCAGCTGCGCGAGCCCGAGTTCGTCGGGCGGGTGGCAAGCGTCCTCGGCGAGACCGGGCTGGCCCCGAGCCGGCTCACCATCGAGGTCACCGAGACGGCCGTGTTCGACGACGGCGCTGCTTTGGATTCGGTACGGGCGTTGCACGCGCTCGGCCTCACCATCGCCCTCGACGACTTCGGCACCGGGCACTCGTCGCTGGGACTGCTGCGCACGTGCCCGGTCGACGTGCTCAAGGTGGACAAGAGCTTCGTCGACTCGGTCGGCACCGACAGCGACCAGACCGTGATCGCGACCTCGTTGATCCAGATCGCCGACGGGCTGCGCCTGCAGGCGATCGCCGAGGGCGTCGAGACCGCTGAGCAGGCGGCCGAGCTGCTGCGGCTCGGGTACCGCTTCGCGCAGGGCTACCACTTCGGCCGGCCGATGCCGGCGAAGGCGCTCACCGACCGGCTCTCGACAGTACCCAATGCATTGACGAACGTCCCCTCGGAGGTCTAGCTTCCAAAGCCAGGAAAGCCCTTTCCTAAGGGCTTTATGACCTGGGGAGGTCCAGCCATGCCCAGCAAACGCGTGCTCGCCGCGGCCGGGGCGGCGGTTACCGTCGTCTTGGTCGTCGGGGGCGCCCGCCTCGCGTTCGCCGACACCACCCTGTTCAGTGACAACTTCGAGAGCGGCAGCACCAGCAACTGGTCGAAGTCCGGGGGCACCTGGGCCGTGGCGACCGACGGCAGCAAGGTATTTGCGCAGTCCAACGCCGGTTCGGAGAACGCGCGCGAGTTCGCCGGCAGCACGAGCTGGACCGACTACGCAGTTCAGGCCCGGGTCAAGGCGCTGTCGTTCGGCTCGGGTGGGCTGGCCGGCCTGGACGCCCGCGTCGAGAGCAGCACCAAGTTCTACCGGCTCGCGCTTCTCAGCGGCCGCGCCGAGTTGCAGGAGGTCAATGGCTCCTCGGTGAGCGTCCTCGGCAGCACGTCCGGGGTGAGCGCCGGCACCTGGTACACCGTGAAAATTTCAGTCGCGGGCAACTCGATCACCGGGTCCTTGAACGGCACGCAGTTCGCGTCCGCCAGCAACAGCGTGCACGCCGCCGGCCGGGTCGGCCTGCAGACCGCGTTCGCCAGCGCGTCGTTCGACGACGTCGTGGTGACCTCGTCGGCCGGGGGCGGCGGCACACCGACGCCGACCGTCAGCCCGACCAGGACGACGTCTCCGACCCCCACCCCGACGGGTAGCGGCGGTACCGGCACGCCGCCGGCCGGGGTCTCCGGCTTCGCCACCGTCAACGGCACGACCACCGGCGGCTCGGGCGGCGGCACCGTCACCGTGACCAGCCTCAGCGCGCTGATCAGCGCCGCGTCGGCGAGCACGACCCAGACCGTGCGGGTCAGCGGCAACTTCACCTGCTCGGACGACGTCCGGGTGGCCTCGAACAAGACGATCGTCGGGGTCGGCGCCAGCTCCGGTCTGACCGGCTGCGGCCTCAACCTGCGGGACGTCAACAACGTCATCGTCCAGAACATGAAGATCGCCAAGGTCGAGGCGTCCCACGGCAATGGCGACGCCATCCACATCGACGGCTCGACCCACCTGTGGATCGACCACAACGACCTGTCCAGCGACACGACGCACGGCACCGACTTCTACGACGGCCTGCTGGACATCACGCACGCCGCCGACCTGATCACCGTGTCGTGGAACTACCTGCACGACCACATCAAGTGCTCGCTCATCGGGCACAGCGACAACAACGGCTCCGAGGACACGGGCCACCTGCGTGTCACGTATCACCACAACTATTTCAACAACTGCGACCAGCGCATGCCGAGCCTGCGCTTCGGCACCGGTCACGTCTACAACAACTACTTCGTCAACGGCACCACCGGTGTGCACTCCCGCATGGGAGCGCAGATGCTGGTGCAGAACAACGTGTGGCGCAACGTGGACACGCCCATCGAGACGACCAAGGACAGCGACGTTGACGGGTTCGTCAACCAGTCCGGCAACGACTTCGGCGGCGGGACCAACCTCATCACCCAGACCGGCACGTTCACCAACCCGCCCTACTCCTTCAGCCTCACCGCCACGTCGTCGGTCATCAGCGTGGTGACGGCGGGGGCCGGCACCGGCAAGATCTCGTAGTTCTTCAGTTCGATCGCGTCGGCCTTCTGGAACTGCTTCTCCAGGAGGCCGCGCATCGGCCAGCGGGTCATCATCCGCATCGACAGGTTCCGCAACGTGATCATCACGCGAGTCTTGGGAAGGAAGCCGTTGACCCCGCCGGGCGGGAGCTTCTGGGCCTCGGTCACGTACGCGCGCATCGCCTCCTGGTACCGGGCGAAGCCTTGTTCGGGTCCGCTCGAGGCGAGCTCGCCGGCCAGCACATAGGCGCCGACGATCGAGGTGCTGGTGCCGAGGCCGGACAGCGGCGAGCCGCAGTAGGCGGCGTCGCCGAGCAGGACGACCCGCCCGCGCCACCACCGGTCGACCTTCACCTGAGCGATCGAGTCGAGCACGAAGTCGTCGGCGTCCCACATCGCGTCGAGCATCGCCGGCACCCGCCAGCCGACGCCCGCGAACGCGGCCGCGAGGTCCCGACGGTCCTTGACCGGAGCCGCCACCGACAGCATCGCCTTGGCCAGGCCGTCCCGCTCGGGACGGATGGCGGCGTTGCGCCGGCCCGGCGCGCCGTACATGTGGAACCAGTGGTCGAGGTCGCCGGGGTCGGGGACGGTGAAGTACGCGGTACTCGCGCCGAGGTCGTGCACGAAGTCCTGGTCCGGCCCGAAGGCGAGCGCGCGTACGCCGGAATGCACGCCGTCGGCCCCGACGATGACGTCGAACGTCTCGGTCGATCGGGTCAGCCGCACCTGCGTTCCGTCGATGCCGACGATCCGCTCCCCGAACCGGTAGTCGACGTCGTCGCGCGTCGCCTCGAGCAGGACGGCCGACAGGTCGCCGCGCATGATCTCGAGGTCGGCGACGATGCCTTCGCCGCCGAAGAGGTCGGCCGGCATGCGGCTCTTGAGCCGGCCGCGCCGGTCGACGTATGCGAACCCGCGCTCGTCGATGCACTTGGCGCGGACGGCCGGCATCAGCCCCATCCGCTCGACGACGTCCCGGGCCACGCCGCGGATGTCGACCGCCTGGCCGCCGGGTCGCGGAGCCGGCGCGACCTCGACGACGGTGACCTCGAAGCCGTAGCGGCGTAGCCAGTACGCAAGGGCCGGTCCGGCGATGCCAGCCCCCGAAATAAGCACCCTCATGATTCCTCCTGTACGTCGTACGCAAGCGTGTGACATGGGGAATCGATGCGGCAAGCCGCTGGTACTGTGCTAGTACAGCGGCCGTCGCTGGCGACCTTGCCGAGTGTGATGCAGTTCACACCCTGTACTAGGCCAGATTGCGCGGCAGCCGCCCGCGGGAAGGCATTTAGTTGGTCAGTGACCGTCGGTAGCGGACCACGGTGTGGGCAACCCCACCGACGTCGTGCGGAGCCTCGCCGCCGTCGGCGTGCCAGCCGGCCTTCTGGTAGAAGCGCCGGGCCCGCTCATTCGTGGCCAGCACCCAAAGGACCACGTCCCGGCAACCTTCCTCGGCGAGTCGCCGGACGGCCTCGGCCATCAGCGCGCGGCCGGCCCCGGTCCCCCATGCATCGGGCCGCACGTAGATGGCGTGGAGCTCGCTTTCGTCACCGGTCGACAGGTGGGCGAACCCGACGACCCGTCCGTCCGCCTCGGCGACCAGCGTCCCCCGCTCCGGCCACACCGACTCGGCCAGCCCCTCCCGCCAGCGCGGCATCCGGTCAGCGGGGTCGAGCTGGTCGAGGTAGGCCTGGTCGACCAGGCCGCGATAGGCCGCCCTCCAGGACTCGACCTGGATGGTCGCGATGGCCTCGGCGTCCTCGGTTCCCGCCCAGCGCACGGTCGTCACCGCAAACTCTTCCCTTCCGGGCAACTGATATCGGTCGATACTGGTGGCATGCGTGGTCTCCTGGCTCTGCTCCTTGTGGCAGTCACTGTCATGATTCCTCAACCAGCATCGGCGGCCACCCGGCCGGATCCGATCGCGCATGATCCAACGGTCATCAAACAGGGCCGGTACTACTACGCCTTCATCACCGGCGACATCGCCACCCGCACCTACCTGCCAATGAAACGCTCGACCGACCTCGTGCACTGGACCGAACTCGGCCCGGTGTTCACGACCGCGCCGGCGTGGGTGACCCAGGAACTCGGGCTCACCCCGGGCGACTTCTGGGCTCCCGACATCACCTACTTCGACGGCGCTTTCCACTTGTACTACGCGGCCTCCTCGTTCGGCACCAATAACTCGGTGATCGGCCTAGCCACCAACAAGACGCTGGATCCGGCCAGCCCGGACTACGGCTGGGTCGACCACGGCATGGTCATGCGGTCCAGCCCGGCCGACAACTTCAACGCGATCGACCCCGAGATCGTCTTCGCCGACGGCCAGCCGTGGCTGGCGTTCGGCTCGTTCTGGGACGGCATCAAGATGCGCCGCCTGGACCGGGCGACCGGCCTGCTGTCGCCGGCCGACCCGACGCTGTATTCGCTCGCGTCCCGCGGCGGAACATCCATCGAGGGCGCCTCGATCACCCGGCACGGCGGGTACTACTACCTCTTCGTCAGCTTCGACTTCTGCTGCCGCGGCGTGAACAGCGACTATCGCGTCGCGGTCGGTCGCTCGACGAGCGTGACCGGCCCCTACGTCGACCGGTCCGGCGTGCCGATGCTGGCCAGTGGCGGCACCGAGGTGCTCCGCGGCTACAACGAATTCCGCGGCCCGGGCGGCGGCGACGTGTTCGGGAACTTCTACATCCACCACTACTACGACGCCACCGACAGCGGCGCGCCGAAGCTGTCGGTGCGCCCGATCAACTGGGCCGGCGGCTGGCCGTCGCTCGGCGACCCGCTGTCCGGCTCGCTGCAGGTCGGCCACGGCCCCGCGTACACGTGGCTGGTCAACCGCCAGAGCGGCGCGGTCGTGTCCAACCCGACGTGCGGCTACGAGGGGGCCGACATCCGGCTGGACACCCAGTCGACAAGCCCGTGCCAGCAGTGGCGCGGCGACGACCGGGACAACGGCTACGTGAGCGTCCTCAACCGCTTCAGCAACAAGGTGGCCGAGGTCGCCGCCTGCATCAACGCCGAGGGCGCCCGCGTGGCCCAGTGGGGCTGGCTCAACAACGACTGCCAGCAGTTCCACTTCTCGTCGACCGGCGACGGCTGGAGCACGGTCACGAGCAAGCTCAACGGACGGGTGTGGCAGCCGGCCGCCTGCGGCGGGGTCGGCGCGGCAATCCAGACCGCGACCGCCGACGGCAGCCCGTGCCAGCAGTTCCGCATCCAGCCGGTCGGCAACGTGCTCATCGCCGACGCAGCGATGCACCGGGTGCTGTCGGCGCTTCCGGTCGTGCGGATGACCGATCGGCGCCCGATCGGCTGCCAGCGCTGGCATTTCGACTCGCCATCGGACGCGTACTACCGCATCGTCGACGCCTGCACCGGCCGCGCCTTGACCGTCCACAACGGACACTTGGCGCTCGGCAGCGGCGCCGGCCCGTCGGCGCAGTGGCGCATCGACCCGGACGCCACCGGGACTTACCAACTCGTCAACCGCACCGGCACGACAGTCGACGACGTACGGCTGCTCGCCCCTTAGCCCCGTTGATCAGTGCGTCGAGAACTCCTCGCTCTCCGGGGCCGCGCTCGATGCCATGTGGACCAGCCAGCTGCGCACGGCCGCCCGGTCGGACGCGCTGAACTCGGCCTCCAACTGCGCCTCGACCGCTCGGACGGCCGGTGTCGCGGCGTCGATCCGCTCGCGTCCCCGGTCGGTCAGGAACACCTGCTGCGACCGGCGGTCCTTCGGGTGGGCCCGGCGCTCGATCAGCCCCGAGCGCTCGAGGCCGGTGAGCAACTCGTTGGCCGACTGCCGCGCGGTGCCGACCTTGCGGGCCACCTCGGCCACGCTGATCCCCGGCTGCTCGGCCAGGATGACCAACGTGCCGTACTGGGCGACCGACAACTCGTGCTCGGCCAGTACGCCGGCGACCACGGTGCGCATGCTCAGCCACGCGTGCCGGACCAGGAACGTCAGACAGGCGTGCGGGTTGTTCTGCAGATCCACGCCTATATTGTGCAAACAAAGCCCTTGACAGGTTCCTGACGATAGTGCCAACGTGGGCGGACAACGTCAGGAACCTGTCAACCATGGGGCTGGTCATGGAACGCCGCATTCTGTCCGTGCTCGTCGTCTCCGCGGTCCTCATCTGGATCGACGCCACCGTCCTGGGCATCGCTCTCGAGCGGCTCGCCGACTCGGCTACCGGCCTGGCCGCGACGCCCGGCCAGTTGCAGTGGGCGGTCGGCGCATATTCCCTGCTCTTCGCGACCGCGCTCTTCGCCGCCGGAGCCCTCGGCGACCGCTTCGGCCACCGCACGATCCTGCTGCTCGGCCTGGCGGTCTTCGGCCTCGCGTCGGCCGCCGCGGCCTGGTCGACCGACGCGACGCAGCTCATCGTCGCCCGCGCCCTGATGGGCACCGGTGGGGCCATGATCATGCCGACCTCGATGGCGATCATCGGCTCGACATTTCCCCCCGAACGGCGCGCCGGGGCGATCGCCGCCTGGTCCGCCTCGGCCGGCGTCGGCGTGGCCGCCGGCCCGGTGCTCGGCGGCCTGCTCATCGACCGCTTCTGGTGGGGCTCGGTCTTCCTCATCAACCTGCCGATCGTCGCGGCCGCCGTGGTCGGCGTCGCCCTCCTGGTACCGAACCCGCGCAGCCCGCACCGCCGCCGCCTCGACCCGTTCGGACTGGTCCTGTCCACGGCCGGTCTCCTGGCGCTCGCGTACGGGCTGATCGAAGGTGGCCAACGCGCCGGGTTCGGCCGCTGGCCGGTGTGGGGCAGCATCGTGCTCGGACTGCTGCTCATCGCCGCGTTCGTCCTGTCCGAGCTGCGCACGGCCGAGCCCAGCTTCGACCCGCGGCTCTTGCGCAACCGCCGCTTCGCGGCCGGCAACATCGCGCTCGGTGCACTCTTCCTCGGGGTCACCGGGCAGGCTTTCTACGGCACGTTCTACCTGCAGGGCGCCCGCGGCCTGGCGGCCTTCGACGCTGGGCTGGTCACCCTGCCCGGGGCGGTCGGCGTCATCATCGGGGCCCCCCTGGGCGCGCGGCTCGTCCGCCGCCTCGGGGTGGCCCGCATCGCGGGTGGCGCGTTCGCGCTGTTCACGCTGTGCCTCGCCGCGAACGCGCTCTTCACCGTCGACACTCCCCTCTTCTGGTTCGGCGCGGTCGGCCTGTTTGCCGGGGCGGCCATCGGCGCGGCCGTCGCCCCGGTCACCGCGGCCGTCCTCGCGGCGCTTCCGGTCGACCGGATGGGGGCCGGCTCGGCCGTGAACAACACGCTCCGCCAGGTCGGCAGCGTGCTCGGCGTGGCGCTGCTCGGCACCGTGCTGGCCAACGCCTACCAGCGCGGGATCGGACCGTCGCTGGCCGGCCTGCCGGGTCCGGCCGCCGACGCGGCCCGGCCATCGGCCGAGGCGACCCGGCAGCTCGCCGCGTCGCTGGACCGGCCCGACCTCGTCGACGCGGCCAACCGCGCCTTCATCCACGCCATGCACGTGACCGCGGTGACCGCGGCCGTGCTCACGCTGCTCGGCACGCTGATCCTGGTGGCCGCCTTCACAGCGCGAACCCGGCCGGCGTCATCCCCACGCGGAGGCGAGGATGCGCCGGTCAGGGAGACGGCGATCCAGCACCTCTGACAAAAACCGCGCCACGGGAACTACAGTCGCTGGCATGAGCGGCGAGTTGGAGCCCGGACAGCGCGACATGCTGATGTCCGACGCCGACCGCGAGCGGGTCGTCGCCCGCTTGCAATCCGCGGTCAGCGAGGGGCGGATCACCCTTTCCGAGTTCCAGGACCGGGTCGACGGCGTGCTCAAGGCCCGGCGATACGGCGAGATCGAGCCTTACCTCGACGGACTGCCGACCCATCCGGGGTCACCGTTCCCGGCCGCCGTCCAGCCGGTCGCCGAGCTGCGCACGGTCGCGTCGACGCTGAAGCGCAACGGCACCTGGCCGGTTCCCCAGCGACTGCTCGTCCACAGCAAGGCCGGCAGCGTCAAGCTCGACTTCACCGAGGCCGCCATCGGGTCGCCGGTCGTCGAGGTCGTCCTGGACGTCTACGCGGCGTCGACGACGCTCGTCCTGCCGGTCGACGCCACGGCTGACGTCGACAGCGTGCAGCTGGTCGCCGGCAGCCTGAAGGCCGCCGGCGTCCCCCGCCACCACGAGTCCGCCGGCGGCGTGCACTTCGTGGTGACCGGCACCAGCCGCGCCGGCTCGGTCAAGGTGCGCCACAAGCGCCACTTCCTGTGGTGGCACTGGTAGGCCCGTGCTGTTCGTCTTCGGCTACGGCTCCCTGGTCAGCGCCAAATCCGTCGCGTCGACGCTCGGCCGCCACCTCGACCTCGAAGAGGCCGAACTGCGCGGCTGGCAGCGTGCCTGGAACGTCGGCTCGGACAAGGAGTCACACCCGGAGCGGACGTTCCGCCTGGCCGACGGCTCCGAGTACGAAGGACTCACCGTCGTCCTCGGCATCGAACCCGGCGACCGCTGCGCCGGCTCGGTGTTCGCGGTCACCGAGGAGGACCTCGCGCTCCTCGACGTCCGCGAACGCAACTACGACCGCATCGACGTGACCGATCAGGTGACGTGGGCGAGCCGTCCGGAAAGCTGCACGATTTACGCGTACACCCCGAAAAACACGGCCATCGCGAAGATTGCCGCCGCGCTCGCCGGCCACCGGAGGGTCAACGTCCGTCGGGGCTACGTCGACATCGTCGGAGCGGAGCCTGCCATCCCGTATCCCATCGAGGAAATGACTCAGGGCTGAGGACACAGGCAGAACGGATGCCCGGCGGGGTC
>Ga0070684_100004544_pt1 | contig 10573 bp, 15 predicted proteins | sample KBSC723LmetaG_FD_65653 | JGI IMG/M metagenome (GOLD analysis project Ga0070684, IMG submission 65653) | Corn rhizosphere microbial communities from Kellogg Biological Station, Michigan, USA - KBS C7.2-3L metaG | ecosystem: Host-associated > Plants > Roots > Rhizosphere ...
CAACATCGTCGGCAATCTGCCTTCCGCGTCGGCGATTGCCACGGCGGTGTGGGCCGCGCTCACGAGCGCACTCACGACGGTAGGCAGCATCGGTCTCCGCCTGGTGACCGATATCGATGCAACCATCTCCAGTCGCAATGCAACCACACCGCCGACGGCCGCGGCCGTCTCCACTCAGGTATGGTCTGAGGCAATCCCTGGTTCGTTCGGCGCGGGCACGGCGGGCTCGAAACTGAACAGCGCCTCATCTGCGGGCGACCCGTGGGCAACGGCCGTACCCGGTGCGTATGCCAGCGGCACAGCCGGCAACATCCTTGGCAACCGGGTGGATGCCGCGGTGAGCTCCCGCATGGCAACGTTCACGCTGCCGACGAACTTCTCTTCGTTGGCTATTGATGGCTCCGGCCGTGTGACCGTGGGAAGCATCGTCAACGGGGCGATCGCGGCAGCGACGTTCGCGGCGAACGCGCTCGGTGCGGTCTGGGATGAGGCGCGCTCGAGTCACACGACCGCCGGAACGTTTGGCCAGGGGGTGGCGAGCGTGCAAGGCAACATCACCGGCTCGGTGGCGTCGGTTACCAACGCCGTCGACATTCTCCAGACCGCGGCCGACAAGGTCTGGTCCAGCGTGACGCGCACCCTCAGCGCGTTCGGCTTCAGCGTCACCGTGGGCACCAATAGCGACAAAACGGGCTACGCGCTCACCTCGGGTGAGCATACGAACATCGCGGCCGACGTACTCGATGCCACGGCAACCTCGCACAACACGGCCGGCACGATTGGCGCGAAGATCAACTCGGCGGCAAGTGCTGGTGATCCGCTCGGTAACGCGGTTCCGGGTTCCTACGCCGTTGGCACGGCGGGGTATCGAATCGGCACGTACCTCGATGCTGCGGTGAGCTCGCGCGCATCCGGCAGTGTGGGCGGCGTGGTTGGGCCGGGATCGAGAGCCTATCCGATCACGGTCACCCGGCCGGATGGCGTTACGCCAATCGAAGGAGTGGCGGTGTGGGTCACCACCGACGCGGCCGGAACCAATGTGGTGGCGGGCGCGCTTGCCACCGATACGCTTGGCCGGATCAACGGCACAACCGGCTTCATGCTGGACCCTGGCACGTACCAAATGTGGCGACAGCATGGAAGCTGGAATTTCACGAACCCAACCCAGATTACGGTGACTTAGCTCATGCCCACCTTTGCTGCATCTTCTGGAACCTCCGGCGGCGGTCAGGTCGCGCTGTATCAGATCGAGCAGGCCACCGCTCCACGGTTGGGTCCGTATTTCCTGCGGACCCAGTCGAGCACGACACACGCGACCACTTCCGAGGCGTTCTTCGATGAGCTGAAGTCGTCAGTGGCGCCGGGCGGGACTGAGAACCTGTTCATGCTGCGGCGGGGTTACAAAGCGGACGGGACCACGGTTGCAGTTTCAGTTGGCGACCGGCAGCGCATCGCGTCCAGTGTTGACAACCTGACGGGTGGCGTCGTGCCCGGTCGGGCCTGGGGAACGGCACCAGCCGATGGCGAGCTCATCGAGTTTCACCACACCGACCCAGCCAACCAGTTGCGCCCAGCTGTGCTGAATGGCTTGCGGCGATGCTTCTTCATCGACCGAGTGAGCCTCGTACTCTCGAGCAGCGCAACCGAACGCGACCTCACCGCATTGGTGCCGTGGATTATTCAGCCTGACCAAATCCAGCGGGTGCAGTACACCACCACCGGCTCACTGATTCTGCCGCAGGATCTCCCGTGGGCTGAGCCATTCGAGCAAGGCGGCCATGTGTGGCTGTCGTCCTGGCCGGATGAGTTCCCGAGCACGCTGCTGATTACTGCGCGCCGGTCGTACTTCACGCGCGTCAATGGCGCGGACTCGACTACGGGTCCAACTGCGGACGCGGACCTGCTCGACGTGACCTTGAGCCATGCCGCGGCCGCGGCCCACATCGAAGGGTGGAAGCTTTTTCCGGCGGTGCTGAAGGCCGCGGCCGATGCCGGGTATCAGGCCACGCAAGCGATGGCCGCGGCCGAGTTCACGCGTGAAGTGGTGGTTGCCCGTCGTCGCCAGAAGTCCTCGTGGAATCTGTCCGATCCGTTCCCCGGTACGCGCATGCTGTCGATGAGGACGCGCTAAATGCCGAACTGCCTACGCATGCAATGGAGACGTTGCAAGTTCATGGCTCGGGTGATTTCTCTGTTGATGATCCAGATAAGCCAGTACGCGGCCTCTAGCGAGAGTCCGTATCTTGCTGCAACTGCATTCAGTCTTTCAGGGTCCATACCCGGAGTGTACGCCTGATGCCCTCCGCGTCCTCCCGTCGACCGCCCTGGCCCGACGACTTGAAGATCGGCACGTACGGGCTGATGACGGTGGATGGCAGCATGGTCGAAAAGAAGACGCAGACGCTGGAGAACGTCGCGCCCACCGAGCAAGCCTACGACTCTGCGCCAATCTATAAGGAGCGCACTTTCCCGTTTCGACCAGCGCGTGGAATGGGCGAGCGCATTCAATCCAGCCACACCGACCAGCGGTACTTCTATGGGCTGAATGTCTGGGTGGTTGGTGGATTGTTCGGCAAGGGACCACTCACCCACACGCTCACGCCGGGCACCACGGGGTACATCCGCGACTTTGTGGACGCCTTGAGCGGCGGCACGCTGCATCAGTTCATCCTGGCGGGAAGCTCTGTGCTGCTGCGCGGTGGAGACACCAACGCCACTCAGACGGTGAGTGAGACGCGGTCCCCGCAGAGCGCCATCTCCGCGGTGCGTTTCCGCGGGGCCTACGCCTCACCGGTGGACGGGCTATACGTTGCTTGGGACGATGGTGTACTCCGTCAGTACGATGGCGCCGCGTGGCACTCTGCTGTATTGCCCGCAGGCTTTTTGCCGCAGTTCCTCGAGGTGGTTGGCGACGAATTATGGGCGGCGGACCCCACCAACAGCACCGTGCGTAAGGTCACGGGTGATCCGTTGCTGGCCGGTTCGTGGGGCGGCTCGATTCTGGTCGGCAATCCATCCGTGGCCATCACGGCCATCCGCCAGGTCGACAATCGCCTATGCATCTTCAAGGCAGACGGCGGAGTGTTCACGATCAACGGAGACGGCTCCGACAACGACCTGTTTCCGGGCCTGCGTGTGGCAGCCGATACCTCGAACGCTCAGACCGTGCAGGCGTGGTTGGACGCGCTCTGGTTCCGCATGGGCTCGAGCTTCTACCAGCTGAGCATGTCAGGTGGGCCCACGCTTACGCCGGTTGGCCCTGAGCGTATGCTCGACAACGCTAGCGAGGTACAGGGCCCGGTGCAGGCGTTCGCGGGCTACGGGGCAATTGGTGCGTTTATGGCCGTGCTCAACCCCGTCACGAACAGCTCCTATCTCTTGCAGTACGGGAACTGGCTCCCGCCCTACGAGACGACGTTATCACGCGCGGGCACAGGTGACTTCCAGTTTGTGGACCAGTTCGACGGGGCCGTGGTCAAGTGGTCCGGCAAGCACGTGACGGCCATGCGCGTCTCGGGTATTGCTGCACCCGACACACGACTCTACGTTGGTTTTTCGGACGGCACGTGGGACTACTTCAAGCTGGTTCCGAATCCCCTTGCGCCCAATAGCGGAGCAGAGTTCACGCTCGGCTCGAGCAAGCTGTACATCCCGCAGCATCACGCGATGTTTCAGGCCGATTGGAAGACCACCAACGGGTTTACCGCCTTCGGGCCGGTGCTCAACAGCAGTGATTATGTGTCGATCGGCTATCGCCTGGACGGCAGTACCGCGGCGTATACCCCGGCTCCGAGCAACCTCACTGCACCGGGACTGCGTGTCGATCTGCCGAATAGCACTGTCGGTCACGTGCTGGATGTAGAAATCACGCTGGTCAACTCTACGACGGCGGACACGCCCGTGGTCGAAGGTATCGCTCTCCATGAATCGGTCCGTCCTTCGCTGAAGCGCGATTACAGCGGCTCGATCAACGCAGTGGATCACGCCGCGCGTCGGGACGGCTCAACCAGCCGACTGACCGCTTCGCAGATTCGCGACGTGGTGCTGCAGGCCGCGGGCGCGCCGGGTGCGGTGACGCTGACACTGCCAGATGAGACGGTCCAGGGCTTGAGCTTCTTCGGCTACCAGGCGGCGTTGTTGCCGCGTGGGAAACGCAACGGACTTGGCTGGCAGATTGACTTCCAGGCAACGGAGTTCAACACCCACACGGTCACCGGGACGGTGGATCGATTCGTAAGTGAGATTGACGATCTTGGGATTATGACCGTGGACGAATCAGCAGCGTTTTAGGAGCATGCAATGACCGGTGTAACAACAGGCCAGACGAACCTGCCAACCGCGACGGGGAGCGACATCCTTCGTGACTATGTGAAGACGGCGCTCGTCACCGCGTTGCAGATGATCGCCGACCTGTTCGATAGCGCGAGCGGACACGACCACAACGGCACTGGCAAGGGTGCGCCGGTCACGAAGCTATTGGCGCCGAGTGTGTCTGGCACGATCACCCTGAGCGGGACGGCCAGTGGCCAGAACATCGCGGCTAACGATGGCCATTCGACGCTGACCATGCAGAATCAGATCAGCATCGCCAATAACGGTTTCGGGCAGATCGTGACCAACTCGGCCGCGCTGGCGGGTATCGCCATCATTGTGGCGGGTGATGGGCAGAGCGCGGTGGTGGCGCTCATGGGAGGCGCCCACACGGTGGTTCTGCTGGCCGGAACGCCGAGCTTTACCGCGACCTTCGGCACGGCCAGCAAATACAACGTGGGATGGAACACGGCGCAGTACATGATCGAAAACAAGATCGGGTCAACCCAGACGTTCGATGTGATTGCGTTCGCCTGATGTATCTGCGTATGGCGTACACCGACCGATCGGGGACCGACCACCCGGAGGCGATCTTCGAGGTGGTTGGCTTGCACGTGGAGCTCACACGCGACACAGTCGCGGCCGACGTGCAGCTGCACGTCTTTCACGACCTGCCCAGCCATGATGATGGCTTACCTCCGTTTGAAGAACGACCGCCCTCGCCGTTGACCGAAGCAGAGATTGCCGGACTAGAGGCGCAGTTCCGGATGGCGATCTACCAGACACTGCAGCAACGTCCAGAGTTCACCGGGTCGCTGATTGTGCCGTGACACCGGATCAACAATTCGTGGTGGCCATGGTTACCATTGTTGCGGGGGTGCTCACGACGGCAATCACGGCGGTTTACAGTGCTAAGAAAGCCATGTCCAATGGCAGCAAGCTCGATGAAATCCACGTCCTGGTCAATTCCAATTTGACCGATGTGAAGAAACAGCTTCTCGACGCGATGACCCGCTTGGACACGTTGCAACGAGTGATCAATAGTGGCCAACCGCTCATTGCGGGAGAACCGTTGGTCAGTGGTGCCGCAGTGCAAGCCGTCCTCGATGCGCCCGCCGGTGGCAACCAGCCACGAGACGTTTCGAACGATGTTCACGTGGAAGATTTGCCGTGCTGATTTGCGTTCGAACAATTGAAAGGATCGATCATCATGCAAGCGAGAACACTCTCTAATGGCATCGCTGTGTCCAGGTGACGTTAGATCAGTTCAACACCGTTCTTCAGAACCAGGCGATGCAGGTCGCCGATCTCGATCGTATCTGGCTCGGGCTGCTGTTCGTCATTTTCCTGATGATGCTGTTTATCGGAGTGGTCATTGCCGCGGCCGCGTGGTCCGTGCGTCTGGTGATCAACAGTGTCGAGAAACGACAGCTAGAACTCGAGGGCAAGTTCACGTTGCTTATCGACATCCTGCTCGAAGACGCACGACGAAAGAATGAGCTGCGAAAGACCGAGCTACGCGTAAACACGTAGGTGCATGGATATCAGTCCGTATCGCCTGACCATTCTCGGGGGGATTCTCGTGGTGGTGTTGAGCGCGGCATTCATGGTGCTGATTGGCGGTCCTCAAATCGCGGCACCGTACCTGACCCTGATCAGTACCGTGGTGGTGCCGGGGCTGTTCGTGTTGTTTCGTCTCGAGAAGAACGTACAGCGCCAGAACGTGCTGCACGACGAAAACCAGGAGCAGTTCGACGCGCTACGCCGCGAGCTCCACAAGCCTACGTTACCCGTGGCATTGCACCGCCGAAAACGACGACGGGAGGAAGCGTGATGCGGACAGGGTCGGATATTTCGAATCTCCAAGGACCCCCGAGCCAGTATCGGAACACCGACTGGTATCGCAACTCAGAATTCATTCTTATCCAGGGAATCCAGCCGCCGTACCCGTACCTCGGGTGGAACCACACTGACGCGGTGACCGGCCTGAAGGGCTACACCGGCGAGCAGATGACTGCGGCGCGCGAGGACGGAAAGAAAGTCGGCGTCTACGCCTTCCTGTGGAACGGACTGGCGAACGTGCAGGCCGATATTCTGGCTCGGCTGAACTGCACGCCCAAGGGCTTCCCGCTGGATATGCGGCCCTACGTCGACGTGGAGGACGTGACCAAGATGGCCGTGACCACGCGGCGGACCTCTGTGACGAACGCGCGCGCGGCGGCGGACTACTGGGCCTCGTTGAATGCGCTCCCGCAGTCGGGTGGCTACACGGGGACGTGGTACGTCAGTGGCTATCTGGCGGGCTGGTGGCCGGATTGGCCGTCATGGTGGGCCGACTATTCGAGCCCGGCCGGAAGCATCCTCAGCCCAGCGCGGGTCATCCACCAGTACACGTCCTCACCGATCGACTCGGACGCGGCGCTGGACCAGGAGATCATCACAAGGAGTGTGAACATGGCAATCAAACCAGCTGAAGGCATGGCTGCACAGATGGCGGCGAAAGGAGACACGCCGCTGTTCGGGCACAGCTTCCACGACGAAACCGACGACGACGGGAAGACGTACACCGTCGAGCAATGCTGGGGCACGCAAGGGATGTACGTGAGCTCCAATAGTTCAGGCTCGTGGATCAATGCGGGGCCACTGTAACGAGTTGTGACCGATCCTCGCCGTCACGTCGTGCATCTGTCCGATCGTGAGATCGGCATCATCGAACGCGCTATGAAGACTCACGCCTCGGTGATGCGGATCCAGACCACGGCGCCTTCACCCAGGGAAGCCGATGAGACGGCACGCGCAGCTGCGGTGATCCAGCAGCACCTGCACTGCGATTGCGCGGGCGGTCCGTCAGCGCCAACACACTATCGCAAGTACGCCATGCCTATCGATGACCGGCCGGTGATCGGGCCGGAATCTTTCTCCACTTGAAAGGGGATCTCTCTCATGCCGTTTCATTTGATTTTGCTCGTGCTGAGCCTCGTGCAGTTCTTTCTGGCGGGGGCGCTGGATTGGCCACGCGCAAACACCCCAGCCAGCTATGGTCATCCCCTCGGCTGGTTCGCCGGCTGCGCGCTCGCCGCGTCGTTTCTGGTGGCGCCATGACATATACAGCGTTACCGGGGAACAACTCTCCCGCATTGCATCACTTCAGTTTCAACGATGGCGGCGAGTTGCATTTTCAAGACGGCCCTATCGGTGAGCATGGAACCAACGGCACTACCAACGAAGAGGTGATCCAGGCTCTGGTGGACCGCATTACATCACTGCAGCAAATGAACGAAGGGAAATATGCTTGCAAAGAGAACGCGGTTGCGATTACGCATCTCGAAACAGCCCTTGCATGGCTGAACTTGCGAACGCATCGTCGGCTACAGCGTGGTGTTGAAGGAACCAACACGCCATGAGCTTCTTCGACAACGAACCCGCCCTCGCTGCCGGCATCTGCTCGCTGGCCGCGGCCGTAGTGGCCGTGCTGATCGCCTTCAACGTGCCAGTGACCACCCAGCAGCGCGATGCCATCCTCGGCCTGGCGGCCGTCGTGGCGCCCATGCTCGCGGCCGTGCTGGTGCGCGCCAACGTGGTGCCGGTGAAGAAGGTGAACGAAAAGGTAAGCGCCGCTGTAGACGCGGCAGTGGTAAGCGTGGCTGCCGCTCAGATCGCTACGCCGGTCGCACCGCCACCCGTCGTGCCAGCGATCCCGCCAGTGCCGTAACTAATGACAGCCAGCGCGAAATTGTTTTGTGAGCAATGCTGCAACACTGGCATTGTGTGCGAAGACCATCCAACACGACCCTGGGAAGACGGCCCGTCTGCATGCCCATGCGGTGCCGCAGGCATGCCATGTCCTGCATGTTGCTCGCCAATCCCCGAAGATGGCACTGTTTCAATTGCGTTGGCGTTTACACCTGATTGGCTGAGGCCAGTGACTCGCCGTGCCAGTGTGAGGACGTAGCGGGAGGCCAGAGCAGCGGGTAACAGAGAAAACGCCCCCGCTGCTGGCACGCCTATACGTGTCGGCGTGTCCTCCCGCTTACGACTTGTTCGCCAAACGTTCCCTAAACTGTGCAGTGCGCCTGAGCCAATCCTCGGTTATCTTGAGTGACGTTGGCTCCTTCGGGAGTTGACCGAAGCGGTTTGGTCCCCGTCTCCTGTGTAGGGCTGGCGGGGATCAACCGTGGCCTTCCTCCCTCCAGAGCCAGCGCCACGTAAAAGTATCGGCCGGCGCGGCTCGGCATCGAATGGTACTTTGGTGCCGTCGTGCCACAGACTGGCCATGCTCGGAAGGGCAACCTCGGCCGCGAACTCCAGCTCGGCGCCGCGCGTGTAGACGCTCACCATGTGGTGCGACTTTGGCGACCAGCCCATGCGCGCAGCCAGCACGTTCACTGACGCGGGATCGGCGCGGTAGCGCTCCGTGAAGGTGGCGCGTCTGAACGCATGCGGCGGACGGTTGCCGTCGAGGCCTGCAGCGCGGCAATGTCGACCGAGGATGCGCCGCAGCACTTGTTTCGCGAGCCGTCGGCCACGATGCACGCTCACCCACAACGCCGGCTCGTCGCCGATCCCTGGAATGTCCTGACGCACGCGCAGCCACTCGAGCAGGAGGCGGATAGTGTCACCTCCGCGTGGGTCAGATACATCCACGATCGACAGCGACCGCTCTTTATTGCCCTTGCCGTGGCGCACGACGATGGCGCCACGATCGAATAACACGTCGTCAACGTTCATGGCGCACACCTCAGCCGCGCGCAGGCCCGTATCGGCCAACAAGTACAGTAACGCCAGATCGCGCGCAACTGTCACGCGCGGGTGAGTGTGTTCGCCTTCCACGAGCTGGCGCAGAATGGCCTGCTCGAGCTCGCGGAACTCTTCTGGCCGCAGCCGTGGCTGGATGCGTTCGGGCGCCTTTGGCCCGCGCACCGTCAGAGTTGCCACGGGCAGGCCCTGAGCCAGTAGCCAGCGAGCCAGCTTGCGCGCCGCGCAGACCAGCATGCGCGCCGAGCCCTCGCCCCCTTTATAGAGCGGCGAGCGCGCCGTATGACCCTCCAGAATCTCTTTGATCGCCGCGCGCAGCAAGCTATCGTCCAGGTCCGCGACGAACGGCCGTTTCGTCCGAAGCGCGAAGCCCACCAGCCACTTGAGCGAGGCCGAGTAGTCGCGCACCGTATCCGCCGTGGGCACCCGCGGCCCCTCGTATGGCCATGAGCCAAGAAACCACGTGACTGCGTCATCCAAACGCACACGCCGAGTCCTTCCAGGTCGCGCGCTGCCGGGTCCCGCCTTCGCCGTCCACTGGGCTGCGGGGACCCCCTCCAGCGCTGGCGCGAGCTTTGTTCGCCGGAGCGTTGGCGATTCAAGCCCGTCAGGCACGCGCTGACTCAATCCGGCTCAACGTGAGTTGTCACAGGATGGGCGATGTGCTTGCATTTACCGGAACGCAAAGGAAAGGGTCTGCAGCGGGCGCAGGAAGCCAGAGAATGAGGCCCGAGCGTCCGAATACCACTCCGCTAGAGACGTCCCCGAGCCGTTTTCGGTGGGGTTGCGGTCCGCGCCGTCCAGTTGCCGGACCTGCCCGCCTGGCCCAATAGCAGTCCGTCGTCTTTTCCCAATAGCGGGACGTGCCACTGAAGGAACCGCTCCCCAGAGCGCCAGCGTGCCGCGTTTTGCCAGCGAGCGCTCAATCTCGTCCGCCTGACGCCAGGCCGCTTCGATCTCGGCCAGGAACTGTGTCCACTCGGGATCTTCGACTCCGACCGGCTCCCCGTCGAGGTAGCCGCACATTTTAGCCAGGTCCTCGTAAGGCATACCCAGTGCAGGCGCCAGCTTCTTCAGATTTGTATCGGTCGGACGGCCGATACCGTCTCTCCACCGTCCCAGCACCGGTGACGGGATTCCGCTGGTTTCGGCGAGCCTGGCCTGTGCGCCACGCATCGCCATGCGTTCTTGCAGGAGCGCACGAAACTCATCCATCGCGCACACGATAGCACCAGTTCGGTCAAAAGTCCATACATGTATTGACATTCAAACAGGTATGGACTACGATTCAAACATGCACGATACTACTGAGGTGCGCTCTGCGGGACGGCCGCCTACGGTCATTCAAACGCGCCGAGTGGTTCTGAATTGGCCCGTTGAGCTGTACGAGCGCTTGAAGGTGCTGGCTGCTCAGGAGCGACGCCCGCTGAACACCCAGATTCAGGTGCTTGTCGAGCGCGCGCTGGAACAGGAGGCCGCCGCCGCATGAGCGAGCTGCGCGAGGCGG
>Ga0070684_100004545_pt1 | contig 10570 bp, 12 predicted proteins | sample KBSC723LmetaG_FD_65653 | JGI IMG/M metagenome (GOLD analysis project Ga0070684, IMG submission 65653) | Corn rhizosphere microbial communities from Kellogg Biological Station, Michigan, USA - KBS C7.2-3L metaG | ecosystem: Host-associated > Plants > Roots > Rhizosphere ...
GCGGGATTTGAACCCACGACCTCCGCGTCCCGAACGCGGCGCGCTACCAAGCTGCGCTACACTCCGATCTATGCTAGATCATACACCTGTATGTCCGTATATTCGAGACAATTTATTTTTGTCTGATTGCGTAGCGTAAAACGGTCAACTCGCATCGTAAAAGCAACTTCCTGTTCGGCCACAGCGCGGCGAACCAGTTCGAGGTCCATCACTTTTTTATAGCGAGCCAAGCTACTGTGGATAATTGTTGGCGGCTGCTTACTGCGCGGCAGACGCAAATGATCGATCTCGCCCATTATTTGGGTACGAATTTTTTGCAATTGCCCGTCATCCGAACCCGTTAAAATTACAGCCGAGTCGGTAACAGCAAGATTATCAAATGTAACATTAAAAGGTTTAATAGTACTAAGCACTTTTTTAATCGCTTCTTCGCAGGCCAGGCCAATTTTATTCCATAATTCAGCCTTATTTTTATAACCATAATGCGTTGGGTCTATGATCGGATCAATGAGGTCGAGCACGGTGATATGCATGCTACGTGCTGGCTGAACATATAACCCTTCGCCGAGTTCGCGTGCCGCGGCCATCATACAATCTTCAAGACTATCCGAAACACTTGGCGGAAACGTCAAAACTAAAAAGTATGAGGTGCCAAAATCGACGGCGTCATACGGATCGAATGATTTATCTATTTTTGTTTGATCTGGTTGCATAATGAAAGTATAACGTAATAAAAAAATGACCACATGTGTGATCATCTTTTTATGGTCGGGGCGAAAGGACTCGAACCTTCGGCCTCCTGGTCCCAAACCAGGCGCGCTACCAACTGCGCCACGCCCCGAACAGAATGAATTATATCTTATCTACCCCAGTTTCTCAAGCGTCATATTGATTGGCGTGATACTTTCGGCGAGCGCAGTCTCGGTGTTTATTTTTACGAGTACAGCATTAAGTTGATACGGCCCACCTTCGGCAATGTCATTTTTATTTTTTGCGCCATCCCGCCAACGTGCAATAATTAACTCTTTACTCACCCCAAGAGATGTTAGCAGTGTGCCACACATCCCAACGTCAGTTATGTGCGCTGTGCCACCAGGTAAAACCATCGCGTCTGCAGTTGGAACGTGCCAATGGTCGCCAATCACAGCGCTTACTCGCCCGTCAAGATAAAATCCTATAACTCTTTTATTGCTGGAGTAATCAGCATGAAAATTAACGATACGGGCAATAAATTTTTGCTTTGCGACAGCATTTAGCGCACCGTCGATTGCTTTAAGCGGGTTGCCAATTGGCTCGCGGAGCGCAGGAAAGGTCTCGCCAAGCAAACTCATAATAAGAATATCACCGCGTGGCGTGCGTAAAACCTTAATACCCCAATCCGGATCGACACCAGCCTGGTTCATTGGTGCCGCAACGGGCTCAAATGGGTCAGCCAGCAGCGGGATAATCGCCGGACGCTCAATGGTATGGTTGCCTCCAGTAAAAAAATCGATGCCCGCAGCTTGCAACTCACGCATGTGAGCTGGCGTCATACTTTTGCCATGACTTATATTTTCTGCCTGGGCAATGACAATATCAACGTGATATCTTTTACGCAACACCGGCAGCTGCTCGGTTACAAGCGCCCGACCCGGGCTCCCCATAACATCACCTAAATACAACACTGTAAGCGGCTTTGTCATGGTGCTTGCCGTCTTTGCTGCTGTTCGATATGTTCCTCAAGCGTTTTTAGGTTGGCAATCTGTACTTGCATGTTCTGAATATACGTACTGACATCGCTCATAAACTGCTCCATGTTCGACATAAGCTGTTGCAAGCCCGAAACATCGTTGCGAATTTGTTCGATGTGCGTAATTACGGTTACAGCGCCTTGTGTGTTAGATTCGATGCGCGTCAAAAATTGCTGCAGTAATGCAAAATTGCTATTTGCGGCCGCGAGATTTGTGATAACTTCGTTGAGATGTGCGGCATCATATTTAATAGAGTTTACAACGGTGCGAATCTCATTCACGCCAGCTTGAATGGTATTATGGCTCGTATTTGAATTGGTGCTGCGCTGAATATCGCGGACAATGTTACGAGTATCAGAGATAACAGAAGTAATATCACGCATAGCAGTGTGAATCTCTTGGATCATCCGTATATCGCGATCGCTGAGTTCTGCCATATGTCTATTATAGCAGCTGTCATTTAGACTCTTCGGGCTTTTTTGAGCCACGTTGGCACTGGCTCTCCGAAGGCGATACGTGGCGTAGCAGCAATAGAAACTTTGCGCGGGATGTCGTATTCTGCCCGATACGCCGCCGTTACCGAACCGCTCACGGCGTATTTCCAATCGTAGCCGAGTTTTTTTGCAGCCGCACGTAATGCTTGCTCGCTCGGGCCTTCGATCTCGAGGTAAGGTTTTAGCCACGGCCATTCGTCGAGTACAACTTCACAGTCATCAAGCTGCCAGTTTTCGCGCTTAGATTCCTGCTCCGATTTTGCAACGAGACCAATCGCCTTGTAAAGCGCAATCATGGCGTCGTAGTCGCCAACAACCGTTTCAATTTCTTTTGCGCCATCAATGCTGAGTGCCTCATTGAATTGTTTGTAGGTTGTGGTTATCCGATGACCTTCGTCGCGCACTCGTAAAAAACCATCTACTGATTTTTCGAGCCGAGAGTCAGGAAAGTCAAAAACTGTGCGGCGCATAAGGCGTATTGGTATCTCTAACTTCGCGCCGGCGCGCGTTAACCTGCGGCGCGCGTCATCGTGATTAATATCCAAAAATTTTACTTCAATCTCTATATTCATGGAGCGCTATTTGGCAAACTCAATTGCGCGTGTCTCGCGAATGACATTCACCTTAATCGTGCCTGGATATTGCATGGTGCTCTCTATTTTTGTTGCAATATCGCGGGCGAGTTTGAGCGCGCTTAAATCATCAACGCGCTCTGGTTTAACAATAATCCGCACTTCGCGGCCTGCACTAATCGCATAGGCCTTTTCGATGCCATCAAAACCAAGCGCCACGTTTTCGAGTTCGCGCATGCGTTCGACAAAATTCTCGGCGCTGATGTTGCGAGCGCCAGGGCGCGCAGCGCTAAGAGCGTCCACAACGCGTACAATAAGCGCTTCGGGTGTCGTGGCCTCAATATCATCATGGTGAGCCTCAATAGCATGAACAACATCGTCTGGCATGCCATATTTACGCGCCATCTCAGCGCTAATATGGTGATGTTTACCCTCCATCTTATGTGTAAGTGCTTTGCCAACGTCGTGTAATAGCGCTGCTACTTTTACAACACGCACGTCCGCCCCAATTTCCTCAGCAATAAGTGCTGCAATATGCGCCATCTCTGTTGAATGTTTAAGGACGTTCTGGCCGTAGCTTGTACGGAATTTAAGTTCACCAAGCAAACGCTGCATTTCTTTGGGAACCAAACCAACAACGCCAACTTCTCGAATAGCATCTTCGCCAGCCTGATCGATTTCTTTATCGATTTGTTTTTGCGCCTTGGCAACAACTTCTTCGATGCGGGCTGGATGGATACGGCCATCTTTCATGAGCATTTCGAGCGCAATGCGCGCAACTTGGCGGCGGATTGGGTCAAAACTGCTGAGGATTACCATGCCAGGCGTGTCGTCAACCAAAATATCAACCCCTGTTTCGCGCTGAATAGCCTGGATGTTGCGGCCTTCTTTACCAATAATGCGGCCCTTCATTTCGTCGTCGGTGAGTTTAACGGCAGTGACTGTTTTCTCGCTCGTTACTTCACTGGCCATGCGCTCCATTGCGCTCACAAGTACCATTTGAGCGCGCTCTTCGGCGTCTTTAATGGCGTCGTTTTGCATTTTATTAACGAGACCAAGCAAATCTTTGCTCATGTCGCGTTCGGTCATATGCATCAGCTTGTCGCCCGCCTCTTTTTTGGTGAGTGCAGCAACTTTCTCTAATTTTTCGAGCTGCTTACTGCGAATCTCACGAATCTCATTTTTGAGACTTTCAACTTCGCTTTCTTCTTTGCGAAGTTTTTCGCTGCGTTTGTCGAGATCTTCGAGTTTTTTATCGATATTTGCCTCGCGGTCAGCCAAACGATTTTCTGTATCGCGCATATCGCGACGGCGTTTTTGCTCGTCTTTAGCTGCTTCGTCCGTAATACGAAGAGCCTTATCTTTGGCCTCAATTTCGATATTTTTGGCTTTATTCTTGGCCTCAGTAACAAGCTGTTCGGCCTTTGCAGCTCCTGCCGCTCCGCGACGTTGATTAACCACAAAAATACCACCAGCACCGGCGCCTGCGCCAATGATAGCGGCTAAGATGACTCCTAGCTCCATAATGTTCCTTTCTTAAAAGCAGATTCACCCGGGTGCCTTAACGGTCGTAAAGGTGCCACAGCGGGTCGCCGGGCGATATCTGGAACGAGATAAAAAGTTATTGAAAGCGGTCAGTAGGTTTTTGTTTGTACATAAACCTATGCTTATTGTACGACTGTGGCGTTTATTACGTCAAATCTTGCCAAATTAAGTTGCTAAAAACTATAGTTATGTTATTTTTAATACGTCAATGGCTCACTCCAGCAGGAGGCCTATAACATGAACCGCTTGAAACCACGTAGGGCGTATCATCCCCAACCGAGCGACGAAGAACAAGCCATGATGATGGCCGCTACCATGATTGGTTATCGCATCATCCGAGGTATCACCGATGAGCAACTCGCCACGAGCATGGGTGTACTTCACGACTACAAGACTCCCAGGCGCAATGGTGCAATGAAGCGCGAGATACATATCGCGCGACTCGTTCGCCAGATGGAGCTCGATATGACCGACCATCGCGTGTCGACCCTCCAGCGCTACGCAAGGAGTCTGGGAGCGAAGTTCGACATCAAGTTGTATGGACCGCCGCGACGCTACTCGGTCGTGGCTCGAGGACGAGCAATTCGCCGCCATAAAAAGGTGGCGGCTAAAAATTGCTGGCGGCCACACAAGTGGTTCGCGATTTGATAAAACGCGGAAGCTCGTGCGCCGGCGGTCATTGCCGGCACACGAGCGCCGCGTTCATTTTTTATAAAAATCATTTATAATATATAAGCTCGAACGACATAGTGATGGGAGTAAGGGTGAACTGGTTCCGAAAATGGTGGCGGGCTCACGTATCTCTTTTGTGGAAGCGCGTGAAACCCCGTGTGCCAGCAGCTCTGTTGCTGATCGCAGCCATTGGCATGTTTTCTCTAACGCTACTGTCCCGCGGGAAACCGGACACAGCTTCAATCAACCAGCTGTACGCAGATGTGTCAGCACATCAAGTGCAAAAGGTAGAGTTTGAAGGAGCTGATGACCAAGCGACAGTTGAGCTAAAAGACGGTAAGAAATACCTGGTGGCGTACGTGCCGGAATACGGTGACGACATCATGGACCGTCTGGAGAAAGCCGGAGTCCCGGTTACTGTTGTCGGTAAAGGCTTTTGGGAAAAGTATGGACTACTCGTGGTTCTGCCTATCCTCGTACTGACGATGATCTGCATATTCTTGTACTTCCCTGATCTCGGTAGACAAGATGTGCTAAAGCATTTCAGTAAAGTCAAACCGGCCGGTGTGCCACCCGAGAGGTTCAGGGACGTCGTCGGCGCCGACGAGGTGCTGCTCGAACTTGGACAAGCGGTTGACTGTCTGCGCAACCCGGAAAAGTTTAACAAATTCGGTGTGCGACCACTGACAGGCTACCTCCTTTACGGCCCGCCTGGGACCGGCAAGACACTCTTAGCTCGCGCTGTTGCAGGCGAGGCTGGTGTGCCATTTTTTGCCGTTTCCGGCTCGGACTTCAACGATCAGTACATCAGCGTTGGGTCGAAAAAGGTCAAACAGGTGTTCACCGAAGCTCGCAAAGCTGGTCCCTCGATCGTATTCATCGATGAAATCGATGCGATCGGCGCAAAGCGCAGCAGTCGTGACGACAGCGGCTCAAAAGAGCTCAACAACACGCTCAACCAGCTGCTGACCGAAATCGACGGTTTCGAGACACGCCACGGGACCATCGTGATTGTGATTGGCGCCACCAACCGGCCCGAAGATCTCGATCCGGCCCTCACCAGGCCCGGTCGACTCACACGGCAGGTTGCAATGCCAATTCCAGATCGAAGCGCACGCAGCAGAATCATTAAGCTACATGCGAGCAAGCTGCTCAAGGTGGCTGATGATGTCGACTATGACCGCCTAACGATACTCACAAGCGGACTAGCCGGCGCCGACCTTGCCGAACTGGCAAACCAAGCAGGTCTGATCGCGCTGCGTGAAGATGAAAACGCCACAGAAGTCGCCATGAAGCACTTTATGGAGGCGCTGGAAACGGCCCGAATTGGGCCGGCTCGTAAAAGCATCCAGATGGCGGATCGTGACCGAAATGTTGCGGCAACGCATGAGTCCGGCCACACATTGGTAGCCCTGTTCATGCCAGAAGCAGGACGGCCACAACGAGTCAGTATTATTCCACGCGGCCCCGCCGGCGGAGTTACGTGGACAACTACTGGCGATGAACAGTTCCTGAGCCTAGGGCAACTGAAGGCCAGGCTCGCTGTTGCACTCGGCGGCAGAGCGGCGGAAAAGATGGTACTCGGCGAGAACGATTACACAACAGGCGCCGAACATGATCTGCATGATGCAACAACCCTCGCTACGCACATGATTTGCACCTGGGGGATGGGGCCGTTTACGGCACGACTGAGTGTCGACGGGCATATCGATGACCCTCGGGCTGCAATTGCCGCCGAAGAGATCGACAACCTCATTAAGGAAGCGGAGCGGGAAGCGACGCATATCCTAAATGAACACCGCAGTAAAGTGAGTGAACTCATTGCTCGCCTACTCGCGGTAGAAACGCTGGACGCCGAACAACTTGCTGAGATGTTCGACGCACCTGCGTAACCTCGGGGTGTCTGGGCCGGCCCAGACACCCCACTTATTATTTCTTCGGCATCGTAATATTCGCCTCAGCCCCATAATGCGGTAAAGCGAGCGTGTCATTTTGGCCAGCAGCTAAGCGCTTAAGGCCGGCCGTAACCCAGTCATCATTTTTTGCCGCAATAATTGGAATCTCGTTGCCATACGCCAACGCATTCGCAACCGTTATACCAATGCGCAGGCCAGTGAACGAACCTGGTCCCTCATACACAATCACGCCCAAAATATCAGGCCAATCGGCCTTATTTTTTTGCAGTTGCTCATGAATAACTCGTAGTAAATCCCGGGCAAGTTGTCTGTCGGCATGCCATGAGTAGTAGCTCAACTTTTTATTGGCGTCATATAAACCAACTTCGGCGTCAGGACTATCTGTACGGATGGTAAGGATCATGTAACAGGCCGACTTTCTCGGTAATTAAGAAGCGCTTTAGCAATATGCCCCTGTGGGCACGAGATCTCGATGACACGCGTTTCTCCTTGCGGAACTGTAAGTTTTATAGTTGTACGATTTTTTGGAAGGATATCGTGCATGATTTCACCCCATTCGATGACGGTGACCACACGTGGTTGCGCGAGCGATTCGGCAAGTTCAGCACGCATAACGCCAGGCTCAGTAAGCCGATAAAAATCAAAATGATGCAGTTCAAGCCCGTGTGCTGCATTATGTAACTGACTGATCGTGAAGGTGGGGCTTTGCACTAAATCTTCAACGCCCATAGCCTTGGCCAACCCTTTTATAAATGTTGTTTTGCCACCACCGAGATCGCTTACGAACTCAATAACATCGCCGCCTTCAACAACAGCGCCAATAATAGCGGCTAACGCCTGTGTTTCGGCAACGGTGTGGCAATCAAAAGTAAAATGGGTATTCATGATGATTCGTCGTGCGGATGGGTAATTGCGCTCTCGACAGGTGCGCGCCTGAATGGGTTATCGAGGATTGGCGCGGAAGCGACCTGTTTCTTTTTTTCGTCTGTCGTGGCTGCGTGTCGCACCACCACCTCTTGATCGGTCACGTGATCTACCTGAGAGCGGTCAATAAGCAGTTCAGTCGTTTTAAAAGACTGCCACATGCCAGGCCGCACCTGCAACTTTATAATATAGAGGCTCTTACTGTCGAGGGTGTAGTTAACAATATGGCCAAGCTTGCGCCCGGATGTCTCAACGACAGGTTTGTCTTCGAGGACAAAATTAAAATGTATTATCTCTTTTAATCGAACAAGGTCCTCTGGCGCCACAAGCACATCGGCGCTATCCACAATAATTCCGAGAGCACCAATTTCTCGAATATCAGCGACGGTAAGGATAGCTGGATTAACATCGAGTCGTGGGCCGCCACAATAAAACGCCACAACCTTAAGTTCTCGCGGGTCAATAATAAAAGCTCCTGTTTCGGCGATTTTCGCACCAGTTTGCAGGCTCATAATCGGCATCGCTTGCAGTTGGTCCTTAAGAATAAGCATGCATTCATTATATCGCACGCTAGGGGTGTTTTGCTGTGGAAAACTTTGGGCTTGTAACGCAGGGCAACCCCGTGCATACTGCCTTCGATCATGAAAAAAACAGCTACATCCATATTGTTAGCGGTGGTACTTTGTGTTGGCCAAACACCTGCCGTACACGCCGAATCTCCCGTATCAACCCCTGTGCCAACAAATATTATAATAAGCGAAATCCAAACTGGCGGCGCAAGTGACGCAACAGAGGAGTTTGTTGAACTATATAATCCAAATGATGTCGCAGTAGATATCAGCAGCTGGCAACTGCAATACCGTGCGGCAAGCGGCACAAGCTCGCAAACCTGGGCAGCGTCTAGTACAAAGGTAACAATCGCCGCTACAGTAATTCAACCACACGCCAGAGTTGTACTGGTCCACACGCTCGCAAATATTGCCGGAGCAATTTCCATGACCGGGGGCTTTAGTGGTACCGGCGGCGAAATACGACTTATACAACCGGGTCTAACTACAATAGTGCAAGATTTTGTCGGTTACGGTACAGCCGCCGACAGCGAGACACTCCCCGCACTCGCACCAACCGCAGGGAATAGTATAAAACGTAAGATTGACATGACAGGCGCACCTATCGATACAAACAATAACGCCGCCGATTTTATCGCTAATTGCGGCAACTCATCCCCTGGGGTCGATGATACATCACCACTCCCCTATGCCTCTGGCTGCGCCGAAATACCCCCGCCAGAACCACCAGCAACAACTGACCCCGAACCACCAGCTACTACACCGCCCGCGGACGATTCGAACAGCGATAACGCACAAAACGAGCCCGACCAAACCGAGACCCACCCCACATACTTACCCATAAAAATTACCGAACTCCTGCCCGACCCAGCCAGCCCCTACCAAGACAACAGCGACGAGTTTATCGAGCTATACAACCCGAACGATACCGCGGTAACATTACAAAATTACCGTCTGCAAACAGGTAACGATTACCGTTACAGCTTCACTTTGGGCGACACGCCGCTTGGGCCACACATGTATTTGGCGATCCCCTCCGCCGTCTCCAAACTGAGCCTCGCCAATAGTGGCAGCGGCGTTCGCCTCCTAGACCCGAGCGGCAATGTCGCCGATGAAGTTGCCAGCTACGGCACAGCTAAGCAGGGTCAATCCTGGATGCTTGATGGGGCCGGGTGGCATTGGTCACTCTCGCCCACACCAAATGAGGCGAACATTCTTACGGTTATCGAACCAAAAATTGCTCCTACGCCAGCTCAAACCCCAGCTAAAAAGAAAGCTGCAGCGGCGCCTAAGCTAACGAGCACTAAAATGACTACACCCAAAGTAGCAACACCTAAAAAACCCGCGGCGGCAGGTTCAAGCGACAACACCCCAGCAACACAGACAGCTACTGCAAACCCGCAGTACTGGCTACTTGTTCCAATCGGCGCAATTGTTGGCGGCTACGCACTTTACGAGTACCGGCAGGATATCGCCAAAATCGCGCGCAAAGGCTGGTCGGCAGTTACAAATCGTACTCAGCCAACTACAGACGAAGAATAATTATCTGGCAACCGCTCGGATTACCTCGGCCAGACTCGTCTCGCCAAGAACTGCCCTAACGAAGCCTTTCATTGGTAGCGGGGTCATACCTTCGGCAATCGCGAGGTCATAGATTGCCCTGGGTGAGGTTGTGCTAAACACAAGTTGCTGCATCGCTGGGCTCACAACCGCCACCTCCGTTAAGGCCACGCGACCCTTGTACCCGGTATTGCCGCACTGCGCGCACCCCTTGGAGCTCGCCCGCCACAGTGTCGTGATTTTAGTAGTACCAACCGCCTGGCCACTGTTTGTTTCGCCATTTGCGGCCAACGCCTGCCTTTCGAGTTCGGCAAGATGGCTCAACGCACCAATAGGGCTTAAGCCACACGCACTGCAAGCAGATTCAAATTCCCCAACGGCAGGCTTGTACGATTCGCGACAGTCCGCACAAAGGCGTCTGACGAGCCTCTGATTAGCAACAGCCCTTACCGTGCTCGCGAGAAGATACGGTTCTATCCCCATAGCATTAAGTTGAGCGAAACTAGCCGCTACATCATTTGTGTGCATGCCTGCTAGCACAAGCCGGCCAGAAAGCGCCGCATGAACTGTTTGTTCGGCACTTTCTGG
>Ga0070684_100004546_pt1 | contig 10570 bp, 8 predicted proteins | sample KBSC723LmetaG_FD_65653 | JGI IMG/M metagenome (GOLD analysis project Ga0070684, IMG submission 65653) | Corn rhizosphere microbial communities from Kellogg Biological Station, Michigan, USA - KBS C7.2-3L metaG | ecosystem: Host-associated > Plants > Roots > Rhizosphere ...
AGCAGGTAGGCGGTCACGACCCACGAGATGTGCTCCAGGCCGCCGAGGTCGCCCACGATGGTGGGCAGGGCGGTGGCCACGATCGTCTGGTCGAGCGCCGCCAGCAGCACGACGAGCATGAGCGCGCCGAAGACGACCCGCACGCGGGCCTCGCGCTGCTCTGTGAGAGTGCCGTCCTCCATCGCGTCGGTCAGCGGGTGCCCGCTCAGCGGCAGGCTAGTCGGACCATGCAGCGGCGCGCGAGCCTCGGTGGCGTTTGCCTCCGAGGCCCGCGCGCGGGTGTCCTGCCTTACGCCGCGTCGGCGATGCCGGCGAGCTCCGGCATCTGCGCCAGCTGGCCGAGAGCCTCGACCTCGATCTGACGCACGCGCTCACGGGTCAGGCCGACCTCCTTGCCCACCGCGTCGAGCATCATCGGCTCGCCGCCGTTCAGCCCGAAGCGCAGCTCGAGGATCCGCCGTGTCCGCGGCGACAGCCGTTCGAGCGCCTCGCCCAGCGTCTCGGAGCGCATGGTGTCGGCGACCGTCTCGGTCACGTCGCCCGCGTTCTCGTCCGGGATCAGGTCGCCCAGCTCGGTGTCGCCATCCTCCATCGTCGGGCGCTGCAGGGAGACGGTCTGCGACCGCAGCTTGTCGGCGTCCTCGACCTCGCTGGTCTTCAGCTTGGCCTGGGTCGCCACCTCCTCCAGCGTCGCCTCGCGGCCCAGCTTGGCCTCGATGTCGCGTCGCGCCCGATCGATCTTGCGCAGCCGGTCATGGACGTGCACCGGCACGCGGATCGTGCGGCTCTGGTTCGCAACCGCGCGCTGCACGGCCTGCTGGATCCACCACGTTGCGTATGTGGAGAACTTCAGGTCGCGCCGCCACTCGAACTTCTCGACCGCCCGCACCAGGCCCAGCGTGCCCTCCTGGATCAGGTCGAGGAAGCTCACGCCGTGGCCGCGGTACTTCTTCGCGATCGAGACGACCAGGCGCAGGTTTGCTTCGACCATGCGCCGCTTGGCCAGCTCATCGCCGGTCTCGATGCGCCGCGCCAGGGCCTGCTCCTGCTGCTTCGTCAGCAGCGGCACCCGGCCGATCTGGGCCAGGAACAGGTCGAGGCTGTTGATCGTCTGGGGCAGGTACCAGGTCGGTGGCTGTGCCTCCGGCCGCTCGGCGACCGGCTCCGACTCCAGCTCGCGGACCTCGGCGATCTCCACGCCGAGCTCGTCGAGGTCGGCCCGTACCGCTGCCTGCTCCTCCTCGGAGAGGTCGAGCTCGGTACACACCGTGTTCAACTCGTTCAGATCGAGCCGGCCCTCTTCCTGGGCCTTCTCGATCAGCTGCCGCAGTTGCGGCTCATATGTCATGGTCGTCATTCCGCTTCTTCCCTCTCGTGTGTCGCGGGCCGCGGCCGTGCGGCGCCGCCACATGTCCATCTCGTGTATCGGTGGTTTCTGTGACCCGTCCGGGTTCGATGGTCGCGCGCCGCACCCTGGCGGCCTCGCGTTCACCCGTCCATCTGTTCTAACGCGGGTATTCGGTCTTCTATTCCACAAACCTTGGAAGACGGTTTCCTCGCCGTCCATGGCCCGAATGCCGTAGCCGTACCCCCGATCTTGAGGAGATGAACACGGAAACCGACGGAAAATGTAACGTCACGCACGAAGAGGTGCGGCTGCCGGGCCTGCGGATCGCCCTTCGGAGGCCGAAGGACAGCGAGTCGCTGCTCGACGAGAACGCGTTCGAGCACGAGGAGTACCTTCCCTACTGGGCGGAGCTATGGCCCAGCGCGCGGGCGCTGGCGGCTCATCTCACCGGTCGTGATCTGGGCGGAATGCGTGCGCTGGAGCTGGGCTGCGGGCTGGGCCTGCCGGCGATCACGGCCGCGTTTCGCGGCGCAGCGGTGCTGGCCACCGACTGGTCGCCCGACGCCCTGCGCTTCGCGGCCGCCAATGCTGCGCTGAACGGCGTCCGGCTGGAGACCGCACTCTGCCGCTGGGACGAGGCGCGGGAAGTGGTCGAGCGTGGGCCCTGGCCGCTCGTGCTGGCCGCGGACGTGCTCTACGAGCAGCGCAACGTCGACCAGCTGCTGCCCCTGCTGCCACGCCTGGCGGCGCCCGGCGGGGAGGTGCTGGTTACCGACCCCGGGCGGGTTCCCGCCGAACGGTTCCTGCGCGAAGCGGCCGCCGGTTGGGAGGTGGTCACGCGGCAGACGGGGGAGCCGGGCGTCCGGCTACACGTTCTTCGCCTGCCCTGAGGGTCAGTGCTGGTAGACCGCGTATGTGTGCCCGCGGCGGAACCCGACGGCGAACGTCTCCTTGGTGCCGGGTGTGCGGGCGATGCCGTTGAGGCCCGCCTCCTGGCCCCGCGGTGTCAGCGTCTCGCGCCACTCGACGCCGTTCCAGATCAGCGTGGCGGCGGTCACGCCCTGGCCCACCGCCCACGCCTTGGAGTGCCCGGCGGCGACCACGTCGTGCAGTTCGCCGCCGCCGATCCCACCCGGCTCGGGGTGCCGGAACCGAGCCCACTGCTGGCCGTCGAAATGCATCACCATCGTCTTCCAGGGGTCGATGTTGGCGCCCACCGCCCACATCTCCCGGGTGCCGGGCACCGATGTGATGCCGCGGAGGAACCCGGGCCGGTCGCCGGGTGCCGGCACGCGCTCCCAGCCGCCCGGGCCGAGATGGAGCAGCAGCGGGCGGGGATTGCCGAGCACCCAGCGGAGGCCGACAGCCCACACGTCGTGGCCTGACCGCGGCTCGATGGCGCGAAGGATGCCGTCGCGCGCCAGGGTGCCGACCCCGGGCTCGGCGTGCCAGGTTTCCCCGTCGTACCGAAGCACCAGCGGCCGCCCGCGCTGACTGACGCCGGCGGCGAATGCCTCACCGGATGGCAGCGCCCGCACGGCGTACAGCTGGGCGGCCCGCCAGGGGCTGCTGACGCGCGTCCAGGTGCCGGCGTGCCAGCGCAGGATCAGGCCCAGGGTCGGCACGCCGAAGCGCTCGCCGACCGCCCAGGCGTCACCCGTGCCGGGGATCACGCTGACGGCCTCCAGGTTGCCGCCGCGGGCGATCGGCGGGACGTCGACCGACGACCACGCCTGACCGTTCCAGTGGACGGCGACCGGCTGGTCGATGGCCGTCTCCGGCGCTCGTGACCCGACCGCCCACGCGTCGGTATGCGACCTCACCGAGATCGAGGTCAGCCACTCGCCGGCCGGGCCGTCCTCCGGTGTCGGCGTGTAGATCCAGGGCAGCGCCCGCGCCGGCTGCGCGACGCCGAGGCTCACCGCGAGGGCGGCCGCAACCACCATCCATGTCCGCCATCGTCCGAGCACGTGCACGCCGTCCCCCAACCGCGGTGTAGCCGATCCATCGCCGGCCGTCGAAGAATGGTACCCGCCCCGATTTCTGCGGACGCCTGCCGTTTCCGGCCCGGTGGCGCAGGGCACGTCCGGCGCATGGCCCTTCCCGACCCGGACCGCCTCGGCCGCCCGCGCGGAGAGGTCAGGGTCGGCTGCTCGGGCTGGAACTACCGCTCGTGGCGGGAGCCCGTCTACGGAGGCACCGCGCCGTCGAGGTGGCTGTCGCTCTACGCCGGCCTGTTCGATACGGTGGAGGTGAACGCGACGTTCTACCGGCTGCCGACCCGGGCGGCCGTCGAGCGTTGGGCGGCCGAGTCGCCCGAGGGCTTCGTGTTCACGATCAAGGGCAGCCGGTTCCTCACCCACTACACGCGCCTGGCCCGGATGGGAGACGGCTGGGACAGACTGTGGGAGCGGATCGAGCCGCTGGCCGCGGCCGGCAAGCTCGGTCCGGTGCTGTGGCAGCTCCCGGAACGCTTCACCCGCGACGACGACCGACTCGCCCGCGCGCTCGACGAGCTGCCGCGAGTCGGCCACTGCGTCGAGTTCCGGCACCCCAGCTGGTTCTGCCCGTCCGTCTACGACCTGCTCGAGCGGCACGGGGCGGCGCTGGCGATCGGCATCGAGCCGTCACGGCCGTTCCAGGAGCTGCGGCTGACCGCGCCCTTCACGCTGATCCGCTTCCACTACGGAGCCCGCGGCCGCCGCGGCAACTACTCCGACGCGGAGCTCGCCGAATGGGCCGGCGTCATCCGCGGCCTGCGCCGCGACGCGCGCGTCTTCGCCTACTTCAACAACGACTGGGAGGCCTTCGCCGTCAAGAACGCCATGCGGCTCGGAGCCCTCCTGGACGGCGGCTGACCTGCGCCGTGGGAGGGAGGGAGGAACCGGGTACCGAACCCGGTTTCGAACCGGGTTCGGTACCCGGTTCGACCGCCGGCCCGCCCGCTCCGGGGCGCGAGCGCCGAGGAAGGCATTGTCGCTGCAAAACGGCCGAAAGCCGTTCGCGGGCGGGTGGCGGAAGTGGCGCGGGAGACGAACGGACGCTGCGCTTCCACGTCACGGGCGGCGTATTCGAACCTGGTACCGAACCCGGTTCCTTTCGCCTGGACAGCCGTCGGGTGCCGGATCCCGACCCCCGTAGGGATCCGGCACCAGATCGGCGTTGACCTGACCGCCTCAGGCCGCGAGCGTCACCGGCTCGAACGCCGACAGCATGGTGTCGGTGTCCGTCAGCGCGAGGACGCGTTCAACGCACGGGCTCGAGCGCAGATCCACAGCGATGCCCCCCAATAGACAGCGCGCGTAGATCCCGGCGATGAACCGCACGCCGCTCGAGTTGAAGAACGTGCACTCCGACAGGTCGAGCGTCAGCGCACCGGCAAGCGGATTCTCGTCGAGTGCCTCAGCAACGAGCTCGCCGGCTGCGATCTCGCAGTCGAGGTCGAACTCTCCGCTGACTCGAACGCCGATCCATCGCGTCCCCATCCGCGTTTCCACCCTGTATGCCGATCCCTGAACGTGCTGCCCCATCTGGTGCCCCCCGTGTGTTGCGTTCCGATTCTCACGCTAGGGGTGGTTTGTAAGCAGGTAATGAAGGGCGTGTACGGCTTTCGAGGGCGTTTTCAGCGCCCGGATCCCAGCGAACGGACGACCAGGATCGCCGTGTCGTCGGCAGGCTCGGTTCCGCCGAACGCCCGCATGGCGTGTTCGATCGCCTCGGCCACGCGCTGTGCGCCCGCCTGCGGGTCGAGCCCCTCGACCAGCTCCAGCAGGCGCTGTTCGCCGAAGAACCCGCCATCGTCGTCGCGGCGCTCTGTGACGCCGTCGGTGTAGAGCACCAGCAGCTCGCCCGGCCCCAGCCGCTCGGGGACGTCGGAGAATTCCGTGGCCAGCGTCTGCCCGAGCAGCGTTCCCGGCCGCCCAACGTACTCGGCCCGGCCGTCGCTGCGCCGCAGCAACGGCATCGGATGTCCCGCGCAGCCGACCACCAGGTCGTGCCCGTCACCGGCGGCCGTCACGTCGACGTACACCATCGTGCAGAAGGTCTCCGGCCCGAACGCCCGCGCCATCTCGTCGTTGGCGACCCCCAGCACCTTGCTCGGCGTGCGGTCGTAGCGGGAGGCGATGCGTACGCTGTGCCTGGCCAGAGCGGTCACGGATGCAGCTTCGGCGCCCTTGCCGGAGACGTCGCCGATCGAGATGCCGAAGCTGCGCTCGCCGGACGTCCAGACGTCGTAGAAGTCGCCGCCGACGTGGTTCTGCGCACCCGCGGCCGCGTACCGGCCGGCCACGTCGATCCCGGGCAGGTCGGGCAACCCGCTGGGCAGCAGGCTCAGCTGCAGCGTGCTGGCGATCCCCGACTGGCTCTCGTACAGCCGCGCATTGTCGATCGCCATCGCCGCCCTGTCAGCCAGCCCCCGCGCGGTCGTCAGCTCAGTCTCGCCATACCGCCGCCCGGAGACGTCCATGATCAGCGTGATCGCCCCCAACGTGCGCCCGCGGGCGATCAGCGGGGCGATGATCAGCGACCGCATGCCCAGCGCGCGGACGGCCGCAAGATGGTCGGCGTCGCGCGTGATGGTGGCCAGCAGCCGGTCGTCGACATCGGCGAACATCATCGGCCGGCCGCTTCGCACCACCTCGCCAACGGCGCTGTGCTCCACCGACGGGTCAACGGGATAGCGGGTCTCGAGATCGGTCACCAGCGGCTCGCGCGAGCGGTCCACATGGACCAGGGCCAGCTGGTGCAGGTCGCCCTCTTCGACCACGTCGACGATGCAGCAGTCGGCGAGCCGTGGCACCGCCAACTCGGCGACCCGCCGCAGCGTCTGCCGGTAGTCGAGCGACCCCGCCAGCTCCGCGCCCGCCTCGGCCAGGAAGGCCAGCGAGCGCTCCCGGGCCTGCCGCTCGGTCATGTCGCGGATATAGGCGGTGAACACCGGCCTGCCGATCGTGTCGACGCGCGTGATCGTGACCTCGACCGGCAGCTCGTGGCCGTCGGCGTGCAGCGCGGACAGCTCGACAGGACGACCGAGCATCCGCTGTTCGCCGGTCTCGACATTGCGGCGCAGCGCCGCCTCGTGCTCCTCACGCAGGCGCGGCGGGACGAGTACGTCGCCGACCCGCTTGCCGACCACCTCCGCCGCCTTCCAGCCGAACGTCCGCTCTGCGGCCGGGTTGACCTCCAGGATCCGGCCGTTGTTGTCGGCCGTGACGATCGAGTCGAACGCCGCGTCGACGATCGCATCCTTCTGCGCGCGCTCCAGAGCCTCGCCCTCGGAAAGCGCCGCCCGCCGAACCGCCTCCGCGCACTGGCGGGCGACGGCCGTCATGAACTCCAGCTCCTCCTCGTCCAGATCGACCCTGCGGTCATAGCCGAGGGCGAAGCCGCCAATCTTGCCCATCGGCAGGCAGACCAGCGTCGCCGACCGCTCGGTGCCGGCCAGGTCGGGGTAGCGCTCGACCAGCTGCTGCGGCCCGCCGACCACCACCGGCCGGCCGAGCTGCACCGCCTGCGGCAGCGGGAAGCGGTCGCTGTTGGGAAACCGGCCCCAGGTGCGGGCGAGGTCCTTGGGATAGCCGCGGAGGGCAACGGTCTCGAACTCGTCGGCCGCCTCGTCGAGCAGGGCGACGACCGCGTTGTCAGCCCCGAACACGGCCATCCCGTGGTCGAGCGCGGCGTCGATCGCCTCCTTCTGCGACACCGCGCTGGCCAGGGCGACGGACAGACGCTGGAGGTGAAGCAGCCGGCTTTGCAGGCGCTCGATGGTCACACGCCAGAGATTCGCACATGCCGCCGTCGTTATGGTCGGCGACCGCGGACTTCACGGCACAGGCTCGCGATCGGTATCCTCGCCCGAGATCTGATCACACCCCTCGTAGGAGGACTCGATGGCGACGGTTCTGGGCACCCGGCACATCCGGGCCGACGGATTGGACAAGGTCACCGGAATCGGCAGGTATGCCGCCGATCTGTCGGCGACGGGCGTTGCCCAGGCTCGGTTCAAATATGCCGACCACCCCCATGCGCGGATCGTTCGCATCGACACGTCGGCCGCCCGCGCGCTGCCCGGCGTGTTCGCGGTCATCACCCAGGAGGACGTGCCGGACGTGCGCCACGGCGCCTACGTGCAGGACCGGACCCTGTTCGCAGCCGACGTTGTGCGCTACGAGGGTGACGTGATCGCGGCGGTCGCTGCGCTGTCGCCCGAGATCGCCGCCCACGCGGTGGAGTTGATCGAGGTCGAGTACGAGGTGCTCCCGGCGATCGGCCACCCAGAGGCTGCGGTGGCCGAAGGTGCGCCCGTCATCCATCCCGACTGGGAGTCGTACGAGGGCTCAGACGATGTAGTCCGAGAGGGCAACATCGCCTCCCGTTCCACGATCGTGAAGGGCGATGCGGACGCCGCCATGGAGGGTGCCGACATCGTCGTGAAGGAGCGGTACGAGGCCGACATGTCGCACGCCGTGCCGATCGAGCCCCACGCGATCCTGGCCGAGTGGCAGGGCGACCGGGTGACCGTCTGGTCGTCGACCCAGGTGCCGTTCGTCGCCCGGGCCGGGGTTGCGCACACACTGCAACTGCCAGAGGCCCACGTCCGCGTGATCGTTCCCTACCTGGGCGGCGGCTTCGGCGGCAAGTGCGAGTTCCACTACGAGGCGCACATCGCCGCGCTGGCCCGGGCCGCCGGCCGCCCGGTGCGGATCGTGTTCTCGCGCCGCGAGGAGTTCGTGGCCCCCGATCACCGCCGCGAGGGCCAGGTGATCGAGATCGAGACCGGCGCCCGCAGCGACGGCACCCTGGTCGCCCGCCGGGCACGGCTGATCCTGGACGGCGGCGCATACACCACAGACAACGGATTCTTCCCGCAGCTGGCGGCCATGATGGCGGTCGGCCCCTACAAGGTCGAGAACGTGGCCGTCGACTCGATGCTGGTGTACACGAACACCACGCCCTCCGGCTCCGTCCGCGCCCCCACCGCGCCGCAGGCCGCCTGGGCGCTCGAGCAGCACATGGACAGCGTCGCGGAGCGGCTCGGCATCGACCCCGTCGAGCTTCGCCGCCGGACGATCGTCAAGCAGGGCGACGAGGGGCCGACCCGGCAGGTGTTCGATCCGATCGGGGCGGCGGAGACGCTCGAGAAGGCGGTCGAGATGATCGGCTACGACCGAGAGCTGCCGGACGACGAGGCGATCGGCGTGGCGTCGGCCTGGTGGCCGTCGTTCGGGATTGCCTCGGGCGCCTACATCAAGCTGAACGGCGACGGGTCGGGCACGATCGTGACCGGTGCCCAGGAGTGCGGCACCGGCGCGGTGATGGCGTTGCCGATGCTGGCCGCCGAGGTGCTGGGGATGAAGCCCACCGACTTTGGCATCCTCTACCAGGACACCGACGCCGGCCCCTTCGACTCGGGCGCATCGGGCTCGCAGACCACGTTCAACAACGGCCGTGCGGTCGTCAGGGCCGCCGAGGACCTGCGGGAGCAGCTGCTCGACCTGGCCGAAGAGGCGCTGGAGGCTGCCCGCGGCGATCTCGAGCTGACCGACGGCGAGGTGCGGGTGAAGGGCTCGCCGTCGAAGAGCATCTCCATCCCCGACCTGGCCGAGAAAGCGCACGAAGACCGGCTGTTGCTGGGCCGGGGCGCTGATGCGGTGCCGCCGATGCCGGAGGTCGACGCCGCCGGCTGCACCGGCCGGCTGGGCATGGAGTCGTTCCTGGCGCCGACCTTCATCACCCATGCGGTGCACCTCAAGGTCGACCGCGACACCGGGGTGGTCCGCGTCCTGCGGGTGGCAGCGGCCCACGATTCCGGCCGCGTGCTCAACCCGCTGGGCGCCAACGGCCAGGTCGAGGGCGGAGTGGTGATGGGCATCGGGATGGCCCTGTCGGAAGGCAGCCTGCTCAGCGAGGACGGCCGCCAGCGCAACCCCCACCTGCTCGACTACAAGCTGCAGACCATGTCCGACGCGCCGCCGATCGACATCCACTGGGTCGAGATCGACACTCCCAACGCCGGGCCGATGGGATCGAAGGGGATCGGCGAGCCGCCCTGCGTGCCCACGCCGGGCGCGGTGGCCAACGCCCTCCGCAAGGTGACCGGCAAGCGGCTCGACCGGTTGCCGATGACGCCGGAGCGGGTGTGGGAGGCGATGCACCCGTGACCGCCACCTATGTCAAGGCCGGCAGTATCGAGGACGCCGTCCGGGCACTCAGTGAGGGCGCGCGGGCGGTGGCCGGGGGCACCGATCTGGTGGTCGGCGCGCGCCAGGGCAAGTCCCCTCTTCCCGACTCGCTGGTGGCGATCCATGACGTGGCCGACCTCCGCGGCATCGAAGAGACGGACGCCGGCCTCGTCCTGCGCGCGCTGGCGACCCACGAACAGCTGGTGGAGCACCCCGCCGTGCGGGAGCGCTTCACGGCGCTGGCCGACGCCTCGGCGATCGTCGGCAGCCACGCCACCCGCTACGTCGGCACGATCGGCGGCAATGTGATGAACGCCTCGCCCGCGATGGAGACCGGCGGTCCGCTGATCTGCTTCGGGGCGGTCGCCCGGCTGGTGTCGACGGGTGGCGAGCGGGAGGTGCCGCTGGACGAGCTGTTCACCGGTCCGGGCAGCACGACCGCCAGGCCGGACGAGCTGCTCACCCAGGTGCTGCTGCCGTCCCCGGCGGCCGGCACCGGCAGCTGCTACGTCCGGCTCGAGTACCGCCGCCAGATGGAGATCGCCGTTGTCGGCGCCACCTGCCTGGTGCGTCTCGAGGACGGCGTGGTGGCCGATTCCCGGTTCGCGATCACCGCTCTGGCACCGACCATCCGCCGCGTGCCCGAGGCCGAGCGGGCCCTGACCGGCACCGACGGCGGCGCCGACGCCGTCCGCCGCGCGGCCGATGCAGTGGCCGAAGCATCCCAGCCGATCTCCGACGTGCGCGGCTCCGACCGCTACCGGCGCGCGATGGCTGCCGTGATGGCACGCCGCGCCGCCTCGTCGGCGATCGCACGTGCCGGCGGCGGTGACGTTCCCATTCCCGCCAGCCCCGCCCTTCACGGCGCGGCCGACTAGAGAGGACAGCGTTGCGATACACCGCGAGTCTGAACGTGAACGGCACCGAATACCCGGTCGAGATCGAGCCCGGCCGGAGCCTGCTGTCGGTGTTGCGGACGGAGATCGGGCTGACGGGCTCGAAGGAAGGCTGCGACGACTCCGAGTGCGGGGCCTGCATG
>Ga0070684_100004547_pt1 | contig 10569 bp, 8 predicted proteins | sample KBSC723LmetaG_FD_65653 | JGI IMG/M metagenome (GOLD analysis project Ga0070684, IMG submission 65653) | Corn rhizosphere microbial communities from Kellogg Biological Station, Michigan, USA - KBS C7.2-3L metaG | ecosystem: Host-associated > Plants > Roots > Rhizosphere ...
TCGCGCTGCTCGTGGCGTTCTCGGTGATCGCTCTCGGCTCGGCGGGCGTCATGCTCGCGGCCTCGGCGTCGGCGGAGGTGCAGCGGCGGCTCCAGGGAATCGGCGTGGTCCGGGCGCTTGGCTTCACGCCGCGCTCCGTGGCCGCGCAGCACGCGCTCGATGCGGCTGCGCTGGCACTGCCGGCGGGCGCGGCCGGGATCGCGGTGGGCGCGCTCGTGTCCTATGGACCGTCGTCGCGGATGCTCGAGAGCCTCAACGAGCTTGCCCCCGGTGGCGCGCTCCTGCTGCCGCTCGCGCTGGCGCTCGTGGCCGTGGTGGCGCTCGTGGCGTGCGCGTCGGCGTGGCCCGCCTGGCGCGCGGCACGGCGGCCGCTGGTGGGCGTACTGCGCGGTGCCGACCTCGCACCGCCGGCGCGAGGGTCGCGCCTCCCTTCCGGCTTCACCGGACTCGGCATGCGCCTCGCGGCTGCCCGACGCCGCCGGATGCTCGCCACAGTGGCGGTGCTCGGCATATCGGGCGGAGTGGTGCTCACGATGCTGTCGATGGCCTCGCTGCTCGGCCGCCTCGAGCACGACCCGAGCCTCGTGGGCAAGCGCTACCAGCTCACGGTCGACGAGCCCGCAGCGCGTGTACGGGCGATCGAGCGAGTGCCCGGCGTGGCCGCCGCGGCTCCGCGCTACGTCACCTTCGCCACCGACTCGTTCGACCTTGGCGAGAGCTTCAAGGTCGTGGCCTATCCGGGCGATCACACGCCGTTCGAGGCGCCGCCGCTTGCGTCGGGGCGGCGCGTCCGGTCGGCCGGCGAGGCCGAGGTGGGCACCGGTCTGGCGGACGCGCTGGGCGTGCGGCCGGGCGCCGAGCTGGCGATGCAGCTCCAGAACGGGCGCGAGGTGCGCTTGCGCGTCGTCGGCCTTGTGCGGGCATTCGACAGCGACGGGCGTGTGGTCTACACGCAGCCGGCGCGGCTGCTCGCGGCCGACCCGTCTTTGACTCCGCAGATCGCGATCAGGCTCGCGCCCGGCGCCGACCAGGCGGCGGTGGAAGCACGGCTGCAGCAGCGCGGAAGCACGCCGCAGGAGGCCACGGGCGCCACCACCCGCAACGCCGGCTTCCTGAACGTGCTGGCGGCGCTGCTGCGGGCCGTGGCCCTGGTGGACGCGATCGTCTGCCTCTACATCCTCGTGCAGGCGCTGGCACTGACGGCCCGTGAGCGGCGCTCGACGATCGCGGTGCTGCGTGCCTCGGGCGCGGGTGCGCGTGAGGTGCGGCTCGTGCTCCTCGGCGCGGCGCTGGCGGTGGTGCTGGGAGCCGCCCCGCTGGCGGTGGCGCTCGAATTGCTCGTTCTCGGTCCGGCGGTGAGCGGGCTGGCCGCCAACTACGTGTCGCTGCCGCTCGCGGCAGGCATCGGTCAGGTGGCGATCGTGGTGGCCGGGCTGTTCGTCCTGGCGGCTGTCGCCGCGCTCATGGCGGCCCGCCGCCTTCGGCGTGAGCGGGTGGTGGCCGGGCTGAGGAGCGATTGACTCATGCTGCGCGCCCTACCCCTCCTCCTCATTTGCGCCGCCCTGCTCGGCTGTGGCTCGTCCGGCTCCGCAGGCGGTGACTCGACGCTCAGGAAGACGTGGGTGGACCCGCATCTGGGCGGCGTGCTCGAGCGCGGTCCAGGAGAGGCGTTCGTCGACCGGACCGAGCTTGCGCCGCGCTCCGCTCCCGTCAAGCAGCTGGCGCTGTTCGCCCAGTTCACGGACGCCCACGTGCGCGACGAGGAGTCGCCCGCGCGGGTGCCGTTCCTCGACCGCTACGGCGGCGCGTTCGGCTCCACGTTCCGCCCGCAGGAGGCGCTCTCCCCTCAGGTGCTGGCCGCCACGGTGCGCTCGATCGACGCGCTTCAGCCGCAGGCGGTGATCGAGAGCGGCGACCTGATCGACAACGACCAGGAGAACGAGCTCGACCAGGCGCTCGCGGTGATCCGCGGTGGGCGCGTGGACCCGAACAGCGGCGCGCCCGGCTACAGCGGCGTGCAGAGCGCGAGCGACCCGGATCCCTTCTACTACCGGCCGGACGTGGACGCGCCCCGGCATCCCGGGCTGCTCGCGGCCGCCGAGCGACCGTTCCGATCAGCGGGCCTGAAGGCTCCCTGGTATCCGGTGGTGGGCAACCACGACGTGCTCGTGCAGGGCGAGGTGGCGCCCACCCCGGCTCTGAACTCGGTGGCCACCGGCTCCCGGCGGTTGGTATCGCTGCGACCGGGAATACTGCCGTCGAGCGCGGACGAGGCGTTCGCCTCGCGCGAAGTCGCCGCACTGCTCGCGAACGGAACGCTGCCGGGACCCACCGCGCACACGCCGCCGGACCCGCGCCGGCGGCTGCTCGAGCCTGGGCAGCTCGTTGCGCGCCTGCGGGCCGCCGCGCATGTGCGCGGATCGGGCGCGCTGCTCGACTACAGCTTCAACATCGGCCGCTCGCTGCGAGGAATCGTGCTCGACACGGTGCGGCGCGACCAGGGCTCCGGCGGCACGCTGTCGCCCGCGCAGGTGAGCTGGCTGCGCGCGCAGCTCGCCGCCGCCGGGCGGCGCTACGTGGTCGTGTTCACACACCAGTCGCTCACCTCGTTTTCCGAGGCGGCGCCGGCGCTCGCGCTGCTCGACCGCGACCCGCACGTGATCGCCGCGGTGGCCGGCAACAGCCACCGCAACAGGATCCAGCCGCGCCATTCCCCTGCCGGCGGCTACTGGGTGATCACCACCTCGTCGCTCGCCGACTATCCGCAGCAGGCGCGCGCCTTCCGGCTGGTGCGAACGGCGGACGGCCGCGTGGCGCTCGAGACCTGGATGATCGATCACGACGACGGCGACCTGGCGGGCGTCTCGCGCGAGCTGTCCTACCTCGACGTTCAGGGCGGGCGGCCGCAGCACTTCGCGGGCACGCGCCGCGACCGCAACGCGCGGCTGTACCGCTAGCCGCTAGTCGAGCGCGCCGGCGATCGCGCGCAGGTCCTCGACGAAGTCGTGGTAGGCGCGCTGGCGCGCCCCGTCATCCGGCGCGCGCAGGATCGACGAGGGATGAACGGTGCCGGTGGCGAGCGGCGCGAGCTCGGACTCGATGAACTGGCGGCGCTGCTGCGTGACCTTGAAGCCGGAGCCGAAGAGCGCCTTGGCCGCGGTGGCGCCGAGCGCGACCAGCACCTGGGGCCTCACCTGATCGAGCTCGGCGTCGAGCCACGGCCGGCACGCGGCGATCTGCTCCGCGTCGGGGCGCTGATGGATCCGTCGTTTGCCGCGCATCGTGTACTTGAAATGCTTGACCACGTTGGTCACGTAGACCTCGCTGCGGTCGATGCCGGCCTCGACGAGCGCCCTGTCGAGCACCCGCCCCGCGGGACCGACGAACGGCTTGCCCTCGATGTCCTCGCGGTCGCCCGGCTGCTCGCCGACGAACATCACCTTCGACTTCTTCAGCCCCTCGCCGAAGACCGTCTGCGTGGCACCCTCATACAGATCGCACCCCCGGCAGCCCTCCGCGGCCCCCCTCAAACGGGGGAGCGTGGGTTTGGGCGGGATGAACTCGGCGGCGGTCGGGTACCGGGTGGTGGGCATGCCTAGTGGCGAGATACCCAATCACCGATCGCCAATCTCCAAATCTTTCCACTGGTTGCGTGCTCAATCAGTTTGCGCTATGATTGGTTGAGCAGTCAACCTTTCGGCGTATCAAGGGGGCAACACAACAATGAGTTTGGGATTACTTGTACTGAGGGTGGTCGTTGGCCTGCTGTTCTTCGGCCACGGCGCGCAGAAGCTGTTCGGCTGGTTCGGCGGCCACGGCCTGTCCGGCACCGGCGCATTCTTCGAGTCGATGGGCTTCCCGCAGGGGAAGCGCCAGGCGTTCACCGCCGGCCTGTTCGAGGCCGGGGGCGGCCTGCTGATCGCGCTCGGCCTGGTCACGCCGTTCGCGGCGGCCGCGCTGATCGCGGTGATGACCGTGGCCGTGATCAAGGTCCACTTCCAGAAGGGCCCGTGGAACACCGAGGGCGGCTATGAGTACAACGCCGTGCTCGCCGCCGTGGTGTTCGCGCTCGCGGGCGTCGGCGCCGGCAACTGGTCGCTCGACCACGCGCTGAGCCTCAACGTCGACGGCACCGGCTGGGCACTGGCGGCGCTTGGCGCCGGCATCCTCGGCGGCCTCCTGCCGCTCGCCGAGGCGCGCATCGCGGCCGCGCGCCGCGACCCCGCGCACACCACCGCCGCTTAGCGACACATCACCTGTCTCAGGGGCGCGGCGCCCGTGGCCGCGCCCCTGGACAGGTGTCCATTTCGCTAAAGACGCGGCTCGCTCCAGTCGATCATGCGCCCGATGACTCTCGTGCTCGAATACGTGCTCGGCTGGTTCGAGAAGATCTCCGAGGAGATCCGCGTGAGCCTCGAGCCAGTGCGCGACTGACCAGCGCCGGAACGGAGCGACCCCCGGCCGGGATGCAAGGATTGAGCCGTGGCTCGCGGTTCGAACAACTCGCACCCGCCGGATGTGACCGACCTGCTCGAGCTGCGCTCGGCCGACGCCATGGCGCTCAACCAGCGCCACCTCAATCCGCAGCTCGGCCGCATCCTGCGCACGCTCGGTTTCGACCGTGAATGGGTCGAGGGCCGCGGCCCGTACCTGATCGACCGCGAGGGCAACGAGTATCTCGACCTGCTGTCGGGCTACGGGGTGTTCTCGCTCGGCCGCAGCCACCCGTACGTGAAGGAGCAGCTCGCGCGCGTGCTCGCCGCGGACACGGGCAACCTCCCGCAGCTCGGCGTCTCCACGCTGCCTGGCGTGCTGGCCGAGGAGCTGATCGCGCGCGCCCCCAAGCCGCTCGACGGCGTGGTGCTCACGAGCTCGGGCACAGAGTCGGTGGAGACGGCGATCAAGCTCGCCCGCGCCGCCACCGGCCGCCCCCGGATCATCTACTGCGAGCACGGCTTCCACGGCCTCACGCTCGGCTCGCTGTCGGTCAACGGCAACGCGGAGTTCCGCGACCGCTTCGAACCACTCCTCCCCGGCTGCGATCCCGTGCCGTTCGGCGACCTCGAGGCGCTGAAAGCGGAGCTCGACCGCGGCGAGGTGGCCGGCTTCCTCGTCGAGCCCGTGCAGGGCAAGGGCGTGAACCTGCCGCCGGACGGCTATCTCGAGCAGGCGCAGGAGCTCTGCCGCGCGGCCGGCGCGCTCCTCATCGTGGACGACGTTCAGGTCGGGCTCGGTCGCACCGGCCAGCTGTTCACCTCCGACCACTGGGGCCTCGAGCCCGACATCACCACGATCGCCAAGGCGCTCTCGGGCGGCTACGTGCCGATCGGTGCCGTGCTCGCGAGCCGCGCCGTGATGAGCTCGGTGTTCGACTCGATGGAGCGCGGCGTGGTGATCGGCTCGACCTTCGGCGGCAATGACCTCGCTGCCGCGGCCGGAATCGCAACGCTGCAGGTGCTCGAGCGCGAGGGCCTGGTGGAGCGGGCGGCGCAGCTCGGCGAGCTGCTGCTCGCGCTGACGCGGCCGCTCGTGGAGCGCTTCGAGATCGTGCGCGAGGTGCGCGGCCTCGGGCTGATCTGGGCGATCGAGCTGGGCCCGCCGGCAGGGCGCGCCGCGCGGCGCCTGTGGGATGCGATCGAGCGCCGGCAGCCGGGGCTGTTCGCGCAGCTCGTCACGGTGCCGCTGTTCCGTGACCACCGCGTGCTCACCCAGGTGGCCGGCCACCACATGAACGTGATCAAGGCGCTGCCGCCGCTTAACACGCCGGAGGACGACATCCGCAGGTTCGTCTCCGCGCTCGAGGACGTGCTCGAGGACGCCGAGGAGCACCTGTTCCGGAGCTACGCGAGCCTCGGCTTCGAGCTGGGGCGCCGTAGCCTCGCGGCACGCCGGGCGTGAGGGCGCTCGTCACCGGTGCCGCCGGGTTCATCGGCGCGCACGTGGCGGCCGCGCTCGCCGACGCGGGAGCAAGCGTCCGCGCGTTCGACTCGAACGAACCGCCACCCCACGCCCGCGTGGACGACTGGGCGAAGGGCGACCTGCTCGACCCGGCAAGCATCAAGACCGCGATGGACGGCTGCGACGCCGTCTTCCACCTGGCCGCCGTCTACAGCTACTACCGCCGCGACGCCGAGCTCATGCTCCACGTGAACTCCGAGGGCACGCGCAACGTGCTCGCCGCCGCGGGCCACCGCCGCGTGGTCCACACCTCGAGCGCCGCCACCTGCGGGCCGGTGCAGGGCCGCGCGGCCACCGAGGACGACTCGCCGCCCGCCTGGGAGCTGAGGGTGGCCTACAAGCGGAGCAAGATCGAGTCCGAGAAGCTGGCGCTCGCGGCCGGCGCGGTCGTGGTGAACCCCACCACGCCGGTTGGCCCGGGCGACCTCCGCCCCACCCCCACCGGCAAGATGATCCGCGACGTCGCCTCGGGGCGGGCGCGCGCGTATGTGCGCAGCACCGCCCTCAACATCGTGGCGGTGCAGGACGTGGCGAGCGGTCACCTCCTCGCGCACGAGCGCGGCAAGCCCGGCGAGCGCTACCTGCTCGGCGGCGAGGACCTCCCGCTGCGGGACGTCTTCGCCATCGTCGCGCGCGCCGCCGGCCGCGAGCCGCCGCGCGTCGCGATCCCGTTTCCGCTCGTGCTCGGCAGCGCCTGGCTCGCCGATCATGCGCTTGCGTTATTTGGCCGCGAGCCCGAGCTGCTCGTGCTTGACTCCGTCCGGCTGGCCCGCGTTCCCGCGCTCTTCAGCAGCGAGAAGGCCCGGAGGCAGCTTGGTTACTCTTGGCGTGCCGCGCGCCAAGCGCTCGAGGAGGCGGTGCCAGACCGCATCGAGCGACCCACGGCGGTGTCTTAGCTAACTCGTGACTCGACCCCTCACCCGCAGAGAGATCCTTGGTGCCGGCGCCGCCGCCGGTGCGGCTCTCGCGCTGCCCTCGAGCGTCACGGCCGCGGGCCGCAAGGCGCGCAGGCAGCGCCGCGTGGAGGTGGCGATCGTGGGCGCCGGCCTGGCCGGTCTGACCGCTGCGCGCGAGCTCACCAAGGCCGGGCACGAGGTGTGCGTGCTCGAGGCGCGCGACCGCGTCGGCGGGCGCACGCTCAACCACCGCGTGTCGAAGGGCGTGATCGCCGAGGCCGGCGGCGAGTACATCGGCCCGACCCAGACGCACATCGCCGCGCTCGCCAAGCAGGTGGGCGTGAAGACCTTCAAGACCTACAACGCGGGCAACGATCTTCTGTACGCGCGCGGGCAGCTGTCCCAGTACCCCGCCACCGGGCTGCCGCCGGATCCCGACGTGCAGCAGGCGGTGATCGCGGCGGTCACCGAGCTCGACAAGATGGCCGCCGAGGTCCCGCTCAAGGCGCCGTGGAAGGCCAAGCGGGCCGCGCAGTGGGACTCCATGACGCTTGCCGACTGGGCCAAGGCGAACGTGACCACGCCGCTCGGCCAGCAGTCGCTGATCAGCGCCGCCAACGCGATCTGGGGCGCCGACCCCGGCCAGATGTCGCTCCTCTACGTGCTCGCCTACATCGCGGCGTCCGGGGACGAGAAGCACAAGGGCAGCTTCGTCCGGCTCGTGACCACCGGCGGCGGCGCGCAGGACGAGCGCTTCGTGGGCGGCTCGCAGCTCGTGTCCGAGAAGCTCGCGCACAAGCTGGGCCACCGAGTGGTGCTGCATTCGCCGGTGCGGAGCATCCACCAGCACGGCAACGGCGTGACCGTGACGAGCGACCGGCTGGTGGTGCACGCCAAGCAGGTGATCGTGGCGATCCCGCCGGTGCTGCTCTCGCGCATCCACTTCTCCCCTGACGTGCCGCGGATGCGCCGCAACCTCGCCAAGCGAATCATCCCCGGGCACCTGATCAAGTGGGAGGCCGTCTACGACCGTCCCTTCTGGCGCGACTCGGGCCTGAGCGGCCAGGTGATCTCCGACACGGGCCCGGTGCGATCGACCTTCGACAACTCGCCTCCGAGCGGCAAGCCGGGCATCCTCTTCGGCTTCATCGGCGGGACGGAGGCGGACGCCGTGGCCAAGCTCAGCGCGAGCGCCCGCCGCAGCGTCGTGCTCGGCCAGTTCGTCACCTACTTCGGACAGCAGGCGGGCATGCCGACCGGCGATTTCGAGATGGACTGGACCACCGAGGCATGGACGCGCGGCTGCCCGGTGGGCTACACGAGGCCCGGCACGCTCCGCCGCTACGGGCCGGCACTCCGCGTGCCGTTCAAGCGCGTGCACTGGGCCGGCACCGAGGTCGCGACGTTCTGGAGCGGCTACATGGACGGCGCCGTGCGCTCCGGCCAGACGGCAGCCAGGGAAGTGGAGCGCGCGCTCCGGCGCCGCTCGCACTAAAGATTCCGGCGATTCGCCGATTTTCAAGCTGAATGGGCGGTATTGCTGCAATCCGGCAGGCCTTCGCCCGCCGGGATGACCCCTACGCCGGCGGCGACATCCTCCTGGCACGCCGCCTCGACGGAATCATCGCCGCGGCGGGAGCCGCGGTGGCGCTGCTGCTCGTTCCGTTCGCCCCGCCCACCGCGGCGATCGGCAACGCGGGCTGGGCCGTGGCCGGCCTGGTCTGCCTGGTAACCGGAGCATCGACCGTCTACGACCGGCTCAAGTCCGGCGGCCGCACCTGGGACACGCTGCTCGCCTGGAACTACTTCGGCCTCGCCCAGATCGCGGCGGTCCAGTGGCTCGCGGGGAGCCACGCGCCGTACCGCGACCTGTTCATCCTCGCCACCGGCTTCGCCGGTGCGGTGCACCCGCCGCGGCGGCTCCTGCCCTTCCTTGCGGTGGTGAACGCGGTCACGCTTGCGCCGCTCTTCTTCGAGCCGTGGGACAGGGAGTTCGCGGGCTCCACGTTCGCGCTCGTGATCATCTGGTCTTCGCTCGCGCTCGTGGCCTCAATTCTCAACGCGAACGCGCGCCTGCACCGGGAGGGGAGCGTGCAGGCCGAGGCGCTTGCCCGCGCCGACGCGCTCACCGGGCTCGGCAACCGGCGCGCGTTCGACGAAGCGCTGGCGGCCGAGATCGCCCGCGCGCGCCGGCTCGACAGTCCGCTCAGCCTGCTGCTCGCCGATCTCAATGGGTTCAAGGAGATCAACGACCTTCACGGCCACCTGGCAGGCGATGAGTGCCTGCGCGAGGTGGCGACGGTCTTGCGCGACGAAATTCGCCTCCACGATCGCTGCTTTCGCTGGGGCGGCGACGAGTTCGCGGCCATTCTCACGGACACAGACAGCGGCGCCGCCGAGCTGATCGCCGTGCGCATCAGCCGCGCGGTGAGCGAGCGCTGCAGTCAGCCGGACGGCGAGCCGCTGACGATCGGCGCGGCCCACTCAGAGCTGACTGGCGCGATGACCGCCGACGATCTGGTCGAAGAGGCGGACTCAGCGCTGCGCAGCCTCAAGGCAGCCAGGAACTAGCGCAGACTCATCCGCCGGTGTGTACTGTGCCCGGCCGCGATGCTTGGGCAGGGGTGCTACACGATGCGCGCGGTGGTTCTCGCGCTTATGGCTGCGCTGTTCGCGTTCGCCGCATCCGCGAACGCCGATCCGCCGCCGCCCGGCTCCACCTGGCACGAGACCTACATCAAGGAAGCCGACGGCACCTCGCTGCACGCCGACATCCTGCGCCCGAGCAACCTGCCGGCCGGCGCCAAGACGCCGGTGATCCTCTCGATCGGCCCCTACTTCAACCACTCCGGGCAGGTCGGCCCGGCCGCGCCCGCCGAGGGCGTCACCTACTCGCCCGCGGGACCCGCCGGGCCATCCAGCCGCTTCTACGACTTCGTCGAGGGCGCCCACCTGATGCAGCGCGGCTACACGTACGTGATGGTGGACCTGCGCGGCTTCGGCGGCTCGAGCGGCTGCCTCGACTGGGGCGGGCCCGGTGAGCAGTCCGACGTGAAGACCGCCGTCGAATGGGCCGCCGGCCAGCCCTGGTCCACCGGCAAGGTGGGCATGTACGGCAAGTCGTACGACGCGGTCACCGGCCTGATCGGCGAGGCGCTCCACCCCACCGGCCTGTCCGCCGTCGTGGCGCAGGAGCCCGTCTACGACATGTACCGCTACCTCTACATGAACCGCGTGCGCTTCGAGAACTCGCTCGCCACGCCGGCTCTGTACGACGCGATTGCGGCCACGCCCGGTACCAGCGGCGACACGCTCGCCTACCAGGAGAACGCGCTCAACGACACGGCCCGCCCGGGCTGCCCGGCGCTCAACTGGCTCGACCAGCAGGACTCGAACCACTCCTCGCCCTACTGGCAGCAGCGCGACCTGATCGCCAAGGCCAGTGGCGCCACCACGCCGCTCTTCATGACGCAGGGCTTCATCGAGAACAACACGAAGCCTGACGGCGCGTGGGACTTCTTCAACGAGATCGCCGGCCCCAAGCGCGCCTGGTTCGGAATGTGGGACCACGTGCGCGGCAACGACACCGACCCGGCCAGCGGGCGCCTCGACATGGGCCGCGCGGGCTGGTTCGACGAGGTGATGCGCTGGTACGACCGCTACCTCAAGGGCGTCCGGCCGACCGTCAAGGACCCGACCCTCGCGGTGGAGTCGA
>Ga0070684_100004550_pt1 | contig 10566 bp, 4 predicted proteins | sample KBSC723LmetaG_FD_65653 | JGI IMG/M metagenome (GOLD analysis project Ga0070684, IMG submission 65653) | Corn rhizosphere microbial communities from Kellogg Biological Station, Michigan, USA - KBS C7.2-3L metaG | ecosystem: Host-associated > Plants > Roots > Rhizosphere ...
AGCGTACGCACGCTCATCGGCCGACCTCCAGTGCGTCGTCGCGCCTGACCAGACCCTGGTAGCCCGGATGGGTCGCCAGCAGTTCCTTGTGCGACCCGGTGGCCACCACGTGACCGTCGACGACGTAGGCGACGAGTTGGCAGTGCTGCAGCAACAGCGGACTCACCGTGAACACGACCAGGGTCCGGCTGTCCGGGAGAGCCTCGTGGTACCTGGCCAGGTTGGCGGCGATGGTGTGCTCCGTGTAGGCGTCGACGGCGTTGGTCGGCTCGACGAGCAAGGTGACGTCGGCGTCGGCCAGAATCGCGCGGGCCAGTCGCAGACGTTGTAGCTCGCCACCCGAGAACGTTCTGCCCCGGCCGCGCATCTGCGTGTCGAGACCGTCCGGGAGCGGGTCGATGATGTCCGCCGCGCAGGCGACTTCGAGCGCGGCCGCGAGCTGCTCCGGACCGGTGGTCTCGGACGGTGCGATCTCGTGCTTCACGGTACCGCCGAAGAACCGGTCGCTGTTGTTCGCCAGCAGCACCCGGGTACGCACGACGGACAGCGGCAGTGCAGCCAGCGGTTCGCCGTCCAACGTGACATCGCCGGAGTCGTCGAAGCGGGCCAACCGTCGGGCGAGCACGTCGGCGAAGGGCGACTCGGCGCACGCGACCGCCATCAACGTCGACGGTGGGACGTCCAGCCCCGTGCTCCGGTCGACCAGGTGGGCCGCGCCCCGGGTTCCGGTCGGCACCGTCGACCGCGTCCGGTCCGGCGCCTCGGTGTTCAACAATGTCGTGATCCGACGGGCGGAGACCAGCGCCCGGGTCAGGTGGTTAGCGCCCTCCATGATGTCGTTGAGGGGGAGGGTGAGGAAGACCGCGAATCCGTAGAACGCAACCATCTGGCCGATCGTCAACTGCCGGTCGAGCGCGAAGCGAGCCGCCGTGTAGGTGACGGTCGCGGCGATCAGGCCCGGCATGAGGACGCGTGCCCCGTCTAGATTCGCCTCGGCCCGCGCCACCTCGGTGTCCGCGATCCGCAACTGCGCGGAATCGGTGCGGAAGGCCGCCGCGAACTGCCGTTCGCCGCCGACCCCGCGCAGTACCCGCAGCCCCGAGGCGATATCGACCGCTCGTGCCGCCAGCCGCCCCTGCTGAGACCGGTACGCGTCCTGGTGCCGGTGCAGGGGACGCAGCAGCAGTCCGCTGAGTGCGAGCAGCGCGGGAACGATCACCAGAACCAGCAGCCCGAGCGGCAGCGAGATGGTGAGCATGATGATGGTGACCACCGCGACGGCCACGACTGAACCCAGGAACCGGCCGGCGTGCAGCAGCCCCTGGCCGATCGTGGTCACATCCGACGTCACCGTGGCGGTCAGGTTCCCGACGTCCTGCTGTCGCGACAGCGAGCCGCCGAGCCGCGCGACGTGCCGCGTGACCGCCTGCACCGTCAGGCCGCCGGACACGGTGCGGCTGATGACCGTCTGTCGATAGAACGCGATCCCCGCGGCCGCTCGCACCATGCCGAGCACGAAGACGACGCCGGACCACAGGAGCAGGTCGCCGGTGTGGCGGCCGGTGACGCCGAGATCCACGGCCCGGCCGATGGCGACCGGAATGAATGCCTGGCTTCCATTCCACACCGCGGATGTGAGCATTCCCCATGCCGTGCTGGCCTTCTGGCGCGCCACGAGCCCAAGAAGATACCTGGCGGGCGAGCGATGATCGATCCCTTCCAGGCCGAGCTCGGGGATGCGCATAGAGGAGTCCTTTCCGCGTACCAATGTGTCCGGCAGCCTATCGTCCAGCTACCTCAGCTTGATGACCCGCGCGCGGGTGCCGGCGAACGCGACGGTCAGCTCGCTGGCCCAGACAGCCCAGAGAATCTGCAGGTCGCTACGGCCGTCCGCGGGGACGGTCACGGATATCTCCGGCAACGTCGCGAGGGTGCACTCGGCTCGGACAACGGCGAGGTTCTGTTCGGTCAGCCGGTCGGTCAGGATGACGGCGAGGCGGCCCGGGCGATTCTGCTCGTCCGGCGTGGCGCGCACCGACAGCCGCAGCCGGATCGTGCCGCCCGGTTCGTGAACGTCGCTGACCGTCGCGGTCAAAGCCGGACCCGGGTCCGCCGATTCCCGCATCGGCCCGCACTGCCAGCACTTGGCCGCGATCCGTTGTGACTGGGCCCGCGAGGGGTCGCTGTACCGGGACATGGACAGCTGCGACCCGCATCGCGGGCACGGGCCCTCGGTGCGGAACTCGTCCAACCGGTGGAAGGCGTGCAGGGCGCTGTACATGTCATTTCCGGGCACCAGGCTGGCAACCTCGATGTACGCGTCGTCCCAGCGCCCGATCGCCGTGTCCAACCGCGCCATGACGCGATCGGGTGCCCGCCAGCGTTGGTAGTCGACGGCCTCCTGGAGCAGCTCGATCGCCGTCCAGGCCGCGTCCCGAACCTGCTCGCAGGCGCGATCGAGGGCCTCGATCGCGTCCTCGATGCCAGAGTCCATCGACTTGTCGCTGACCTTCAGCAGAGCCCGCCCGATGAGGTCCGCCGCCCTGCTGCGGCCGATCACCTCGTAACACCTGTCGAGCAGCGGGCGAGCGCGATCGCGGCAGTCGGCGGCAACGTAGGCCGGGGCCGCGGCGGAAGCCCGCGTCGCGTCGGGCGCGAACCGCAGCGCCGGATCACCGGCCAGCGCCATGCCATAGGCCGTCGGGACCTGATGGGCGCGGCTGAGATGTTGTACGGCGGCCCCGAGGCTGCGCCCCTCAGCCAGCGAGCGCGCGCATTGCCCGACCGCGTCGAAGCGCTCGTCAAGGTCGCCGAGCATCGCGATGACCGCGACGGGCAGCCCGCTCAACGCGCTCGCGCACAGGCTGTTGGTGGTCACTCGTCCGGTTGTCGTGGGGTCGAAGGACGTGCAGCCCATCAGGGCCACGACGTTCGCTCGCAGCGACCGGGCCGGGACGGCGGTGCTCAGGAACTTCGTCGTACACCGGCACGTGTCGTTGTCCGGGTCGCACCCGTCAGCGAGGAGTTGCCCGGCGAAGTGCTCCGGTCCGGTCGCGCCGCAGAGAAGATGAGAACCCAGCCCCATGTGTCCGCGGTCGGAGTGGCCGCCGATGGCCAGCAGCCGCCAGGGCGAGGTCAGGACCGTACCCAACCGCTCCGGACGCGCGGCCACGAGGTCACCGGGCTTGCCGCACAATCCGTTGACCGAGTCGATGACGGCATCGTCGCCCGGCAGGACGCGGGTGTGGGCGAGCCGGAGCTTCGACGCCTGGAAGCGCGCCTCCTCGGGATCGTCCACGAGCAGGAACCCCAGCGGCACGTCGAACCGCGACGACGACGCCACCCAGCTGCGCGCCGACTCGTCCGAGAACCCATGACGAGAGGCGAACAGAAGCACCGAGGAGGGCGGGCGCGGCGTCTGCGGCCAGTGGTCCGAGACGCGGACACCGACCACGGGACGGCCGAGATCGTCACCCAGGGCCTGCGCGACCTCGAACAGCTCGTCCGTACAGGCGATGACGTCATTCGACAGATCCAGCGCACCCGCGTCGGGTCGCGGCGGCAGACGTTCGTAGTAGTCGAGAACTTCGATGCGCGTGAGATAGTCTGTCATGAATTTCACACGTGGCCCGCGGCCGCTCCGTCCAGGTATCGCCGACATCGTGGTGCCACGGCGTCTCGCTACCCGTCCGTCGCGCACCGAGACAGCCTCGCCGGGCCGGGGCCGGCGCCCGAAATCGTATATCGTGGGACTCGTCGTCAGGTAGCGCACGGGGGCTGGGATTTGCTCCGTTCGTTGTGCGGCGACAGTGTGTGACCTTGCTGTCGGAGACTTCGCGATCCTGGGAAAGGCTTGCCTTGTGAGTGGACTGTCCGCGCTCGAACAGATCAGCGACATCGCCGCACGTGACCCGCGGCGACCCGCGCTGCGTGCCGGCGACGGATCGCTCGACTACGGCGACCTGATGTCGACGGTGACCGGTCTCAGCGATCTTCTGCGGGCTCACGGGGCCGGCCCGGAAGACGTGGTGGCGACGGTGTTGCCGCGGGGCGGCAATCCCATCATCGCCATGCTTGCCAGCTGGATGGCCGGAGCGGCCTACCTGCCGGTCGACAAGAAGTGGCCCGAGCGCCGGCGCGAGCTCGTCCTCGCCGACGTGGCCACCTTCGTGCTGGAGGAGGCGGCCGACGGCGAGGCGCACAGTGGCATGCCGGGCGAATCCGGGCTGCGTGTCCGACGCCTGAGCGCGGGCCGCAGCCGGGTCGACGGCGCGACCGCGACCGAGCGGAATCTCGCCTATGTCATCTGCACGTCCGGCTCCACCGGCACTCCGCTGGCCGTCGGCGTCGAGTTCGGCGCGTTGGACAACTACGCGCGCTATCTCCGCGACCTGGTGGCGCAGCCGGCTCTGCACCGCGCGGGCGACCTGCGGGTGCTGCTCTCGGCCGACCTGGCCTTCGACGCGTCGCTCCGGCCCGTCATGCTGCTCGCGGCGGGCGCCGAACTCGTCGTCGCGCCGGACCTGACCGAAGGCTCGTGGCAGGACCACATCGACTGCATCGTCGAGCACAAGGTCACGGTCCTCAGCGGCGTGCCGTCGTGGTATTCGGGGCTGTTGGGCGCCGGTTACCTGCCCGACAACTCCGACGTGCAACTGGCATTCATCGGTGGCGAGGCGGTGCCCAACGGTGTCGTGCGCCAGCTGGCCGCGAACCGGGCCGTCGTGGTGCAGTACGGCCCCACGGAGACGACGGTCGCGGCGACCGGCGGTCGACTGGTCGACGACGAATTCCTCGAAGCGCCGATCGGCGAACCCGTGCCCGGCGCGCAGCTCCAGCTGTACGGCAACGCCGACCTCGACCCGCCGATCGACGGCGAGCCGGCACAGCTGTACGTGGGCGGCGCGGGCGTGGCGCGCGGGTACATGCACAACCCGCGGCTGACCGCCGAGCGGTTCGTGCCGAACCCGTCCGGTCCGCCCGGGTCGCGGATGTTCCGGACCGGCGATCTCGCGAAGCTGTCGCAGCAGGGCACCTACAGTTTCCTGGGACGGTCGGACCACCAGGTCAAGGTCAGCGGCCGGCGGATCGAACTGACCGGGATCTCGACGGTCCTCAACCGGCATCCCGCCGTCGCCCAGTCGGTCGCGTTCGTCAACCGCGACTCCCCGAACCCCGTCCTGGTCGCCTGCTACGTTGGTACCGGTGGCGCGGACGAACCAGGAGGCGAGGCCAGTGTTCGGGACTATCTCGCCGGTGAACTCCCCAGTTACGAGGTGCCTGCCGTGGTTCAGCGCGTGGAGTCCATGCCCATGACCGAACGGGGGAAGGTAGACGTCCCGGCGCTCGCGCGACTGGTGAAGCCGGCGGAGACCGAGGCCCAGGACGACGAGTCCGCCATGACCGACATCGAGAAGCGTGTGATCGCGATCGTACGCACCACGCTGGACGCGCAGTGCTCGCTCGACGATGAGTTCTTCACGCTGGGCCTCAGCTCGCTGGACTCGATGAACATCCTGGCCCAGATTCGCGAAGAACTCGGCGTGCGGGTGCGACTGCGCGACTTCTTCCAGGCGCGCACCACGCGGAACCTCTGCAAGCTCATCGGGGACGTCAATTGACGCAGACGAGCACGGATGCGCTGACGCGAATCTTCCCGCTCGGTCCGCTGCAGGAACAGATCTGGCGCTTCTGGCGGCGGACCCCACGGAGCACGGCGTACATCATGCCGGAGGTCTATCTCTTCGACGGCGTCTTCGACGTGGCCGCCGCCACGTTCGCCTTCGATGAGACGGCGCGCCGCCACGAGTCCCTGCGAACGACCTTCGACGAGGTGGACGGCGGCGTCGTGCAGATCGTGAGCCCCGATCCGGCGCACGGCCCGGTCGAGGTGCTCGATCTTCGGGAGCTCTCCGGGGCCGCGCAGGCCGAGCAGTTGGAACGCGCCATCACCGAGGCGGCCAACTCGACGTTCGACCTGACGGCCCGGCCGCCGATCAGACTCACGGCGGTACTGCTGTCGGACAGCCGGACGGGACTGGTCCTCTCTGCTCACACAATCATCTGTGACGGCAGCTCGATGGCGATCGTCGTCGAGGACTTCGGCGAGTTGTACCGCTCGGCCCGAGTGGGCACGACGCCCGAGCTCGCCCCGGTCGCGCCGGGATACGGCGCCTTCGTGACGGAGCAGCTCGCCACGCTCGCCGACGACGCGTCGCGCGAAGACCTGGCGTACTGGACCGAACGGCTCGCGGGAGCCACCGGTAGCGTGTTGCCCGGAGACTCCCCGGTGGTCGCGGCGGATCCTGCGTCGGACAGCGAAGACCTGTCCACCATGCTGTTGTCCACCACGCTCGACGACGGGCTGGCCGACGACGTGGTGGCGTACGCGCGGCGGGCCGGGTCGACACCGTTCTCCGTTCTGCTGTGCGCGATGAATGTGATGATCGCTGCCGCCACCGGCGACGGCGACGTGTGCGTCGGGATCGCGACGAGCTGCCGTACCCCGAAATTCGCGCGCACCGTGGGCATGCTCACGAACATGGTCGTGCCGAGGTCGCGGATCGAGCTGCCGGGCACGTTCGCCGCCGCACTGGCCGAGGTGTCGCTGGGTCTGCTGGATGCCATCGACTACCAGGACGTGCCGTTCAGCCGGGTGGCCGAGCTCTGGCGCGAGGCCGGACCGCACGCCGACACCGAACTGGTCCGCACGACGTTCTCCGCCGGCGCACCCGGTGGACTGGCCCTGGGCGAGGGCAACCTGTCGGAACGGGTCGCCCGCACCTCGCAGGGCCCCTTCGACCTCGCCGTGGTCTGCGACATCACCGCGGCCGGCATCGCTCTGGACTGGCAGTACGCGCTGCGGGCCTACTCACCCCAGTTCGCCCGCGGCTACTGCGACGCGTACCAGCAGATCCTGACGAAGTTGCTGAGGCAGCCCGACACGGCGATGGACTCGCTCGGGATCACCGAGGTCCTGCCCCGGTGCGATTCCGCCCACGCGGCATGAGGCGACGGGCGGGCGCGCGGGTGAGAGGAGAGACAGATGCGTGAGCCGCTGGCCATCGTGGGCATGGCGTGTCGCGTACCCGGTGCCGCCGACTACCGCGCGCTGTGGGCCAATGTCGAGGCCGGCGCGACGGGCATGGTGGAGGTCAGCGAGCAGGATCGCGAGCGCGAGGGGATCGTTCTTCCCGCGGAGGTGCGAAACCCTTACGTGCCCGTGGCCGGGCCGCTCGCGCATCATGACGAGTTCGACAACGGCGCCTTCGGCATCACGGCCGGCGAGGCCCAAGGGATCAACGTCAATCACCGCGTCATGATGGAGGTCGTCCTCGAGGCGTTGGAGGACGCCGGCTGCGACCCGCTGCGGCACTCAGGCAGGATCGGATTGTTCGCCGCCGGTGGTGCCGCCTCGCCCATCATGGTCCTGGCGCGCATCGGCGATGCCAGGTGGGGCGATGCCGCGCGGCCGCTCACGTCCTCGGAAGCGGTCAACTGGGTGGCCGCGCTCGACCACGACTTCCTGTCCACCCGCATCGCCTACGCCCTGGATTTCCGTGGCCCATCCATGACGGTGCAGAGCGCCTGTTCCAGCTCTCTGGTCGCGCTGCACCTCGCCAGCCAGAGCGTGCTGTGCGGTGACTGCGATGTGGCCGTGGCCGGGGGAGTGAACGTCGAGCACCCACACCGGGCGGGCTATTACCACCAGCCAGGCAGCATCTGGTCCGCGGATGGCCGCTGCCGCCCGTTCGACGCGTCCGCGAGCGGCACGATCTCGACGAGCGGGGCCGGCGCGGTGGTGATCAAACGGCTCGACCGCGCGCTCGCCGGTGGAGACGCGATCCACGCCGTCATCCGCGGCAGCGCCATCAACAACGACGGCAAGCGGAAGGTCGGATTCACGGCGCCGAGCGTGAGCCAGCAGAGTCAGGTCATCAGCGCGGCGCTGGCCGCCGCGGACGTGGCGAAGGGCGACATCGGCTACGTGGAGACGCACGGAACCGCGACCGAGGTCGGGGACGTCGTCGAGTGGGAGGGCCTCACGCGTGCGCTCGGCGCCGAGGGCACGCGGTGCGCCGTCGGCGCGGTAAAGGCGAACGTCGGCCATCTCGGCGCGGCGGCCGGTGTCGTGGGACTGATCAAAGCCGCACTCGTCGTCAGCCACGGCCGGATCCCGCCGATCGCGAACTTCGTGAAGCTCAATCCGCGGATCGCGGCGAACGCCCGGCTGTTCGTACCCGAAGGCCCGATCGCGTGGGAGGACGACGGACGACCGCGACGGGCCGGAGTGAGCTCGATGGGTGTCGGCGGCACCAACGCGCATGTCGTCCTCGAGCAGGCGCCGGTGCTCGACCCGGCCGACCCGCCGGGCGACGGCGTGTACGTGCTGCCGGTCAGCGCCGCCTCTGCGCGCAGCGCCGAGGACACGATGAACCGGGTGGCGGATTTCGCTACCGGGAACCCGGACGGCCTGAGCCGACTCGCCCACACGATGACCACGGGTCGACGCGTGCTCGCCCACCGGCAGGCCGTTGTCGTCGTCAAGCGTGCCGAGCAGATCAGCGCGTGGCGAACCGGGGTGCGGCGGGCGAAGAAGAGCCCACACACCGTTCTCGTGTTCCCGGGCCAGGGGACCGCGCTCGGTGACCTGACGGCGGCGAAGGACGGGATCGACGGGTTCGCCGACACGTTGTCGGAGGCACTGTCGAGCCTGGCGGTCGAGGACCGGCCGTTGGTGGCGGCCCGGCTCACCGGAGCGCCGGAGGTCGAGTCCGCGCCGTGGATCACCGAGCTCGCGATGCTCGTGCGATCCGTGGCGATCGCGAGATCGTTGCTCGCCGACGGCATACCGCCCCGATCCTTGTGCGGCTACAGCCTGGGCGAGGTCGCCGCCGGCGTGGTCGGCGGGGTGTTCACCCTGGACGCGGCCGCGGCCGCGATCACGCAGCGGGCCCGCATCCTGGCGCGTGCTCCGCGCGGGGAGATGATCCGGGTACGGCTGACGGAGGACTCGGCGGTCCCGTACCTCCGCGACGGTGTGTCGTTGGCGATCGTGCCCAACGCCAAGGACTGCATCCTCAGCGGTGAGTCGACGGCGATCGAAGCGATCGGCGCCGAGCTGCGCGCCGCCAAGGTGGCCTCGGTCCGGATTCCGGTCGCGTACCCGTTCCACAGCCCGGTCCTTGAGCCTCTCGTCGAGGAATACGCCGCGGCATGGGCGCAGCTCGACCTGCGGCCCCCGACGCTGCGGCTGATGTCGCCGACGACCGGCGGCTGGCTCGACGAGGCGACCGCCCGGGACCCCGCATTCTGGGCCAGTCAGCTGATCCGGACGGTCCGGTTCCGCGACGCGCTGAGCGCTCTGCACGCCGACGGTGCGGACCTGGCTCTCGTGCTGGACTCCGGCGCGGGCGTCGCCCCGTTCGTCAAGGACGTGTTCGGTACCGACGCGGTCGCCATGACCACCGCGCACCAGGCGGGGTATGACGCGAGCTCGCGCGCCCGGCTGCTCGCGACGGCCTGGACGGCCGGGCACGACGGGGTGCTCCCGACCATCGCGGAGCGTCGCGCCGACGGCGCGCCGACGGTCGTCGTCCATGCCCCCACCTATGCGTTCGACCGAGGCAACGAGGAGAGGCACGAGCCCATGTCGGCAGAACCAAGCCTGGCTCCCGGTTCCGGCCAGCCGCAGCCGGCGGCGCAGGCTCCCGACCCGGTGCCGGCGCAGGCCCCGGTTCACGCGCCAGGCCCGGTTCACGCGCCGGCGCCAGTGCCGGCGTCGGTGCCACCGCTGCCGAACGCCGACCGCGACGGCATCGAGGAAGGCATCCGGCGGGTCGTCGCGAAGCTGGTGGGCTGCACGCCGCAGGAGGTGTCGCCGACCGCGTCCTTCATCGACGTCGGGTACGACTCGTTCCTGCTCATTCAGCTGGCGGATGCGCTGTCGACCGAGTTCCAGGTCACCATCGACGCCCGCACGCTGTATTTCGAGCGGGATTCGTGTGCCCTCCTGGCCGAGCACCTCACCAACGTCGTACCGGCGAGCTGGCACCCGTCGGGCGACGTCGCGGCGCCCGCCCCGGCCCGTGCCCCGGCGCCCGCCCCGGTTCGCGCCCCCGAGCCGGTTCGTGCCCCGGCGCCGCAGTCCGCCCCGGCCCCCGAGCCGGTTACGCTCCCAGCGGAGGAAGAGCAGGAGTGGGCCAGGCGTACCCCGGTGTCGAAGAGAGTCACCGAGGAGGACCGGTACACGCTCGCCGACCAGCGCAACGTGGTGTTCTCGCTGCGCACCGGGCGCCGCGAGGTGAGCTACCCGGTGGTCGGGGTTCGGGGTGAGGGCTCGCGCTTCGTCGACGTCGATGGTCGCGAATACCTCGATCTGTGCATGGGCTTCGGCGTCACCATGCTGGGACACGCGTCCGAGCCGGTGAAGGAGGCCCTGCGCTCCTTCGATCCTTCCGACCTTTTGCTCGGCCCGCAGTCGTCGACCGCGGGCGACGTGGCCCGCGGCATCGCGTCGTTGACCGGGGTCGACCGGGTCGGGTTCGCCACCTCGGGAACCGAGGC
>Ga0070684_100004555_pt1 | contig 10562 bp, 10 predicted proteins | sample KBSC723LmetaG_FD_65653 | JGI IMG/M metagenome (GOLD analysis project Ga0070684, IMG submission 65653) | Corn rhizosphere microbial communities from Kellogg Biological Station, Michigan, USA - KBS C7.2-3L metaG | ecosystem: Host-associated > Plants > Roots > Rhizosphere ...
TACAGCTGCTGTTCGAAGCCGAGCAGGTCCAGGTCCGGCCGCATCCAGTGGCGCGGCGTCCACTCGACGTGGAAGTCGGCGGCCTGCTTCATCGTGAAGTCGTTGGACTGTGCGTACAAGGATGCGAGACCGCGTGCCGCGCGCGCCGCCAGCATGATCCAGACGACTTCGCGACCGCGCGGATTGTCGTCGTACAGACCGGCGTGCAGCATCATCTCTTCCATCGCGGTGGCCATGCCTTCGGCGCGGCTGTCCCAGATGTTGAACAGCAATGGGCCACGGCGCAGCGGGCTGGCGTGCGGCTCCTCGCGCATCCGCGCCAGATCCCACCAGTGATAGAAGTGCGAGTAGAGCGCGAGCTGCTCGTGATGACTCGCGATGCCGAAGAAGTTGCGCGTTTCTTCGGGCACGTACTGGCCGATGTGCGCGCGCATCGCCGGATCCATGTAGTCCTTGACCGGCAGAATGTTGCGAGCTCGCATGAAGTCCATGTACTTCGTGACGGCGGCATTGCCGCGGCGCTGGAATTCCTCCGCGCTCGAGATCACCGGCAGCGCCGGCAGTCCGCGATTGCGTTGCTCTTCGAGCTTCAGCTCGGTGTGAGCGCGCGCCAGCTCGCGCTTGAGCAACATGACCTCGTCGTCCCACGTCAGCGGCACGAGGTGCACGTTGTGCAGGCTCCAGGTGTAGTTCTCCTTGCCGACGCCGGACGGCCCGGTCTTCGACGGCGCCTGTTGCTCGAGCCACGTGATGAACTTCGACGTCGCCTGCTGCGCGGCCTGGATTGCCTGCTTGAGCGCAGGACCGTTGCCTTTGGTTTTCTCTTCGAGCGTGATCAAGTCGGCACGTTGAGTCTTGATCGTGCCGATGCCGGCGATCCACAGATCGCGCGCATTGCCGAGGAGATTGACCTGCGCTTGTGCGAGCAACGGCGGAATGCTTTGCAACTCCTGCGCGAGTTTCGCTTCGGCCGCGGGTGTCAGCGGAAACGAGTACTGCCACAGCTCGACCGGGGCGTGACTGGTCGGGCCTTCATGCGCCGGCGTGTCGCTCTGCGCGGTCCAGATCGAGGTGTAGAAGGCCGGATCGCGCTCCCAGGGTTTCAGCACGCGCAGATCGAAATCGAGACCGTTCATTTCGGCGCGCAGCAGGTGATAGTCGACCTGCTGCGGGATCGGCCACGCGTCCGGCTTGATCGCCTGCAAGCGCGACTGGAACGTCTTGAGCTGCTGCTGCTTGCGGGTGAGCGTGGCCGCCGTGTAGTCGGGAGCGCCTTCGCGCAGAGGCGGGCGCTCGAAGGCGCGCCATTCCGTGAACAGCGAGGTCAGATCCTCGTAGCTCCCCTGGGCCGAGGCGGCGCTTGCAGCTGGGCTGCCGGCGATGGAAGTCATGACGAGAGCTCCCCACAGGACACGTCGAGCAGCGGTTTGAAGGCGCATCGTTTCATTATATATTCCGCCGAACGGCGGATTGGGGGACGAAAACGATGGATCTGCTCACGATGATCATCATCCTGGCGCTGATCGGCACCGGCGTCAGCATGGCGCTCGGCCTGCTGGCAATGTCCGGCGGCGGCTCTGCCGACCGTCTGTTCAGTGGACGGTTGATGTGGGCGCGCGTTGGATTCCAGGCATTCACGTTGTTGCTGCTGGTGGTTGCGGTCGTTCTCAAAAAGTCAGGCTAGGTGCCGCACCGGCACCCGCGCCGAGCGCTTGATCGTGTTGAGCACGATGCTCGAATGCACGTCGCGCACGAAGCGGATCCGCAGCAGCTTCTTCAGCACTACGTTGCTCAGCGATTCCAGGTCCGGGACCACGACTTGCAGCAGCAGGTCGTAGTTGCCGGTCATCGCGTGGCAACTGACGATTTCCTCCATCGCATCGACGGCGCGCCGGAACTGCTCGATGTTCTCGTCCGTGTGCCGCGTCAGCCGTACCTGCACGAACGCCTGCACCTTCAGGCCTAGCGGCGCGGGATCGATGATCGCCGTATAGCCCTGGATGATGCCGGCCTGCTCCAGCAGCTTCACCCGCCGCGCGCACGGCGTATTGGAAAGCCCGACCTGCTCCGCCAGCTCCACGATCGGCTTGCGCCCGTCCTTCTGCAGGGCATCGAGGATGGCGGCGTCGTAGCGATCGAGCGGCATGGGTGATATTCCCTAAAAATGATTCGATAAATCGACTTTATCACCAATCCGGAACCGCCGAGCGACGTGGTTTGTTGAGTTTTGCCGCTCCGGCCCCGCTAGGCTGCCCGACCATGACTGCCCGAGCTCTCGAACTTCCCCGCACCGAGGCTGCTTCCCAAGTGGATTGGGAGCGCGCCGTGTACACAGTGCTCGTCTCGCGCGCCCTCGATGAGTTGGAGGAGTCGCGCCTGCTGCCCGAACGCAAGGTGCTCTACCAGTTCACGGCCCGGGGTCACGACGTCACGCAGGCACTGCTCGGCCAGATGCTGACCGGGGCTCGCGATGGGGTCGGCGTCTACTACCGCTCGCGACCGCTGATGCTGGCGCTTGGGCTGACCGTCGAAGATGCGCTCGCCTCGACGATGATGCGGTCCGGCAGCGTCAGCGAAGGTCGTGACATCGGAGTCGTGTTCAATCTGCCGCGTCGCGAAGGTCCGTGCGTGCTGCCGGCCTGCGGTGGCGTCGGGGCTCAGTACACGCCGGCCGTCGGTTGGGCGCAGTCGCTGCAGTATCGAGCCCAGGTTCTGCGCGACGAGAGCGTCGTCGGCAGCATCGCGGTTGCCCACGGCGGCGAAGCTTCGGCGGCGACCAACGGTTTCTGGGCGGCGCTGACGATCGCGACGACGCAGCGTTTGCCGCTGTTGTTCTTCCTCGAAGACAACGGGTACGGCATTTCCGTGAAGTCCGACTTCCAGACCCCGGGCGGCAACATCGCCGCGAATCTCGCCGCGTTCCGCAATCTGAAGATCCTGGAAGGGGATAGCGCCAATCCGCGCGCCGCGGCAGCAACGATCGAGAGTGCCGTCGCGGCAGTTCGCGGCGGCGACGGGCCGGTCCTCTTGCGACTGCTCGTGCCGCGCTTGTCGGGGCATTCCGGTCAGGACACGCAGACGTACAAGTCCGCCGATGAGATTGCCGCGGAGCGCGCGCGCGATCCGCTCGTGCGACTGCGCGAGCAGTTGGTGCCGGCGACGATCAGCGAAGAATCGTGGCGCACGCTCGAGACGCGTGCGCGCGAAGATGTTCAGCGCGCACTCGGCAGTGTGGAGCGACGGCCTGTGCCTGACGTCGCAAACGTCACTCGCTACGCCTTCAGCGAAGCGAGTGCGGATGGCGCCGTCGACGCGCAGCAGCAGGGCGGACTGTTGAGCGAGGGCATCGAGCCTCGCGAAGGTACGCAGGTCGTGCACGCCGAAGGGGCGCGCATCAACATGGTCACCGCGATCCGGCGCACGCTGGAACATGAGCTGGCGGTGAATCCGCGCGTCGTCGTGTTCGGCGAAGACGTCGGCCGGAAGGGCGGCGTGCATGCCGCGACGCTGGGATTGCAGGACAAGTTCGGTGCGGCGCGCGTGTTCGATACCAGCCTGTCGGAAGAGGGCATCATCGGCCGCTCGGTCGGCATGGCACTCGCAGGCTTGATGCCCGTGCCGGAAATTCAGTTCCGCAAGTACGCCGATCCGGCAGTCGAGCAGTTGAACGATTGCGGCACGATGCGTTGGCGCACCGCCAACCGTTTCGCTGCGCCGATGGTCGTGCGCATGCCGGGCGGCTTCTTCAAGTGCGGCGATCCGTGGCACAGCCAGACGAACGAAGTGCAGTTCGTGCACGCGATTGGCTGGCGAGTGGCGATGCCGTCGAACGCGCAGGACGCCGTCGGTCTGCTGCGCTCGGCGATGCGCGGCAACGATCCGACGATTTTCTTCGAGCATCGCGCGATGCTCGACGGCGCCTGGGCGCGCCGTCCTTATCCCGGCGACGAATACGTCGTGCCGTTCGGCAAGGCGCGGCTGCTGCGCGCAGGAACGGAAGTCACGATCGTCACCTGGGGCGCGATGGTCGAGCGGTGCGAACACGCGGCCGCGGACTCCGCTGTCGATGTCGAGTTGCTCGATCTGCGCACGCTCATGCCGTGGGATCGCGCGGCCGTGCTCGCGTCCGTGCGCAAGACGCGGCGCTGCCTGATCGTGCACGAGGACAATCTGACCGCCGGTTTCGGCGCCGAGATTGCAGCGACGCTCGCGCGCGATGCATTCTTCGACCTGGATGCGCCGATCGAGCGCGTCACGATGCCGGACGTGCCGAGCCCGCACAGTCCGTTGCTGCTCGACGCCGTCGTGCCGAGCGTCGCGCGCATCGTCCAGGCGATCCGCACCACTGCCAGTGTTTGAAGAACCAAGAACGAAAGCATGACGGCAACCATCGAAATACGTGCGCCGAGCGAACAGACGGACGGCACACGCTCGCAAGTCCAGCGCTGGCTGAAATCCGTGGGCGACCCGGTCGCGGAGAACGAGCCGCTGATCGAACTCGAGACCGACAAAGTCACGATCGAAATACCCGCGCCCGCCGCGGGTGTGCTCGCTGAGATTCTCAAGCAGGAACAGGACGAGATCGCGCCGGGCGAGTTGCTCGGTCGCATCGAGTCAGGCGCCGCATCGCAGGCCACGCCCAAATCAGCGCCTGCACAAGAAGCACACGCGCCGGCGATCGATGATGTGACCAACGCGGCGCTCACGGCGCACGCGGCGGCGCTGTCCGGCGGACGCAACAGTCCAGCAGTGCGACGCCTGCTTTCCGAGCACAAAGTGCACGCAGCGGATGTTCGTGGCAGCGGCGCAGGTGGGCGCATCACGGTCGACGACGTGCTCGAGCATGTCGCGAAGAAGCAGCAACCGGCCGCGCCGAGCGCACGAGAACAGCCCGCTGCGTCGCCGTCTGCGGGGCAGGGGCGACGTGTGCCCCACACGTCTATACGTAAGCGCATCGCCGAGCGAATGGTCGACAGCCTGCTGAACACGGCCCCGCACGTCACAACGATCTTCGAGCTCGATCTGAGCGCGGTGCTCGCGCATCGGGCGAAGCATCGCGCGGACTTCGAGCAGCGCGGTGCGTCGCTGACGCTCACGGCGTACTTTCTCGCCGCATGCGTCGATGCGATTCGCGAAGTGCCGGAAGCGAACAGCCGCTGGCTGGACGACGCTCTCGAGGTCTACGACAACATCGACATCGGGGTCGGAACCGCGGTCGAAGGCAAGGGCCTCGTCGTTCCTGTCGTGCGTGCGGTCGAGTCGCTGGATCTGTTCGGCATCGCGAGGACGTTGGCGGACCTGGTTGCGCGGGCGCGAGAAGACAAGCTCACGCCGGCAGACGTGCGCGGCGGCACTTTCACGATCTCCAATCACGGCGTGAGCGGCAGTCTGGTCGCGACGCCGATCGTCATCAATCAGCCGCAGTCGGCCATTCTCGGTGTCGGCAAGCTGGAGAAGCGTGCGGTCGTGATCGACGACAACGGTATGGACCGGATCGTCGTCCAGCCGCGCTGCTACGTCACGCTGACGCTGGACCATCGCGTGATGGACGGCCATCGCGCGAATCGATTCCTGCAGGTTCTGGTCGAGCGCCTGGAAAACTGGCGCGATTAAGCCTGCGGCAAGCCGCCGAAGCGCGCAAACACTTCGGCTGCGGGCGGCGGTAACGCGCCTTCGAGCGCCTGCACGCGCGTCGACAGGAATTCCTCCGACGCACCGAAAACCTTCGCGTACAGATTGCGACAGAGTGCGTGCGCATCCGAGCCGGCCCACTGACGTGGCAACAGCGAAGCCGGCAGCTGCGGATCGCGCAGGTGGATCTTCCGATATTCGTGCACGAGCAACGTTCGCAGCACGAACGCCGTCTCGCCCGCGGCTTTGACGGAGCGGGTCAATGCCTCCTCGAGCGGTGCAAACATATCGACGAATCGCCGATAGCGACGTGCCAGATCGCCGAGATCCCAGCCCATCGCGACTAGTTGCTCATTGGACGCGTGCGTCACGATCGCTCGCTGAATCACGATTACATCGCCAGCCGACTCCAGCTCCGCGACGCGCGCTCGCACTGTGTCTTCGCGATGCGTCGGGTGAGCGAACACTCCGCTCGTGAGTTGGCCGAAGCCGAGCCACGTCAGCTCTTCGCGCAGTTCGTCGCGCGCGGCTCCGGACGTGCGCGGGAAAATCACCAGCGTCCATTCGCCATTCCAGTCCGCAGCGGGTGCTGCATAAATGCGCTGTGTCGCCTCGGCGAAGCGCGCGCGCCCGTGATTCGTGAGTCGATAGAAGCTCACGCGACCGCTGCGCTGCGAGCTCACCCACTGCTCATTCGCGAGCCTGCCGATCGCTGTGCGCACATGTCGATCGGTGATGCCGAACGGTTGTGTGAGCTCGATCAGACTGCCGAGTGCGATGACACCGCCACGCGGCGCGATCGCGTCGCCCAAAATCGTGACGAGCAGCGAGCCGCCACGCAGCGGCTTCTGGCGGCGGAAGCGTGTGACGAGAGCGTCGGTGCGGCGGGTGAGGGCGTCGGATGACACGCCGATAAACATGACACAGAAACCATTGCTGTGCACAGAAAAATGTGTCACGTTAGTTCGCCAGCTCTAAGCCGGAGGCTGAAGATGTATACGCAAGGTCTTGATTCGCTTGGAGCAGATTGTCTGCACACGACCGCTGCCGAGCGCGCGGCGCTGGAACAGCGTTTCCAGGCGAAGGTTGATGCCGAAGACCGCATCGAGCCGAAGGACTGGATGCCTGATGCCTATCGCCAGACGCTCATCAGGCAGATCTCGCAGCACGCGCACTCGGAGATCGTCGGCATGCTGCCCGAAGGCAACTGGATCACGCGTGCGCCGACGCTTCGCCGCAAAGCCGTGCTCATGGCAAAGGTGCAGGACGAAGGCGGGCACGGCATGTACTTGTACAGCGCTGCCGAAACGCTCGGCATCTCGCGCGATGAATTGCTGGAGCAATTGCTCACGGGTGCCGCGAAGTATTCGAGCATCTTCAACTATCCGACGCCGACTTGGGCCGACGTCGGCGCCATCGGCTGGCTGGTCGACGGCGCGGCGATCATGAATCAGATCCCGATCTGCAAGTGCTCGTACGGGCCGTACGCGCGCGCGATGGTGCGCATCTGCAAGGAAGAGAGCTTTCACCAGCGTCAGGGTTTCGAAATCATGATGACGCTGGCGCGCGGCACGCCGGAACAACACCGCATGGCGCAGGAAGCACTGGATCGCTGGTGGTGGCCGTCGCTGATGATGTTCGGACCGAACGACGCGAACTCGAAGCACACTGCGCAGTCGATGCGCTGGAAGATCAAGCGTTTCACCAACGACGAGCTGCGGCAGAAGTTCGTCGACATCACCGTGCCGCAAGCGGAGTTCCTCGGTCTGCGCGTGCCGGACTCTGACCTGCGCTGGGACGAAGAGAGCCAGCACTATCGCTTCGGTACGATCGACTGGACCGAGTTCCAGCAGATCCTCGCAGGCAACGGCCCGTGCAATCGCGAGCGCGTCGAAGCGCGCCGGCGCGCGCATGAAGGCGGACGCTGGGTGCGCGAAGCGGCTCTGGCGCATGCAGAGAAGCAGCGGCAGCGCGACGCGAAGGCGGCATGATCATGACGCAACCACAGAAGCAATGGCCGTTGTACGAAGTGTTCATTCGTGCGCGCTCGGGTCTCGAGCACAAGCACGTCGGCAGCATTCATGCCACCGATGCCACGATGGCGATCGAGCACGCGCGCGACGTTTACACGCGGCGGCAGGAGGGCGTGAGCATCTGGGTCGTGCGCTCTGCCGACATCGTCGCCTCCGATCCAGCCGATGCAGACGCGTTGTTCGAGCCCGCGAAGGACAAGGTGTACCGGCATCCGACGTTCTACGAGATTCCTGATGAGGTGAAAAACCTGTGAGGAGTTACGCGCTCACGGTCGGCGATACCAGCCTCATCCTCGCGCAGCGTCTCGGCGAGTTGATCGGCCACGCGCCGGCGCTCGAAGAGGATCTGGCGCTGGCCAACATCGGGCTCGATCTGCTCGGCCAGGCGCGCTATCTGCTGTCGCACGCCGCGCAGCTGCAAGGCAACGGCGGCACCGAGGACGATCTCGCGTTCCTGCGCGATCCGCAGGACTTCCTGAATCTGAGTCTCGTCGAGCAGCCGAACGGCGACTTCGGTCAGACGATCGTGCGTCAGTTCCTCGTCGATGCCTGGCAGCTCGAATTGTTCGAGCGCTTGCAGCAGTCGAGCGAGCCGAAGCTCGCCGAGCTGGCGGCGAAGGCGATCAAGGAGACGCGCTATCACTTCCGTTTCAGCTCCGGCTGGGTCGTGCGGCTCGGCGACGGTACGGAAGAGAGCCATGAGCGCGTGCAGACGGCGCTAGATGCGCTGTGGCGGTTCACGCATGAAATGTTCGTTGCCAGTCCGGCCGAGCAGGAAGCAGTGGCGGCGGGTATCGCGCCCGATCCGGCATCGCTGGCTGCGGGCTGGTCGAGTCGGGTCGATGAAGTGCTGAAGGAAGCGACGCTGAAGCGACCGGCAGATGTCGCCTACTCATGGCACGGCAAGCGCGGCCAGCACAGCGAGCATCTGAGCCGGCTGCTCGCCGAGATGCAGTCCATGCAGCGCACGTATCCGGGGGCGCAGTGGTAGCGGCTTCGCCGGTAGAGCGCGAGGTCTGGCGGCTGCTCGCTGACGTGCCCGACCCGGAAATTCCGATCCTCAATGTGATCGAGCTCGGCGTCGTGCGCTATGTGCGCGATGAGCACGAGCGTGGCATTGCGGTTGGCGTGTCGCCGACCTACACGGGATGCCCGGCGACAGAAGTGATTCAGGCGTCGATCAAGTCACGCCTGCAGCAGGCCGGCTTTGAATCGGTGCGCGTGGACTCGGTGCTCGCGCCGCCTTGGACCAGCGACTGGTTGACTGAGAGTGCGCGCGAGAAGTTGCGTGAGTACGGAATCGCACCGCCGGCAGAGTCTGTCGATAGCGCGCGCCGGCTGTGGAGCGAGCCGACTGTGCAGTGCCCGCGCTGTTCGTCGAAGCAGACGGAGCGCGTGAGCGAATTTGCGTCGACGCCGTGTAAGGCGCTGTATCGCTGCACGAGCTGTCTGGAGCCGTTCGAGTATTTCAAATGCATATGAGAGTCGGGCTAAAGCCCGACCTACAGCGTGCTTAACTACCATCCATTGCAGATCAGCGACCTGCGGCCCGAAGGCAACGAGGCAGTCTGCGTCACACTCGATGTGCCGGACGAGTTGCGCGACACGTTCCGGTTTGCACCCGGGCAGCACATCGGCGTGCGCGCGACGATCGACGGTCAGGAGGTCCGTCGCACGTACTCGATCTGCAGCGGCACCGACGAGCGCCACTTGCGGATCGGCGTGCGCGTGCACGAGCGCGGCAGCATGTCAGGGCACGTTGGCCGCAAGCTGCGCGTCGGCGATCAACTGGAAGTGTTGCCGCCGACCGGGCGCTTCTTCCTCACACCCGATGCCAAGGCAACCCGCACGTACTGTGCGTTCGCGGGCGGCAGCGGCATCACGCCGATTCTTGGGATCGTCAGGAACGTACTGCGTCACGAGCCGGCCAGCCGCTTCCTCGTGTTCTACGGCAATCGCACGACTGCATCGATCATGTTTGCCGAGGATCTGCTGGCGTTGAAGGATCAGTATCCGCAACGACTCGCGCTGTACTTCCTGATGAGCCGTGAGCCGCAGGATGTGGAGCTGTTCAATGGGCGGCTCGACGCGAAGAAGGTTGGTGCGCTCGGCAGCGAGTTGTTCGACGCGAGCAGTGTCGACGCGTTCTTTCTGTGTGGGCCGGACACGATGATCGAGTCCGTGAAGGAAGGGCTCGTTGGGCTGGGAGTGGAGCAGGGGAAGATTCATAGCGAGCACTTCGCGAGCGATGCGAAGCGGGAGGTCAGGCTGCAGCCTGATCCACAAGAGCGCGAGGTGCGAAAAGCGCAAGCGCAGACGCAGGTCACGGTGGTGATGGATGGCCGGCGGCGGTCGTTTGAGATGCCGAGCGATGGCACGACGGTGCTGGAAGCGGCGGAGCAGGCCGGGCTCGATCTCCCCTATTCCTGTCGCGCGGGCGTATGCTCGACGTGCCGGACTCGCGTCGTGCGCGGCGCAGTCACGATGATGACGAACTACGCGCTGGAGCAGTGGGAAGTCGACGCGGGCTACGTCCTGTGTTGCCAGGCGCTGCCGGCCGCGAGCGAACTCGAACTCACTTACGACGAGCGCTGACATGAGCTACCAGACCATCCTGTGCGAGGTGAGCGACGGCATCGCGCGCCTGACGCTGAATCGGCCGGATCGACTGAACAGTTTCAATGTCGAGATGCATGGTGAAGTGCGCGACGCGTTGGGTAAGCTGGCGCAGGATCGTGCCGCACGCGTGCTCGTGCTGACTGGTGCGGGTCGTGGCTTCTGTGCCGGTCAGGATCTCGGCGATCGCGCAGTGGCGCCGGGCGGGCAGGGTGTCGATCTCGGTGAGTCGATCGACAGGTACTACAAGCCGCTGGTGCTGGCGCTGCGCAATCTGCCGAT
>Ga0070684_100004556_pt1 | contig 10560 bp, 8 predicted proteins | sample KBSC723LmetaG_FD_65653 | JGI IMG/M metagenome (GOLD analysis project Ga0070684, IMG submission 65653) | Corn rhizosphere microbial communities from Kellogg Biological Station, Michigan, USA - KBS C7.2-3L metaG | ecosystem: Host-associated > Plants > Roots > Rhizosphere ...
CCGGCCTCATGTGGCCGCCGGTCAGCCTCGAGCATGAAGGTGCGGACTGGCACGTCAGGGACTCGATCACGCCGTCCGCGATTAATAGCTGGATCGGCGAGGAAGTGCGCCCCGTCGCCGTCGAGGCATCGGTCGGAACCACGATCGGCGCGAGCAAGCTGCGCGCGACCGCGGCCGTCTTCGCAGCCAACGACACGTCGGGCACCCTGCTGACCTTCCGCGGCTGGGCGCTCCACGACCGGACCACGCTAGCATTCGACGCCCAGCCATTGCCGCCGCTTAACGGGCCCTTCGCCGGTCACCAGGCACCGTTCACGCATCCTCTCGCCGATCTCGGCAGCGGCTTCGCGCGCCGCCCCGGATACTATGCCAAGCTCGCCTGGATCCTTCCGATCCCCGTCCGCGTCGAGCTGTTTCACTACGACAACCGAGCCAATCCCGAAATCGTCACTGCGACGCCCGAGTGGGGCTGGCGCACGCGCTTCGACGATGCGGGCATTGTCGCCGACCTTGGCGGAGGTGCAGAGCTCAAGGGTCAGGCGATGCAGGGACGCACTCGAATGGGATTCCTGATGTACGGCCGCCGCTTTGCCGACGAGCGTTTCCGTTCGGCCTATGTGATGCTGACCAGGCCGCTCGGAACCATCGGCGTCGCGGCTCGCGCCGAGGCGTTCGACACGCGCAACCGGGGCAGCATCATCGACGACGATTATGACGAAAGCGGCTGGTCGGCGATGCTCGCCGTGAAGCGGGATTGGACGCATGCCACCGGCTTGATCGAGCTGCTCCACGTATCGAGCGACCGTGAGGACCGCGACGATTTCGGCCTCGCTCCGCGCCAGCGCCAGACGCGGCTCCAGGCGGAGATGCGAATGCATTGGTAACCATGTCGCGGGGGGTGGCGTTTACCGTTTCTGCTTTAACCTCGCGCCATGGTGCGTGGAATCTTTCTCGCCGCGGCAGGGTTGGTCCTCGCCGCGCCGCTTGGCGCAGCGCCGCTAACCGTGCGCGTCGTCGACGCGAGCGGGCGCCCCGTGCGCGACGCCGTGGTCACGCTCTACCCGTCCGGCAACGCCGCGCGCGCACCCAAGGCCGGCGGCCGCTACGTGGTGTCGCAGCAGAACATGCAGTTCCACCCGTTCCTGACCATCGTTCCGGTCGGCGCGGACGTGTCGTTCCCGAATCTCGATAACACCAAGCACCACGTTTACTCCTTTTCGCCGGCCAAGCGCTTCGAGCTGAAGCTGTTCGCAAAGGACCAGTCGCGGACGGTCCATTTCGACAAGCCCGGCGCGGTGGCGCTGGGCTGCAACATCCACGACCAGATGAGCGCGTTCATCGTCGTCACCGATAGCGCTTGGACCGCGCGCACCAATGTCCAGGGCATGGTCGCATTCAACGATGCGCCGAACGCTCCGGGAAGGCTCACCGTGTGGGCCGCCTATCTCCGAGCGCCGGGCGGCACGCTCCAGCAGCCGGTCGCAGCCGGCCAGCGGACCGCCAGCTTCACGGTCCGCCTCCGCCCGCCGCCGCCGGCAATGGCGATGGATTATTGAGCGATGCGCTCGTTCCGATCGCTGAGCACGCGCCTGACGGTGCAGTTCGCGCTGCTGTTCGCGGCGGCGATGCTGGCGATTTCGGCGGCGCTGTCGACTTTCATCTCGGGCGCAGCGTCGCGCCAGGTCGAAAGCCAGTTGCAGTCCTCGGGCGCGGTCTACGACCGTTTGTGGGACCAGCGCGCCCATGAGCTGCAAAATGCGGCGCAGCTGCTTGCCCACGACTTTGGCTTCCGGGCGGCGGTCGCGACCGGCGACCAGCCGACCATTGAATCCGCCCTTGGCAACGCCGCCGAGCGGCTGCGGCTGAAGAGCGCGTTCATCGTCACTGCCGACGGCAAGGTGACGTCGATCGACGCATCCGTCAGCAATGCCGAAACCGCTCGCCTGTGGGAGCCGCTCGATGACGGGCGGCTGACGGGCGTTTCGGTCCTCGGGGGACGGCCGCGGCAGCTGGTCGCTGCTCCAATCATGGCGCCGACGCTGATCGGATGGGTGGTGTTCGCCGCCGATCTCGAACCGCGCGAAATGCGCGCGCTCGAGCGCTTGTCGGCGATCCCGCTTCACGCCGCGGTGCTTGCCGAGAGCAACGGCCGCTGGACCGAAGCGGCGGGCAGCATGTCGCCGCTGAGCAGCCGATCCGCGTCGCTGGCCGAAGATCATGTCCGCAGTGGTGCCGCGTTCGAGATGCGCGTTGCCGGCGACAATTCGATCGTGCTCGCCAAAGCGCTTCCGACCTTCTCGGGACGCGAAGGCGCGATCCTGCTTCTCGCCTATCCCAAGAGCCAGGCGCTCGCCGACGCGCATAAGCTTCAGATTGCCCTTGCCGTCATGACGCTGCTCGGCCTTCTGCTGATGGGCTTTGCGACCTGGCGCGCCGCCGGGCGCATTACGCAGCCGCTCGCCCGGCTCGATGAGGCCGCTGGGCGCCTTGCGACCGGCGAGCATGTGCAGGTGCGGGTGCGCGGCCGCGACGAGCTCGCCCGGCTTGCCAACAGCTTCAACGAGATGGTCGCCAAGATCGTCGAGCGCGAGCAGCGGATCACGCAGCTGGCGTTCAACGACGTGCTGACGGGCTTGCCCAACCGCACGATGTTCCACCAGCAGCTCGAGCAGCTGTTTCGATCCTCGGAAGGCAACGGCAGCCTGTTCGCGCTTCATTGCCTCGACCTCGATAACTTCAAGGTGATCAACGACACGCTCGGCCACCCCGCGGGCGACGCCCTGCTGGTCGAGGCGGCGCAGCGCGTGCGCTATGCCGCGCGGGGCCATTTCGTCGCGCGCCTCGGCGGCGACGAGTTCGTCGTGCTTCAGAGCGTCGGCGAGGACCGCGACGCGATCGACCGGCTCGCCCGCGACATTCTCGGCGCCATCACCCAGGCGGTCACAATCGACGGCAACCAGTTCGTGCCTTCGACCAGCATCGGCATCGCCATCGCTCCGGACGACGGGAGCGACGGTGGGACGTTGCTTAGGAACGCCGACCTCGCGCTGTACCGCGCAAAGGAGGCAGGGCGGGGCACCTACGCCTTCTTCGAGGAAAGCCTCAACGAGCGCGCGCAGGAACGGCGGCAGCTCGAATCCGACCTGCGGCTGGCCGTCGACAGGGGCGAGTTCGAGCTTCACTACCAGCCGCTGTTCGATCTCCAGGACAACCGCATCTGCTCATTCGAGGCGCTGATCCGCTGGAACCACCCCAAGCGCGGCCTCATCTCGCCTGCCGATTTCGTCCCGATCGCCGAAGACACCGGGCTGATCGTTCCCATCGGGGCCTGGGTGATCCGCGAAGCCTGCGCGCAGGCGGCCCGCTGGCCTGAGCAGATTCGGATTGCCGTCAATGTCTCCCCGGTCCAGTTCCACCGCGGGGCGCTGCATGAGACGATCCTTCGAGCGCTCGCGACCAGCGGCCTCGCGCCGGAAAGGCTAGAGGTCGAGATCACCGAGTCGGTCTTCCTGGAGGGCGGCGAGGCGACGCTGCGGCTGTTGCACGCGCTTCGAACGCTCGGGATCCGGATTGCGCTCGACGATTTCGGAACCGGCTATTCGTCGCTGAGCTATTTGCAGAGCTTCCCGTTCGACAAGCTCAAGATCGACCGAAGCTTCATCCAGAATCTGCTCACCCGCGAGGGCGCGAGCGCGATCGTCCGCGCGATCACCGAGCTTGCCCATGCGCTCAACATCGAAACGACCGCGGAGGGCGTCGAGGAGACGGCGCAGCTGATGGAGCTGCGCGCGCACGGCTGCTCCTCCGTGCAGGGGTTTCTGTTCGCCGAACCGATGACCGCCGCCGACGTCGACCAGTTGTTCCGCGACGACCGGCTCGGCCTCCAGGAATCGCGCGACGTCGCCTAAGCGAGGATCGAGCGATCCACTTCGGCGATGTGCGCGCAGCCGGTGAGCGCCATCGCGACGCGCATCTCCGCTTCGATCAGCTTCAGCACATGCGCGACGCCGTCACCGCCTGAAGCAGCCAGCGCATAGGCCCATGCCCGCCCGAGCAGCACGAAGTCCGCGCCGAGCGCCAGCATCCGCACGACATCAAGCCCGGAGCGGACACCGCCATCGGCGAGCAATGGTAATTTTCCAGTGACAGCATCAGCGATCGCCGGAAGTGCCCGAGCGGTCGACAATGCGCCGTCCAGCTGGCGCCCGCCGTGATTGGACACGACGATCGCGTCCGCGCCGCTCTCCGCGGCTTTCAGCGCGTCGTCGGGATCGAGGATGCCCTTGATGATCAGCGGCCCGTTCCATTGCTTGCGCACCCACTCGACGTCCTTCCAGCTGACCGAGGGGTCGAAATTCGCGTGGATCCACGCCTGGAAGTTGCTGAGCGGCGCTCGCCGCCCGACGATCGCCTCGAGGTTTCCGAGGCTGATCGGCCGCCCGCGAATGCCGACGTCCCACAGCCACTCGGGCCGGGCAATGAGGTCCGCCATTCGCCGAGCTCCGCCGCCGGCCGCCCGATAGTCACGATAGCGCGATCCGGGCACTGCGAGATCGACCGTAAGCATGAGCGCGCCGGAGCCGAGCTCTTTCGCCGTTTCGATCATCGCGGCGACGAAGCCGCGGTCCTTGACGAAATAAAGCTGGAACCAAGGCACATGCCCGGACGCCGCGACCTCGCGGAGCGAGCAGCCGCTGACCGTCGACAGCGCAAACGGGATGTTCGTCGCAGCCGCTGCGCGCGCAGCCTGCACTTCGCCACGCCGCGCATAAAGGCCCGCCAGTCCCACAGGCCCGAGCCCGACGGGCAGCGCCCACTCATGTCCAAACAGGCTCGCCTTCAGGTCGATGGCCGACACGTCCCGCAGTACTCGCTGCCGAAGCGCGATCCTCCGCAGGTCTTCGACATTCGCTCGAAGAGTCACCTCGTCGTAGGACCCGCCGTCCAGATATTCGAACAGGAAGTGCGGCAGCCGCGCCTTGGCGAGCGCGCGATAGTCGCTGGCGTTGGCCGCGCGCCTGCTCAACTCAGGTCGCGAAGCTCGGATCGAGGCGGTAGGCCTTGCGTTTCAGCGCCGGCCAGGCGAGCAGGTTCGCCGCCAGCGCGATCCCAACCTGTCCCTGCTGCGCCGTGATCTCGGGCGAACCTTGGGGAGGATTGCTGACCCGGTCGCCGGCCGAGAGCGCCATCACCTGCGCCTGGCAGGCGCGCTCGAGGAAATAGAGACGGACGAAGCATTCGCCGACGTTCTTCCCGACCGCCAGCGTGCCGTGGTTGCGCAGGATCATCGCGTTCTTCGTCCCAAGGTCCGCGACCAGTCGCTCGCGCTCGTCGAGGTCGACCGCGACGCCCTCGTAATCGTGGAAGGCGACGTCGCCGCGCACCAGCATCGCAGTCTGCGTCAGCGGCAGCAGCCCTTCTTCATGCGCCGACACGGCCTGCCCCGCGGGCGTATGGACGTGCATCACCGCATGCGCGTCCTCACGCGCCATGTGGATCGCGGAATGGATCGTGAAACCCGCGGGATTGGTGATGAACGGCGTCGGGTCGATCGGATTGCCGTTGACGTCGACCTTGACCAGCGAGCTCGCGGTCACCTCCTCGAACATGAGGTTGTAGGGGTTGAGCAGGAAATGATTCTCGGGGCCGGGAACGCGCGCCGACAAATGGGTGAAGATGAGGTCGTCCCAGCCGTAATAAGCGACCATCCGGTAGGCCGCGGCGAGGTCGACGCGGATCGCCCATTCCTCGTCGCTGACCTTGCCCTCGAGCGACGGTACGTCGACGCGGTCGAGCGGCTTCGCCTCGGCGATTCCGCGATTCATGCTGTCGACGCGATTCATTCAGGCACCTCTTGTCGGTCCGGATGCGCGGCGGCGAACGCCTCGATCTTGTTCGCATTCTCCTCCGCGCGCAGCAATGTCGGAAAATCGTCGATCGGCACGTTGTATCGCCGCGCATTGTAGAGCTGCGGCACCAGGCACACGTCGGCCGCGCTGACTCCGTCGCCGAACAGGAACTTGCCCGCCCTCGGCGCGGCGATCGCTTCCAGCGCCGGCAATCCCTCGCGGATCCAGTGCGCGTACCAGCGGTCGACCTCGTCCTGCGGCTGCGAAAGCTCGTTCTTCAGATATTTGAGCACGCGCAGATTGTTGAGCGGATGGATGTCGCACGCGACAGTCAGGCACATCGACACGACATGCGCGCGCGCAGCGGCAGCGGCGGGGATGAGCGGAACGTTCGAAAACCTGAGGTCGAGATAATTGATGATCGCGAGGCTTTGCACGAGCCGATGCCCGTCGATCTCCAGCATCGGCACCAGGCCGAGCGGGTTGAGCTTGCGATAGTCGTCGGATTTCTGCTCGTTCTCCCGCAGGTTCACCTGCCGTTGCTCATATTGAACGCCCTTGAGGTTGAGGGCGATCCGAACGCGATAAGCCGCGGACGAACGGTAATAATCGTAAAGGATGATCCGGCTCATCGCGGCTACTTACTCCGGTGTAAGGAAGGGCGCCACAACATCGGCCGGGACGCGGATCGGCCTGCCAAGCGCCTTGTCGATAATCGCCCACATGGTCCGCGCGCGAACGCAAATTTTCCCGTCCGGCCCGGTGAACTCGACGAACCGGTCGAAGCGCGCACCCTGCGGCGCATCGCCGACCCACGTCCGCGCAGTGATCACGTCGCCTTCGTGGGCCGCGCGCAGATAATCGATCTCGTGGCGGACGACGACCCAATAATATGCATCCCTGTGCTCCTTGGGCGCGACCGAATCCCAATGCGCGACCGCGACCTGCTGGATCCACTGCACCCACACCGCATTGTTGACGTGGCCAAGCTCGTCGATGTGCTCGCCAGCCGCCGTCAGCGTGGCTTCGAAAACGGGCTTAGCCATCCACCTGCGTCAGGATGAAGGCGTAGGTCTCCGCGACCTCGTGGAGCTTGTCCCAGCGGCCGGACTTGCCGCCGTGCCCCGCGCCCATGTTGATCTTCAAGAGCAGCAGATTGTCGTCCGTCTTGGTCGCGCGCATCTTCGCCGCCCATTTCGCCGGCTCCCAGTAAGTCACGCGCGGGTCGGTGAGGCCGCCCGTGATCAGCATCGGCGGATAATCCTGCGGCTTCACATTGTCGTAGGGCGAGTAGCTGCGGATATATTCGAACGCCTCGAGGTCGGTGATCGGATTGCCCCATTCGGGCCACTCGCCGGGGGTCAGCGGCAGCGTGTCGTCGAGCATCGTATTGAGCACGTCGACGAAGGGCACGTCGGCGACGACCGCGCCCCACAGCTCCGGGTCGGAATTGACGACCGCGCCCATCAGCTCGCCGCCCGCCGAGCCGCCGTTGATCGCGATCCGGCCGGCGCTGGTGAATTTCTCCGCAACCAGGCCCTTCGCGACATCGACGAAATCGTTGAACGTGTTCGTGCGCTTGGTCAGCTTGCCATCGAGGAACCATTTGTAGCCGAGGTCGTCGCCGCCGCGGATATGCGCGATGGCGCACGCCCATCCGCGGTCGAGCAGGCTGATGCGGTTCGAATTGAACACGGGGGGAATAGCGTGGCCGTAGGCGCCGTATGCGTAGAGGAACAGCTTGCCCTCGCCGTCCTTCTCGAACCCTTTGCGATAGACGACCGACACCGGCACCTTAGCCCCGTCGCGCGCGTCGACCATCAGCCGCTCGGTCGCATATTGCGACGCGTCGTAGCCCGACGGGATCTCCTGAACCTTGCGCACCTCGAGCTCGCCGGAGTCCGGGTGGTAATCGTAGGTCGTCATCGGCGTGACCATCGATGAATAGCCGAGCCGGTAGGCGTCCGGCGCGAACTCCGGATTGCCCATGAAGAAGGCGCTGTAGCTCGCCTCCCCGAACGGAATGCGGGTCTCCTCGCCCGCGTAGGTGCGGAGGAACAGCTGATCGAGCCCCTCGACCCGGCTGCTGATCGCGAGATGGTCGCGGTAGGAGGTGACGCCGGTCAAGTAGACGCGGTCCGACCCCTCGATGACGGTCCGCCACTCCTCCGGATTGCCGATGTCCGCCTCAGCCAGCCGGAAGTTCACATGCGTGTCGTTGGTGTGGATCCACAATTTCCCGTGCGCCGCATCGACATGATATTCGCGTCCCTGCTTCCGCCGAGCGATCAAAGTCAGCGGCTGGGAGGGATCGTCGGCCGAGACGAACCGCACCTCGGTCGTCGTATTGTCGCCCGTCGAGATCAGGATCAGCGTCCGGTCGTGGGACCTTCCAACGCCGACGGAAAAACCCAGCTCCTCCGTCTCTTCGTACAGCGTCACATCCTCGCCGGTAGGACGCCCGAGCCGGTGGTAACGCGCGCGATAGCTCCGCCAATTGTCGTTCACCTCGGTGAAGACGATTCCGCGGCTGTCGCTGGTCCACACCGGCTGCCCGATCCCGACCTTGGTGACGGTCTCGATATCCTTGCCGGTTGAAAGATCGCGAATTCGAAGCTCGAACCGTTCCGACCCGTCATAATCGGCGAGCGTCGCCAGCAGCTTCCCGTCCGGGCTGACCTCGAGCGCGCCGAGCCGGAAATAATCGCGCCCCTCGGTCTCCACCGGCTCGTCGAAGATAATCTGGTCCTCGCCGCCGCGCACCGGCTTGCGGTACCAGGTCCGGTACTGCGCCCCGGGCTTGAACGCCCACCAGTAAAGGAACTCTCCGTCGCGGATCGGGACCGAGCTTTCGTCCTCCTTGATCCGCCCCTTCATCTCCTCGAACAGCTGGTCGATCAGCCCCTCGTGCTGCGCCTTCCAGCCGTCAAAATAAGCGTTTTCCGCCTTGAGATAGGCGAGAACGTCCGGATCATCGACCTCAGGGTATTTGGGATCGCGCAGCCAGTGCCACGGGTCCTCGATCGTGATCCCATGGCGTTCGTAGCTGTACGGGCGCTTCTCGGCGGCGGGCGGAGCGGGAAAGGCAACGGCTTTGTCCATGCGCCGCTCTTAGCGCGCTGCCGCACTACCGGAAGGGCAAATGCGGCAAACTATCAATCGTCAGCGTCGTCTGCGACCTTCCACTGCCGTTCGGGCGTTCGCACCATCTTGATCCGGCAGCGCTTGCACGAGCTCTCGTAGCGCTGCTCGAGGCTGTTGAACTGCACGGAGGCGCGGTTTCGGTGATGACCGAGGTGACGACAAAGGAAGCTGCGCCACTCTTCCATTACGCCAGCTTTTGGCACTGCCGCCTTACAGCGGCGCGTCCGCCACGTGAGAAAGCTGTCATCCGCGGCGGCAAAGGGCTGCTCAGCCGGTTGGAGATGCAGTAGAAGACGAAAGGGGGGAACGGCCTCATGAGCATCTTCGAGTTCGTCTTTTCCCTCTACAGCTTGTTGTTCGGGCTTGCGCTGGCGCAGGTGTTCGGAGGGTTCGGCAACACGCTGCAGGAACGACACAAGATCCATGTCGGATGGCTGACGCCGCTGCTCGGCCTCTTCGTCATCCTCGACCTCACTTCGTTTTGGGAAATCGGTTGGCAGATGCGCGGCATCTCACGGCCTTATTTCCTGTTCCTGATTTGCTGCGTGTTCCTCGCCGGCATCTATTATCTCGCGGCGCGGCTCGTCTTCCCGAGGGACTTCGGCGAATGGCCCGACTTCGACGTTTATTATTTCCGGCACAAGCAATGGGTGTTCGGAGGCATATTGCTCTGCAACGTCGTCGCATCGGCGGCGCTGTCGAAGGTCGCGGGCAGCTTCATGCGGACCCCGCTCGGGTTCGCGAACTTCCTCAGCTACTTTGCATTGCTGGTTCCGCTCCTGCTCGTGCGGAACAAGCGAGCGAACCTCGTCCTGCTGTTGCTGATGCTCAGCAGGTATGCGGTCTTCCCGGTTCTCGCCATCTTTCGCCTCGGCATGCACAGCCAACTCTACTGAGGCACTGCTCCGGAAGCCCGACGACGAAAGGGCGGGAGGAAATAGCTGTCGTACAGGGACGAATTTGTGCTCCAGGCTGACCGATGACGCCGCTTCGATTCGCCTGGGAAACTGACGAAGGTGCAACGGCCCGGCGCGCTCACCTGCGTGTGCGCAAGGATGGCTGCGTTTGTGAACTTTCGAGCGGCCCCGGAAAACCGTGCAACATTGTCCAACTTGTCCACTTCCCAAGGGGGCGAATCCTATTTGGCGCTCTCGAATCCCGCTCGCGACGGCTCTTTAACAATGACGCGCCAGCGACTAGCTGAAAGACGAGGGAGTTAGCTCATGTCCACCTACGCAGATCGCCTCAAGGCCCTTCGCGAGCAGCTCAAGGCCGAGAAGCTCGACGGCTTCGTCGTCCCGCTCACCGACGAGCATATGAGCGAATATGTCGGAAGCTACGCCCAGCGTCTCGCCTGGCTGACCGGCTTCCAGGGCTCCGCCGGCTCGGCCGTGGTGCTGCCCGAGCAGGCGGCGATCTTTGTCGACGGGCGATACACGCTCCAGGTCCGCCAGCAGGTCAGCCCCACCGAGTGGAGCTACCAGTCCGTGCCCGAGACCAGCACGACCCAGTGGCTCGAGGAGCATGCGCCCGAAGGCGCTCGAATCGGCTACGATCCCTGGCTGCA
>Ga0070684_100004559_pt1 | contig 10557 bp, 7 predicted proteins | sample KBSC723LmetaG_FD_65653 | JGI IMG/M metagenome (GOLD analysis project Ga0070684, IMG submission 65653) | Corn rhizosphere microbial communities from Kellogg Biological Station, Michigan, USA - KBS C7.2-3L metaG | ecosystem: Host-associated > Plants > Roots > Rhizosphere ...
ACGCCGTGCGCGAGCAGCCACTGGAACATCACGCCCGGCTCGTTGTACTCCCAGTGCATGTGATCGCCGGAGACGAGGATCGCCTGCACCTTGCCGTCGGCGTACAGCTTGCGGGCGATTTCCAGCCGCGCAGCGAGGAACGGCGACGGGGTGCCGTCCGGGTAGACCTGGGCGCCGAGGACGAGCGCCACCGGCGCCTCGGGGACGTCCTGCTCGGTGTAGATGTGGTCGCCGGCGGCGGTACGCAGCCAGACGGAGCAGGCCACGCTGACCAGCGCGGCCAGCAGGCCGGCGACGACGCCGAGCCGGAACACGGAACGCAGGACGCGCAGCACGTTGACGAGGGTGCGGCCGGGAAGGACTATCCGGGGACGGCGCGATCGATCGCGGCACGAAACCGGGAGGGACCCGCTGTGGAGCGAAGGGTGTCGATGGCCGACGTGGCCCGGCTGGCCGGCGTCTCATCACAGACCGTGTCGCGGGTGTCCAACGGCCACCCCGGCGTCATCGGTTCGACCCGTGAGCAGGTCCTGGCCGCGATGCAGAAACTGGGCTACCGGCCCAATAGCGCCGCTCGGGCGCTGCGCTACGGCCGGTTCAACACGATCGGCGTGATCCTCTTCGGGCTGTCCTCGACCGGCAACAGCCGCACGGTCGAGGCGATCGCCACGCAGGCGGCGGCCCAAGGGTACGCGATCACGCTGATCCCCGTCGGGATGCCGACCCAGGACAACGTGCTCGGCGCGTTCACGCGGCTGGGCGAGCTCGCGGTCGACGGAGTGATCGTGATCATCGAGGTCCATCTGCTCGACGCCAACACGGTCGCGCTGCCGCCGGGCGTCCACGTGGTCGTGGTCGACTCCGACGCCGGTGACCGTTATCCGGTCGTCGACACCGACCAGGCCGACGGGGCGCGGCAGGCCGTACGCCATCTGCTCGACCTCGGGCACCGGACGGTCTGGCACGTGGCCGGGCCGGCCGAGTCGTTCGCCAGCGTCCGGCGGACCACCGCCTGGCGGGCGGTCCTCGAGGAGGCCGGCCGCCCGGTGCCGGCGATCGAGCGCGGCGACTGGTCGGCGGAGTCCGGGTACCGGGCGGGTCGGCGGCTGGCCAACCGGGCCCGCTGTACCGCGATCTTCGCGGCCAACGACCAGATGGCCCTCGGCGTGCTGCGGGCGCTGCACGAGCGCGGCCGGTTGGTGCCCGACGAGGTCAGTGTGGTCGGCTTCGACGACCTTCCCGACGCCGGCTCCTACCTGCCGCCGCTGACCACCGTCCACCAGGACTTCGCCGAGGTCGGCCGGCGTTGCGTGCAGGCGCTGCTGCGGCAGCTGCGCAACGGACGGGCCGACCCCGGTACCGATCTCGTGCCGACGCGGCTGGTGATCCGGAGCAGTACGGCACGTGTCAAGCATTGACGAGTAGCTATGGTTACGTAAACATTGAGACCATGGCTCGCGTCTGGGTTGTTCTCGCCGTCGCTCTCGCCGCCCTGCTCGTCCCGGCCGCACCGGCGGTGGCGGCCACCAACCAGTTCCGGGGGGTGAACTGGGCCGATCCGCGGGACAACTACGCCGACGACCCGGTCGTGCCGAGCGGGCTGTCCACCGCGGACAGCTACAACACCACGTACTCGAAGGCTACGGCGATCATCCGGGGCTTCCAGACGAACCTCAATGCGAACACCGTGCGGTTGCCGATCAACCCGTACACGGTGAACGGCTCGTTCTGGGCGTCCTACACCGGCGCTATCGACGCCGCGACGGCCAACGGTTTCCGCGTGATCCTCAGCTACTGGGAGGGCGTCGCCCATAAGGACGGCCGTGTCGACGACACGAACGCGTACTGGAGCATGTGGCAGACCGTCATCACCAAGTACGCGGGGAACAGCAACGTCCTGTTTGAACCGATGAACGAACCGTTCGGCTACAGCGCGGCCGATTGGGCCAACGTCGCCGCGCAGTGGCTGAGCACGTATCCCAGCGTCCCGAAGAGCCGGGTGTTCGTGAGCGGCAGCGGCTACAACGACAACGTCACCGGCGTGTGTGCGGACAGCCGGCTGGCCGGGACGTTCCTGTCGCTGCACCACTACGGCTTCTGGAACACCTCGCAGACGAGCTATGCGTGGTGGGTCAACGACCTGAAGAGCCGGATCGGCTCCTGCGCGTCCCGAACGGTCCTCGACGAGTGGGGCGCGCCGATGACGACCGGCCTGAACTACAACGGTCCCATCAACAACAACTATTTCATCGCGTACGTGCAAGCCGACACCGACACCGTCCGGTCGCTCGGGATGGGTTCGGTCTACTGGCCGGGATTGCGTACCGGGGACACCTACAGCATGGAGACGCTGACCGGTAGCACGTTGTCCAACAACAATGCCAGCGGGGTCAGCCGGCTGCAGTGGGCGTGGGGGATGGGCAGCAGCAGTACGTCGGTGATCCGCGGCGTTGCCTCGAACCGCTGCCTGGATGTGGTGGGTGCGGCGACGGCCAACGGGACGCCGGTCGTGATCTACGACTGCAACGGCGGCGGCAACCAGTCCTGGACGTATACGCCGGCCAAGACGCTGGTCGTCTACGGCAACAAGTGCCTGGACGTGAACGGCGCGAGCACGAGCCCGGGCGCGAAGGTCCAGATCTATGACTGCAACGGCGGCGCCAACCAGCAGTGGAACATCAACACGAATGGCTCGATCACCGGCGTGCAGTCGGGGTTGTGCCTGGACGTGACCGGAGCCGGTACGGCCAACGGGACGGTTGTGTCGATCTGGAACTGCAACGGCGCGACGAACCAGCAGTGGCGGCGTTCCTAGCCGAGGCGCTACGCGGGGGACAGGCCGGCGCCGATGCAGGCGAAACCGGCGGCGACGGCGAGCTCCACGGTGCCGAGCCGGGCGGTCTGCTCTTGGGCGGTCGCGAGCGCCTCGGCGACCGGCCGACCGGCCGCGAGCTCCCGGTGCAGCGCGCTCATCAGCGAAGCCGTCTGCAGGTCGGGGATCGGCATGACCGACGCGACGAGTTGCCGGGCGCCCTGGGCCAGGAAGGCGGCGGCCAGCCCGAGCACCTCGTCACCGGTGCCGACGACGTTGCGACCGCTGTTGCACGCGGCGAGGACGAGCGTTCGCGGTACCCGGGAAAGAAGCTCGACGTCGTAGATCATGAACGGTCCGTCGGCCAGGTTCAGGGCCGTGAACAGGGCGTTGTCGAGGTGGAGCCGGCCGTGCGTTGCGAGGTGGACGACGTCGGCCCGTTTGAGCGCGTCGACCGTGGCGTCGACCGTCGCCGCCGACCCGATGATCGGCTCGACACCGTAGATGTCGCCGACCGTCCGGGCCTCGGCCTCGGCACCGACCAGGCCGGGTCCGGCGATGACGGTGGCGGAAGCGCTGCCGGATGAAGGGGTATCGGCGGCGATGGACCATGAGGTCGCCGACGGGGTGGTCACGACCGGCCGGCCGGCGCAGCGCGGCAGCAGCGACCACGGCACCGACTGCAGGTGATCGCTCGGCACGATCACGAGCGGAGCGTCGTCGATCTCGCCGGCGAGCGGGGCCAGCAGCGCGGCATCCAGGCGGGCGGCGGCGTCGCGCAGGACCCCGGTGGCGGCGGCGGCGCTGGCCGGCGTGGTCTGCGGACGGCTGAGGCGGCGCAGCGCGACCGGCATCCGGTCGAGCGCCTCCCGGACGGCGGCGACCGTGGCCAGCGGCCACAGCCGGGTCCGGCCGCGGGCCACGGTCACCGCGAGGATGCGGTCGTCGACCGTGAGGAACTCGATGAGCACGGCGGAACCGAGCTGGCCGGCCAGTGTGGCGACGCGCACCGGCCCGGCCACGGCGGCCGCCCCGGACTGCCGTCGCGTGTGGTCGCGGATCTGCCGTTCGAGGGCGACCTGCCGGGCGACCAGCCGTTCGGGGTTCCGCCCGGCGCGGCGCTGTTCGATCAGTCGCAACACCGTCGATCGCAGGGCCGCCAGCAGCGCGGCGAGCACCGGATCGCTGGGCGCTCGTACCGGCCGCGTACTGAGCAGCCGCGCTCGGCCGCGCTCGGCCCACTCGAGGATCCGCTGCGGCCGGCCGGACTCGAGCGCGACGTGCAGCCCGATCCGGGACAGCGAGTTGCGCTGGGCGGCGGCGCGGGCGCGGAGGTCGGTGGCGCGGTAGGTGGCGTGGTGCTCGTCGACCAGCTGAAGACCGGCGCGGGCGGCCCGCGCCGCCCCGGCGGCATCGCCTTCCGCCAGCCGCTTTCGTGCTGCGGCTTCCCAACGGGCGGCCCGCAGGGTGACCGGGCCGCGGCGCCGCGGCGATCCGATCATCGCGAGCTGGGCGATGGCGTCCGCGCGGCGGCCCAGCGCCAGTGCACGATCGGCGGCGGCGAGGCGGGCATCGACCGCGAGCGCCGGCCACTGGGTCGCGTCCAACTCGTCGGCCACGCCGACCAGCTCGCCGAAGCCCGGCGGCCGGCCGTCCGGGGTGGCGCGGCGGGCGGTGAGGACGGCGTACCTGGCGACCGCGCCCCAGTCGGTGCGGTCCTGCCGCCGGGCCTCGTCGCGGGCCTGCCGGGCCTGGTCAAGGGCCAGGTGCGGCTCGCCGGCGAGCAATGCGGCCCGGGCCAGCAGGAGCCGGGCCTCGGGCAGCGTGTACAGGCGCCGCTCCCGGGTCAGCGCCTCGATCGCCGTCTCGGCCGCCACCCGCGCTTCGGCGATCAGGTGTACCGACAGCAGCACCTCGCTGCGGTCCCGCAGGACCTCGCCGAGCTGGGCCTGCAGGGACCGCAGGCGCTGCTCGGCGACGTCCAGGTAGGCCAGCGCGGTCGGGACGTCGCCGGCCAGCGTGTAGATCCAGCCGAGGTTCTGCTGGACGTACGCATACGAGACGTGCCGGCCGATGCGCTTGCAGACCTCGCCGGCCTCGTGGAGGTCGGCGATGGCGGCGCCGAGTTCCAGACGGTGGCCGTGAAGGACGGCCCGGTTGGACAAGACCCGCCAGAGCCAGCGTTCGTCGTTGGCTTTTCGCAGTACCGGTAAAGCAGCGTTGTAGCAGGCCAGAGCGTCGTCGATGCGTCCGAGCTGGTGCAGGATGGCGCCGCGCTGGGCCTGACCTTGGGCGAGCTCGTGGCCGGTCAGCTCGGACAGCGCGATGTCGATCTCCCGCAGCGCGCGCCGGGGCAGGCCGCGTGAGCTGAGCACGAACGCCAGCGACAGACGCGCCTGCGTGCCGGTCGGCGACGAGCCGGCCCGGGCGATCGCTGCCCGCAAGTGGGCGATGGCCTGATCGAGGTCGCCGGCGTTCTGCGCGGCGACACCCAGCGCGTGCGCGGCGACCGACCAGGCGAGCTGGTCGCCGGCCGCGCGCGCCCGAGCCTGCACGACGCGTGCCGCGTCGGCGCCCCGGTTGGGATCGGACTCGGCCGTCCGCAGCGCGTCGTGTGCTAAATCGATCAGTGCTACTGCCATCGCTCGCCTCGGTGAACTCGCGGCAGAAAGTTTCCGGTCGGTCGTATCAAGGACACTTGCGCACACTCCGTCGGGTGGAAGCTTACCGAGACCCAGGAGGTCAGCCATGTCGAATTACCTTCCGACCGAGCAGCGACGGCTGGCGGCCGATCACGTCCCGAACCAACTCGTCGTCGCTATTCCCGACAAATCCCTCGTGCTGGACCGGCTCAAGGCGCTGAGGCTCGACGCGCGGGTGTCGAAGGTCAGCTGGGGCCTCGGTCTGGCGTTGGTGGAGATCGAAAACCTGGACGGCCGGGACTTCCGCGACGACATCGAGGCGACCTGTCGAAGTCCGCAGCTTTGGTGGTTGCCGGTTCCGGATCCGGATCCGGAAAGGACGAGTCAGCTGGATGCAGTGTTGTTCCTGATCCGGTGGTACTTCGCCACCCGATACGGCGGATGGACGCCGACGCTGGCCAAGAACTACGAGATGGAGACCGTGACCGGCCTCCCGCACATCGACGGAATCGCCCCCCACGCCGCGTACTACCCCGAGCCGGCCGATGCCGCCCTGCTTCGCTGGGCCCCGCAGTATCTCGGTCGAGGGGTCAAGGTCGGAATCGTCGACACGCCGCTCTACGAATGCCGGCTGCTGCGCGAGCACTACGTCGCTCCGGATCGACTGCCGATGCGGGGATATCCGACCGATGGCGGGCTCAGCCAATGGGCGGGTCACAACGACATGTGCACCGGCCTGATCGTGCAGCAAGCGGGCGGCGTCGAGATTTTCGCCGAGCCGGTCCTCCGGCCGGAGACGGCGACCACCACCAGCTGGCACCTGGCCGAGTCCATGGTTGCGTTGCGGGACGCCGGGGTCAGCATCATCAACGTGTCGGCCGGCTGCTCGACGCGGGACGGCCGCGCGCCGCTCGTGCTGGAGCGGGCGATCGACAACCTGTGGCCGGACGTCCTCATCGTGGCGTCGGTCGGCAACCACGGCAACCAGCCGGTGCCGCCCTTCGATCCCCGGGAGCCGCTCGGCCCGACCAGCCCGATGTGGCCGGCGGCCAACCCACGCGTCCTGTCGGTCGGCTCCTACGGCGTGATCGACAAGCGGCTCTGCCTGGCCGAGTTCAACCCGCCGGTGCCCTGGCAGACCCTGGTGGCCAAGGGCGTCGACGTCGTCAGCACCTACCTGGAAAGTGAAGTCACGATCGTTCACAGCGCCGAGCGGGTCGCCAATGGGGTCAGATCAACTGTGTCGGCGACGACCGAGACGTTTACGGGAGTCGCTCGGTGGTCGGGCAGTTCGTTCGCCACGGCGACGGTCACCGGCGCCATCGCCGCCCGGATGACCGGCGGCGCGTCCGCCCAGGAAGCCCTCGCTCGCCTCATGGTCGACGCTGCTACTGGCGTCGACGGCATCTGGACCTATGACGAGGCGACGAAGTGGGGCTGTGGGCCCGTTTCGACCGAATAAGGAGTCGCCATGTATGACGACCAGGCGGTCGTGTCTCTCGTCGCCGCCGCTCGTGATGGACATCGTGACGCGTGGGGCCGGATCGTCGAGCGGTATGCGCCGCTGGTCTGGGCCATCTGCCGGCGGTTCAACCTCGAGCGCGCCGACTGTGACGACGTCGGCCAGACCGTCTGGTTGCGACTCTTCGAGCACCTGACGACCATCCGCGAGGCAGCCGCCCTGCCCGGCTGGCTCGCGAGCACGACGCGCCGCGAGTGCCTGCGGGTCCGGCACCGCGCCGCCCGCCGCGGTCAGGCCGAACGGCTGGCGGCGGCGACCGATGAGCAGGTCGACCTGACCGAGCTGGGCCGTGACCTGGAGCGCGCCCGCCGGCACATCGCCCTGCGCGACGGGTACGCGCAGCTGCCGCTGCGGTGCCGCGAACTGCTGGCGCTGCTGTTTACCGACCCACCCACTCCGTACTTGCAGATCAGCTCACAGTTGGACATGAAGGTCGGCTCGATCGGGCCGACCCGTGAGCGGTGCCTCTCGGCGCTGCGCCGCACGCCGGCGCTCGCCGAGCTCATCGAGCAGGAACGCCACTATGTACGGGGGGAAGTCGATGCGCGCTGACTGGTGGAACAACGACGAAGAACTGGCGGCCATGCTGGCCGAGGCGTACGCGGCGGCCGATGAGGTGCCGGCCGAGTTCGTCCGGGCCGGCAAGGCCGCCTACGCGGCTACCGACCTTGACAACGAGTTGGACATCGAGCTGGCCGAGCTCGTGTTCGACTCGGCCGACGACAGCGTCACGATGCGAGCCGACGACGCGATGCTGCGGGCCCTCACGTATGCGACGGGGAGCGTGACGATCGAGCTGGAGATTGCCGACGATCGACTGTTGGGCCAGGTGGTGCCGCCCGGCCCGGCGGAGATCGAGGTGCGGGCGGTGGACGGCACCGTCGTGCGGCTGTCGTGTGACGAGGTCGGCTGGTTCGTCGTCCAGCCGCGACCGGCAACGACGTTTCGCATTCGTTGCCGGCGCGGCGATCGGATCGACTTGCGGACGGGCTGGATCACTCTATGAAGCGAGGTTGATCGTCACCGTCGTCGTTCCGCTGTTGACCGAGACCGTATGGGCACTGGAGTTGTAGGTCCCGCCGCTGACCGAGGTCACGCCGACGGTCAGGAAGATCGGCAGCTGGATCTGCACGGCGCCGGGCAGCGTCCCGGTCAGCCGCACCGTGATCACCCGACCCGCACCCGGCTTGGTCACCGCGAGCGACACCCCGTACGTCGAGCGGCTGCCGGACGTGACGTTGTAGCTGTTGGTGAGATTGCCGACCGAGATGGTCTGGCCGCTTGCGATCCAGGCGTTCGGGATGCCCCGGCCGACGTACAGGGTGCCGGTCAGGCTCCGGGCCGCGATCGACTCGAGCAGGCCCTGCTGCTGGGCCGAGATCGGCCAGCCGTAGGGGCAGGCGCCGAACTGCGGGCCGGCGTGGCTACCGATCCACGGGTTGCTCGAGCTGGGGCCGCTGCCGTTGGCCTCCCACCACGCGTTCGGCCCGCCGGTCGTGGTCTTGATCTGCCAGGCGTAGCTGGTGATCGGCAGGTCCCGGTAGTTGTTGGAGAAGAGCCCGTCCGACGAGTACGCCGTGTTGTACGCGGTCGAGTACCCGTTGAATGCGCCGAACGTGGGATAGGGCAGGCCGTGCGAGGCGAGCCGGCTGAAGCCCCACGCGTACATCCGGTCGATCTGGCCGGGGTCGCCCATGATGCCGGTCAACGAGCCGCCGGCCAGCATGGTTGACCACTGGTTCTGCCCGACCCAGCCGGGTGAGGCCCAGTTGGCGTCGTTGTACGTGTTGCAGCGGTTGGCGGTGTTCGGCTTGTCGACCTCGCACGGCAGGAAGTTGAAGCCGTTGGTGCTCTGGTTGCGCCCGACGACGGTGTTCAGCGAGTTGAGCAGGTTCGTGTAGGCGGTGGCGGCCCAGGTGGCCTCGGCCGTCTGGCCGATCCGGCTGGCGATGGAGCGGTAGGACGCCAGCATCTGCAGCGCCGAGAAGTTGCTGAAGAGCCACCGGCCGGTCGAGTCGTTGTCGAAGTTGGTCTTCAGGGTGCCGTCGGCCGCGAGCTGGGACGCGTACCGGGTCCGGGCGATCGTGTAGAGGCTCGGTCCCCACGGGCTGGCCGCACTCGCGTCGTCGTGGAAGAACTGGCTGACGAACGCGGTGTCGCCGGTCAGCGCCAGGTATTCGGCCCAGGCGCCCATCGTCTTCCACACGCCGTCCCAGTACCAGTTGGCGCCGAACTCGTTGAAGTTGGTCTGCTCCGATATGCGTCCGGTCAGGAGCAGGTTCTGGGCGTCGTGGAAGTCGCCGGTCTCGAACTTGGCGGTGAGCTCGCCGGGCACGTCATGGTTGAGGAGCCAGGCGTAGTTGTTGGCGGCCGAGAACTCGGCCTTGCCGACCTGCATCATCAGGTTGTAGATCGTGCCCGCCTTGAAGGCGTTGATCAGCGCGGTGCCCGGGTTGGCCAGGTTGCCCGTGTTGGGCAGGGTGACGTTCGGCAGGCTGAAGTTGTTGGTCTCGGCGAGCCGGCCGTTCCAGTACGACGCCATCTGGCTGTAGGCGGTGTCGTAGCTCGGGGCCGCGTTGCGCAGGGTCGTGCCGGTCGGCAGGGCGGCGCCGCTGCCGAAGTTGTCCACGGCGACCACGAAGTCGTGGTTGTTCGTGGCGCCCGGCGCGACGGTGTCCAATGTCGAGCTCGTGAGACGCAACAACCCTGGGCCGGAGCCGCCGGGCGGCACCGTCACCGATGAGCCGCCGTTGTTGGTGACCGACACTCGCGTGTACACCAGGACGAACGAACTGCTCCCGATGGTCACCTTGTTGGCGAAGTCCTTGATCGAGATGGTGACGCTGCCCGACGTACGGGTGGTCTTCATCGCCGGCAGGTAGCCGCTGTCCTGGGTCCACTGGACGGACTGGGCCCTCGGGTTGCCGCCGAACGTGTAGGCGCTGAACGAGTACATGCCGCCGCAGATCGTCGTGCCGCCGGCGTTGTACGTGCTGTTGACGCCGCGGGCGAAGAACGAGCCGGACAGGTACTCGAAGACCGGCCAGTAGTTGCTGTCCCAGCCGATCGCGGTGACGTTGGCGAAGCCTTGCCCGAACGGGTCGCTGGGGGTGCGGAAGTTCGTGCCGTAGGCCCGCGGGAGTGAGCTGTTGTGGCAGCCGTTCGGGTCGACGGCCGGCAGGCCCTGGAAGGGCCCGGCCGCGTTACTGGCCGCTGGCAAGACGGCTACGACGAGGGCGGCAATGGCCGCCAACAGGAACAGTCTTCGCATGGGTCACCTCACCTGTGCGGTCCAGTGGTCGTTCGCGTGCACGAGCGTGAACGTGAGCGACGGGCAGTCGTACGCGGTGCCGGGCGGGATCGTGCGGTGCGTCGGCCGGGAGTTGGCCGGGGTGGCCGGCGTCCACGCGTTGTTGGCGAAGACCTCGACCGACGAGCTCTCGAACCTCCGGCCGGCGAACGTCGAGCAGTAGGCGCCAGAGGTCGTGTAGATCTCGAACATGTTCCAGCCGAACGAGAACTGCGGCAGGTCGTACGTGCCCGAACTGGTGTAGTACGTGTCCCAGACGTTCGTGCGGACG
>Ga0070684_100004562_pt1 | contig 10553 bp, 12 predicted proteins | sample KBSC723LmetaG_FD_65653 | JGI IMG/M metagenome (GOLD analysis project Ga0070684, IMG submission 65653) | Corn rhizosphere microbial communities from Kellogg Biological Station, Michigan, USA - KBS C7.2-3L metaG | ecosystem: Host-associated > Plants > Roots > Rhizosphere ...
GCCCATCCCCAGTGATTACCCTGAACGCGTGCCACCGCTCCTGGCACTCACCGCCGCGCTGACCGCGGGCCTCGGCATCACCGACGCCGCGCCCTCCACGTCCGCCCCCGCGCCGCCGCCGACCAAGCGCGAATACGGCGTCGTCCCCCTCGTCGGCGGCGACACCGACTACGGCATCGGCGCCGGCTACCTCGCGAACATCGCCGGCCTCCGTCCCGACGCCGAGCCGTTCGCGTGGCGCCTCGAATCGGCGGGCTTCATCTCCTTCAAGACCGCCGGCGACGGTTCCATTGTCAACCCGTACCAGGACTATTACGTCCTCCTCCAAGTCCCGCGCTTCCTGCACCGGCGCCTGCGCCTCGACGTGCGCCCTTCCTTCACGCGCGAGACGACGCAGCACTATTACGGCGTCGGCAACGCCTCCATCGCCCCACCCGACGAGAACCCCAGCCGCGACTTCTACGGCCGCACGCACCCGACGCTGCTCGTCCGCCTCCGGTGGGAGCTCCGCGGGAACGTGTTCGTTGAATACGGCTCCGCGTACACGGAGAACTGGCTGGACGTGGATCCGCAGAGCCGGCTCGCCGCCGACATGAACGGCGGGCCGCCGGACGTGCGCGAGCTGCTCGGCACGGCGAACCAGCACGGCGTGCTGCTGACCGAGGCGTCGTTCGGCTACGACTCGCGCGACTCGGAGATCTCGCCGGAGCACGGCCAGTACCACCAGGTTCGGTTCCGCGGCAGCCCGCACCTCGGCGAGCACCTCCCCTACGAGTACGCGCAGGTCAATCTCACGAACCGGTTCTATGCGACGGTCGTCCCCGAGCGGCTGGTGTTCGCGGCGCGCGTCGTCGTCGACTACCAGTTCGGCGACGTGCCGTTCTACGAGCTGCCGCGCTACGAGGACACGTTCGCGCTCGGCGGCGTCAACGGCGTGCGCGGCATCCCCGGCCAGCGTTACTACGGCCGGCTCAAGATGTTCTCGAACCTCGAGCTGCGCGCGCGCGTCGCCGGCTTCACGATCGCCGGCAAGCCGTACGCGCTGGGCGCCGCGGTGTTCACGGATTTCGGGCGGCTCTGGTCCGACCTCGCCACGAACCCCGATCTCGACGGCACCGCGTGGGGGCTCAAGTACGGCGTGGGCGGCGGCGTGCGCGTGCAGAAGGGACGGACGTTCGTGATTCGCGTCGACGTCGCGTGGTCGCCGGACGCGCGGCCGCTGGGCGCCTACCTCACGGCCGGCCAGGCATTCTGATCACCGACGCGCCGGCACGACTTCGGCCAGCGTGCAGTCGACGTTGTAGGTCACGGCGTCGCTGGAGGATCGGGCGCGGGCCACGCGGAACGGCACCGCGCAGAACACGTCTCCCGGATCGAGCCCGTCCACGTCGTCGTGCAAGTCGTCGCTGCCTCGCTGGGAGAACCAGGCCACGAAGAGCCAGTCCGTGAAGTCGACTTTGCCGATGCCGCCGCCGATCCGGTACGGATGCGGAAACGAAAGGGCGGTGAGCGGTTCGTTCTTCGACAGGTTGTGGGAAATCGGACGCGACGGATCGAAGGCCCCCGACGGGCGCGCGAACGCGCGCAGCGCGAGCGTCTTGAAGGCGATCGGCTGGGCGCCCGGCGCGAGGCTGATGACGCCCGAAGCCCCTGGCGCGGCCGGCTCGCAGCCTGCCGCGGCCCCGGCGGTGACCAGAAGGATCGCCAGCAGCGGCGATCGGATCGCGGTTGCGATGGCTGGAGGGCTCGGCACGCGTCCGCACCAACGCAACGCGCATGCCACGCTGCGCCCGCGAAGAACCGCGGCCTTCGGGGCGCCGCGACGCCGACCAGCGGCCTCACCATGACGCGCGTGTCGCGTGCATTTTGGTCGCGTCGAGCGTCGTTTGACACCCGCGGCGAACACCGCCAGCGTTGCGACATGCTCTCTCCCGCTCGGTCGACGTTCCGCCCCGCCCTGCTCGCCGCAACTCTTGTCTTCCTCGCCGGCGGCGTCGCCTGTCAGTCGGTCGACGCGGCGACCGTCGCCGCCGGAATCAAGTCGAAGATGCAGCTGCCCTTCAAGATCGACGACGACACGCGGCTGGACGACGTGCGCGCGACCGCCAAGAAAGAGCTGGGCTACTTCATGACGCTGACGCGGATGACGAAGGCCCAGGCCGATGCCAACCCCGCGTTCGGCAACCTGCTGGAGAGCAATCTCCGGGGCGGCGCCTGCCAGAACCCGAACTACGTGAAGCTGATGAAGGGCGGCCTGAGCGTGCGACTGACGTACGCCTCGAGCGACCAGGTCGAGGTCCGGAAGATCGTGATGGTCCCGAAGGACTGCGGGCTCTGACCCGCGCCCGTCGGGTGCGCCGTCTTGCCCCTGGACGGTCCACCTGCCGCGTGCTCTAACGGGTGACCGATGGCCGAACCGACGCCGCGATCGCGATCGAGCTGCCCGCGCTGCGGCAAGTCGCCCGGCTTGCGCTGGACGTACTTCTTGCCGTCGAACACGCGCGGCCGCGTGATCAAATGCGACGCGTGCGGCGGTGGCTACGACCTCTCCGACACCTGCAAGATCGCGGGGATGCTGGGCGGGCTGCTCGGTCTCGGGCCATCGGTCCTGCTGTTCGGTCACATCGTCGCCGCCGGGCACGGCTCGGCGGTGTCCAAGATCGCCGCGACAGGCGTGGTGATCGCGGGGTTCATGCTCGGCGCGATCCTGCTCTCGTGGATCACGCTGGCGCTGGTCCCGAAGCCCTGACTGGGCTGGACGGGCGCCCGTTCACCTGCGCTCCGTCATCTCGAAACATCTTTCAGACACGCGCCGCTTGCGTTCTCGCTGGCGCCCCGCCGCGCGCAGGCGTAAACGCTAGAAGGTGCTTCTGGGAGACGACGACCCGCGTCCGTTCGATCTCGAACGGCCCAAAGCAGCGTCGCCGTTCGTCATCATTTGCGATCACGCGAGCCGCCGGCTCCCGCGCGCGCTCGGCGCGCTGGGGCTCGCGCCCGGCGCGCTCGCGACGCACATCGCGTGGGATATCGGCGCGCTGGGCGTCGCGCGTGCGCTCGCCGCCCAGCTGGACGCGTTCGTCGCGTGGCAGCGCTACTCGCGCCTCGTGATCGACTGCAACCGCCCGCTGACGGCGCCCGACTCGATCGTCACGCTCAGCGAACGCAGCGAGGTCCCCGGGAACGTCGACGTCACGCCCGCCGACGCCGCCGCGCGCGCCGCCGAGATCTTCCACCCGTACCACGACCAGATCACCCGCCACCTCGACGCCCGCCACGCCGCGGGCCGCGACACGATCCTCGTCTCCGTCCACAGCTTCACCCCCGTCTTCCTCGACACGCCCCGGCCCTGGCATTGCGGCGTGCTCTTCAACCGCGACGAGCGCCTGGCCGAGCCGCTGCTCCGGCTGCTCAACGACGAGGGCGATCTGGTCGTCGGCTGCAACGAACCCTACGCCGCCACGCCGCTCACCGACTTCTCGCTGATCCACCACGGCGAGGCGCGCGACATCCCCTGCGTGGAGATCGAGATCCGCCAGGACCTGATCGCCGACGACAACCCCGATGGCCAGCACGCCTGGGCGCGACGCCTCGCCCGCCTGCTGCCTGCAGCCGCCGGCATCTGACGTGCACATCCGGGTCGGTTACGAGCTGCAGTACGAATTCCCCCAGCCCACGCCGATCATCGCCAACCTCCACGTTCATTACAGCCGCGCGGCCGACATCGTGCAGCCCGACCTGATGCGGACGGTACCGCCCGTCCCGCTCGCCTCTTACCGCGATGGCTTCGGGAACTGGTGTACGCGGCTGGTCGCGCCACCGGGCCTCTTCTCGATCACCGCCGACGGCGTCGTCGCCGACAGCGGCGCGCTCGACCCGGTCGTGCTCGGCGCCGTGCAGCACCCGCTCGCGGACCTGCCCGAGGACACGCTGGTCTTCCTGCTCGGCAGTCGCTACTGCGAGACCGACCGCCTGACGGAGGCGGCCTGGCGGATCTTCTCGGCGACGCCGCTCGGGTGGGCGCGCGTGCAGGCGATCTGCGACTTCGTCCACCAGCACATCGCCTTCGGCTACGAGCACGCGAGCCCGACCAAGACGGCGTGGGACGTGTTCAACGAGCGCAAGGGCGTCTGCCGCGACTACGCGCACCTGGCGATCACGCTCTGCCGCTGCCTGAACATCCCCGCCCGTTACTGCACGGGCTACCTGGGCGACATCGGACTGCCGCCGCCGTACGCACCGATGGACTTCGCCGGCTGGTTCGAGGCGTACCTGGGCGGCGCATGGCACACGTTCGATCCGCGCAACAACCAGCCGCGCGCCGGACGCATCCTGATTGCGCGCGGGCGCGACGCCGCGGACGTCGCGATCACCACCACCTTCGGCCCTAGCACGCTGCGGGGCTTCCGCGTCTGGACCGACGAGCTGGCGGCCTGATCGCAGCCGACCGCGCCGTCACCGGACGCGACCGCCGGATCAGGTGCGGCGACGGGCGCCGGCCGGCTGGGCCGCCGCCGCGTGGTACTCCGCGGTCATGTCGCCCAGGTGGCCGCCGACCGACGCGAGCGCGCGGTAAAGGCTGTCCTCCTGGTACGAGATGCCGCGCTCCTGACAGAACGCGCGCACGAACGGGCGCATCGCGCGGTACCGGTTGTGGGCGACGCGCGGGAACAGGTGGTGCTCGATCTGCGAGTTGAGGCCGCCGTAATAGAAGTCGAGGACCCGCGGGTTCGTGATGTTGCGGCTGGTCGTCACCTGCTGCTCCAGGTAGCTGACCTCCTCGCCGTCGTCCAGCCGGCGCATGCCGATGTGGTTCGGGATGAAGACCGACGCCGTCATCAGCGACGACAGGCACGACACGGCGACGTAGGCGAGCAGCGCGGGCACCCAACCGAACACCAGGCCGGGAATCACGAGCAGGACGATCCAGTGCAGCGGCATGACGAACCGGTCGACGCGCGTCCGCTCCGGTTGCTGGAACAGATCGCGCAGGCCGTCGTAGCGCAACGTGACCCAGTAGAACGCCGACAGCGGCCAGAACGCCCACTTCTGGATCCGGAGGAAGAAGCGGCCGAGCGGCGTGTGCCAGCTGGCCGAGCGCGGGTAGACCGAGAACAGCACGCCGAAGTGCATGTCCGGGTCGCCGCCCACCTCCTGGCAGCGCACGTGGTGCTGGTTGTGGCGCGAGCGCCAGAAGCCGAAGCTCATGCCGCACAGGAAGGTCATGCCGAAGTGGCCCCAGAAGTCGTTGACCCGGCGCTTGCGCGAGAGCGCGTGGTGTCCCGCGTCGTGGCCGACGTAGCCCATGGTCAGCATCCCCACCGACGCGACCGGGACCAGCAGCAGCCAGAGGAGCCCGAATGGCAGCGCAAGCAGCGCGGTGTACGACGCGAGCAGCGCGGGAACCCACAGGATCAGCTTCCGCTTCCAGAAGTGGGAGGGCGCAAGGAGGCCGCGCTCCTCGAGCGCGGCGTATAGGTCCTTCAGAGCCTGGCAGTGATTCTGCGCGGCCGCTTCAACCGCAACGGCCGTCGACGACATTGGGCCATTGTACGCGCGACGCGCCGCTTCGCCTCTCGGTTTTTCGTCTGGCCGCTCACATTCTTGCAGCGCGGCGGTGGCGGCGCCCGCGAAAACTCAGCTCGTACGCGCGCCGAGGCCCAGGAACACGTAGAAGTGGTCGAGGCTGACCATGGTGAGATGGATCGTGGCGTCCGGCGTGCCGAAGGTCTCGAGGTAGAGCCGATACGCCGCGATGGCCCCGTCGCGAGCCGTCTTGTGGCGCAACGGGTCGCCGCCCGCCCACGGGTTGGCGGCCAGGTAGTCGCAGTAGCGGGCGACCTGATAGCGGACGCCCGACTGCGCATAGACCTGATCGCCGACGATCGGATTCTTGATCAACCACGCGCCGAACGCGGACAGCAGCTCGTACGGCGAGGCGCGGAGGTTTGCGGCCACGGGCGCAGCTTCGATTAGACGTCGACGAAGGCGAGCGGCCCGAGGAGGTCGCTCTTGCCGATTTCAACGCCGCCGTGGCGCAGCAGGTCGTAGGCCGTCGTCACGTGGAAGAAGAAGTTGGGGAGCTGGCGCGCGTACAGGTATTCCTCGGCGGCGATCGCCTTGCCCGGGCGGTTCGGCAGGCGGATCATCGTGTCGGGCTTGACGCGCTCGAAGTCGCCGGCCGTGAAGGTGTCCAGGTACGCGAGGCATTTTGCGATGCGGGCGCGCAGCTCGGCCATCGTCGTCTCGTTGTCCTCGTGCTTGGGCGCCTCCTTGCCCGACATGTTCGCCGCCACGCCCTTGGCGTGATCGCAGGCGATGCGGATCTGGTTCACGAACGGCAGCATGTCGGGGAACAGGCGGGCCGTGAGGAAGTTGTTGGCGTCGAACTTGCGCGTCTCGGCGTACTTCGTCGCCTTATCGAGCACGGCGTCCAGGTTGCGCAGGGTGCGGGCAAACTGCTTGACGATGCGATAGCTGTCCATGGCGCCAGGCTATAGCCGACGCTGACGCGACCGGCAACGTCAGGTTCAGGTTTGGCGACGCGCCGACGGGGGCGTTTTGAGGTAAAAACCACCCTCACATGGCTGAGTCCGCCGCCGCCGCCGTCACCGCCGACACACCGACGCTCGACTTCGAGCGGCCGGTCGTCGCGCTCGAACGCAAGATCGAGGAGCTGATTCGCGTCAGCGGCGGCGCCTCCGAGCTGCGTCCGCAGATCGCGCTGCTGGAGGCGCGCGCCCGCGAGCTGCAACAGAAGATCTTCTCCGAGCTGTCGCCCTGGCAGAAGGTGCAGCTGTCGCGCCACCCCGCCCGCCCCTACACGCTGGATTACATCGAGCGGATGTTCGAGGGCTTCATCGAGCTGCACGGCGACCGCCGCTTCGCCGATGACCCCGCGGTGGTCGGCGGCTTCGGGACGTTCGACGGGATGCCGGTGCTGGTCGTCGGGCACCAGAAGGGCCGCAGCACGAAGGAGAAGGTGCTGCGCAACTTCGGCCAGCCGAAGCCCGAGGGGTATCGCAAGGCGCTGCGCTTGATGGAGCTGGCCGCGCGCTCGCGCCGTCCGATCATCTGCTTGATCGACACGCAGGGCGCCTACCCCGGCATCGACGCCGAAGAGCGTGGCCAGGCCGAAGCGATCGCGAAGAACCTGGAGATCATGGCCGGCCTGCCCGTCCCGATCGTGTGCGCGGTCATCGGTGAGGGCGGCTCCGGCGGCGCGCTCGCGCTGGGCGTCGCCAATCGAATTCTGATGCAGGAGTACGCGACGTACTCGGTCATCTCGCCCGAGGGGTGCGCGTCGATCCTGTGGCGCGACGACGGCAAGAAGCCCGAGGCCGCGGCGGCGATGAAGATGACCGCCACGGACCTGATGCGGCTGGGCGTCGTCGACGAGGTGATCGCCGAGGCGCCGGGCGGCGCTCACCGCGATCACGATGCGTCGGCGAAGCTGCTCGGCGAGGCGCTGCGCCGCCACCTCAAGGAGCTGTACTACCTGAAGCCCGAGGAGCTGCGCGCGGATCGCTACAAGAAGTTCCGCCACATGGGCGCGTTCGTCGAGTCGGGCGACAAGGGCAAGTGACCCGGTGAGCGCGCGGCTCGTCGCCGAGGCGCTGCGCGTGAATGCCCGGTACGTCGAGGAGGTGGTGATCGGCTGGGACCTGTGCCCGTGGGCGGCGCGGGCCTGGATCGACGGCCAGGTCGTGCAGCGCGTGTTCCCCGACGCGGCCCTGGACCCGGCGCCGGTCGGCGCGTTCATCGACGATCTGCTGGCGAGGCCGGACGCGGCGATCGGCCTGGCGATCTTTCCGCGCGCCGACTGCCCGATCGGGGCGTGGGAGAAGTTCGCCGAGCGCGTCCGCCGCGCGCGCCCGGGCGCGCCGTTCCTGGTCGCCGCGTTTCATCCCGACTACCGCGCGCCCGACGACGCGCTGGACGCTGCCCGCCTGGTGCCGGCCATCCGCCGCACGCCCGATCCGACGGTGCAGCTGGTGCGCGCGTCGCTGATCGAACGGCTGCGCGGCGACGCCTCCGCCGACGTCGGCCGCGCGAACTTCGCGAACGTGACGGCGCGCGGGCCGGACGCGCTGGACGCGCTGCTGACCGACATCCGTCGCGACCGCGACGCCGCGTATTCTCGCCTCCGACCGGACGCGCGTGACTAGGTTCTGTGCGGGATGCGGCTCTTCAGATGTGATTCATGCGAGCAGATCGTGCACTTCGAGAACTCGCAATGCACGCGGTGCGGCCACGCCCTCGCCTATCTGCCTGAACACGCGGTGGTGTCGGCGCTGGAACCGGTGGCCGGCGCCTCGGGCCTCGTCACGGCGCTCGCCCCGGCGGCGCGCGGCAGCCGCCACCGCCTGTGCGGGAACCAGATCGATTACGCCGCGTGCAACTGGGCGGTCCCGGAGACCGACGACCGCCGCTTCTGCCGCGCCTGCCGCCTGAACGAGATCATCCCGAACCTCGCCGATCCAAAGGCGCGCGACGCCTGGCTCAAGATCGAGCAGGCGAAGCGCCGACTGGTGTACACGCTGCTGGATCTGGGCCTCGCGGTCGATCCGCGCAACGAGGATCCCGCGGGCCTCGCGTTCGTCTTCAAGCAGGACGCGCCCGGCGACGACAAGGTCATGATCGGCCACGACGCCGGCGTCATCACGATGAACATCGAAGAGGCGGACTCGCCCTTCCGCGAGAAGACGCGGCTCGAGCTCGGCGAGCCGTACCGCACGCTGCTCGGGCATTTTCGCCACGAGAGCGGCCACTATTACTGGGACCGGCTGATCGCCGGCTCGCCCGCGCAAGAGGACTTTCGCCGCCTGTTCGGCGACGAGCGCGCCTCGTACGACGACGCCCTGCAATCGCACTATCGCGACGGCGCGCCCCGGGACTGGCCGACTCGCTTCGTCAGCTCGTACGCATCGATGCATCCCTGGGAAGACTGGGCCGAGAGCTGGGCGCACTACCTTCACATGACCGACACGCTGGGTACCGCACGCAGCTTCGGCGTCGACCTGCACCCGCGCGCCGCCGGCAAGGCGGGCAGCACCGAGGCGAGCGATCTGGCGCTGCGCGCCCGGCGGATCGATTTCGACGACTTCGACGACCTGCTGGAGGCGTGGAGCCCGCTGACCGTCGCGCTGAACGCGCTGAATCGCAGCATGGGCCTCGCCGACCTCTATCCCTTCGTGCTGCCGGCGCCGGCGATCGAGAAGATTCGCTTCGTGCACGACGTCGTCGAGCGCGCGGCCGCCGGATCGCGCGGCGCGCACAGCGGATGACGGCCCGGACCGGCAAGTCTATGCTGCGCGTATGTTGCGCCTCCACGACAACGCCTCGTCCGGCAATGCGTACAAGGTTCGCCTGCTGCTGACCCACCTCGGTCTCCCGTTCGAACGCATCGAGTACGACACGGACCACGGCGCGACCCGCACCGCCGACTTCCTGCGCGACATGAACTTGAACGGCCGCGTGCCGGTGTTGCAGCTGGAGGACGGCCGCTGCCTGCCCGAATCGAACGCGATCCTCTGGTACCTCGCGGAGGGCACGCCTTACCTGCCCGGCGCGAAGGACGACCAGGGACGCTGGCAGCGCGCGCAGGTGCTGCAGTGGATGTTCTTCGAGCAGTACAGCCACGAGCCGAACATCGCGACGGTTCGCCACTGGATCACGCACAAGATCGAGATGACGCCGGAACGAGAGGCGACCTTGCCAGGCAAGCGCAAGTGGGGCGTCGCCGCGCTGGACGTGATGGAGCAGCACCTGCGCACGCGCGCGTTCTTCGTCGGCGAGGCGTATTCGATCGCCGATATCGCGCTGTACGCGTACACGCACGTCGCGCACGAGGGCGGCTTCGATCTGGCGCCGTTCCCCGCCGTGCGCGCGTGGCTGGCGCGCGTCGCCGCGCAGCCGCGACACTTGCGCATCACCGATTGACGCCCTCGCGACCGCGACTTTTGTGTCGCGATCCGGCGGGCGCGCGGACGCGCGAACTGTGGACCGATCGCGCGCGGGCGCCCGGTTTCCGACGGAAACCGTGATGTAACCCCGCCCCGGCATACCCGTTGCTACTGTCCCGCGGCGATGCGTTCGTGGTCCCTCGTTACGGGCATTCTTGTCGCGGCCCTGGGTGCGGGTTGCGGCGACGATCAGCCCCCGCACGGCGGCCCGAGCGACCCCTCGATGCCGACCACCGGCCCGCTGTGCGCGTCCGGTCAGATCTGTACCGTCGCGGGGACCGGCATCGCGGGCGACGGCGCCGACGGGCTCCCCGCCCGCGAGACGCGCCTGTACCTGCCGCAGGACACGACGGTCGGCCCCGACGGGCTGCTTTACGTCGTCGACTGGAACAACCATCGGATCCGCGTCATCAACGCCGACGGAACGATGCGGATCGTCGCCGGCGCCGGTGAGCTGGGGTTGGCCGCCGACGATCCGTCGACCGGCCGCCTCAATCACCCCACGAACGTCACCTTCGATCCGATGGGGTCGCCCGGCGAGATGTGGATCGCCGCCTGGCACAACAGCCGCGTGAAGAAGGTCGACCTCGC
>Ga0070684_100004563_pt1 | contig 10552 bp, 7 predicted proteins | sample KBSC723LmetaG_FD_65653 | JGI IMG/M metagenome (GOLD analysis project Ga0070684, IMG submission 65653) | Corn rhizosphere microbial communities from Kellogg Biological Station, Michigan, USA - KBS C7.2-3L metaG | ecosystem: Host-associated > Plants > Roots > Rhizosphere ...
CTGGCCGAACTGAAGCCGAGCGATCTCAGGACGGCAGCCGCACGATCCGCCGCCCCACCGACCTACCCGCTACCCAGCTCAAGCCACACCGGCCCGTGAGGTAAACCGGCGGGCGGCCTTGATCCTGGCCGCTGGGCTTTGCACCCGATTGGCAACTAACCGGGCTGTTGACCGCGAGCGGCATGCCGATTGAGTAGGTGGCGTGTCGCGATCAGATGGTCGCGCTCGGATAGCACGGGGGTGACTGATGCGGCATTCGCAACGCGGGCGGCGGGTAGCGGTGATTGGGTTGGCGTTGGTGCTGCTGGCGCTGACCACGGTCAGTATCGCGGGCGCGGCCAGTACTCGGCACTCGGCGCAGGTGGTGACCCGATCCTCGGCGCTGGCTTCGGCGTATCAGCGGGCCCACGAGGCGGTCGCGGCGGAAGAGTCGTTGGAGCGCAAGTACCGTCTGGAACCCGGTCCGGAGGTACGGGATAGGCACCGGCAGGCGGCTGACACCTTGATCGCCGCGCTCGCCGACGTAGAGGCCCAGGGCGACACCGCCGACCATGACCTCGTCCAGCAGCTGCGAGTCTTGCACGACGGCTACCTGGCCGCGATCGGTCGAATGTTTGCCGCGGTCGACGCGGGCGACACCGCGACCGTACTCCGCATTGACAATGATGAGGTCGACCCGGCGTTCGACCGTATCAGCGAACTGGTCGAGACGGCCACGCTCGCTCATGCCCTTGCGGCGAGCCGGGCCGTGCAGCAGCTGCACCGGATCGAAGGGTTGGTGTTCGCCTCCACCGTGGCCGGCTTTGCGGTCGGGCTGGCCTTGCTGGCCGCGTTCGCCGCCCTGGCCGTCGGCTATCAGCGGCGCCTGATGCGCGAGGCGGCTCTCAACGAGTACCAGGCGTTGCACGATTCGCTCACCGGCCTGCCGAACCGGACCCTGTTCACCGCCCGGACGGTGGCCGCGTTGCACGCCGCGCAGGCCGACGATGGCACAGTGACGCCGACGGCGGTGATGCTGCTGGACTTGGATCGGTTCAAAGAAGTCAACGACACGCTCGGGCACCACTACGGCGATGAGCTGCTGCGGCAGGTCGCCGCTCGCACCCAGGAAGCCTTGCGGCCCGGTGACACCGTTGCACGACTGTCCGGCGACGAGTTCGCGGTCCTGCTGCCGGCCGCCGCCGTCGAGGAAGCTATGGCGGTCGCCAACCGCCTGCAGGAGACGCTGCACCGCAGTTTCGTCATCAACGAGGTTGACGTCGACGTCGAGGTGAGCATCGGTGTGGCTGTCACGCCGGAGCGCTCCGAGACCAGCGGCGCCACCGGTACAACCGGTGCAGCACTCGATGGTGCAATCCTCGACGGTTCAACCGCTGCGGCTGAGGCGGCACTGCGGTGTGCCGACATTGCCATGTACGCGGCGAAAGACTCCAAGACCGGAGCGGCACTGTACCGGTCGGCGATGCACACCGACGAAGGCAGCCGGCTACTGCTGCTTGGTGACCTGCGCCGCGCGTTGGCCACCAGCGACGAACTCAGCCTGCACTACCAGCCGAAGGTCAGCCTGGACACCGGCGAGCTGCGCGGTGTGGAAGCGCTTCTACGGTGGCGGCACCCCACCCGCGGCCCGGTCCCACCGGCCGAGTTTGTGCCGGTGGCGGAGACCACCGGGCTGATCAACCGGCTCACCCTAGTTGTGTTGCGGATGGCCATCGCGCAGGGCCGCACCTGGCTTGACCAGGGGCTCGCCGTGCCGATCGCAGTCAACCTGTCCCCGCGGTGCCTGCTCGAATCGCACCTCGTCACCGACGTGCGCGACCTGCTGAGCGAATTCGCGCTTCCCGCCAACCTGCTCCGGCTGGAAGTGACCGAGACGGCCGTGATGTTGAACCCGGCCGTGGCCACGGCAACCCTCGGCGAGCTGCACGAGCTCGGCGTCGCGCTGTCGATCGATGACTACGGCACCGGCTACTCGTCCATGGCCTACCTCAAGCAACTGCCCGTAGACGAGCTCAAAGTCGATCGGACGTTCGTCATGCACATGCACGCCGACCGCGACGACGCCGTGCTGGTGCGCAGCGCGATCGAACTGGGCCACAATTTGGGCATGACCGTCGTCGCCGAAGGTGTCGAAGAGTCCGCGCACGTCACCGCCCTGCAAACCTTCGGATGCGATATTGCCCAGGGCTACCACTACGCCCGGCCCATGCCCGCTGCCGAGCTCACGGCCTGGATTCACACCCATCAACTCACCACCAGCCAGCCGTAAGGAACGGCACCGCAGGGGGACGCCAGAGCCGCCGCTGCCTGCGGACCACGACATGTCGACGCTCAGCCCAGCAGGCACCGCGGGCCGCACAGTTCAGTCCGCTTTGCTGGCAAGCCGGCGCTCCTCTTCGGCCATCCGCTCCTGCTGGATCGCTACCCGCGGCGGCACCAGCCCTTGGCGCTGCGCGGCCGGGGTGAATTCGAAGCTCGGCACGTCGAGCGCGTGCAGCACGGCGCGTTCGACGGGGGAGAACTCGCTCGGATCGGTCCGGTCGAACCGCATCGGCTCGGCCAATGTCAGCGGCGGGTTGGTGATGATCCGAGGCAGCCGGAGAACGTTCTGTGACTTGGCGTGCAGGATGTACGGGTGCAGTAGGTAGACGTCGCCCGCGTCGCCGGTGGCCTCGACGAACTCGCGGCACGGCGCGATCAGGTCGGCGAAGGCGAGGACCGGTGCGTCGTCGACGCCCGGCGGCTGCGGGAAGGGGTAGGCGCCCTCGGGGTGGGCGGCGAGGAACCGGGCGATCGGGCCGACCGAGTCGGCCGCGACGAACGTTGCGCCGCCCTGGTGCCGTACGTCCGACCACAGCACGAGGGTCAGCAGGCCCTGCTCGGGCGAGTCGAGGAAGTGCCGGAAGAAGTCGCCGTCCTTGTGCCAACCGGGCGAGGCCGGTGAGGCGGGCGCCCACGGCTCGTCGGCGCCCTGCCACAGGTTGACGATGAACCCGTCGTTCCAGACGTACGGCTGGTCGGTGCTGATCCGCTCCTCGCCGCCGACCAGGTCGCAGACCGCGGCCCACGCCTTCGGGGCGAACTCGCGGACGTCGAGCTGCCGCCGACCGGCCAGGTGGATCACCGGCTCGGCCCAGGTCGACGGCGCGTCGGCGGCATACCCCAGCCGGTCCCAGACCGGTTGGGTGAACTCCTCCGCCGCCTGGCGCGAGAAGCATCCGCGAACCGCGACGAAGCCCTTGGTCAAGAACTGATCGACGTCACTATCGGCTAGCACCTGGTATCGAGACATCACCACGGCCTCCTGCCGCACGGGGTTCGCAATGCTACCCACGCCGCCCCGCGTGCGTGGCCTCGCGCCCGGCACGCGCTGGTTTGGTGCGGCACCGTGCCGATGGCTCGGTCGCCGTCCATCTTGTGGCATGGGCTTGGTCGGGCCGGAGAGCGCTATCGATAGACCGGTCCCACGTGGTCGTTGACCCCGGCCGCAGGCCGCGCGATTGTCAGTATGTACCGCGCCTGCTGCACGGCCGACGCCGCCGGCCGGCCTGGCACAGGCGACGGTCAGGCACTCCGCGACGTACCGGTCCGGCGGAACGAACTATCCTTCGAATCAGCGGACCGTGTCGAATCTCGGACACGGTCCGGTATTCGAGAGGACTATCGATATGCCCCGCGTGGTGCCGGCGGTCAACCGCGCACTTGACATCCTCGAACTGTTCCTGGACCGCCCCCGGCTGTCGGCCCGGGAGATCGCCGAGCGACTTGGTCTGCCCCGCACCACCGTCCACGAGCTGCTCGTCACGCTCGTCGCCCGGTCGTACCTGATCTCCGTGCCGGGCCAGCCGGTCCAGTTCCGGCTCGGCATGCCACTGTTCCAGCTCGGCGCCGCGTTCGCCGGCCAGTTGGACCTGGTCCGCGAGGCGCAGGACGTGGCACGGGACGTCGCCGCCGCCTGCGACGAGGCCGTGCATGTCGCCGTGCTCGACGGCGCCAGCGTGATTTACCTGGTGAAGGTCGACAGCTCACACCCGGTCCGGATGGTGTCCGCGGTCGGCCGGCGGCTGCCCGCGCACTGCACGGCCGTCGGCAAGATGCTGCTGTCGAGCCTCGATCCGACCGACCTCGACGCGCTTCTGCTGGCCGGCGACCTGCCCGGGATGACGCCGGAGAGCATCACCGAGCCGGACCGGCTTCGCGCCGAACTCGACCGCGTCCGCGCCCAGGACGTGGCGGTCGACGACGGCGAGTCCGACAGTGCGGTCCGCTGCGTCGGCGCGCCGGTCCGCGACCACACCGGCAGGACCATCGCCGCGATGAGCGTCTCCGCGCCGGTCATCCGCTGGACGCCCGCGGCGCACGCGGAGTGGACCCGGCTGGTCCGGGCGGGTGCGGCGGCGCTGTCGACCCGGCTGGGGTACCGCGCGCCGGGCTGACCCGTCCGTCCAGCGCGCGGCGTTGGCAGCTTCATATCGACCTCATTGACACCTTCCACTAGGTCCTCTACCGTCGCCTCCACTCGAATCGATATTTCGAACTCGTTTCGAAATATCGAACGACGCCCCCGGAGGTGTGTTCATGGCTCGAACCAACGGGATCGCCCGCGGCGCCGCCGCGCTGGCGGGCACGGTTCTGGTCACGATGACGGCGTGCAGCGGCAGCGGCGCCGCGCCGAGAACACGCCGGAGTGGGGCCACATTGTCCTGTATGGACTGACGATCCTCGCCGTCTTGCTCGCCTACGGAAGGGAGCGGCGCACCACCTGATCCAGCACCGGGCACCACCCGTCGACGCCGTGCATCGAGACACGGCTGGAAGGCACGAAGAACGCGGTTTCGCCACGTACGCCTTCGGCGTGCAGCGGTGAGGTGAGACGAGGGAGGCGAATAGCCATGGAGGACAATCCGTTGTGGTCCCGGCGCGGTTTTCTGGGGATGGGCGTGGGGGTGCTCGGCGCGGCCGGTCTGGCCGCGTGCGGGGACAGCACCACGGAGTCGGACCCCCGGGTGCAGCCGGAGGTTCCGAAGGAGCTGCTCGACGCCGCGGCGTCGTTGAAGGGCTCCTCGATGGGCGTGCTGTCGCAGAAGCTGTACTCGGCGGCGGCCAACAAAGCGCTCGACAGCTCGATCAAGAAGTTCGCCGACGCCACCGGGACGAAGATCGAGAACAGCCTGGTCCAGGCCGACGCCGGTGATGTGGTGGCCAAGATCGACGCCGAGGTCAAGGGCGGTGTGGCGCGTGACCTGGCGTTCATGACCGACTCGCGGTTCGTCGCGCAGTTCCACGCGCTGGGCGACCTGGAGGACGTGACGGATATCGTCAAGGCGCTGACGGCCAAGTACGGCGAGCCCTGTGCGGAGGCCAAGAACTTCTGCGTCTTCGACGGCAAGTGGTTCGCCATCCCCTACCACTTCATCGGGATCGGGTCGTTCCTGCGCAAGGACTGGATGCAGGACAAGGGCATCGCTCCCAAGGACGTCTACACCTGGGAAGAGGTGCGCGACCTGTGCCTGGAGATCTCCGATCCGGCCAAGCGCCGGTACGGCTGGGGCATGACCGTGAACCGGTCCGGTGACGGCAACGGCACGATCGAGGCACTGATCAACTCCTACGGCGGGTCGATCGCCTCCAACGACGGCAAGAAGGTCACGTTCGACTCGCCCGAGACGGTGCAGGCGGTGACCTTCCTGGGCGACATCTACACCAACCCCAAGTACAAGCCGATGCTGCCGCCGGGGTTGGCCAGCTGGACCGACACCAGCAACAACGAGAACTGGCTCGCCGGCATCCTCGGCTACACCCGCAACAGCTTCAGCGTCTACGCGGACTCCAAGACCAAGAAGAACCCCGTCTACGGCAACACCCACGTCTTCTCCGACTGCATCGGGCCGGCGACCGATAAGTCCCTGCTGCTCGGCCAGTCCCAGGGTTTCGTCGTCTTCAAGGGTGCCAAGAACGCCCCGCTCGCCAAGCTCCTGGCGCAGTACCTGGTCAGTGCGCCTGCACTGCTCGGGGTGGCGAAGGAGGCGCCCGGTCTGGCGATGCCCGCCTGGGAGAAGGTCTGGGACGCCGACCCGTTCTACACCAGCGGCGACCCGGCGTTCGGCATGCTGCGCAAGATGTCCCAGCAGCCGCTGCCGCTGTCCACGAAGAACGGCTTGACCTTCCCGCAAAAGGCCAGCGCGGGCCAGCAGGCCGTCGTCGCCGCCTACGTCCTCACCGACATGATGCAGCAGGTCGTGCAGGGAACGGCGCCCGCGCGGGCCGTGACCGCCGCCCACGCGAAGATGGTGCAGATCTTCACCCAACAGGGGCTGCCGCAGTGACGTCGGTCCGTCCAGCGCCGGTCCCGGTGACGAGGACATCCTCGCCGCCGGGGGCCGGCTCCCTCACGGCCACCCAGCGGCGGCTGGGTCGTGACTGGCGGCTGGCCGCACTGTTCCTGGCGCCCACGGCCGTGCTGGTCGGTGCTCTGGTGCTCGTGCCGATCGCCCGATCGATCGTCACCAGCACGACGGAACGGCACGGGCACGACAGCGTATTCGTCGGCCTGCGCAACTACATCGCCCTCGCCGGCGACGAGCAGTTCCACACGGGCGTGGTGAACTCGTTCGTCTTCACCGCGTACGCCGAGGTGTTCAAGGTGGTGCTGGGGCTGTCCGCCGCCCTGCTGTTGCACCATCGGCGCCGTGGGCGGGCCGTGCTGGCCGGGCTGCTCCTGGTGCCGTGGGTGGTGCCGACGGTGGTGACGGCGTTCAGCTGGCGCTCGCTTCTCGACCCGATCTTCGGCAGCGTCAACGCGCTGCTCACCGACTCGGGCATCGGGCCGCTGCTGGCCAGCGCCCACCTGGTCGACAACTGGCCCGCGGGCTGGCTGTCCGACCCGTCGCTGGCCATGCCGTCGGTGATCCTCGTCAACGTGTGGAAGGGCGTGCCGTTCTTCACCGTGTGTTTCCTCGCGGGGTTGAAGGCCATCCCGGCGGACCTGTACGAGGCGGCGACCATCGACGGCGCCTCGTCGTGGAACCGGTTCGTCCACGTGACGCTGCCCGGACTCCGCCACGTGATCACCGTGACGGTGACCCTGTCCTCGATCTGGACGTTCAACAACTTCGACCTCATCTGGTTGCTGACGCAGGGCGGCCCGGGCGACGTGACCGCGCCGTACGTGCTCGTCGCCTACTCGAAGGCGATCCTGCAACTGCAGTTCGGTGCGGGGGCCGCGGCCACGCTCGTGATGCTGCCGGTCATCGGCGGACTGGTGTTCTTCCTGGTCCGGCTGCTGCGCCGGGACGCCGGCACCAAGGCACCCCGGCGGATCCGGACGGCGCGTCAGATCGGGACGGCGCGGCGGATCGGGACGGCGCGGAAGGTGCTGCCGTGGGTCATCGCCGCGGCGGTCGCCGGTCTGCTGGCCTGGGCGTCGCCACAGATCTTCTGGAAGGCGGCGGTGGTCCTCGGGGTGATCCTGCTGGTCGCGGCGGCGGTCGGTCGGGTGGTCTCGGCGTTGCAGGCCCGGGGAGGTCGGCGGGCCTCGTCCCTGGTGTCGGGCCTGGGGTCCGGTGTCGCACTGGCCGGGTTGCTCGTCTTCGTGCTGGGCCCGCTGTACTGGATCGCCGTCACGGCCTTCAAGTCCGAGGGCCAGGTCGTCACGCGCGACCACGACCTGTGGCCGACTCCGTGGACTCTGGAGCAGTTCGGCAACCTGTTCACCAACCAGCCGTTCGGCCGCTGGTACCTCAACACCCTGCTGGTATCCGCGGCGTCGACCGCGGTGGCCCTGGTCTGCGCCGCCTTGGCGGGCTACGCGCTGGCCCGGCTGCGGTTCCGCGGGGCGCAGGGCTTCACCGTCACGGTGCTACTCACCTACGTGATGCCGGGTGCGCTGCTGTTCATCCCGCTGTACCAGCTGCTCATCGGGGTGCGGCTCACCGACTCGTTGTGGTCTTTGATTGTGACCTACCCGACCTTCACGCTTCCGTTCGCCACCTGGCTGCTGACCGGGTACTTCTCGTCGATTCCCGTCGAGCTGGAGGAGGCCGCGCTGGTCGACGGCTGCACCCGCGTCCAGGCGTTCCGCCGGGTGGTGCTGCCCCTCGCCAAGCCGGGGCTGCTGGCCGTCGCGCTGTTCACCCTGACCAATGCCTGGAACGAGTTCCTCTTCGCCTTCGTGTTCATCACCAAGGACGAGTACAAGACGCTCCCCGTGGGGATGCAGTCGATGATCGCCGGGGACGTCGTGCCGCAAGGGCAGCTCGCCGCGGCGTCGCTGCTCGTCAGCATCCCCGTGGTGGTCATGTACGCCTTCGGGCAGCGCTTCCTGACCGAGGGGCTCACCGCGGGCGCAGTGAAGGGCTGACCGCTTCAGATGTGGATGAAGCCGGTCCATAGGCCGACGAAGCCGGTGATCCCGGCCGCCACGATCAGAACGCAGAGGACGATCTCGGTAGGGGTGAACAGCCGGCGGCCTCGTTCGCTGCGGGCCTTGACGTACAGCAGGGTGGCGGGGGCGAGGAGCACCGAGGACAGCAACAGGAACTTCAGGCCGGCGGCCTCGAACAGGAACAGGGTGTACGCGGTCGCGATCCCGGCGATGATCGTCTCCTTGCGGCGTGTCCGGGCCGCCACCTGTTCGTGCCGCTCGGACGCGTACACATCGCCACCGGTCTCGATGACCCGCAGTTGTTTGAGGTTCAGGGACTCGGCGACGACGTCGACGAAACTGCGGTCGCCCTTGTCGACGACCTCGACGCCCGGTGCGCGGTCGCCGGGGCGCAGCGAGAACGTGTGGATGGCGTCGACGATCGTCGGGTAGAGCGTGACGATATCGCGGTCGGTGAACGTGAAGACGGTGTCGAGGTGCATCGCGGACCGCAGCTTCGGCATCCCGGCGACGACGACACGTTCGGCGGCGTCGGCCGTGAACAATGCCGCCGCCACCTGCGTGATGGCCTGACGGGAGGTGCGTTCGCTCATTCCGACGAGTACAACGCCGTTACCTATCGGCATGACGTCGCCGCCCTCGAAGGTGGACAGTCCCCAGTTCTGTTCGGGGTCGCCCCACCAGACGGTGGCGCCGGTGAAGTCGGGGTGGAACTGGTAGATGGCCTTCATCAGGAGGGTTTCGTCGTGCCGGGCGGGCCAGTACAACGGGTTGAGGGTCACGCCGCCGTACAACCAGCAGGTCGTGTCCCGGGTGTAGAGGGTGTTCGGCAGCGGCGGCATGAGGTATTCGCGGACCCCGGTGGACTCCCGGGCGAGCGCGACGTAGCCGGAGCGAAAATCCTCGGGCAGATCGGTGGTCGCCAGGCCGCCGATCAGGAAGTCGGCGAGTTCCCGTGGCTGGAGCGACTCGAGGAACGCGCGGGTGTCATCGAGCAGGCCGATACCAACCTCGTTCGCGACGATCTTGCGGTCCAGCAGCCAGTCCCGGGCCTGCGGGATTCCCACCGTCTCGGCGAGCAGATCATGCAACTCGACCACCTCGACGCCTCGGCCGCGCAGCTTGTTGACGAAGTCGGCGTGGTCACGCTGGGCCATCTCCACCCACATGACATCGTCGAACAGCAAGTCGTCGGCATTGGTCGGGGTCAGACGCCGATGAGCCAGGCCCGGGGCGCAAACCAGCACCTTACGCAGCCGGCCCACCTCCGAATGCACACCCAGGCTGGTTGTCGGGCATGGCGGTGCCTCCCTTTTCTCTTTGTCTCTTCGTCCCCGCCGCCGGTCGGGGGGCTGGATGACGGTGATGGTCGCCGAGCACGGACGAGCGGCCACGGCGGGAGGCCGCCGGCGGGCCACGGCAAGCTCGACCGTGACAATGCCGACCGGCTGGTGCGATGACCTGGCCGCCGGGAACGAGGGTTCCGGACGTCGTGCAGCACCAGGCCGAGATCACATCACCGCGTGTGAACGTGGACAACGCGCCCGCGGTGCGAAGGCCGTCGGGGGCTCTCAGGCGGCTCCACGGAACCGGAGGCGGGAGCCGGAGCAGCGTCTGGCTGGGCAGGTTCATCAGTCCTACGCGCGACCAGCGCGCCGACCGCAGCGCCGGCACGGCCCGCTGGCACGACCAGCCCGGCCACCGCCGCCATCATCGGTCCCGTCGTCCCGTCCATGGCGGGCCGGCCTCGATGATCTTCCGTCCGCTCGGCTACGCCGCCTTGAGGTCGTCGGCCAACTCCTGCTCCTGCTCCCTCGACAACGAGGTCTTCAGAATCCGGCCGCCGAACGGCTTGAGCGCATCGGTGAACTTGTCCTCGGTACGCTCCCCGCTCATGATCACGACAGCGGCCTTGCCCGGGCTCAGTAGCGACTGAACACGATCCCGGAACGCCCTGTCGATGCCCACCTTGCTCAACTTGCCGAACAACGCACCGAGGGCGCCACCGAGCACCACCCCGGCGACGGGAACCAGGAACAACAGCCCGAACAGAGCCCCCCACAACGCCCCACCCGCCGCCGACCCGGACACGACCTTGGTAGGAGTGTCCACATGACTCTGCCCATCGGAGTCCACGGTAACCACCGCCAGACCGGTGAGCTCGACGAT
>Ga0070684_100004564_pt1 | contig 10551 bp, 6 predicted proteins | sample KBSC723LmetaG_FD_65653 | JGI IMG/M metagenome (GOLD analysis project Ga0070684, IMG submission 65653) | Corn rhizosphere microbial communities from Kellogg Biological Station, Michigan, USA - KBS C7.2-3L metaG | ecosystem: Host-associated > Plants > Roots > Rhizosphere ...
CAGACACGGAGTCGGCACCTTTCTCAGTCACGCTGGTGGAACCGATCCTAGGCACCGCGCATTCCGGGGCGTGACCCAACGCGCACCCGCGGGTCAGTCGGCGGGGATCCGGGCGCTGGCCAGGGTCTGCTTGCCGTCACAGGACACCGCACGCACCACTCGCGCCCCGTCCCGGACGCCGAAGACCTCGAGCAACGCGAGCTTCCCGTCGAGCAGCACCTCGCGGCTGCGGACCACGCCCGCCTCCGGCGACGCGGGGCAGGCCCCGCTCGCGAGCTCGTCGCCGGTGCGGCCGTCGTCGCCGGACAAGGGCGCCAGCTGGCGGCTGTCGGCGCTGGCGGCCAGAAGCCGTCGTACGTCGCGCCGGAAGGTGTCCGTGCCCAGCCGGGAGGTCTGACCTCGGGTGCCGAGGGACTGCTGGTCGGCCTTGGGCCCGGACTTGCCCTGAGTCGTGCTCGCCGTCTTGTCGCCGGACCCGCCGCTGCCCTGCGGCCCGCTCAGCTGCGGCAGGCTCACCGCCGCCAGGCTGACCACACCCACACCGACCGCCGCGGCGAGGAGCACCCGACCCCTGCGCCACCAGGGCCGGGACCCGGCTGCGTGGTCGCCGGCGACACGGTCGGCCGTCCGGTCGTCTGCCCGGTCGATTGCCCGGTCGATTGCCAGGTCGGCCAGCACCGAGTCCAGCCGCGCCGCCACGTAGTCCGGCGCCTCCTCCGAGGCACGCGCCGAGGCGAGAAGGGACCGGATCCGGGCGTCCTCCTCGGGCGTCAGCTCACGCTCGGGATCCTCGGTCATGGGTCGCTCACCTCCTCGGTGGTGGGGCGGGTCGGGTGGGCGCGGTCGCCGCGCCGGTCATGGGACGGTCCTGGCGGTGGATCGGTTCCGCCGCCGCCGGAGGCCCGGTTGTCGGTCGGGGTGGGTGCGAGATGCGGCAGTAGGGCAGCCAGCCGGGTCCGGCCCCGGGAGCAGCGGCTCTTCACGGTGCCGATCGGGCACTCGAGGATCCGGGCCGCCTCCTCCACCGGGTAGCCCTGCATATCAACCAGGACCAGGGCCGCCTTCTGGTCCGGGGGCAGCTGCTCGAGGGCGGCGAGCAGCTGTCGTCGCAGGTCGGAGCGCTCCGCCACCGTCTCCGGCTCGGAGCTCGCGTCCGCCGCGAGCACGTCCCCGCGGGCGGCGTACTCGTCCATGTCGTCGGGTAGCGCCTGCACCGCGCGCACGCGGGACCGCCGGATCCGGTCCAGGCAGGCGTTGACCACGATCCGGTGCAACCAGGTCGTGACCCGCGCGTCGCCACGGAACGTCTCGGCCCGGCTGAACGCGGAGATCATCGCGTCCTGGAGGGCGTCGGCGGCGTCCACCGGGTTGCCGGTCGTGCGCAGGGCGACCGCCCAGAGCCGGTCGCGGTGCCGGCCGAACAGGGTGCCGAAAGCCTCCGGGTCACCGGCGACGTGCGCGGCCAGCAGCGCACGGTCGTCTTCGTGAGCGCCCGGACCCACGGAGGGGTCCTCGGTCACTCGGGGTCCCGTGGGGTGGTCACGAGCGGACTGTGATCTCGGCGATCGCCCCCCGGAACCCGCCGTCGACCGGCGGGAGCGAGGTCAGCCACACCACGAGGTAGCGGGCGCGAACTGCCGACCGGGGCTTGAGCTGGAGCTGCTCGCCGGCGGCGTCCTTCTTGGCGATCTTCTTCAGTCCGTCGAGGCTGGTGGGTTGCTCGGCGTTGGTCGGCGCGGCGTACAGGCTCACGTCGCTGGGGCTTCCGTCCAGGTCGAGCCGCATCGATCCGATGTTCTGGATCGAGCCGAGGTCGACCACCAGCCCGACGCCGGGCTTGAGGCCGCCGAGGGTGGGCCGGCCGCGATAGGTGAGTGTGGTCCAGGCCGTGTCCCGGTTGCCGTCGATCGCGTTGCCTGCCTGGTCGGGATTCTCCTCCGGCGGGTCACCGAACGGGTCGAAGTCCTTGGCCCCGGCGAGCTTGAGCACCTGACCCGTAGCGGCGTTCGAGGACGACGGGTTGTCGGCCGGGGACGCCGTGGACCCGGGGTCGGTCGCCTTGCCGCCGACCAGGAACCAGACCACGGCCACCGCACCGGCCGCGGCGACCGCGAGCAGGATGATCAGCGGAGTGCGCAGCCAGTGGCTGCGGGTGCGCTCCTCCCAGTCGTCCGGCTCGACGTCGGGGTCCTCGCCGAAGGGCCAGATCGGTCCGGTCGACTCGTTCGCCCCGTCGTACGAGGGCGTGCTGCCGGTCGAGGTGCCGGCGCCGTCGGTCGCCCAGTCGTCGGTGTCGGACCGCGGCGGCTCACCCTTGGGCGTTCGTCGGGTGCCCTCAGGGGCGAACAGCGGCCGCTCGGCGACCGGCTCCAGCGGGGGCGGTGGTGGAGGTGGCTCGCCGCCCCGGGGGCGGTGCCAGTCGGTGTCCCAGTTGGTGTCGTCGTCGGCGGTGAGCGGCTCCTCGAACGCCGGCACCGCGACCTGGGTCGCCTCCGGGTCGGGGACGGACCCGGCCTCGTCCTCGGTCGAGCCCGGCATTGCGTCGAAGAGCTCGGTGGGCTCCGGCTCTGGCTGGTCCCACGGGACGTCCTCGGGGGCGAAGTCGCCGGGCACCGGGTCCGGCCCGGGCTCCTCGGTCCCTGCGACGGCGGCACCTGGCACCGCGACGGCGACCGTGGTCGCCTCGACCGCCTGCCCGTCCTGTTGCCTCTCGTCCTGTTGCCTCTCGTCCTGTTGCCTCTCGTCCTGTTGCCCCTCGTCCGGCCCGTCCTCAGGTCCGTCGACGGGGTCGTCGAGCGCCAACGGCACCAGCGCCGGCTCGCTGGAGGTGGTCACACCGGGGTCGGCGGTGGCCAGCTCACCGATGTACTCGGTCAGCACCGCTGCCAGCTGGTGCGCCGTCCGGTTGGGCACGGGGCGCGTGAGCACACGGTCGCAGATCGCGTCCAGCGGCCGGGGCACGCCGGCACGCACCTGGCGCGGCCGCAGCGGACCGTGTCCGTCGCGAGGAGCATCCGGTACGGCGGAGCTGGACGCACCGGGCCACTTCCCCACGAGTCCGGCGTACAGCAGCCCGACCAGGTCGAACAGGTCGGAGGTGACGTCGTCGACGTCCGGGTAGTTGCCGTTGCGCAGGTCGTCGCCGCGCAGCCGGGCGTCGATCGCGAAGCCGATCAGCCGGACCGTGCCGGACTCGGTGACCATGACGTTCTCGGGCACGAGCCGCCCGTGTGCGATGCCCTGCCGGTGGGCCACGGCGATCGAGGCGGCCACTTCGCGCACCAGCCAGGCGGCGCGGTCGGGCGGCAGCACCCGACCGCCGGAGATCATCTCGTCGAGTGAGTGGCCCGTGCCCCACTCGTTGATCACCCACGCCATGCCGCCGCGTAGGTCGGCGTCGAGAACACGCAGCAGGTGTGGGTCGGTGACCGTCGCCGAGACCCGGGCACCCTCGAGCATCGCGTCGACGCGCGGGTCGCTCTCGTCGAGGGCGTGCACCGCGACGCTGCGTGCCAGCACCGTGTCGGTCGCCCGCCAGAAGCGTGCGCCGTCGATGTCGTCGAGCAGGTCGTCGAGGCGGTAACGACCGCCCAGCACGGCGCCCGGGATCATCGAGCTGGTCACGGCCCTCCTTCGCGGCGCGGTCACGGTCGTCGAGCTCCCCACGACGTCTGCTCGCCCATCGTAGGTCGTCAGCCGCTCCGACCTGCCCTTCTCCGGCCGGGGAGGCGGCGCGTGACCAGTGCGACGACGTCGTTGAACTCCGCGATCCCGAGCAGCCTCGCCAGCACCGCGAGCACCGCGAGGTCGGCCAGGCCGGCGGCGGCGAGTGCGAGCAGCGCGACCGGCTTGGCGTCACCCTCGAGGAGAGCGTGCACCCCCTGCGAGACCCCCCAGGCGACCGCGGCGGCGACCGCGGCGGCCGGCAGCAGCCGGACCGCGAAGCGCAGCAGCGTGCGCTCCTCCAGCCCGCCCACCAGCCGGCTCAGCACCACGAACGAGACGATCGCACCGACGCCGTACGCCCCGGCGTATGCGATCACCAGCCGCGGCGAGGTCTCGCCGGGGGAGATGTCCCGGGTGAGCCCGTAGGCCAGCGCGATGTTCACCGTGGCCACGACACACTGGATGACGAACACCAGCCGCGTGTGCTCGAGGGCGTAGAAGCCACGCAGCACCAGGTAGTGGCTGGTGAAGAAGACCAGGCCGGGCGCGAACAGCGACAGCGTCGGGCCGAAGAGGGCGAACGAGTCGCGGGCGGCTCCGTAGCCGTAGATCAGGTTGGCCACGTCGAGCGCCACCACCGGCAGCAGCAGCGCGAACGGCACGATCAGCGCGTAGGCCGTGCGCAGTGTCGAGCCGACACCGCGACCGAGCGCCGGCAGGTCGTGGTCGGCGGCGTACGCCGAGAGTCGCGGCAGCATCGCGGTCGCCAGCGAGACCGTGGCGATCGCGTGCGGGACCATCACCAGCAGGAACGCGCTGGAGTACACCGTGTAGCCGGTCGCGCCCTGCCGGTCGCACGAGTCGACGGCGGCCGCCGTACCACTGGACGCGATCCGCACCACGACCGTGTAGGCGATCTGGTTGACGATCACGAACAGGACGGTCCAGATGCCGAGCCGGAGCGTGTGTCCGAGCCCGGAGCCACGGAAGTCGAACCGCGGGCGGTACCGGTAGCCGGCCCTGCGCAGGAACGGCAGCAGGACCAGCAGCTGGACCGCGATCCCGAGCGTCGAGCCCAGCCCCAGCAGCGCCTCCTGGCCCGAGGAGAACGGCCCGAGCACGGAGTCCGTCACGGCCGCCGGGGAGCCTCCGCGGCAGACGTCGGCCGCGCGTCCGTAGACCGCGAGGTAGGCGCCGAGCACCGCGACCGAGATCACGTTGTTGGCGATGGGCGCCCACATCATCGGGCCGAAGCTGCCTCGCGAGTTGAGCACCTGCCCGACCAGCACGAACATGCCGTAGAAGAAGATCTGCGGCAGGCAGTAGCGGGCGAAGTCGATCGCCGACTCCCGGTGCGCCGCCAGCTCGGGGGAGGAGTAGGAGCTGGACAGGAACAGCTGCATGAGCAGCGGCGCCGCAAGCACCAGGATCGCGGTGACCCCGGCGAGGAACAGCCCGGCGAGGGTGATCACGCGGCTCGTGTACGCCGTTCCGCCGTCCGCGTCGTACTTCATGGCGCGCACCAGCTGGGGCACCAGCACCGCGTTGAACACACCACCCGCGAGCAGGATGTAGAGCATGTTCGGGATCGTGTTCGCGATGTTGAACACGTCCGCGTGGAGCTGGATACCGAGCGCCGCCGCGAGCAGCGCGCCGCGGGCGAAACCGCTGATCCGGCTGACGACGGTGCCCGCCGCCATCAGGGCAGTCGAGCTCAGGACGCTGCGGGAGCTCGCAACGTCGTCACCCGCTTCGCTCACGGTTCGATCACGGTTCGATCACGGGGCGGCGCCCCGCGGCTCAGTCCACGCCTGACCCAGCGCCGGATGATCATCACGACCAGCAGCGCCATGCCGGCGGCCATGATCGCCCAGATCAGGATGCCTACCTGGCTGCTGCGCACCGAGAACGAGATCGGGGTGCCGACCTCGTCGCCCTTCTTCGTGATCGGGACCAGGGTGACCTCGCGGACCCCGATGCCCGACGAGGCCGCGCTGAGCCGCACGGTCGTGCGCTGCTTCGCTGGCAGCGTGATCGTGTTGGGTGTGTCGATCGTGAGCTGCGGGCTGTTGGTGCGGGCGCGGATCCCGACCCGCACCCGCTGGTCGAGGTCGTTGACCAGGGTCACCACGAAGTTGCCGGTCTTGCCGGACATGGTGACGAACGGCCTGCCGACCACGACCCGGATCCCGCGCAGGTCGTCCCTGATGTCCGCCCTCAGCTGCTCCGCGTCCCGGACGGCACCGAGCCGGTCGTTCCGGGCGTGGTACGACGTCGCCTGCAGGGCGAGCCGGGTGTAGCCATCGACGGCGCCGTCCGCGTTGGTGAGCGCGTCGGCGTACACCTGGGCCTGGACCACGGCCCGGTTCGCGGCCCGGACCATGCTGGGGCCGACCTCGGCCCTGCGCTGTCGCGCCGGGTAGGTGAGGCGGATGCGCCGGGGTGCCGTGGTCGACGGGGCGGGAAGGCCCACGAGCCGCAGCCACGGCTGGTCGAGGGCGCCGAACAGGTCGGCCTGCCGCCAGTCCGTGCCCGGGTCCCACCCGGCGGGAAGGATCACGACCATCGGCGCCCTGGAACCGCTCATCGCCCGCAGCGCCGCATCGGAGACGATCCGCTGGCGGATCGCGAGCGCGGTTCGCGGCGCGGACGGTCCGGGACCACCGGACTGGGCGCCGGCGTCACCGAACAGGATCTGCTGCCCGGCCGGGCTGCGCCAGTCGGTGCGCGCCGGATGGTCGGTGCGGTAGGTGAGCAGCACCCGTGTCTCGCTGTCGATCCGGCGAAGCGCCGACCGGGGCAGATAGCCGCCCGGCGGGACCACGGCCGCCTGGGCGTCGACCCGGTAGGCCTCGAACGTGCCGCGCGCAAGCTCGAACGAGGAGGTCAGCAGCTCCGGGGAGCGCCGTGCGAGTCCGGCCACGTCGGGATCGGAGTACCCGGTGCCGAGCACGGCCTTGGTGGCGGCGACCTTGGTGAGCCGGTCGAGCCACGCGCGGGCCCGAGCTCCGGCCGGGTCATCGTCGTCGCCGCTCTCGTCCGCGGTGGCGTCGGACGACGGGGTGCCGGTCCGCTCGCCCCCCTCGTCGCCGGGGGTGCTGCTCGGCCTGGGTGAGGGGAGGCCGCCGTCGATCGGGTCCTGCGGCGTGCCGGCGAGGGTGTCGGCAGCGTCGAGGACCGTCGGGTCGACGACCAGGGTCACCGGCGTCGACCCAGCGCTCTCGACCTCCCCGAGGATCCGCTCGAGGCGGCCCTCTTCACCGAGCAGCCGTTCCCAGCGCCTCGGCTCGACCAGGGCCCCTGTGCTGTCGCGGCGGACCTGGGCACGGAACGGCATCACCATCGTGAGGTCTGTCCTGGGGGTGGTCGCGCGGTACAGGGGGGCGAACGTGCGGGCGCGTCCGTCGGCGACCGTGTCGCGGCCCAGCTTGTTGGTGCCGAGCGCATGCACGCCGACCCAGTACACACCGCGCTGGTCGGGGATCGGCAGCTCCGAGCGCGGGATGCGCAGCGAGAAGTCGGTGGACTTGCCCGGGGGCAGGTCACCGATCGCCACGAACGCGTGGCCGGTCTGGAGCCGGTCACCGACGTCGGCGTCGTACGGGAGCGCGGCAGCCTTCACCAGCCCGGCCGAGGTCGTGATCGGCTCGGTCGACACGAACGCGTGCACGTTGATGTCCTGCCACGACCCTTCGGAGGTGTTGGTCACGATCCCGCGCAGCCGCAGCGTGCCCGACTGCGGGATCGTCGCGGGTGACATCGACGTGAGCCGCACCGCCAGCGGACCGGGCTGGCCCTTGCCGGCCGTGGGTGCGGCGGCCGCTGCCGGGAGTCCTCCGGCGACCAACGCGGCGAGCAGCGCGGGCACCAGCCAACGCACGCGCGACAGCGACGTACGACGGGACCGATGCACCCGGCGACTCTATCTGCGCCTAGGCTGTTTCCCCGTGTCCGACCAGCCCCTGCAGATGAGCGAGGTCCAGAGCCGCGCCGTCCAGGAGCTGCTCCGGATCGCGCCGGTCATCGACGAGCTCGGCGCCCGGTTCGAGGGGGCCGGCGAGGAGATCGCGCTGGTCGGCGGGCCGGTGCGCGACGCGATGCTGGGTCGGCTCCAGCAGGACCTCGACTTCACGACCTCGGCCCGTCCCGAGGTCACCGAACGGCTGCTCAAGGGCTGGGCCGACGCGATCTGGGACGTCGGACGTGCGTTCGGCACGATCGGCTGCCGCAAGGGCGAGTGGCAGGTCGAGATCACGACGTACCGTTCCGAGGTCTACGACCGCGACTCCCGCAAGCCGGAGGTGGCGTACGGCGCCGCGCTCGCCGAGGACCTGCTGCGACGCGACTTCACCGTCAACGCGATGGCGGTGACGCTGCCGGGTCGGCGGTTCGAGGACCCGTACGGCGGGATCGTGGACCTCGCCCACCAGACCCTGCGCACGCCGGGCCGGCCGGAGGACTCGTTCTCCGACGACCCGCTGCGGATGATGCGCGCAGCTCGCTTCGCCGCCCAGCTCGGCTTCACGGTTGCTCCCGAGGTGCTGGCGGCGATGACCGACATGGCGGAACGGATCACGATCGTCTCCGCCGAGCGGGTGCGCGACGAGCTGGTCAAGCTGGTCTGCTCGCCCGATCCGCGCCGCGGGCTCGGCGTCCTTGTCGACACCGGGCTTGCGGCGTACGTGCTGCCGGAGCTGCCGGCGCTCGCCCTCGAGCGCGACGAGCACCACCGGCACAAGGACGTCTACCAGCACACGCTCACGGTGCTCGAGCAGTCGATCGACCTCGAGGACCGACTCCCTGACGGCGGACCCGACTTCGTGGCCCGCTTCGCCGCGCTCATGCACGACGTGGGCAAGCCCAGGACCCGGCGGTTCGTCGGCGACGGCACGGTCACCTTCCACCACCACGACGTGGTCGGCGCCAAGCTCACGCGCAGGCGGATGCAGGCGCTGCGGTTCTCCCGGGACCAGATCGACGCGGTGTCGACGCTGGTCGAGCTGCACCTGCGCTTCCACGGTTACGGCTCGGGGGAGTGGACCGACTCCGCGGTCCGCCGCTACGTCCGCGACGCCGGCCCGCTCCTGCCGTGGCTGCACGTCCTGACGCGAGCCGACTGCACCACCCGCAACCGGAGGAAGGCCGATCGGCTCCGGCGTACCTACGACGAGCTCGAGGCCCGGATCGAGCGGCTGTCCGAGGAGGAGGAGCTGGCCTCGATCCGGCCCGACCTCGACGGGAACCAGATCATGGAGATCCTCGGGATCGGGCCCGGCCGGGCGGTCGGCGAGGCCTACCGCCACCTGCTCGAGCTGCGGATGGAGCACGGCCCGATGTCACAAGACCAGGCCCGCGCGGCCCTCCTCGCCTGGGCGGAGGAACGCCAAACTCGTTGAGATCGGCCTCCGGCCCCGTTGAGGTGGGCCTCCGGGCCTGTTGAGTGGGGAGTTGAGGCCCAGGGCCTCGGCTCGGTGGACTGCACATGGACACCGCGACGACACCCGACCGGTGGGTGGGCGGAAGGCGCCCTGTGGACGAGCGTTCGGCAACGTCCGCTGCTCCTGTTAGACATGCAGGCGTGACCACGACCACCGAGGAGCGCCAGGTGACCCGCGAGCGGGCCGAGGCACACCTGCGAGCGCTGGTCGGCCGCGACGACGCGCGGCTGCGCGAGGACCAGTGGTCGGCGATCGAGGCGCTGGCCGTCGACCGTCGGCGCTCGCTGGTCGTCCAGCGCACGGGCTGGGGCAAGTCGGCGGTCTACTTCGTGGCCACGCTGCTGCTCCGCGCCGAGGGCTCGGGGCCGACCGTGATCGTCTCCCCGCTGCTGGCGCTGATGCGCAACCAGATCGCCGCCGCCGAGCGGGCCGGCATCCGCGCCGTCACCATCAACTCGACGAACATCGAGGACTGGCAGCCGATCAACGCCGCGATCAACGCAGGCGAGGTCGACGTCCTGCTGGTCAGCCCCGAGCGGCTCAACAACCCCGGCTTCCGCGACGAGGTGCTGCCCCGGCTGGCTGCGACCTGTGGCCTGCTGGTGGTCGACGAGGCGCACTGCATCTCCGACTGGGGCCACGACTTCCGGCCCGACTACCGGCGGATCCGCACCCTGCTCGGCGACCTGCCCGACGGCATCCCGGTGCTGGCGACCACCGCGACCGCCAACGCCCGGGTCACCGACGACGTCCGGGAGCAGCTTGTCCTGAGCAGCGAGCGGGGCGAGCGTGTCGAAGGGCTGGGCACCGACGTGCTCGTGCTGCGCGGCTCCCTCGACCGGGAGTCGCTCCAGCTCGGGGTGGTCCGGCTGAGGACCCAGGCCCAGCGCCTGGCCTGGCTGGCCGACCACCTCGCCGAGCAGCCCGGCTCCGGCATCGTCTACTGCCTGACCGTCGCCGCGACCCAGGAGATCGCCGACTACCTGCGCTCGCGCGGCCACAACGTCGCGGCGTACTCCGGCCAGACCGACCCGACCGAACGGCTGGCACTCGAGCAGGACCTCGCAGGAGGCAAGGTCAAGGCGCTGGTCGCCACCAGCGCGCTCGGGATGGGCTTCGACGCGACTCTTGGCTTCGTGGTCAACATGGGCGCACCGCCGTCGCCGGTCGCCTACTACCAGCAGGTCGGCCGTGCCGGCCGTGGCACCGACGAGGCCACCGTCGTGCTGCTGCCGGCGATCGAGGACCGCGACATCTGGGCCTACTTTGGGTCCCTCGCCTTCCCGCGCGAGACGCTGGTCAGGCAGACGATCGAGGTGCTCGCGGCGGAGGGACGGCCCCTCAGCACGCCCGCGCTGGAGACGTACGTCGAGCTCAACCGCACCCGGCTGGAGACGATGCTCAAGGTGCTCGACGTCGACGGCGCGGTCCGGCGGGTGCGCGGCGG
>Ga0070684_100004568_pt1 | contig 10550 bp, 7 predicted proteins | sample KBSC723LmetaG_FD_65653 | JGI IMG/M metagenome (GOLD analysis project Ga0070684, IMG submission 65653) | Corn rhizosphere microbial communities from Kellogg Biological Station, Michigan, USA - KBS C7.2-3L metaG | ecosystem: Host-associated > Plants > Roots > Rhizosphere ...
TAACCATTTCGCTTCTGAACAAAGACGTCCTGCACGAACAATGCCGACCATACAGTTCGAAAATGTGTCGCATTGCATAATTGGCGGGATCGCGATCGTTGGGTTTGAGACGGTCCGGATGATTGCGATCTTCACCATCCCACCGGAACAAGACGAGCAGCCCGTTGGTCAGGCGCGCTGCAAGAACGTAGCCTTCGACATTGCGATGTCTCTCCTCAGCCTGCTCGCGGCTGAGCGGCACGATCAGGACCTGCTTGTCCCCTCGCAGGTCCCAATCTTTGGCAAACCGGACCTCGCCCGGCTGCTCAGGGACGTCGCCCAGGAGCCAGTCCGGGCGCGCGATCCACGGGCGCGGGACGAATACCGGCTCGTCCGATCGAGCCTTTCGTTCTGCCGCCGGAAGTTCAACCGGGAATGGTGATGGCTCCCAGAACCGGTCAAGCTTCAGAGATTTGGCGGCTTCCGCCTCCTTGGCGCGAAAATGCACACAAAGATCTTCGACGTCGCGTGCGATGAACGCGCGCAGCTTCGCGTACCAGGGCTTCAACTGCGGATTGGTCGGATTTCGGCTTTCGATATTGTCCATATACGCGACAGCCCGCTCGCGGTGCCCTGAAAGCAGAAAGGCCAAAGGAAGCGTTTCTTTATCCCGATGTAGGCCCGGCAAGCCGGCTGCGAACTCATCGATGCTGATCATGCTCCCGGCCGAGTCGAAGATGTCGTTCGCGAGCACGTCCATCAGGAGCGGCTCGAAATGCGGTTCCCAGACGCGCAAGATAGCCGTCACACGCGTAATCTCGCGAGGATCGAAAAGGGGACACGTGAAGCGGTACAGCCGAAACGAACGACCGCTTCTGATCTTCTCAAAGGCCGCCCCGCGCACGATGTGACGAATCGGCCGGATGACCAGTAGCCCATCGACGAAGACGAGGTCCCGGCGCTGCCGCAGAAGTGGCTCGAGGTAGTGCTTGATATCGTATGCTTTACGGCGTTGTGGACCACTCTCCGGCTTCAGCACGTCGTGCAGATATTGTCGCGCCAGCGCGATTGCCTGATCGGGTGAGATCGGGTTGACGTCAGACTCATCGAGCACGAGCCCGTTCACTAGCTTGGCCAGCGCCGCTGCGGCGCACCAGCCTGCAAGCATCTCGTGCTCATCGCCGCTCCAGCGAAAATTTGCACTGCGATCGAAGCTCGGATCGATGTCCTTGCCGGCAAGTTCTTCCACTGCGGCGCGTTCATTGAAGACGTCGAGCTCCACACCGGTCGCCTGCCGGCGCAAACGCATCGGCATGAAGCCCTGCTGCCGTTCGAGCGAACCAGCCGCGATGGTGAACGGGAATCCGAGCTCTGCCATCGCCTGGGAGAGCGCTTTCTTGTTCGGGAGTTTGCCGCTGAAAAAGACGTGCAGTTCGACCGACATGCGCTGCTTCCCACCCAAAGCCGCCGCGGCGCGCATCTGCGACATCCACCCGCGCGGCAGCGTGCTCCCAACCCGTAAGATATTGACTCGAACAAAACAAGAACATAGAGTCAATTGCGATGTGACTATTGGCGTATTGCCGGGCGACATGTCGGTCGTGATTCAGGTGTTTCTCGCTGCCGAACGGATGCCAAATCCGGAACAGCGGGCAGCCGCGATTCGGGCTCATGGTTTTGATATGGATCTCGACCCGGACTTCGATGTCCGCGAGTTCACCGGATTCCTTTCCCTGCAAGTACAAGGAGCATGACGCGGGATTCGAGTACTACTTCGACGCCATGGACTGGGACGCCGACCCCGATGAACCGGACGAAGGGCTCCGACAGGCGATAGCCGGACGGGACAGTTTCGTGAGCCTCGTGGCCCACGCGAGCTGGCACGAGTTCGCGACATCTGTCATCGCCTCGGGCGTTCTTTGTGCCATCAGCGACGGCGTTTTGATCGACGTCGAGGAGGCCATCTCTGCGAGCGCCGCCATCGCGTGGGCAAAAGAGGGCGAAACTGCCGTAGAGGCGGAATTGGACAGGTGATGCAAACCTTAGATATGCAACTTACAGTGAGGTTTGGCAGAACGAAGCCAAATCGATGCCCGCCATGACGCGTGACACAGAGGGCTGATCTCTTTTGCTCTACGAGGCATTCACCCGCGCCGCCCGCCCGAGCCTTGCCGCAGGTAGCTTCGTCACTGTCGCGCTTTCGCGCTCGCCCAGCGGCCCCATTCCCGGAATGTGCTCGTTGTTGATCAACGCGCGGCAATGCGCCTTGAAGGCATTGACCGCCTTGCGGCCCGCACGGCCTTTGATCGTGGCGAGGCCGAGCGCCATCGGGCGGCACTGCTCCTTGATGCGCACCGTGCGGATCGGCAGGCCGTTCGGCGCGAGCGCGGCGAGCGGGCGGATATTGCTGATGGCGTAGCCGAAATTGCTCGCCACCATGGAGCGCAGCAGATCGTAGTCGGCGACACGCTCGAGCAGGCGCGGCTTCAGGCCGAGCGCGTCGAACAGCGAGAGGAAATAGTCGCGGCTGAGCGGCAGGTCGAGCAGGATCAGCGGCTCGGCGATGAGATCCGCGAGCGCGACCTCGCGCGCGTGCGCGATTGGATTGTCGGGCGACACGATCACATGGGCGGGGAGGATCGCGAGCGGCTCGAAATCGATGCTCGGGGGAATTTCGAGATCGTAGGTGACTGCGATGTCGATCTCGGCGTTGTGCAGCTTTTCGAACAACTGGTTCTGGTGCCCGACCAGCGACGAGAACGAGACCGCCGGCTGCTCCTCACCGAAGCCGCGCCGCAGCGCCGGCAGCACCAGCGAGGCGAACACGATCAGACAGCCGATCGCCAACGGTCCGCTGACCGAGCGCGCGAGCTCGTCCGCGACATCGTGCAACTCGTTGGCCTGGCCGATGAGGCGCTTCGCCTCATCGAGAAAGCGCCGCCCTTCCGCGGTGAGCGACACGCCCTGCGCGTGATGGCGCACGAACAGCTCGATTCCGAACGAGGCCTCGAGCTGCGAGATCGCGGTCGAGATCGACGGGCTCGAGATGTTCAGCCGCTCCGACGCGAGCGCGATACTCCCCGTCGCGCCGACCGCGCAGAAATACTCGATCTGCTTGAGCGTGAAGCGCATGGTCATGGCCGAACCCCTCGTGACGCGTACTTGCTACCGGAGGTCTCTCGGCATGATTTGTTCATGCTCTGGGCGCATCCGGCGCGCCCTTGCTTCGGCTTTGACGAAGCAAGGCTAATGCCAAGTTCGCAAACAGTGAAGCAGAAACGCAGAAAGCCGGCCGGACGTGGGCCGCGACCTGCTTCGGGAACGCGGAAGCAAGCGGACATGAAAGATTAATTTACGCCCCGCCGCGGTCTTCCGCATACTTCGCCCCGCCGACTGTCGACATCTCGGCAGCGCCAGCCGCAACGCCGCGGCATTGCACGGAGTGACTTGACGATGCTCGCCGAACAGGCCCGCGTTGATGCACCCGAACGCATCCCGCTGATCGATTTCGCGCCGTTTCTCTCAGGGACCGCGGCGGCGCGCGCCAAAGTCGCCCGCCAGGTGGCCGAGGCCTGCGAGACGATCGGTTTTCTCTACCTGCAGAACCACGGCATTGCGCCGGCAACGCTCGGCGGGATGTTCGAAGCCGCGCGCTACTACTTTACGCTGCCGGTCGCGGAGCGCAGCAAGGCGGAATTGCTCTGCACCGCGACCTCGACCCGCGGCTACATGCCGCTGCAGGCGCGCCACTACCCGGGCACGGCCGCGCCCGACCTGATGGAGGCGTTCAAGTACCAGCAGGAGCTCCCTGCGAACGATCCCGACATCGTCGACGGCAACCGGGTGCATCAGCCCAACCGCTGGCCCGAAGGGCATGCGCAATTCCGCGCGCAGCTCTTGCGCTATTTCGACGAGGTGACGAACCTGTCGCACGAGCTGCTGCGCGCCTTCGCGCTCGCGCTCGATGTCGAGGAAGACTACTTCCTGCAATTCTTCCGCAAGCCGCTGACGCAAGTGTCGCTGCTGCACTATCCGCCGCAGGCGCCGGCGGCGCCGGGCGACGAATACGGCATCCGCCCGCACGCGGACGCGACCGCGTTCACGATCCTGCTGCAGGACGAGGTCGGCGGCCTGCAAGTTCAAGGCGCGCGCAACGACTGGGTCAACGCGGCGCCGATCCCCGGCACATTCGTGATCAACATCGGGGACATGATGGCGCGCTGGACCAACAACCGCTTCGCCTCGACCATGCACCGCGTGTTCAACCGCACCGGGCGCGAGCGCTATTCGGTGCCGTTCTTCGGCATTCCGGACTTCGACGCGATGATCGAATGCATTTCGACCTGCCAGGGTCCGGGAAACCCGGCCAAATTCCCGCCGATGAAGGTCGGCGACTTCATGAACGCTAAGAACTCGTCCGACTGGACCAAGAAGAATTCGGAAACGTCGAAGCAGTCGACCTGAACAGGCGTCACCAAACCACAGGGGCACGGCACATGACGATATGGCGCAAGAAGACTTGGCGCACGACTTTGCATGCAGGCCTGGCGGCCGCGGCGCTCGCCGCGACACTCACGCTGATGCCGCAACACGCGGCGGCGCAGCAGGAAACCATCGTGTTCTCCGGCTGGGGCGGCACCTGGCAGGCGGCCGAGAAGAAGTACTATTTCGAGAGCTTCGAGAAGGCGACCGGGATCAAGGTGATCGACGTTCCCGACGTCAACCTCTCGAAGATCAAGGCGATGGTCGCCTCCGGCAATGTCGAGTGGGACCTGGTGCAGGCGATCGGCATGTGGGTGCCGGAGAAGCCCGCGACCGATCAGCTGTTCGAGGCGCTCGACTATTCCAGGATCAAGACCGACGGCGTGCCGAAGGAGCTGATCCGCCGCAACGGCGTTGCGACCGCGACCTTCGCGCAGGTGCTCGCCTACAACACCGACGCGTTTCCGAAAGGCAAGGCGCCGACCTCGTGGACCGACTTCTTCGACCTGAAGAAGTTTCCCGGCAAGCGCGGCTTCCTCAACCAGCCGCGCTACGCGCTCGAGGCGAGCCTGGCGGCCGAGGGCGTTGCCAAGAAGGACCTCTATCCGATCACGGTCGATCGCGCGCTCAAGAAGTGGGACACGATCAAGAACGACGTCGTGTTCTGGGAGCAGTGGCCGCAGGCGCCCGGCCTGCTCGCCTCAGGCGAGCTCGCGATGACGCTCTCCTCGCAAGCGCGCATCGGCGGCCTGCTGCAGCAGGAGAAGGAGGCGCCGGTCGCCTTCATCTGGAACCAGGGGATCATGACGGTCGACTTCCTGGCGATCCCGAAGGGATCGAAGCACAAGGAGGCCGCGCAGAAGCTGATCGCATGGATGCTCGATCCGGCGCGCCAGGCCGAATACGCCAAGGCGACCGCGGTCGGCCCGTCCAACACCAAGGCGTTCGACCTGCTCGACGAGAAGACCAAGGAGACGCTGCCGAGCTATCACTTCACCAAGGATGAGCTCATCGTCTTCAATGACCTCTGGTGGTCGGACAACCTCGATCCGCTCACCGAGATCTGGAACAAGTGGAAGCTCGCCAAGTGATGGTCGAAGTGAGGTCAAAGTGACCGCTGCGGTCGCGAGATGACGATTCTTCGAACCGTCATCCCGCTCCTGTTTGTTCGTGGAGCATGATCTTGGTCCGAAAACCGGGTCCCACTTTTCGGGATCATGCTGGCGACGTCCGCGAGCAGACATTCGATCGACTCCTGACGCGTTTCGGCCCGGTGGCGCTCTGGCTGCCGGGCGTCGCGTTCATGGTGGCGTTCTTCCTCCTTCCGGTCGGCTGGATCGTCGCGCAGAGCGTGCTCGATCCAGGCTTCACGCTGAAATTCTACGAACGGCTCGCAGCCGCCCCCGAATACGCGCTGGTGCTCTGGATCAGCATCAAGATCGGGTTGATCTCGACGCTGTTCACGATGCTCGCCGCCTATCCGGTCGCCTACCTGCTGGTGATCGCGCAGCCGACCGCGCGCGCCATCATGATGGCCTGCATCCTGCTGCCGTTCTGGACCAACATTCTGGTGCGCTGCTACGCCTGGATGCTGGTGCTGCAGACCAAGGGGCTGGTGAACACCGCGCTGGTCGACTGGTTCGGTGTCGTCGGGAGCCCACTGCCGCTTCTGTTCAACCTGACCGGCGTGATCATCGGCATGGTGCACTACCTGCTGCCGATCGCGATCCTGACGCTCTACGCCGGACTGAAGACAATCGACCTGCGGCTGGTGCGCGCCGCGCAGGGGCTCGGCGCCAATCCGGTGCGCGCGTTCCTCGCCGTGTTCCTGCCGCTCAGCCTGCCGACGCTCCGGGCCACCACGATGCTGGTGTTCGTGCTGTCGCTCGGCTTCTACGTGACGCCGGCGCTGCTCGGCGGGCGCACCGAGATCACCGTCGCGATGCTGGTGAGCACCTATTTCTCCGACGTGCTCAACTGGGGCTTCGGCGCGGCGCTCGCCGTGCTGCTGCTCGCCGTCACGCTCGTCGGTCTCACGATCTACTTCGCGCTCGAGCGCAACCGCACGCGGGTGGCGGCATGAGCCGCGGCGATCCATTCGCGGCGACGCGCTGGGTACCCTGGGTGCTTGGGGCGCTGGTGCTCGTGTTTCTCGCGCTGCCGCTGTTCGTCGTGATCCCGACCGCGTTCAGCGCCTCGTCGCTGTTGCGCTTCCCGCCGCGCGGCTGGTCGCTGCGCTGGTTCCACGAATATTTCGCCAGCGATCCCTGGATGCGCGCCACGCTGGTGAGCGTGAAAGCCGGCATCGCCGTGTCGCTGCTCTCGACCCTGCTCGGCTTAGGGCTTGCGATCACGTTCGACCGCTTCACGTTCCGCGGCCGCAACATCCTGCGCGCCCTGGTGATGGCGCCGCTGATGGTGCCGGTCGTGATCATCGGCGTCGGGCTCTATGTCGTGTTCCTGCGCGTCGGACTCAACGGCAGCTTCCTCGGCCTGGTGATCGGGCACACCGTCGTGACGTTTCCCTATGCGACCGTCGTGATCGGCGCCTCGCTCGCTGAAGTCGACAAACGGCTCGAGCAGGCCGCGATCGGGCTCGGCGCCAATCCGGTGCGGGCATTCAGCGAGGTGACCCTGCCGCTGATCGCGCCCGGCATCGCGATCTCGGCGCTGTTCGGCTTTCTGGTCTCGTTCGACGAGGTCGTGATCGCGATCTTCGTCACCGGGCCGCAGACCGCGACCTTGCCGCGCCAGATCTGGGACGGCATCCGCTTCGACCTCAATCCGACCATCGCGGCGGTCGCCACTTTGCTGATCGCGCTGTCGGCCGTCGTGCTGCTGCTCGGCGAAGTGCTGCGCCGGGCGCTGCGGCGCACCGGCGACGCCGCCGCCTGAACCAATAATAAATAATAAGAGACTTGACCGCATGAGCGTGACGACCTTCGATCGCGTGACCATCGAGCAGGACCACATGCCGGACGGATCAAAGCCGGTGACCGCGAATACGAGCCCGACGCCCGAACGGTCGCCCGGCGCGGCGATCACGCTTTCGACCCTGTCGAAACGCTACGGCGCGTCGGTGGCGGTCGATAACGTGTCGTTTGCCGTAACGGCGGGAGAGTTCGTCAGCCTGCTCGGGCCGAGCGGCTCCGGCAAGACCACGATCCTGATGATGGTCGCGGGCTTCGTGAAGGCGGATCGCGGCAATGTCGCGCTTGGGCAAGCCGACATCACGCGCGTGCCGCCCTATCGCCGCAACATCGGCATGGTGCACCAGAGCTACGCGTTGTTTCCGCACATGACGGTCGAGCGCAATGTCGCGTTCCCGCTGCGCATGCGCGGCTTTTCGCGCGATGCGATCGCGCAGCGCGTCGCGCATGCGCTCGCGCTGGTACAGTTGCGCGGTTACGAAACGCGGTTGCCCGCGCAGCTGTCCGGCGGGCAGCAGCAACGTGTCGCGCTCGCCCGCGCACTCGTGTTCGCGCCCCCGCTGCTGCTGATGGACGAGCCGCTCGGCGCGCTCGACAAGAAGCTGCGCGTCGAGCTGCAGAGCGAGATCAAGCGCATCCAGCGCGAGATCGGCTCGACCATGCTCTACGTGACGCATGATCAAGAAGAGGCGCTCAGCATGTCCGACCGGATCGTGGTGATGAACCACGGCCGGATCGAGCAGGTCGATACGCCCAGCCGCATGTACGAGCGGCCGAACACGCGCTTCGTCGCGGACTTCCTCGGCACCTCGAACTTCATCGTCGCGAAGGTCGAGGCGATCGGCGACACGGTGCTGGTGCGCACCGAGAGCGGGTTGCTGCTCAAGGCTGCGCAGGGTGTCACGGTCCGAGTCGGCGACAGGCTCACGCTGTCGCTGCGTCCGGAGCGCGTGCGGGTGCTGGCCCCGGAGAGTTCGCATGCGCTCGCGCGCGGGACCGTGGCGGAGGCCGCATTCTTCGGCAACACGCAGCGCTACGCCATCCGCCTCGCTGGCGGCGAGACGCCGCTTGCGGGTGGCGAAACGCTGATTGCGACCCGTCCGAGCCTCGGCGAGCCGATGCTGCCGCCCGGCACCACGGTCGGCGTCGGCTGGGAGGGCGCCGACCTCTGGATCATTCCCGAGCCGCAGCCGTGAGCAACGCTCTCGAACGGCTGTTCAAGCCGCGTGCCATTGCGATCGTCGGCGCGTCGACGCGCGAGGATGCGATCGGCTTTCGCGTCATCCGCAATCTGCGCAAGCTCGGCTTTACCGGCGCCATCCATCCGGTCAATCCGCGCTACCCTGAGGTCGCGGGCCTTCCCTGCCTGCCGTCGGTCGACGCGCTGCCGGACGATGTCGATGCGGCCTTCATCGCGATTCCGGCCGAGCATGTCGCCGGTGTGCTCGACGAGGTCGGCCGCAAGGGAATCCGCGCGGCGTTCGCCAACGCCAGCGGTTTTGCGGATGGCGGCGCGGACGGCCGCGCGCTGCAGCAGACGCTTGCCGCGACCGCCGCGCGGCACGGCATCGCGCTGTGCGGCCCAAACAACATGGGCCTCGTCAACGTGCACGATCGCGCCGCGATCTGGACGCAGATGAACATGACTCAAGTTCAGCCCGGCCCGATCGCGGTGATCGCGCAGAGCGGCTCGATCACGCTCGCGCTCGCCGAGGACGAGCGGCATCTCGGCTTTTCGTATCTGGTCACTTGCGGCAATGAGGCCGTGCTCGGCGTCGGCGACTATCTCGACTACGTGGTGCGCGACGATCGCGTGCGCGCGGTGCTGATCTTCGTCGAGTCGATCCGCAACCCCACGCGCTTCGCGGCCGCGGCGGCCGAGGCGCATGCACGCGGCAAGCGCGTGATCGCGCTGAAGACCGGCTCGTCGCAGCGCGGGCGCGCGCTGGTCGCGGCGCACACCGACAGCCTCGCAGGCGACGACGCGGTCTATGACGCGTTCTTCCGCCGCCACGGCATCATCCGCGTGCACGATCTCGACGAGATGCTCGAGACCGCGGTGCTGGTGAGCGCCTATCCGCATCCCCCTGCCACGCGCCACATCGTGCCGGTGACCTTGTCGGGCGGTGAATCTGCGCTGATCGCCGACATCGCGGCGCGCGCCGGCTTGCCGCTGCAATCGCTCTCGGCCGAGACGGTCGCACGGCTCCGGCCCGCGTTCCCGGATTTCGCGCGGCCGCAGAATCCGCTCGACGGTTGGGGGCTCGGGTTCAACGCGAAGAATTTCGGCATCATCGTCGAGGCGCTGCAGGCCGACGAAGGGATCGGCGCGATCGCGCTGTGCGTCGATGCGCCCGGCAATGGCGGCGGCGACGTCCCCTACGCGCTACAGATGACGAAGCTGGTCGGGAAGCCGGACCACCGGAAGCCGGTCATCTTCTTCAACAACACCGCCGGCACCGGCGTGAACGAGGATGTGCGCAAGGCGCTCGCGCCGCTCGGCATTCCGTACCTCGCCAACATCCGCAATGCGGTGCTGGCGATGGCGCACTGGCTCGGGCCGGAGTCACCGCCGCGCGACTCTGCGGCGGGTGGGACTGCTGACGTCAGCACTCTCGCGAAGCTCCCGCTGAAGCAGACCGCCCTGTTCGACGCCTTGCGCGCGGCCGGCGTGCCGATGACGCCGTGCCTGGCAGCAACGAACGCGGCCGACGCGGCGACGAAGGCCGAGGCCCTGGGCCTTCCCGTCGTGTTGAAAGGCTGCGCCGACGAGGTCCCGCACAAGACCGAGCTCGGATTGATCCGGCTCGGCCTGCGCGACGCTGACGCAGTGCGCACCGCCTACGCGGAGATCGACGGGATCCTCGCCAAGGTCGCCACCGTAAGCCCCACCCGCGAGATCGTCGTGCAGCCGATGGTCGGCGACGGCGTCGAGCTGATCATCGCGGCGCGCCACGAAGGCGGCTTCGGCACGGTCGTGGTGGCCGGGCTCGGCGGCGTGCTCGCCGAGTTCATCAAGTCCGTCTCGGTGCGGATCGGGCCGGTCGATGCCGCCGAGGCGCGCGCCATGCTCGACGACTGCCGCGCGAGCGAAGTGCTCGTCGGGCTGCGCGGCAAGGGTCCGTATGACATCGCGGCCGCCGCCGACGCCATCGCGGC
>Ga0070684_100004571_pt1 | contig 10549 bp, 8 predicted proteins | sample KBSC723LmetaG_FD_65653 | JGI IMG/M metagenome (GOLD analysis project Ga0070684, IMG submission 65653) | Corn rhizosphere microbial communities from Kellogg Biological Station, Michigan, USA - KBS C7.2-3L metaG | ecosystem: Host-associated > Plants > Roots > Rhizosphere ...
GGTCATTAGCGTCGCCGACGGCATCGCGCGTGTCTATGGCCTCTCCGGCGCGCACTATCTCGAATTGTTGGAGTTCACCCGCACCAACACCTTCGGCATCGCCTTCAACCTCGAAGAGGATTCGGTGGCTGTGCCGATCATGGGTGACTACACACATCTTCGCGAAAATGACGAGGTGCGCACCACGGGCCGCATCATCTCGGTGCCCGTCGGCGACGCGCTGATCGGTCGTATCGTCAATCCGCTGGGCGAGCCGCTGGACGACGCTGGCCCCATCAGCACCACCAAAACACGCCCAGTCGAGCGTGTGGCTCCTGGCGTTATCACGCGCCAGTCGGTCACGGTGCCGGTACAGACCGGCCTGAAGGCGATTGACGCGCTGATCCCGATTGGCCGCGGCCAGCGCGAGCTGATCATCGGCGACCGCCAGACCGGCAAGACCGCCGTGGCGCTCGATACGATCGTCAACCAGAAGGGCAAGAACCTCATCTGCATCTACGTCTCCATCGGACAGAAGAACTTCCAGGTGGCGCAGATGGCCGAGACGCTCCGGCGCTATGGCGCGATGGAACACACCATCATCGTCCATGCGGGCGCTGAGGATCCCGCCCCGTTGAAGTATCTGGCCCCGTACGCGGGCTGCGCCATCGGCGAGGAGATCATGGAAAGCGGGCGCGACGCCCTCATCGTCTACGACGACCTCTCCAAGCACGCCGACGCCTATCGCAACATGTCGCTGATTATCCGCCGCCCGCCGGGACGCGAGGCGTATCCGGGCGATGTCTTCTATCTGCATAGCCGCCTGCTGGAGCGCGCCGCGCGCCTGAGCAATGAGTACGGCGGTGGCTCGCTGACCGCGCTGCCGATCATCGAGACGAAAGGCAACGACGTCTCGGCCTACATCCCGACCAATGTCATCTCGATCACCGACGGCCAGATTTACCTGGAGACCGACCTCTTCAACGCGGGCGTGCGCCCGGCCTTGAACGTCGGCATCTCGGTCAGCCGTGTCGGCAGCGCCGCACAGACGCCGGGCATGAAGCAGGTCGCGGGCACCCTCAAGCTGGACCTCGCGCAGTTCCGCGAGCTGGCCGCCTTCGCGCAGTTCGGATCCGATCTCGATAAGGCGACCAAGGCCCGCATTGATCGCGGCCAGCGCCAGCAGGAGATTCTGAAGCAGCGCCAGTACCAGCCGATGTCGGTCGAGCATCAGATCATGATTATCTATGCCGCGGCCAAAGGCTATCTGGATGAGGTGCCGGTCGAGAAGGTGCAGGAGTGGGAGGAGCAGTTCCACCGCTTCATGGACGCCAGTTATAGCGAGCTGGTGGACGGCATCCGGCAGCAGACCGTCGTCGACAACAAGAAGATTACCGACGAGCAGTTCGCCCAGCTGGACACCGCGATCAAAGAGTATCAGACCGTGGCGCCGCGCTAGTGCCGCTGAGTTCCAGGCATGGGTGAAGCAGTGATCTGCCCCCGCCTGGAACTCCCCTGGAGGAAGTATGGCTACAGCCAGAGAAATTCGGCGGCGCATTCGGTCGGTCAAGAACGTCGCGCAGATTACGCGCGCGGTGCAGATGGTCGCCAGCAGCAAGATGCGCCGGGCGCAGGAGCGCGTGGTGGCGTCGCGCCCATATTCGGATGAATTGATGCGACTGGTCGCGCGGCTGGCGAAACAGGCGAGCGAAGAGGAAGACCTGCCGCTAATGACGTCGCGTCCGGTCAGGCGCGTGGGCGTGGTGGTGATCTCGCCCGACCGCGGACTGGCGGGCGGCCTGCCGGGCAACATCAGCCGGCGGGTCGCGCAGTTGGCGACTGATCTACGCCGAGAGGCGGGCAATTCGAGTCTGCCGATCTCCTACGTCGCCGTCGGGCGGCGCGGACGCGACTTTCTTGCGCGGACGCAGCAGCCACTGATCGCTGAGTTCACCAACCTTGGCGACCAGCCCGCCCAGGCCGATGTCCGGGCGATTGCCCGCGCCGTCAGCGATGCCTATCTCAACGGCGACGTGGATCGCGTGCTGCTGGTCTACCCAAAGTTCGTCTCGACCGTCGTGCAGACGCCGACCGTCATCCAGCTGCTCCCTGTGGAGCCGCCGGAAGAGGCGGAGACCAACGGCCCGACGCCGCAGTATATCTACGAGCCGAACGCCGCTGAAATCTTCGCGGCCCTGCTGCCGCGTTACATTGAAACCCTGATTTACCAGCCGCTGCTGGAAAACGTCGCCAGCTTCTACTCAGCGCAGATGGTGGCCATGAAGAACGCCACCGACAACGCGACCGATCTGGTAGATGATCTGACGCTGACCTATAACAAAGCACGCCAAACAGCCATCACCACCCAGATTCTGGAGGTTGTGGCTGGATCCAACGCCTAGCTGAACGCCTAGCTCGGCTGGGCCTGGAGAAATACGAGGAGAATCATGGCTGCACCAGCAAAAGCCCACACCCAGGGGACCGTTACCCAGGTGCTTGGCAATGTCGTCGATATCGAGTTCCCGGCGGAGAGTCTGCCCGCCATCTACAACGCCATCGAGGTGCCCATGGAGGGGCAGGAGCGCCCCCTGGTGCTCGAGGTCGAGCAGCTGCTCGGCAACAACTGGGTGCGCTGCGTCGGCATGGGCCCGACGGACGGCCTGAACCGCGGCCACGCCGCCTACGATACCGGCGGCCCGATTACTGTGCCAGTCGGAGAGGAGACGCTGGGGCGCATCTTCAACGTGCTCGGCCAGCCGGTCGATAACCGGCCCGCGCCCGCCGGTGCGCCGCGCATGCCCATCCATCGCCCAGCGCCTGGCATCGAGGATCAGGCCACCAAGACCGAGGTGCTGGTGACCGGCATCAAGGTCATCGACCTGATCGCCCCGTTCATGCGCGGCGGCAAGGTTGGCACGTTTGGCGGCGCGGGTGTCGGCAAGACCGTGATCATCCAGGAGCTGATCAACAACATCGCCAAAGAGTCCGGCGGCTACTCTGTCTTCGCCGGGGTGGGCGAGCGCACCCGCGAGGGCAACGACCTCTATCATGAGATGACCGAGTCGGGTGTGGTGGATAAGCTGGCGATGGTCTTCGGCCAGATGAACGAGCCGCCGGGCGCGCGGCTGCGCGTGGCGCTCTCCGGGCTGACCATTGCCGAGTATTTCCGCGACGCCGAAGGGCGCGACGTGCTGCTCTTCATCGACAACATCTTCCGCTTCACCCAGGCGGGCGCCGAAGTCTCCGCGCTGTTGGGCCGCATGCCATCGGCGGTGGGCTACCAGCCGAACTTGGCCGAGGAGATGGGCCAGCTCCAGGAGCGCATCACCTCCACCAAGAAGGGGTCGATCACCTCGATGCAGGCGGTCTATGTACCTGCCGACGACTACACCGATCCGGCCCCGGCGACGACCTTCGCCCACCTCGACTCGACCATCGTGCTCGAGCGCAGTCTGACCGAGAAAGGCATCTACCCGGCGGTGGATCCGCTCGCCTCGACCAGCCGCGTCCTCGACCCGCAGGTCGTCGGCCAGGAGCACTACGATGTCGCGCAGGAGGTCAAGCGTGTGCTTCAGCGCTATAAAGACCTGCAAGACATCATCGCCATCCTGGGTGTGGACGAGCTGAGCGATACCGACAAGCTGACCGTCGCCCGCGCGCGCAAGATCGAGCGCTTCTTCTCGCAGCCGTTCCGCGTGGCTGAGGTCTTCACAGGCCGCCCCGGCAAGTACGTGCAGCTTGCGGACACGATTCGCGGCTTCAAAGAGGTGCTCGAAGGCAAGCACGACGACATCCCGGAGCAGTACTTCTACATGGCCGGCGGCATCGACGAGGTGGTGGAAACCGCGCATAAAGAGGCGCAGGCGTAGTAGCGGTCGTATCTGAAGGAGGCGCATATGGCGCAACGAGCGACGCTACACGTCCGCATCATTACGGCGACCGATACCATCTTCGATGGCGAGGCTGATATGGTGCTAGCCCCAGGCAGCGAGGGCGAGCTTGGCATTCTGCCACGCCACGCACCGCTGCTGACGACGCTCAATATCGGCGAGCTGCGTGTCCGCCGGAACAACGTCGATGAGGGCATCTTCATCGGCGGCGGGTTTCTGGAGGTCAACGCGAATGTCGTCACCGTGCTGGCCGACGACGCCGAACGTTCGGCCAACATCGACGAAGCCCGCGCCGAAGAGGCTCGCAGGCGCGCCGCCGCCCTGCTGGAACGGCGCGATCTGAGCGCGGAAGCGGCAGCGATGGCCGCCGCCGAGATGGAGCGCGCCCTCGGACGCATCCGCGTGGCCGAGCTGCATCGGCGCCGCGGTGGCCGCCGCCAGCCCACCCCACAGGAGCTAGGCCAATAGCGGCCAGCGCATCGGGCAACCACATGACCCCTTCCCAGACGATGGGAAGGGGTCTGTTTTTGGGGTATGACCGGCTACCGTTCGTATGAGATGAACTCCATCAGGGAGCCGTCGGGGTCGCGAAAGTAAACGCTCGTCCCGTGGCCGCGCGAGCCGAATCGCTCGACCGGGCCGACCTCGACCTCGACGCCATGCTGACTCAGGTGAGCAATGGCCGCCTGAATGGATTCGGGCCAGATGAAGCAGAGATCGCTGCCGCCCGGCATCACTGGAAGCTGCGCATTCGGCGTGCCCTCCACGTTCGGGCCGTGACAGTTGAGCTGCGTCTCGCCGAAGCGATACGACCAGCCAGCACCGATTGGTATCAGCTCGGCCCCCAGCACGTCCTGGTAGAAGCGATTCGAGCGCTCCCACTCGGAGACGTGAATCACGCAATGATCGAGTTTGATGCTTTCCATGTTCCAATACCCCTCTGAGCCGTGAATCTATCGTGTCTTCTCCCTTCAACAGATTCATACAGCTCAGAGTTTCGAGCCCTCTGGCTTCCTGTTCCCGCAGGAAGGGGCTGGGGGTGAGGTCAGGCCTACGGGTACGCGGCGACGTAGTAGTTCGTTTGAATAGTGGTCGTGGTATGACCTGCAATGGTCGTCGTGCTGAGGCCTAAGAAAGCCCAGAATATCGTTGTGTTCCCCGCGGGCGCGCTTTGATATCCATACGCGCTCTGTGTGCCTGGGATTGCGCCAAGACTCTGCCAGTCGCCCAGTGACGCGCTGTCGGGTGGGAGACGATAAATCTCCGCATCGCCTGTCCCATTGCCAGAGATCGGTGGAGACGCAACAGCATAGATGCTGCCATCAGGGCCAACATAGTCGAGATTGAGACCAGGAAGGATGGGCCGCTCCTTCCATGTTTTGCCATCATTAACCGTGCAGGTAAGCCGCATATCTACACGATTTTGCCCCAAGAGGAAGACGGTACAGATGGTGAAATGGGGACTGGCTGTCCATGCGACGGATAGCTGCGGGACATTGTCCAATGTAAATGGGTTAGAATAGGCAAGCTTCGTCCACTGTGCGCCATCATCCCGAGTTGTCCAAAGCGTACCCGCAACGATTTCAACCAGCACCTCACCGGACTGCGGATTTACCCACATCCAGTAGGATTTCCCAGCCGCCTGGGTAAAAGATTGGCTTGCTGGAACCTCTGGCAATCCGCCGTCAATTGATGTCCATGTCTGCATATGATCGCGGCTGACGTAGATCCGGTCGATGGAGTTCGGTAATGTGCTGGATCTGAGCGCATAGATTTTCCCGTGTGCGCTCGCCAGCAACTCCGTAACCATGCCATCCTGCAAGCCAGCAGGCTTCGTCCACGTCACACCACCATCGAAGGTTGCGTAATTCACCCATTGATCTGGCAGAGCGGGTTGCTGAGGGCCACGTATCGGGAAGAACGCCACGACCAGCACGCTGGAGTCGTTGGCGTCTATCCACAAACGGCAGCCGCCAGTGTTCGCGGGAAGGTTGTTTGGCGTGATGACCAACCAGCTTTCGCCCGCATTATGTGTGGCCCAGACATGCGGCGCCGGGAGCATTCGCTGGCTGGCCTGGCAGGCGTAAGCGGTGTTGCCATCGCCTTGGGCAATCGTGGCAATCGTATTGGTCGCCGACTCATTTGCCTGATCGTTGCTGGGGAAACCTTCAGGGACCGCCACCTGCCGCCAGGCCAGGCTACCAGAGTGGATGATGATTGGCGTCGCAGTCTTTGTGGCAACCGGCGGTCTGCCGCCGTGGCTGGCAAACACAGCTACAAATCCAACGGCCAGCGCCATGACTGCGGCGATTGAGCCGAAGGCGGCCCAGAAGCGCGTAGAATGGGCATGCACGCCCACACACGCATGACGTCTATTTCGCGCTGACGCTGGCATCGTTTCAGCCGTGATGCTCGCCCGCACGTTCCGCCAGAGCCGCGCGTGGTCATCTAGCTCAGGCTGCGCGCGCAGCGCCTGCGCCATCGCCTCGAATGCGCCGAGCCGCGCCTGGCATGCGGGACACTCCGCGATATGCGCCCGCAGACGCTCCATCTCCCGCTCGCCGAGGCCATTGCTACGGAAGTCGGAAAGGGTGCGGTCGCCGACGCCGAGCGCGCACCGCAGCATGGTATCCGTGCTCATTCGGCGCCTCCTTCGCGCTGGTATTCCTGGCGGAAGCGCTCGCGCCCGCGCCAGAGCGACATCTTCAGGCTGCCATGCGAAAGGCCGAGCGCGGCGGCGGCTTCGGCGCTGGTGAGGCCATACACGTCGCAGAGGACGACGGCGGCGCGCTGTTTCGGCGGCAGACCGCCCAGTATGCGATGGATGGCGTCGCTTTCGGCAAGATGATGCGCCGGGTCGCCACCGAGGGCCACGATGTTCTGGATGTCCTCGGTGGCGGCGGTCTGCTCTCCGCGCCGGGAGCGTCCGCGCAGGTGGTTGATGCCGAGGTTGCTGGCGACGCGAAAGAGCCAGGCGCGCGGCTGCTCGTACTGTTGCAGCGTCTCGAAATGCTGCCAGGCGCGCACGAACGTCTCCTGGCTGAGATCATACGCCGCCTGCTCATCGCCTGTGAGTCGCCAGAGATAGCCAAGAATGTCGCGCTCGTAGCGCCAGAAGAACGCCTCAAAGGCATCCACGCCCGCGCTGGCAGTCCCAGACGATTCTTGCGATGCGGGTGATGTGGCTGATGCGGGTGACGACGGAGTATCGCCGGAGAGAGCGCCCGTCGCGAAGAGCAGCCTGAAGAGCGTGACGAGGGATAGGCGCGAGAGAGGTCGCGCGGGAGATGGCTCCGCCCGTAGCGCCGCCCATCGTACCAGGACCATGCCGTCTTTGCCTTTCCAGCGCGCAACGTACCATTCCGCCCATCGCGCTCACTCTATGGGAACGAACCGGCTGCCCATTGTTCACCTTCATACACACCGGCAGCGGGCGCGCGGTAACATGGTGATTCAGTGGTGGCTAAAACAGGCGCTCATGACATGCGGCCAGTTCCCTCCATGAGTTGAGAGAGGGCTGGTTTACCACGCTTGTGAAACGGATTCGCCACTGCTACGGCACACGCCGTCGCTTGATGCCTGCCTGGTCGAAGAATGGATCGAGCCGTCGGGCAAGCTCCTTGAGGTGGTGACTGGGTACCTGGGGATAGAGATGATGCTCCAGATGGTACGTCAACTCCAGGAAAAGCGCTGGGATGATGTGTCCACGTAAGGTATGTGTCTGGGTGAGTGGCGTATCGCCGAAGTTCTTGTGTGGCAGATGCACCGTTAAGAGAGGATAGACCCAGCTTCCTACAATCGCCAGCGCCACATAAAAGAGCATGCCCGGCGCAACTGGCCACAACAGAATGCCCAGCGCAACCGCGAGCGCTGGCATGAGCGCCTCGACGATCAGCCAGACCCGCTGTCGTGGCCGACGCGCCTGACGCTTGAAAGCCCACCACCAGAGACGCACGAGAAATATCGGCCCATAAAGGATTGCGCCAAGCATTGTGATATGCGCGGGATAGCCTTCGGGATCGTTTTCGCCGGGGAAGACTTTGTGGTGTTGCAGATGGGTCGTCCGGTAGGCATGTCCGCTCTCCAGCAATACCGCTCCTGTGAGGAACAGCGCCCAATCTGTCTGCCGCCGAGAGAGGCCCAGGGTTCCATGAACCACATCATGGGCCACCGTGACGACCGACACAAATATCAGAAAGACGATCAGCGGCGTCAGCCACCACCATCCGAGCAGCAGAGCGATCACATAGATGCCCATGCCGATGAACGGGCGCGCGAGGGCAAGCCGCCGTTGGCCAGGTGTTACGGCGAGCAGATCGGTTCCCAGTTCGTTGAGACTGGGCAGGCGGGGCTCTGCAGCGGAATTCGCTATTGCGGACATGGACTCCTCCAGGCGGCTGCTGAGAACGAATGCCTACTAATGCCTACTAATGCCTATTTATGAACGATGGGAGAGCGCGAATATACCGGCTGAGTCTGACGCTGACTCCAGGCTGTCAAGCGTCGCATAGCGAACAGGGACGCGAATCGGCTCCGCGAACGCGCGCGCTCGGCTACGCCATCGGCGACGATGCGGCTACCCAGCACACAGGCCACTGTGCCGAGTCCGGGCCAGGTTGTATCGCCCACCAGCCAGAAGCCCGGAACGCCCACATCATGAGGAATCGCGAACTGGTTAGCGTTTTCGAGTGTCAGGCGGACGCCACCAACCGCGCCGCGCGGGCGATGAAGGTATCGTTCGTAGGTGGGCGGAGTGGCTACCTCATAGACGGCAGCATTCTCGCCGAGGCAGGGATAGACGCGCCGAGCAAAGCGCACCAGCATCTCGCCGACCTCGCGTTTGTTCGCCACATAGTGCTCCGCCGGTAATCCTTCCCATGGCTCCAACTCGCAGTGTGTCGAGATCATGACCGCGCGATGCCCTTCTGGCGCACTTATGAGGTCGCCGGGGGCGGAGACCGAGATGAACATGTTATTGCCGTTGCCGAGCGGCTGATTGTAGTCCTGAAGCAGTTGGTGATGGGTAAATGATTGAGGGGTGACCTGGTCTTCTGGCACGCCAAGAAAGACTACAATCGCGCCACCAAGCGCATTCGTGTCACGTCGCAGGTAGGGTTCGAGCCGCCGGGTAACCGCCTGTGGAGCGATGCTGCTGGCTAGTTGCGCTGGTAGCGCGCAGACCACCTGTCCAGCATAAAATGAGCCTCGCCGCGTGGCCAGCGTGAATGCGCCCTCTTGGCCTTCAATCCACTGTACCGCGCAGCCCACACGTAGCACGCCGCCGAGTGCGCGGTAATGCGCCTGGAATCGCTGCCAGAATCCCCACATGCCGCCGTTCGCGCGGGTAAGCCCGGCGCCGCGAATAGTGAGTCCGAGCGCTGCATTGATCAGCGGAGCATCGTCAATCGTGCCATGAACAGTATCTTCGACCAGCATCGAGAGTAGCCCGATCAGTGGAAGATCATGGCGCAGGCCAAATGCGCGCAGGGCGTCGCCGAGTGTCCACGTGATGTAGCGCGCCAATGGCAGATTGCGAAAGCCCAGCAGGCTGGCCGCCTGAGCCACGTCCCCAATCCGGCGCATGGGAAGTTCTATCCCGTTGCGGCTGGCGTCCCAAAAAACGAGCGCCAGGCGATCCATCAGCCGCCAGAACGCATGATGTGCTGGCGAATCTCCCAGTGTCCGCAGCCTCTCCAAAGCCCAGAGTGCGGTATTGCGATGGAGCGTCACAGTCCTGTCAGGAAGCCAGGCGACGTATCCCGGCAGCGGCTCCCCTTCGATTGGCGACATACCAATATGCTGTAACAACTCGCCGCCAACGCCGCCTGCTTCGAAGTCTACCAGCGTCGTCGCGCCAACATCAAACGCAAATCCTTTGCGACGATAGAATCCAGCGCAGCCGCCCGCCTGGCCGTGCGCTTCGAGGACGATGGTAGAGAAGCCGCGAGCTTGCAGACGCCCAGCGGTTGCCATTCCGGCAATCCCGCCACCGACGATAGCGACATCGTACATCGGCTGTGCTCCTCGCATGATGCTGGTTCATGGTGACGAGTACTCACAAGTGTCTGCTTGATCGCCATAATAACCACTGCCTCCTCCCTATCAAAAACCTTGTGGCGAACAAATCCATCAGGGAAGCGCCTGATATTGTCGCTCCAAGCAACCTGAAACACCATCAGGTGTCTAACCTAAGGTCGCCTCCTCGTGCGCTATCCCGCCGAGGCTGAAATAGCATGGCTCGTAGAGAAATCTGACAGGAAGCGGGGAATCATGGCGGGTACAATACAGCAGAGACGAGACGCAATGGCGCTCTCGCGGCAACCATATCAATTCCAGAGCAAGAGGTGAGCATGTTCGAGACATTGCCCGCGCTGCCCGCGACCAGCCAGGAGTTCGCCTCCTGGACATGGGAGCAGATCGCGCCGTACTACGCTGACCTGGACTCGCGCCCGTTGAGCGCCGAGACAGTGGATACCTGGCTGCTCGACTGGACGCGTATCGCGTCGCTGGTGGACGAGCTGAACACCTGGTACAGCATCGCCACCACCGTCAATACGGCAGATACCGAGCTGCAAGACCGCTACACCGCCTTCCTCGACCAGATCCGGCCACCGGCGGCGGAGGCCGAGCAGCGCCTGAAAGAGAAGCTGCTGGCGAGCGGGCTGGAGCCAGCGGGCTTC
>Ga0070684_100004572_pt1 | contig 10549 bp, 9 predicted proteins | sample KBSC723LmetaG_FD_65653 | JGI IMG/M metagenome (GOLD analysis project Ga0070684, IMG submission 65653) | Corn rhizosphere microbial communities from Kellogg Biological Station, Michigan, USA - KBS C7.2-3L metaG | ecosystem: Host-associated > Plants > Roots > Rhizosphere ...
GGCTGGGTGCCGCAGCAGGCTGCCCTCTACCGGCGGCTGACGGTAGAGGAGAACCTCTTGCTGTTCGCGCGCCTGGAGGGCCACGCCGATCCCCATGCCTCGACCGAGGAGATGCTGGAGCTGACCGGGTTGGGCGAGCGGCGGGGTGAGATCGTCGCCAGGCTCTCGGGAGGCAACCAGCAGCGGATCAACATCGCGATCGGCCTGCTCGCGCGCCCCTCGGTGCTGCTGCTCGACGAGCCCAGCGTCGGCCTCGACCCCCGCCAGCGGGCGCGGCTCTGGGAGTTCGTCTCCGCTCTCGCCAGCGGGCGCGGCACGACCGTGATCTTCTCCACACACGACATCCAGGAGGCCGAGCGCTACGGCAAGCGCCTGCTGGTCCTCGCCGACGGCGAGGCGCTCTTCGACGGGCCCCCGGCGACGCTTCGCGCCGCGGTTCGGCAGGAGGCGCCCGAGGCCGCCGACGAGGACTTCGAGACCGCCTTCGTCGCCTTTCTCCACCACCGGGGCCACTGATGCGCTGGCTGCTGCTCAAGGACCTGCAGATCCTGCGCCGCTCGCCGCTGCAGGCCGCCCTCCTCGTCGCCTATCCGGTCCTGATCGCGGTCCTCGTCGGCTTCGCGATCTCGCGCTCGCCGGAAAAGCCGCGCATCGCCCTGCTCAACGAAGTTCCCGCCGGGGCGCGGGTGGCCGTCGGCGAAAGCGAGCTGCCGAAGATCGGCGTCACGGACCGGATCTGCGGCCGAGTCGAGTGCGTCCGGGTCAAGGACCGGGCGGAAGCGCTGGACGAGGTGCGCTCCGGCGACGTCCTCGCCGCGCTGGTCCTGCCGGCGAACCTGGTCGACCGGATCGACTCGCTCTCCACCCCGAGCCCCGAAACGCCCGAAGTCGACGTGATCGTCAACGAGGAGGACCCGGTCAAGGCGCAGCTGGTCAACGACCGCGTCTCCTCGCTTCTCGCTCAGGCCAACCTGGCGATCGCCGGACGGCTCGCCAAGGAAGGCGGCAGATTCGTCGGCCTGGTCGTGCACGGCGGGGAGCTGAACGTGCTCGGCCAGTCGATCCCGATCCTCGGCCTGCACAACGCGGACCGCATCCTGCGCTCGCTGCGCCCCGCTCTGACCCCCGGGCCGCTGCGCGACTCGCTCGACCAGATCCTCCAGTTCACCGCCCTCACCCGCGACAACCTCGGCACGGCGGCAATCCTGCTGACGCGGCTGACCCAGCCGATCGCCGTCGACAAGAGGGTCGTCAACGCCTCGACGCCGCCGCTCGAAGTCTTCGCGATCGCGGTCGCCGCGACCTTCACCCTCGCCTTCGTCACCGTGCTCCTCGTCGCCGGCTCGCTCGCGCTCGAGCGCGAGGAGAACGCCTATCCGCGCCTCACCCGTGGCCTGCTCTCCCCTTCCAGCCTGCTGGCGGCGAAGGTGGCTCTCGGCGTCGCGGCGGGCCTGCTCGTCACCCTGCTGATGCTCGGCGGCCTCGGCTTCTTCGTGCCGTTGCACTGGAGCCGCTTCGGTCTCTGGCTGATCGCCATCGTCGCCGGCGGCGCGGGCCTGGGGGCGGCCGGCGCGGCGCTGGGGGCCGCGGCGCGCGACGTGCGCGCCGTCTCGCTGCTCGCCTTCATGGTCACGCTACCCGTCGCCTTCCTCTCCCTGGTCCCGACCGGGACCGTCGGGCCTTCCCTCTATGACGCGATCCGGGTCCTCACCGCCCTCTTCCCCTTCAAGCCCGCCCTGCAGGCGATGACGGGGGCGCTCGACCCCGGCGGCGCCGGCATCGGCACCGCCGTGGCACACCTCGCGATCCTCACGCTTGCCTACGGCGTACTTGCCCGCCTTGCCCTGCGCCGTTTCGCCACCACCTGACCCGGTCAGGGGAGCGTGAGCGGCCGGCGGGCGAGCTGGCCGGAACGGGCCTGGGCGAGGTTCGGGTCGGCGACGCTGGAGAGGACGAAGGCGTCGATGCTCTCCCCCGGGCACAGAGTCGAGCGAACGTGCTCGAGCACCTGCGGCTCGCTCAGCTCGGCGAACCGCCGGGCCCGGGCCGGCACGGCGACGAGCGCCGCCTCCGACCCATCGACTAGCAGGCAGCCGTGACGGCTGAGGTAGACCGACAGCTCGCCCTTGGTCTCGCCGCCGGCGAGGTCGCAGCGGACGCCCTTCAGATGCGTCGGCTCGTAATTGGGCTCGGTTGCCGAGACGAGCCGCATCTGCTCCGTGGTCAGGTGAAGCACCGCGACGCGCGCGGCGGTGCCGGGGCTGCGCTGGAGCGTCGCCGGGACCGCACCGTACGGGGAGATGTGGGCGGAGTAGACGACGTCGAAGTCGTGCAGCCATCCGGGCTCGACCAGGACGGGATCGGTGCTTAGAGCGAGCTTGCGGGCGAGGACTTCCGGCGAGCCGTTGGAGCCGTAGGCGAGGAGCAGGGTGCGCTCGTCGGGATCGATCTCGACCTCGTCCGGGCTCAGCGTGCGGTGGCGAAGCTGGCCGAAGGCCCGCCCAGGCACGGCGTAGGGGTAGCGCATGGCGCGCTCTACGACGTCGCTGCCCTCGCTCACGGTTGCACCGGCAGCGAATATCGCAGATAGGGTCAGGCCATGAAGGTGCTCTTCATCGGCGACGTCGTCGGCGGGCCCGGCCGGCGCGGTCTCGCCGCGACGATGCCGTCCCTGCGCGAGCGCCACGCCCCGGACCTGGTCGTCGTCAACGGCGAGAACTCGGCGGGCGGCATGGGTATCACCGAGAAGACCGCCAAAGCGCTCTTCGCCGCCGGAGCCGGAGTGATCACGACCGGCAACCACGTCTACCGGCACCGCGAGGCCTACCCGTTCCTCAACCGCAGCGAGCGCGTCGTCCGTCCCGCCAACTATCCCTACGCCAACCCGGGGCGGGGCTACACGGTGGTCGACGTCGGCGAGGCGCGGGTGGGCGTGATCAACCTCAGCGGAGCGGTCGGGCTCAAGGTCGCCCGCTCGCCCTTCCACGAGGCGGACAGCATCCTCGCGAAGATCGAGTGCGACTTCGTGGTGGTCGACTTCCACGCCGAGGTGACGAGCGAGAAGGTGGCGATGGGGTGGCATCTCGACGGGCGGGTCGCGGCGGTGTTCGGCACCCACACCCACGTCCCCACGGCCGACGGGCGGGTCCTGCCGCGGGGAACGGCCTTCATCTCAGACGTGGGGATGACCGGCTCGAGGACGAGCGTGCTCGGCGTCAAGCCGGAGCTGATCCTCGAGTCCTTCATCACCCAGATGCCGGTCAAGTTCGAGACGGCGGAGGAGGACGTCTGGGTGATGGGCGCGGCGGTAACAGTCAACGACAAGGGCCTCGCTGACTCAATCGAGCAGGTGATGGTTCCCGCTCCGGCTGGTTAGCTCTAGCGAGGTGAAGGGAGCGTCGGGTACGCCCTCCTCACTCAACTTTTTCGAGGAGCGCGGACAGCTGTCGCCCGACGCTCACCCGCGAAAAAGTACAAGCCGTTCGGAGGGGCACCCGACGCTCCTTCGAGGGACGCCAGAGCTACGAGGAGGAGTGGGTAGAACCAGACGATGTAGAGGTAGAACCAGTGGTGCATCGTCAGCTGGAGACCGATTAGAAGTGCCGCCGCCAAGGCCGCTACTTGTGAAAGCTTCTTTTGCCTGGGCCGGAACGCGAGAGTGCAGGCGAGGATTGCGACGCCGACCAAGAGTGAGACTCGGAGGGGTTCCAAGCTCGGGATCTGGCCCCAGATGCTGAAGGGGGAATCGCGGCCGGCTTGGTAGGCAATCGTACGGTCGTAGAAGGTGTGGAGGCCTGGATTCAGGGCAGGCCACAGCAGTACGACGCCGGTCGTTAGTGCGAATGCAATGACAAACGTGACTGCCGCGGGTGGCGTCGCAGGGGGGACCGCCCCCGAGGAAGCTTTAGCTACCGCAGGGGGTGGTGGGTCCCCTGCGGCGACAGGACCCGCGGGCCGATACGTCGCGAGCATCGGCACCAATACCGCTGGGGCGAACTTGGTGAAGGTTGCGAGCGCGGCGAACACGCCTCTCGCCGCCGGCCTGGCGAGCACCAGCAGGATGGCGACGAGAAGCATCGCGACAAGGGTGTCGTTGGAGTTCGAGAGCAGGGCGTAGGCCGTATACGGATACGCCGCCCAACCGAAGCACAGGGTTGCCGCAAGCTTGTTACCTGCCGGTCCGGGGCGGATGCGCCGGCCGAGCAGGAAGAGCAGGGCGAAGGTGGCGAGGTCGAAGAGGACCGCGGCGCCGTGAGCGGCGGGGAGGTCGTTCCAGGTCCCCGACCAGGGCCAGATCCGCTCGAAGGGGACGTAGGCGTAGTAGTCGACAGGGCCGTAGGTGTCGCCCTGCGAGACGTCCGCCGGAAAGTTGTCGTAGAGCCCTTCGCCATGGGCGATCCGGTCCGCGCCCACGACACCCGCGTAGCCGACGTCGATTACGCCGGAGTCGACCATGTTGAGCCCAACCCGAAAGCCGAGCAGGAAGAGGGCGGCTACAAGCAACCACGACGCGGGCCAGGCCGACCTGATCCCCCCTCCCCTGCCGCGGATTCCGATCCACAGAGCTCGCGCGAAGAGGTAGGCCAGCGGACCGTACTGGAGCGGCACCGATACTCCGATCTCTGCCCGGTTGAAGAAGAAGTTGGAGAGGCCGAAGGCGAGCAGGACGACCAGGTCGAGGTTGACGAGGCGGCGCGGGCGGCGCCAGTCGACGAGCCCCGCGAGGAAAAGCGCGCAGAGCGGCAGAAATACATAGGGCGCGTTGAGCTTGTGGCCGAAGGCGCCCGAATAGCCTCGGGCCATCTTCCACGCCACCTGGAAGCCGGTCCAAGACTCCCGCACGTGGCCGCTCGCCGGGTCGACTATGACGAGCGCGACCTCCTTCCTGCCCGCGAACCAGCCGACTTCCCAGTTGCCGTCGACGAGATTTGCGCTGTGCGCCAGGGCGCCGTTCTCGCGCCGCTCCTCGATCACATTGGTGTCGTGAGCGGCGACCCGGGTCGCGCGCTGCGCCGATATCCGCCCCTCCGCGGCGAGCGCCGGCGACGGTGGGCAGAGCGCGACCAGGGCCAGCGCCGCCAGGACTCGCTTCACAGGCCGAAGTGCTCCAGCACAATCGGGGCGACGTCGCGCAGCGCCCATTGGTCGCGCTGCGACGGGTCCTCCGGTCCACAGCCGGCGAGCAGCAGCGGCCCCAGCGAGTCGCCGGCTCGCAGCGAGCCGTGACTGCCGCCGCCGACGTGGGTGACACCGCCCCAGTCGACCGCCTCATAGCCCTCGGCGAGCGAGAGGACGAAGTCGCCCGCGTGCGGCGCGACCAGGGCCGACCAGACCCGGGCGAGTGCATCCGGAAAGGCCTCGCTGCGCAGCCGGCCGTCCTCGACCCGGGCCTCGAGGACACCAAGATCCCCCTCGATCTCCCAGCGGCCTCCTCGCAGGTCGGCGACCTGGTCGCCGGGGCGGAAGCGCAGCCGGTGTTCGCCGCGCTCGATTGCCGCCGTGGCCCCGCGCGCCGGAGGTCCCGGCTCGGGCCGCTCCAGCAGCGTGCCGTCGGCAGCGAGGAGGCGGCAGACCAGCTCGACGCCTTCGATCGAGGAGAGCCGGCGGCGGACCTCCTCCGCATCGGCCGGCGCCGGAGCGGGCAACAGGTAGACGTGCGCCGCTCGCCCCGTCGGGCTGACCGCGAGCTGCGCCTGCTCCGGCAGCGCGTCTGACGGGCGCAGCACGGTCCACTCGCGAGCGAGCAGCTCCGCCAAGGGCAGGCCGCGGCGGACGGGCGTCTGCGCGTGGTCGGAGAGCAGGACCAGCGCGTGGTCGGAGAGGAACGCGTCCAGGCCTCCCGCCGCCTCGACCACTTTGCCGAAGCAGTGGTCCGCCTTGCCGATCGACTCGACGCTCGCCTCGGGCCCGTGCCGGTGGGAGTAGTTGTCGTTGTCGGGAAGCGAGAGGAGCAGAAAGTCGAAGCTCTCCTCCCGCGCCAGCGCGGCCGCGCAGCAGGCCGAGTAGCCGTCGCGGCTGCCGGGAATCGAGCTCGGTTTGCAGGGCACCGGGCTGCTGGCATAGAGATCGCCGTAGAAGAGCTCAGCCGGGCCCCAGGTGTGGTGGCGGAACTTGAGCCGAGTCGCGTCGACCGCACGGCGCATCAGGCCCTCGAGCGAGACCTGGTGTCGGTGGCGCCCCCGGTAGATCAGGAAAGGCGTGCAGGCCGTGCGCAGGCCGGCGTCGTCGAGCCGCTCGAATACGGTCTCGGCCTCCTGGCTGAGGTGCGCCAGGTTCATGTTGTACACGAGGTCGTAGAGGGCGCGGAAGACACCAAAGGCGCGGCTCGCCTCGAGCGAAGAGCCGTACTCGACATAGCGCCGCTCGAGCCGGTGGTACCAGTTCATGCCGCTGATCCAGTGCCCGTCCGCTCCCCGCCCCGTGACCATCTCCGCGCAGGCGACCGGAGTGACCGATGGGAAGCTGGAGACACAGTCCTCGATCAGCGTCCCACGTTCGATCAGGGCGCCGAAGTTGGGGGCGCGGCCAGCGGCCACGGCGGCAAGCAGCATGTCGGTGCGCAGCGAGTCGACGTAGGTGAGGACGAGCTTCTTGGCGGGCACGCTGGCCAATGATGCAGAACAGGCGCCGCGCCCTCTGCTCTCGCGCGGGCGCGGCTAGCGCAGGACGCGGAGGCCGGCGTGCTTACGTTGAGCGCGACGGTGGCGGGAGACGCCGAGCCAGGTCAGCCCGGCCAGGATCAACAGGATCGCCGGCGAGAGCAGGATTGCGATCGCCAGGACGACCAGGGCCGCGAGGGAGACGAGGAAGCCGAGGGCACCGGAGCCACTGCCTTCGCGGCGGCCGGCGCCGCTGACCAGATCGCTGATCACGAGGCAGGCCGAGACGGCGCCGAGCAGGCAGGAGAATGCGCCGGCGGCGGAGCTCACGTCGGCGGTGCCGGCGAGCAGGAAGCCGACGACCAGGCCGATGACAGCGGCGAGGATCGTCATCCGGCCGCGCGCCGAGCCCTGCGTTCCGGTCGTCCCGGCGAGCATCCCGATCGCGATCCCGAGGCCGAGCTCGAGGCAGATCCCTGAGAAAGATCCCACGCGGAAAACCTAACTGGCCGGGCCACTTGCCGCCGATTCGCCACACTGTTCCCATGTCGGAGCCGCCCCACCGGCGTCGTGCGCACGCCAGCAGCAGCGACCTCGAGCGCTACGCCGGGCTCTTCGCCGAGCGAACGCGGGTGATGCGCTCCTCGGCGATGCGCGACCTGATGGCGATCACGGCGCGGCCGGATGTGATCTCGCTCGCCGGCGGCCTTCCCGACACCTCGACCTTCCCGCCGAAGACGTTCGCCGCCCAGATGACGCGGATCGCGCAGGAGTCGGCGGCCGAGGCGCTGCAGTACGGGCCGACCGAGGGGTTCCGGGAGACCGTCGACTGCATTCTCCAGGTGATGGGCGCCGAGGGCATGCTGCCCGACCCCGAGGACGTGATCGTCACCACCGGCGGTCAGCAGGCGATCGACCTGGTCTGCAAGACGCTGGTCGATCCGGGCGACGTGGTCATCTGCGAGGCGCCGACCTATCCCGGCGCGATCCCGGTCTTCTGCAGCTACCAGGCCGACACGATCCAGATCGAGTGCGACGGGGACGGGATGAAGATCGACGAGCTGGAAGCGACGCTGGGGCGGCTCGATGCCGAAGGGCGGCGGCCGAAGTTCGTCTACTCGGTCCCCAACTTCCAGAACCCGGCCGGCGTCACGATGTCGCTGGAGCGGCGGCGGCACCTGGTCGACCTGGCCCGGTCGCGGGAGCTGCTGGTGGTCGAGGACAATCCCTATGGCCTGCTCCGCTTCGAGGGCGACCCGCGGCCGCCGCTCTACCAGCTCGACGGCGGCGACTTCGTCATCTACGTGGGGACCCTCTCGAAGATCCTCTCGCCGGGGATCCGGCTCGGCTGGCTGGTGGCACCGCCTCCGGTGATGGAGAAGGTGGTGCTCGGCAAGCAGGCGGCGGACCTCTGCACCTCGACGCTGACGCAGTACTTCGTCCGCGAGTACTTCAGCGACGGGCGCTGGCAGGATTACGTCACCAGCCTCGTCGAGATCTACCGCAGCCGGCGAGACGCGATGATCACCGCCCTCGACCGCCACTTTCCGCCGCAGGCGACCTGGACCGAGCCGGGCGGCGGCCTCTTCGTCTGGGCCACGCTTCCTTCCTACATCGACACCGGCGACCTGCTGGCGAAGGCGCTACGTGAGGACGTCGCCTTCGTGCCCGGCCAAGCCGCCTACGTCGACGGCCGGGGACAGAGCTCGATGCGACTCAACTTCTCCGCGGGGAGCGAGGCGGAGATCGGCGAGGGGATCCGCCGCATCGGCAAGGTGATCGCCGAGCAGGTGGAGCTGTACGGGGCCTTGACCGGCGAGCATCCGGCGGTGCCGCCAGGGCGGGCGGCTGCCGAGAAAGCCAAGGAGGAGAGGGAGAACGTACTGCCCTTCCGCAAGGCCGGCGAGGGCGGCGGGTGAAGGTCGCGGTGCTGAAAGGCGGCCGCTCGCTCGAGCGGGGGGTGTCGCTGCGCTCCGGGGCGCGGGTCGAAGACGCGTTGGAGCGGCTGGGCCACGAGGTGCTGCCGCTCGAGGCCGACGGCGAGCTGGTCAAGCGCCTGACGGCGGATAGGCCGGACGTCGCCTTCGTCGCTCTGCACGGTCTCGGCGGCGAGGACGGCACGGCTCAGGAGCTGCTCGAGATCCTCGGCATTCCCTTCACCGGGCCGGGGGTGGCGGCCTGCGTCCGTTGCGTCGACAAGGTCCTCGCCAAGCACGAGCTTCGAGCGGCCGGGATCCCGACGCCGGACTGGTTCGCGTTCAACGAGACCGCCTTTCGCGAGCTCGGAGCCGCCGACGCCCTCGGCGATCTCGAGCAGCGGCTCGGATTCCCGCTCGTGGTAAAGCCGAGTCGCGGCGGCTCCGCGCTCGGGGTCAAGTTCGCGGCCGGCTGGTACGAGGTGCCCGAGGCGCTTGTCTCCGCCTTCAGCTACGACGACCGTGTCCTGCTCGAGCGCTTCGTCGACGGGCGCGAGCTGGCGGTTAGCGTCGTCGGCGACGAGGCGCTGCCCACCGTCGAGGCGATTCCGCTGTCGGGTGACAGCTACGACTTCGAAGCGCGCTACGAAATCGGCCGCACCTCCTTCGTCTGCCCCGCAGAGCTCTGCTCCGAGCAGGCGGAGGCGGTCACCGAGAAGGCGCTCGCCGCCTACGAGGCGCTCGGCTGCTCCGGGTTCTCCCGGGTCGACCTGATCCTCGGGGAGGAGGGCCCACAGGTGCTCGAGGTCAACGCGATCCCGGGCCTGACCGAAACCAGCCTCCTGCCCCAGGCCGCCGAGGCGGCGGGAATGTCGTTCGAGCAGCTGGTCGAGCGGATCCTGGAGCTGGCGCTCGAGCCTGCGCGCGCTTAGGAGTCCTCGCCCTGGGCGAAGTCCTCCGGGGAGACCTCGTCGAGGAACTCCTTGAACTTGTCGACGACCTCCTCGGTGTCTTCGACGTCGTGCTCGAACTCGATCGCCGACTCCTCGATCACGTCCTCGTCGGCAAAGATCGGTGCCGAGACGCGGACTGCCAGCGCGAGCGCGTCCGACGGGCGCGAGTCGATCTCCAGCTCGGTGCCGTTGATCGAAACCGTGATCGAGGCATAGAAGGTGTTGTCGCGCAGCTCGGTCACCGAGACCCGCTCGCATTTGGCGTCGAGCTGCTCGAGCACGTCGGAGAGCAGGTCGTGCGTCATCGGCCGCGGCGTCGAGGCGCCCTGCAGCTTCATCAGGATCGCAGCCGCCTCGGGATGGCCGATCCAGATCGGCAGGAACTTGTTGCTGTCGACCGTCTTCAGCAAGACGATCGGCTGCTTGCCGACCATGTCGAAGCTGACCCCGTAGATCTGCATCTGCTGCACGAGTGGGCGATCCTGGATTCGAACCAGGGACCTCGTCCTTATCAGAGACGCGCTCTAACCAACTGAGCTAATCGCCCAAAGCCAAGCGATGATAGCGAGGCACAACGGGCACAAGACCGGGAAGTTCAGCCGCGTCGGCGGCGCAGGCCACGGGCCATCGCGAGCGCCTCTTCCAGATCGCCGAAGCGGATCTCGACTGAGATCTCCCCGCCCTTCGGCCGCACCTTCACCTCGTGACCGAGTGCGGTCTCGAGCTCGTCGGCTGCCACCCGGATCGCCGCCTCCTCCTCGGGCGTGAGCCGAGCGAGGCTTGCCCTTCCTCCCGGCCTTGGCTGGCTAGCCAGCCTGGCCCTGTTCTCCGTCTCGCGGACCGACCAGCCCTCGGCGGCGGCCGAGCGGGCAAGCCGGCGCCGCGCGTCGTTTCCCTCCGCCGAGAGCAGGGCACGGCCGTGACCGGCGCTCAGGTCGCCCGACTCGAGCAGCTCCAGCGCCTCGTCGGGGAGGTCCAGCAGGCGGATCAGGTTCGAGACGGCGGGGCGGCTGCGGCCGACCCGGCGGGCCAGGTCCTCCTTGGAGAGGCCGAGCTCGTCGACCAGGGCGGCGCAGGCGCG
>Ga0070684_100004574_pt1 | contig 10548 bp, 9 predicted proteins | sample KBSC723LmetaG_FD_65653 | JGI IMG/M metagenome (GOLD analysis project Ga0070684, IMG submission 65653) | Corn rhizosphere microbial communities from Kellogg Biological Station, Michigan, USA - KBS C7.2-3L metaG | ecosystem: Host-associated > Plants > Roots > Rhizosphere ...
TCGGTCTTGGCGTTCATGCCGTGATCGGCGGTGATGGCGAGCGTGGCTCCGAGGCCGGCCAGCTTGGCCAGGTAGCCGTCCATCATGCCGTAGAACTCGTTGGCCTCGGCCGAGCCCGGGGCGTGCTTGTGCTGCACGTAGTCGGTGGTCGAGAGGTACATGATCTCGGGGCGCGTCGACTCCAGGAGCTTGACCCCCGCCGCGAACACGAACTCGGACAGCTCGGCGCTGTACACCGAGGGCAGCGGCATCCCCGCGAGCCCCAGGCCGTCCGCGACGCCGTGCTCGGCCGCGGTGGTCCGGTCCGCCTTCTCGGCCGAGAAGCAGACGCCGGACATCCCGTGCCCGAGCAGCGCGCGCAGCTTGTCCTTGGCGGTCACCACCGCCACCCGCGCGCCCTCGCGCGAGAACGCGGCCAGGATCGTGCCGCAGCGCAGGTAGCGCGGGTCGTTCATCATGACCTCCGCTCCCGCGTCGCGGTCGAAGAAGTAGTTGCCGCAGATGCCGTGCACCGCGGGCGGCACCCCGGTGACGATCGACAGGTTGTTGGGGTTCGTGAAGCTCGGCACCACGCAGTCGGCCAGCCGCTCGGTGCCGCCGGGCAGCGCCTGGGCGAGGTACGGCATCGCCCCCGCGGTGGTGGCCTGCCGCACGTAGTCGGGCTCGCACCCGTCGATGCACATCACCACCAGGGGACGATCGGGCCAGGCGTACGACCGGCCGTTCACGGTCACCGCTCCGCCGCGTCGAGTGGCCATGGTCAGCTCCTGCAGCGCGCGTGAAGGAGGTGCTGGCGGGCCCCGGCGCGCAGCTCCGAGTAGAGGCGGCACACCGCCTCCGCCACGCAGGGCCAGCGATGCTCGGCCGCCCAGCGCGTGGCCTGCTGCCCGAGCCGACGGCCCTCGGATCCCTGGAGCAGCCTGGTGATGGCGGCAGCCAGCGCCGGGGCGTCGCCCTCGGGCACGAGGCGCCCGGTCACCCCCTCCTGCACGGTGGTGGTGAGGCCGCCCACCCGTGAGGCGACCACCGGGCTGCCGCACGCCATCGCCTCCAGGGCCACCATCCCGAACGACTCGTAGTGCGAGGGCACCACGGTGGCGTCGGCGGCGGCGTAGAAGAGGCGCAGGCGCCGCTGGGGCTGGGCGCTCAGGAAGTGCACGCGCCGGTCCAGACCGAGCGCGGCGAGGCTCCCGCGCAGGGCCGCGCCGTGCGCGCTCTCGCGCGCGTCCCGCTCGCCGCCCACGATCAGCAGGCGCGCCGGCTCGGGCACCATCGTCATCGCCTCCAGCAGCGTGTCGAGGCCCTTGATCGGCTGCAGCCGGCCGACGTACAGGAGCATCGGATCCGGCGGCAGCTCCAGCAGATCCTTGGCCTTGGCCGGGTCCATCGGCTGGAAGAGATCGGTGTCGACCCCGCACGGGATCACCGCGATGCGCTCGGTGCGGGCGCCGTAGTGCCACACCAGGTGCGCCCGCTCCACCACGTTGGCCGCCACCACCCGGTCGGCCTGGGCCACGATCCGCGCCTCCTCGTCCAGGCGCAGGGTGGGCTCGAGCTCCGCGTCGCTCTGGGCCACCGAGTTCTTCAGGCGGCCCAGGGTGTGGAACATCTGCACGAGTGGGGCGCCCCACGTCTCGCGCAACCGCAGGCCGGCCACGCCGGAGAGCCAGTAGTGCGAGTGGATCAGATCGTAGGCCAGGCCCTGATCGAGCGCGAACTCCTCCACCCCGGTCGCGAACTGCTCGAGGTGCGCGTGCACCGCCTCGCGGGCCATCGGGGCCTCGGGCCCCGCCGGCAGGTGCACCACCCGCGCGCCCGGACCCAGCTCGACCACCCGCGGGATGGTGGGGTTCTGGGAGCGGGTGAAGACGTCGACGTGCACGCCCATCCGCCCGAGCTCGCACGCGACCTGCCGCACGTACACGTTCATGCCGCCCGTCTCCTTGCCCCCGAGCGCGGCCAGGGGGCAGGTGTGGACCGATAGCATCGCGACGGTGAGCTTCATGGACGCTTCACGGGGCCACCCGCACGTTCAGCACGTCCTCCGGCGCGGGGCCGAAGCCGTACTTGTAGGGCTCCTCGCCGCGGAGGAAGTCGAAGATCGGGAAGCCGCGGTCGATGGCATCGCGGATGACGTGGGCCAGCAGCACGATGCCGGGGGCCAGCACCGCGCGCGCGGGATCGAAGCCGGAGTTGTACAGACCGACGCTGCCCGCGTACTCGAGGCAGAGGAACGCGGCCACCGCCTCGCCCTCGAACTCGAGGAACCAGAGCCGCGCCCAGCCCGCGGCGGCGAGTCGCCCCGTGGCGGAGCGAAAGAAGCGCTCCATGCGCTCGTCCATGAAGCGCGCCTTGCCCACCTTCGAGAGGCGGTGCAGCGTGAGAAAGCGGGTCATGGCCTCGTCCCAGCCCTCGAGCGTGGCGTGCGAGCGGCTGCTCGCGCCGGGCAGCTCGCGCTCGAGGCGGCGGATCTTCCGCCGCAGCTCGTGCCGGTCCTTGCCGGAAAGCTTCGCGAGGTACTCGTCCCACGTCTTGGGCAGCGCCAGCACCGGGCAGCGATCCTCGCGCTCCACGGTAGGGGTGAGGCCGGCGGCGGGAGCCAGCGCGGGAACCACGGTGGCGGTCGCGGAGGCGGCGCGAATGCCGTGCAGGTCCCACTCGGCCCGGTGGGCGGCGCAGTGGGCGAGCAGCGCGGCCCAGACTTCCTCCTCGCGGCCGGCGGGGGCGATCAGGTCGAGATAGTCGGAGACGTCGACGCCGCCGAGGATGCGCCAACGGCCGGGCGTCTCCTCGTAGAGCGGCAGGAGCCCGGCGAGCTCGCCCGCCGCGTCGGTGGCGGCCAGGATCTGCTTGGGCCGCTCGGCCGCGAAGGCCCGGCTCCACTCGGTCTGCCACTGCCAGGTGAGGAACACCGAGGGCAGCCGCGCGCGGTCGAGCAGCCCGTTCCAGCGCGCCTCGTCGAACGCCTGCAGATCGGCGTGGACCTCGACCTTCACGCTCAGAGCGCCCCCGAGTCGTCGCCGGCGGCGCCACCACCCGCGTCCATCGCCGGCTCCTCGCCCGGGGCGTCGCCGTCGCCCTCGGCCATGGCCTCGTCCATCGCCTCGTCCAGGTCGGGGCCCAGGTCCTCGCCCATCTCGGAGCCCATCTTCTTCACGAACTGGGCCACGCTGCGGGGGTCGTTCTCGTCGAGGTCGCCGAAGCTTTCGGGGTCGGACATGGCGTCGAGGCGGGCATCTTCGGACTTCACGGTGGCGAAGCGGGACATGAGGCGGGAGAGCTCGGAGCTACCACATCGTGGACATCGCGGGGCCTCGCCGCCGTGGAGGGTACGGATGAGCAGGCTGACCCGGCGTCGGCACCCCTGGCAGTCGTACTCGTAGATCGGCACCCGGCAGCCCTCCGCCCGCTTGAGATGCGTCATTCTAGCACGCAGATTCTGGACGATTCAGGGCGCCCCGGGCCGCTTCCGGCGGCGCTCCCGCCACTGCCGCTCCACCTCCGCGCGATCCACGGTCTCCTGCCCCAGGAGCTCCCGGATATCCTCGCCGTTGATGGCCGGTGCGTCGCCCACGTTGTTGTTGAGCTTGAAGTAGACGCGGCGGGCCCGCCCCTCCAGCGCGCGCCCACGGACCACGATGCCGGCCAGCTCTTCCCGCTGGTACAGATACCCGTACTTCTCGGCCACGCTCGGCTCCTGCCCGCGCAGCTGCTTCATGAAGCCCTCGCGGTTGCGGCCGTGCAGGCGGAGGATCGCGGTGGGCGACGTGAGCGCCACCGTGTCGTCGACCGAGGCGGGGGTGCGGGGGGCGTCGACCGAGACGTAGGTCAGCCCGTGGTCGCGCAGCCACGCGAGGGTCTCCTCGGTGTGCCGGGGCAGCCAGGAGGCGTCACGGAACTCCACCGCGATGGTGACGCCGGGCAGCCGCGCGGGCAGGCTCGCGAGGTACTCGAGCGCCGCCTCGCCGTACTTCACCCACGGCGCCATCTGGAACAGCACGTAGCCCAGCTTGCCCGCGTCGGCCAGCGGCTGCAGGCCCTCGCGGAAGGCGGCAAAGGCCCACTCTCGCGCCTCGTCGCCGAAGACGCCGTTGTCGAGCCGCCCCCGGTCGTCGGGGCGGGCCCGCGCGGGCACCCGGGCCGCCAGCTCGGGCGGCAGCCGGGCCGCGTCCAGATGGTGGCCGGTGAGCAGCGCGTAGGCCTTCACGCTGAAGAGGAAGCCGGGCGGGGTCCGCTTCACCCACTGCACCGCGTTCTGGGCCGCCAGTGGCGCGTAGAACGTGGAGTTGACCTCCACGCAGTCGAAGAAGCGGCTGTACCACCAGAGCCGCTCCTCCGCCTTCATGCTCTTGATGGGGTAGAAGGAGCCGTCCTCCAGCATGCTCCTGTCCTGCCACGCGCAGAGACCGACCCGGTACTCGGTGGCGACCGGGCTTTCGGGGCGATACCGGATCAGCGGGGGCGGGCTAGCGGGGGACGACTTCGGCATCGGAGCTGCGCTCGGCCAGCCCCAGGCGGCGGTAGAGCGAGGCCAGCGGCCCGGGCGCCCACCAGTTCCACCGCCCCATCAGGCGCATGGTGGCCGGCACCAGCAGGGCCCGCACGATGGTGGCGTCGATCACCACCGCCAGCCCGATGCCGATTCCCACCGCCTGGATGATCACCGAGCGCGCGGTCGCGAAGCCGAAGAACACCGCGGCCATGATGGCGGCCGCGCCCGTGATGAGGCGGCCCGTCGACTCGAGGGCGTCGGCCACCGCGTGCGCGGTGTTGCCGTGGCGCTCGTACTCCTCGCGCACCCGGCTCAGCAGCAGCACCTCGTAGTCCATCGAGAGGCCGAACACAAAGCAGAACATGATGAGCGGGGTCGCGGTCTGGATGGGGCCCGGGGTGAAGTGGAGCCAGCTCGACAGGTGCCCGTCCTGGAAGATCCACACCAGCGCCCCGTAGGAGGCGCTGATCGAGAGCAGGTTCATGATCACCGCTTTGAGCGGCAGCAGGACCGAGCCCAGGAGCAGGAACAGCACCACGTAGGTCGCCAGCATCACCAGCCCCACCGTGCGCGGGGCGTGCCGGGTGACCAGGTTGATGATGTCGAGGTCGAACGCGGTCTGCCCGGTCACCAGCAGCTCTCCGCCCACCGCGGGATGGGAGGCGCGGATCTCCTCCACCAGCGCGCGCGCCTCCGGGCTCGACGGCTTGAGCGGCGTGGCCACCACCAGGAGCGCGAGGCGGCCCCCGATGGTCTGGCGCACGAACTGCTGCACCCCGGGGGGCCGCATCGAGGCGGGAGCGGTCGCGAGCTGCTGGTACTGCTCGCGGGTCACGCTCGGATCGAGGTCGACCAGGCTCTCCACGCGGGTCACGTGGGGCCGCTTGGCGAGCCATCGGCTCAGATCGTAGAGGGCGCCCACCCGCTCCGCGGTGAGCGGGGTCCCGTCGGGAAAGCGCACCACCACCAGGACGCGGTTGGTGTCGCCCCCCGCGAAGTGATCGCGCAGCGACTCGTCGCCGCGTCGGGACGCGGCCTCGGGCGGGAGCGCGTTGACGTCGCCCGAGCCCACCTGCAGGTGCAGGAAGGGGACGCCCAGGATCAGCAGCAGCGCCGAGACCGAGAGGAACACCGCCCACGGATGCGTCATCACCGTGACCGCCACCGAGTGCCAGAGCCCCCGGCCCTTGCGCGACCGCTCCGGGTGCACGAAGGGCAGCCGCAGCGCGTTCACCCGCGGGCCTAGGATCGCGAGCAGGGCCGGCAGCAGGGTGAGCGCGTAGAGCACCGCGAGCGAGACCACCACCGTCCCGGCCCAGCCGATGGAGCCGATGTTGCCGAGGCCGAGGAAGACCATGCCCAGCAGCCCGATCGCCACCGTGACGCCGGAGAAGAGGATGGCCCGGCCCGCGGTGGCCATGGTGCTCGCGAGGGCCTCCGGGCCGGGGCGCCGGCGGATCTCCTCCCGGAAGCGGCTCACGATGAACAGCGAGTAGTCGATGGCCACTCCGAGGCCGATCATGGTCACGATGTTGGGTGCGTAGACCGACACCGACGTGTAGCGGGCCATCAGCAGGGTGCCCGCGATCGCGCCCGCCATCGAGAGCGCGCCCACCAGCAGCGGCAGCATCGCGGCCACCACCGAGCCGAACACGAGCAGGAGGAGGATCACCACCACGGGCAGGATCACCAGCTCCGCCCGGTGCAGGTCGGAGCGGGTCACCTCGGTGAAGTCGTGATTGAGGGGGATGTTGCCGACCGGCAGCACCTCGAGGGTGTCGGTCTTCACCTTGCCCCGCAGGGAGGGATACACGTCGGGCGGCAGCACCGAGAACTCGAGCGACGAGAACGCGGAGGCCTCGCCCTTCAGCTCGACCACCGCGAGGGCGCGGTGGCCGTCGCGCGACATCATCTCCGCCGCCGGCACCGAGGCGTCGTAGACCGGCGGGTCGTAGGCGGTCACCACCCGCGCCACCCGGTCGTCCTGCCGCAGGGGGGCGAGCGCCTTCTCGACTTCTCGACGGAACGGGGGATCGTTCGCCCGGAGCCGGTCGCTGCTGAAGATCAGGCTGAACGAGGGCGGACGCCCGGGCAGCTCGCGACCGATCAGGTCGAGCGCGCGCCCCGACTCGGTCGTGGTGGGCACGTCGGTGGTGGCCAGGCGGCCGCCGTGGGCGATCAGCCACAGGGACGGGATCACGCTCAGCAGCGAGACCGCGATGACCGCGAACCGGAAGCGATGGACGAACCGACCCCAGCCCGCGAGCATAGGGTCCTATCGTAACCCAAACCGCGAGGGGACCCGCCCTCTAGGCGCGGCCGGCAGCCTCCGCGACCCGCGCGTCACGCCAGCCGTTCGCGGCCACGAGGGCGCCCACCAGCACGAGCGCGCCGGCCAGCGACCAGAACACCGCCCGGTAGCCGCCGAGCCACGCGTAGAGCAGCGACGCACCCACCGGCCCCAGAGCGCGGGCGCCGTTGGCGCCGAGCGCGACCGCACCGCTGATGGTGGCGTAGTGCGCGGGCCCGAACAGCTCCGCGAGCGTGGTGGCGCGCGCGAGCGTGGCCATGCCGTTGGCCGCGCCCAGCACCGCGATCACGAGCACCAGGCCGCCCGGCAGCCCGGGGGCGAGCGCGACGAGGGTGAGACCGAGCGCCTGGGCCAGGAACACCGCCATGGTGACGCCGAGCGCGCCGAAGCGGCCGGCCACCGCGATGAAGACGAGGCGGCCGGGAATCTGCATCGCGCCCATCCAGCCGATGGCGACGGCGACCGCGGTGGCCGGGTGCCCGTTCTCCACCATGTAGGGGATCAGGTGCAGGGTCACCGCGGAGGTGGCGAAGCTGCCGATCGGGAACGCCAGCGACAGGGCCCAGAAGATCGGCGCGCGCGCGGCCACCGCGAGCGGCACCCCCGGGCCGCGCGCCTCGACGCCCGCCGCGCGCCCGCGCGGCCGCGCGAGATGAGGGGCTGACGACGCAGCACGAGGCCGTGGAGCGGGATCGTGACGACGGCCAGGATCGTGGCCAGCCCCAGCAGGGCCGGGCGCCAGCCCCAGTGCTGGAGCAGACCCGCGCTGATCGGCATGAAGATGGTGCTGGCGAGCGCGCCGGCCAGCGTGACCACCGTCAGCGCGCGGTCGCGATGCTCGGTGGGGAACCAGCGGACGACCGCGCCGAACGCGGGCTCGTAGAGCGTGGCCCCCAGGGCCAGGCCCATGAGCGCCCAGACCGCGTAGAGCCCGCCCACGCTCGAGACCTGCGACCAGGCGATCACCAGCGCGGTGCCGAGGCACGAGCCGAGCGTCATCAGCCCCCACGGGCCGCGCCGGTCGAGCCAGCGGCCCACCGGCAGCGCGGCGAGCGCGGCCACCGCCATCCCCACCGTGAACGCGCCGGTGATCGCCACCCGCGAGCCGCCGAGATCGGCCTCCATGGAGGCGAGGAACACCGGGAAGCCGTAGTACATGATCCCCCACGACACGATCTCGGTGACGCAGAGGGTGGCGACGACGGTCCAGCCGTAGCTCAGAGCAGGCGCTCCATGATCAGCACGTCGACCCATTTGCCGTCGAGCATCCCCTGCTCGTGGTAGACCCCGACCGGGGTGAAGCCCATCTTCCGGTAGAGGGTGACGCCGGCCTCGTTGTAGGGAAAGGTGGCCAGCACCATCTTGTGGTAGCCGGTGCGCCTGGCCAGCGCCAGCAGGTGCTGCAGGAGCGCGCGGCCCACCCCGCGCCCGCGCCACGCGCGCTCCACGTAGACCGAGAGGTCCACCACGTGGTCGTAGGCGGGCCGGGCGTTGAACGAGTTGAGACTGCCCCACCCCACCACGACGCCACCGGTCACCGCCACCACCACCGGGTGACGCGGGGCGCGCGCGGCCATCCACTGCCGGCGCTCCTCGGGGGTGCGCGGCTCGGTCTCGAGGGTCGCGATGCGGTCCTCGATGCCCTGGTTGTAGATGGTGCAGATCGCCGCCGCGTCGTCCGGCGTCGCGGAGCGAATCGAGACGTCCGCCATGGGTCCTCCTCCTGTCTCGCAGTGTGCGACCCCCGGCTGTCATAAGGGAAATAGATTGTTCTCATGCAAACGATGAGGAATACTTCGGGGAGATGGACCTCAATCCGGTCCACGTGCGGACTCTCCGGGAGATTGCTCGGCACGGGTCCTTCTCACGCGCGGCCGAAAGCTTGCGTCTGAGCCAGCCCGCGGTGAGCCTGCACATCCGGCAGCTCGAGGCCCGCTGCGGCACCGCGCTCCTCGAGCGGGTGGGCAAGCGGGCCTTCCCCACCCGCGCCGGCACCGTGCTGCTGGAGCACGCGGGGCGCGCGTTCGCCGAGCTCGACGCGGCGCAGGAGGCGCTGCGCCAGCTCCGCGGGGTGGTGGCGGGCCGCCTGCGACTCGGCACCGGCGCCACCGCGAGCATCCACCTGCTGCCGCCGCTGCTGCGCCGGCTGCGGGACCGCTACCCGGAGCTGGAGCTGATCGTGGTGACCGGCAACGCCCCCGAGATCGCGGCCGCGGTGGCGGCCAACGAGCTCGACGTGGGCCTGGTCACGCTGCCGGTCACCGGCCGGCAGCTCGCGGTGACCACGTTCCGCCAGGATCCGCTGGTGGCGGTGGCTCCCCCCGGCCACCGCTGGCCGGGCCCGGGCGCCCTCACCCCGGCGGAGCTGGCGCGGGTGCCGCTCATCCTCTACGAGCGCGGCGGGACCATTCGCCGCGTGGTCGAGGGGTGGTTCCGGCGGGGCGGCGCGCGACCGCACGTGGTGATGGAGCTCGGCAGCGAGGAGGCGATCAAGAAGCTGGTGGAGGCCGGGCTCGGGGTCTCGGTGAGCCCCGCGATGGCGGTGCGGGACGAGGTGCGGGCGGGCGCGCTCATCACCCGGCCCCTCTCGCCCGCCCTGGTGCGGCGGCTCGGGCTGGTGCGGCGGCGCGACAAGCCGGAGACGCCGGCCCTGCGCGTGTTCCTCGCCGCGGTGGGGGGCCTCAGTGAAAGTCGTGCGAGGGCACGCTCGCCAGGCGATGGCGGAGCGGCGCGAGCCGCTCGGCGCGCACGGAGGTGACGTTGTCCTGGCGCTGCAGCGTCCCCTCGATCAGGAGAAACGACTCGTTCACCAGCGCGAGCCGGTGCTGGTGGAAGAGGGCCGGACGCACGATCACGTTGACGAGGCCGGTCTCGTCCTCGAGGTTGAGGAAGACGAAGCCCTTGGCGGTGCCCGGCCGCTGGCGCACCACCACCGCCCCCGCCACCTTCACCCACGCCCCGTGACGGAAGGCGGCGAGGTCCGCCGCCCGCGACACGCCCATGCGCAGGAGCCGTCCCCGCCGGAAGGCCATCGGGTGCGGCCCCAGGGTGAGCCCGGTGCCGTCGTAGTCGGCGAGCAGCCGCTCCTCCGCGCTCATGGGCCGGAGCGGCGAGGCCTCGCGCGGGGCGGGCAGCGCCTCGAAGAGCGCGCCCGCGGGCCGCCCCGCGCGCTCCGCCGCCCACAGCGCCGCCCGCCGCTCCGGCTCGAGGCTGCCGAGCGCTCCCACCCGCGCCAGCTGCGCCACCTCGTCGCGCCGGAGCCCGCCGCGCCGCACCAGATCCTCGACCGAGTCGAACGGCCGCCGCGCCCGCTCCGCCTCGAGGCGCCGGCCCGCCTCCTCGCGCAGCCCGCGCACGTAGCGCAGCCCCAGGCGCACCGAGCCGGCGGGCTCGATCGTACACAGCCAGCCCGAGTAGTTGACGTCGGCGGGATGGATGACCTGCCCGTGCCGGCCCGCGTCGTTCACGATGGTGGCGGGGTCGTAGAACCCCATCGGCTGGTTGTTCAGCAGCGCGGCGTAGAACGCGGCCGGGTGATGCGCCTTCAGGTAGGCGCTCGCGTACGCGAGCAGGGCGAAGCTGGCCGCGTGCGAGTTGTGGACGATCAGACCGTCGGCGACGAAGTTGTGGTCCTCCTCGACGGCCAGATCGTAGGTCGCGGCCATCCCCGCGGGCTCCACGTCCACCACGCAGTCCCAGCTCACGAAGGCTCCCGCCACCGCGGTGGCCACGTGGTCGTCGGGCC
>Ga0070684_100004577_pt1 | contig 10545 bp, 10 predicted proteins | sample KBSC723LmetaG_FD_65653 | JGI IMG/M metagenome (GOLD analysis project Ga0070684, IMG submission 65653) | Corn rhizosphere microbial communities from Kellogg Biological Station, Michigan, USA - KBS C7.2-3L metaG | ecosystem: Host-associated > Plants > Roots > Rhizosphere ...
GGGGCAGCGGCGCGAACCTCGTCCGCGTACTCTGGCCGCACCGGCACGACCACCTCCACGTCAAGCGGCGCGATCGCGTTGGCGATCCGCGGCATCAACTGCACACCCTCCGGTCCGGAGCCCACGGTCAGGCAGACCCGTGGCCGGTCCGGTGGGTCGCGCAGCCAGTCCGGCACCACGCCGGGCCCGTTGTACGGCACATAGCGCATCGATTGGTGCGGGGCCGCGATGCGCTGGCTCGGGTCGTGATAGCTCGGTGGGCACACGTCGATGACGAGGTCCGGTGGCTTGACCACCTCGGCCATGTCGAAGCGCCGGCGCAGGGCGATCCCGGAGCGGTCGAGGGCCTGCCGCGCCCGCACGGCCAGTGGGGGTCCCCAGCTCTGATGGACACAGGGGACGCCGAGCCGTTGCGCGATGAGTGGACCGGCCATGTCCATCGGCTCGTGCACGACGACGTCGGGGATGAAGCGGTCCGGGCCCGGCTTGTCGAACGCCTCGAAGACGCCGTACGCGAGGAGGCCGGCTACCTTGGCCGCGGTCCGCGCGAAGTTGGCGAGGGTCTCGACGGTGCTGCCGTCGGGCATGATGAGCCGTTCCCAGTCGAGCAGCGGACCGACCGGCATGGCCGTCAGGCTCGTGGCCACGACGTCGTCGGTCAGGTTCGGCAGCGCGGCCACGCGAACGTCGTGGCCGCGTGAGCGCAGCGCCCAGGCGAGCGGCACGACATCCCACAGATGAGTAAGGAACGGCGTCGTGGTGACGAGGACGCGCAACTGGCGGCCACCGCTCATCGCGCCCTCCGCAGGCGGCGGGCCAGCAGGAAGCAGCCGACCGCGAGCACGAGCGCCGCGACGGCCACGGTCGCCCACGTATTGGGCGATATGCCGGACCCGGTCGACTGCGTGGCGGCCGCAGCTGCCGTCGGGGTCGCCGGGTCGTTCGCCGGGCGCAGGCTGATCACCGGGGCGGGGTGGGCGGCGGTCGGCTCTTCGGTCCACGAGTCGGTGCGCCCGTCCGCGTAGGCGACCACGGTACGGAACACCAGGGCCGCCGGGCTGTCGGGGAGCCGCGGGATCATCACGACGAGGCGAGCGTCCACCCCGACCGGCAGGGCCTTGCCGCTGACCGAGTAGCCGTCCCGGTCGGGCCGCAGCGTCCAGCCCACCGGCCCGCTGACCAGCTGCACCGCGGCGCCGACCAGCGGTGAAGGCAGGGCCACCCGGACCGAGACGATGCCGGACACCGCGTCCTCGGACTCGGCGCGCATCGTCATGCGGACATCCGCGGCGCCGGCCCGATCGTCGCTGAGTCCGGCGACCACGTGCGCCTCGGCGGTCGCCGGTAACAGCACCGCCCCCACGATCACGGCCACGACCAGCCCGAGCCATCTCACCGGTCGGCCACCCCTCCCACAAGCGCCTCGACCGCGGCCGCGGCCTCGTCCGGGCTGGGCTGCGCGGCGATCTCGGCGGCGACGACGCCGGCGGCGGCCCGGTAGGCCGGGTCGTCCAGCACCGACCGCACCGTTTCAGCGATGCCGGCGTCGGTGACCTGCCCGGCGTCGAGCGTCCGGCCGGCGCCACAGGCCTCCAGCAGCCGGGCGTTGACGAACTCGGCCCCGAACATCGGCACGGTGACCTGCGGCACACCGGCCCCCAACAACGTGAGCGCGGTGCCCGGCCCGCCGTGGTGGACGGCCAGATCGCAGCCGCTCGTCATGAGCTTCAACGGCAGCCAGTCGACCACCCGTACGCCGGGCGCCCGCAGCTCCAGCTGGGCCGCATGGTGCGGCCGCAGTGGCACGACGATGTCCAGGTCGTCCGCCGCGATCGCCTGGGCGATGCGCGCGACGAGCGGCAGGCCACCGCGCTCGGGCACGACCGTGCCGACGGTGACGCACACGCGCGGGCGGTCCTTCTCCTCGTACAGCCACTCGGGCATGGCGCCGGGCCCGTTGTAGGGCACATAGCGCATCGATTGGTGCGGTCCCGCCAGGCGGTTGCCCGGATCCTGGTAGCTGGGCGGGCACACGTCCAGCACGAGTGCGGGTGGCGCGACCGTCTCGTCCATGCCGAATGTTCGCCGGAGACCGGCCGCCGCGCGGTGCAGCGCCTCGCGCGCCTTCGGGCGCATCGGCGGGCCCCAGCTCTGGTGGACGCACGGCACGCCCAGGCGCTGCGCGATCAGCGGCCCCGCCAGATCGGCCGGCTCGTGCACGACGACGTGCGGCGGGAACGCCTTGACCTCGTCGAGGAGGCCTTCCACCAGCAGCGCGGCCATGTGCGCGTTGGCGCGGGCGAAGCCGGCCATGCCGTTGCTCGCGGTGAGGTCCTCGAGGGTCGTGGCGTCAAGTTCCTGGCCGGCGGTGATCGCGGTCAGGCTCGAGCGCACCACGTCGGGCGTGAGGTTCGGCAGCGACGCGACACGCACGTCATGACCGCGCGAGCGCAGCGCCCACGCGATCGGGACGACGTCCCACAGGTGCGTCAGCACCGGACAGGTGGTCACCAGGACACGCAGGACAGTCGGCAACGGGGCTCCTCAGGCGAAGCCCGGAAACGCGTCGACATTGCGCCGGTACCACTCCAGCGACTCGGGGATGCCTTCCTCAATCGGGATCTCCGGCCGGTAGTTGATATATCGATTGCTGTTGATGACGTCGCCGAGCGTCACCGAGTCCTTGGGCTCGCCGATGCGCATCTGGATGAAGTCGATGTGCCGGTCGTCGGGCACCCCGTTGACCTGCTCCAGGATGTAGCGCGCGAGCCACAGCACCTCGGTCTTGCGCTCGGTGCCCAGATCCATGATGTGCTCGTAGAGCGCCGGCGTCTCCGGCGCGAGCATCGCCAGTACCAATCCACGGGCCAGGTCACGCACGTGGACCAGGTCAATGATCATGTTGCCGCGATCGTGGACGCGCACCGGCAGACCCTTGAGCGCCGACAGCGCGAACATCGGGAAGACCTTCTTCACCGGATAGGCCTTCTGGCGCGGGCCGTAGGCGTTCAGGCCGCGCACCACGACGATCCGGCCGCCTTGCCACCTGTTGATCATCTGCGCGAGCTTGGCGCTGGTGTGCTTGGTGACGCTGTACGGGTTGAGCCAGTCGTTGCCGACCGTGATGTAGACGCAGCGCTTGGCCTCGTCGCGCACCGCCTCGAAGACGTTGAGCGAGCCCATCACGTTGGTGCCGGCCGTCTCCTCGAGACAGTCCATCGTCTCCGCGGTGCCCAGCACACCGGCCATGTGGATGACCCGATCGGCCTCCCCGACGAGCTTGCGGACCAGCGCCCCGTCGCGCGTGTCCCCGCGGACGTCGAGGTAGTCGCCGTCGAACGCAAAGCTCGGCGGCTGGTTGTCCAGCCCGACGATCTCGTACGGCGGGTCCTCCGGGTGGCGGCGGTTCTCGGCGGTCAGATATTCGATGATGTGCGAGCCGATGAACCCGTTGGCGCCGGTGACCAGTACCTTCACGGACACGCTCCTCCACACGTCCCTACGCGTTCGCTGCCAGTACCTGGGCCAACGCCTCGGCGACGTAGACCAGGTCCGCGGAGTCCAGCCCGAACCAGAACGGCAGGCACAGCAGCCTGTTCCAGCCGGGCTCCTCGTCGCCGGCGAAGCCCGCGCTCTCCGCCAGCGAGTAGTCCATGATGGGCGTGGGCGTGGCGATGCCGTGCTCCACCGCCAGCGTGCGGCGGACGGTCGCCACGTCGGAGCCGCCGTCCGGCACGCGCACGATCAGCCGCGAGTAGTTGTCGTAGGCGTCGCTGACCGGGGTGATGCCGACCTCGCCCAGTGCCTCCTCATACTGCTTCCACAGCCGTCCCATGTGCGCCGCGATCTGGTGCGCGTGGGTCAGCTGGACCCCGAGCATGGCGGCGTGCAGCTCGGACATGCGGTAGTTGAAGCCGACCCGGTCGATCGGCCGGTCCGGGACCGCGGCACTCGGCGAGCGGCCGAAGTCGCGGTAGCGGGCCAGCCGGTCGGCCAGCTCGTCGTCGTCGGTGACGACGCATCCGCCCTCGCCGGCGGTGACCGCCTTGTTGAACGTGAAGCTGAAGACGCCGGCCCAGCCCAGCGCGCCGACCATGCCGCGCGAGGTCATCGTGAGGAAGCACTGGCTCGCGTCCTCGATGTCCGCGGCGCCGACCGACCGCTCGTAGTCCACCCCCGCCTGCCCGGCCAGTGCGACGGGCCATCGGCGGACACCTTCGCCCCGCGGCCCACCGAGCATCGCCCCACTCAGCGGCCGCGATCGCCGCATCAGGTGTACTGGACGAGCAAACTTGCGGGCCGCGTAGGGCAGGCTGACGAAGTTGACCGTCGGCGTGACGACTGCGGCGTCGTCGTGCGCGACCAGCGCTTCGATCGCGGTCGTGGCGCTGGAGAACAGCACTGCGTGGCGCTTGCCGGTCAAGCCGGTCAGCAGCCGCTCGCAGTGTCGCACGTGCTCGCCCTGCAGCACCTGACCCGAGTCGAGCACGCCGGTGACGGCGCGCACGACCTCATCGCGGTACAGCAAATAAGGCGGACGAAAGTTCACCACCGCGCGCTTGCCCACAGCCCCCCGTTTCGCCGTGCCGCGTGGACGCCGTCCCTACGCGATGGGTGATCCGAACCGAATCATATTGTTATCTGGGTCGATGTGAACAGCCTCACGGACATGGTAATCAGTGTCAGCTGCCTGACCCGTCCGGCCACCGATGCCGTTGCGCCGCCACTCCTCGGCCAGCGCCCCGGCGTCCTCGACGTAGAGGTAAACGCAGGCGGCGCCGGTCAATGGGTCGTGGTCGGGGGTGGCAGAGAGGTGAATCTCCACGTCGTCCCGCTTGGCGAAAGCGTACTCGGAACCATCTTCATAACCGTCCACCGTGAACCCGAGTGACTCGTAGTGCTCGACCGCGCGCTTCATGTCCTGCGCCGGAAAGATCGGGGCGAAGTACCGCAGCCGCGAAGTCACGGTAGGCAGCATGCCATAGGGAGTCATCGAGATCTAGACCGCTTGGATGACGGTCAACGCGCCCCGGCGAGGTGCCGGGCGATGGCTTGCGCGAGCGTGGATTCGTTGCCCTGCAGGTAAAAGTGGTCGCCCGGGAAGACCTCGAGGCGGAACGCGCCGGCGGTGAATCGTCGCCACTCGCCGGCATCGATAGGGTCAACGAGCGGGTCGGCGTCGCCGACGTATGCACTGATTGGCATACGTAGCGCGGGACCCTCCTCGAATTTATAGGTCTCGACGGCTTGGTAGTCGGCGCGCACGGTCGGCAGCAAGAGCTGCTGGATCTCCGGGTGCTCGAGGGCAGCCACCTCGGCACTGTTCAGCAGCTGCAGCTCGGCGATCAGGCCGGCGTTGTCGAGCTGGTGGATGGGCCGGTCCTGGCCGCGCTTGCGGGGTAGGTCGGGAGCCTGATGGCCGGACACGAACAGGTGCGTGGGTCCGTACCCGAGCCGCCGGGCCACCTCGAAGCCGACGAGCGCACCCATGCTGTGCCCGAAGATCGCCCACGGCTGGTCGGCCCACAGGACCGCGTCGCCGGCGATGTCGTCGGCGATGCGATGGATATCCGTCAACGGCGGCTCGATGAACCGGTCGTGGCGGCCCGGGTACTGCACGGCCAGCACCTCGACCGAGGCGCCGAGCGCCGCCGAGAGCGGGCGGAACGCGTTGGCCGAGCCGCCGGCGTGGGGCAGGCAGACCAGTCGCATCGTGCTCGCCGGCGCCGGGTGGAAGCAGCGGATCCAGGGACTACTCGAGTACGACATCTCAGGACGCGTCCCCGACGAGATCCTCCAGGACCTTGACGGCGTCGGCCGGGCTGGGCTGGGCGGCGATCTCCGCGGCCAGCGCACCGGCGGCCGACCGGTAGGACAGATCCGCGAGCAGCGCGGTCGCTGCCTCGAGGACGTCCGCGTCCGTCATGGTCGTACCGGGCAGCGAGATGGCCGCGCCGCAGGTGCGCAGCAGCCGGGCGTTGACGAGGTGGTCGCCCGCTCCAGCGCTGTCCCGGGCGACGGCGGTCAACTGCGGGACGCCGTAGGCGAGACCGGTCAGCGCGGTGTTCGGCCCGCCGTGGTGGACGAGCACATCGCAGCCGGCGGCGAGCACGACCTTCAGCGGCGCCCACTCCAGTACCCTCGCCGTCGGCGCCTGCCCGGCCAGCGGCTCGACGTCCGCGGGCCGGGCCAGCACGATGACGTCGGCGCCGAGCGGCGCGAGCGCGTTGGCCAGCCGCGGTATAAGAGGAAGGCCCTCGTCGCCGGTCCCCATGGCGATGCAGATCCGCGGCCGCTTCGCCGGCTCGTGCAGCCACGCCGGCACCGCGCCGGGACCGTTGAACGGCACGTATCGCATCGACTGGTGGGGCGCCGCCAACCGGTTGCCGCGCGTCCGCTCGTCCTGGTAGCTCGGCGGGCACACGTCGAGGACCAGGTCGGGCTCGGGCACCGACTCGGCCACGCCGAACCGCTGGCGCAGCGGCACACCGGCGTGGCGCAGCATGCGGGTCGCCTTGATCGCGAACGGTGGTCCCCAGCTCTGGTGCACCGCCGGTACACCCAAATGCTGCGCCACCATCGGACCGGCGAGATCCATCGGCTCGGACACCACCAGGTCCGGCCGGAACGCCTCCAGCGCCGCGAACAGCCCGTGCGCCAGCAGTCCGGCGAGGCGACCGGACAGCCTGGCCAGGTACGCCAGCCCGGTGACGGCGTCGTCGTCCGGCCGTCGGCGCAGCGCGGCCTGGTTGATGCGGGGCCCGACCGGCATCGCGGTCAACCCGGTCGCCACGACGGTTTCGGTGATGTCGGGCAGAGACGCGATCCGCACGTCGTGTCCGGCCGAACGCAACGCCCACGCCGTCGGCACCAGCCCCCACAGATGGGACACGTAGGGCGTGGTCGTCATCAGGACCCTCATCGGCGGACAGGCTACCCGATGGATTTCGTCGCGAGCACCAATCCGTTTCGGTCCCAGCCGGGTATTACTTGGTATGGCGGACTCCTTGCCGACCGTCCGGTGCCGTTACGTCACCTGGGTCGGCGCCTACCTTCTGGCCGCGCTCGACCCGCCGGACCGGCGCGAGTTCGTGACGCACATCCGCACCTGCATCCGCTGCCGTGACGAGATCGTCACGCTCGCCGAACTGCCGAGCATCTTGGCGCGCGGCTTCGGGCATTTGTAGTGGTCAGCCCTGCAGGTAGCGAGCCGGCGTCGGCTAGCATCGCCGAACATGACGGCGGTGGGGGCGTATCGACTCGGGGTGGACTTCGGGACCTCCACCACCGTAGCCATGCTGCAGCAGCCCGACGGGCGGATCCGCCCGCTGCTGTTCGACGGCTCGCCCCTGCTGTCCTCGGCCGTGCTGCTCGGGCTCGACGGAAAATTGCATACCGGGCGAGATGCCGCGCACCTCGCGCGAGGCAACCCCGAAGGGCTGGAACCCAACCCGAAGCGGCGCATCGACGACGGCTCGGTTTTGCTGGGTACGGCCGAGGTACGCGTCCGTGACCTGGTGTCCGCGGTGCTCGACCGGGTCGCGGCCGAGGCCCGGCAGGTCGGCGGCAACCCCGGACAGCTGGTGCTCACCCACCCGGCCGGATGGGGCCCGGGCCGGCGCCGGCTCCTCGCTGAGACGGCCGAGCAGGCCGGGCTGGGCCGCCCGCACCTGGTCAGCGAGCCGGTCGCGGCGGCCACCTACTTCGTCCACTCCCGGGTGGCCACGCTGGCGGTGGGCTCGACCGTCCTGATCTACGACCTCGGCGCCGGTACCTGCGACATCACCCTCCTCCGGCGGGCTCCGCACGGGTTCGACCCGCTCGCCACGGACGGCTTGAACGACACCGGCGGGCTGGACGTCGACGCGGCGATCGTCGCCTTCCTGCAGGCGACCTACGGCGACTTGTGGACCGACGGCGCCAGCCGCCGGCAGGTGTGGGACGAGGTGCGGACCGGCAAGGAGATGCTGTCCCGGACCTCGTCCACGATCATCTCCGTACCGGCGCTCGGCAAGCAGGTGCCGCTCGGTCGCGAACAGCTCGACCTGCTGGCCCGGCCGGTCCTGCGCCCGACGGTGGCCCTGGCCCAGTCGCTGTGCCGCGAGGCCGGCATCGACCCGCGCGCGGTGGCCGGGCTCTTCCTGGTGGGCGGGGCGAGCCGGACGCCGCTGGTGGCGACCATGCTGCACGAGGCACTCGGGGTGGCGCCGGTCGCGACCGACCAGCCCGAGCTGGTGGTGGCCGAGGGCGCCTTGCACGTGTCCGCGCCCGTGCTGCCGGGTCCGGCAGCGCCGGTCCGCCCGGCGGGTCCGGCGGGTCCGGCGGGTCCGGTCTCCGGCGGCATCCCGGTATCTGGGGGCTTTCCCGTCTCCCCGGCCGGTCCGGCGTTGACCAGTAACCCGTTTCCGGTGTCCCCGGCGGCGCCGTCGCTCGGCGGTCCGGCGCCCGTCTCGCCGGCGATCGGTCCGCGGACCTGGACGGCTGCCCCACCGCCGCCGGTTCCGATCCCCCGGGCGCCACTCCCGCCGCCGCCTCCCCGGCGCAGCCGGACGGGGGTCGGCATCGGGATCGCGGTGGCGGCCGGGATCGTCGTGCTGGCGCTCCTGGTCGGCGGCTCCGTGGCCGTGTACAACCTGCTCAACACCTCGGCCAAGTCGAACGCCAAGGACAACGGCCGCATCCATCCGAGCATCGACGTGTCCATCGACGCGTCGCCCTCGGTCAAGTACCCGCTGAACACGCTGCCGGACAACATGTGCACCAAGGTGGCCGTCGGGGAACTCGCCAAGTCGTTCGAGGCGTCCGGGGAGAAGCCGCGGGCCGATCGCAACGCATCGGCATTCCTCAGCAACGCCAGTTGTACCTTCAGCATCCAGCACAACCAGGGCACGACGACCATTTCCGTGGCGACTGTGAGTTTCAGCGTGTACCTGTTCACGTCGCCGTCGGCCGCGACGAGCTCGCAGAAGGACGCCTTGAACGACGCCAAGCTCAACAAGGGGACGATCACCAACGTCCCCGATCTCGGCGAGGAGGCGTTCGCGACGCTCGAGGACGGCGACCCCGCGCAGCCGGGCTCCCAGATCGACCTCAAGTTGCAGGCGCGCGACGGCAACCTGCAGTGGAACGTGACGCTCACCGGCAGCCAGATCGACGGCACCTGGACCCCGGCCGAGATGTCCAAGATCCAGGTGAACTTCATCGCCGCCGCGAAGTCGAGCTACGCCAAGTACCGCGCGAGCTAGGCGAGGTATTCCTCCTGCAAGATGGTGACTTGCCCGTGCTCGACCGTGAGCCAGTAGGGCAGCGCCGCGTTGCGCTCCCCGGCAAGGTGCGCCGGCAGGTTGATCAGCGGGATCGGACGGGCGACCGCCGGGTTACTCGAGTTGAGGTCGATGACCTTGACGATCATGTCCGCCGCGAACGTTATAGTCCGCAGCTTCTTGTTGTCGTTGGTGAGCAGGTAGCCCTCCGGCGGGCCCTCCGGCTCGTCCGGGTGCTTCTTCACCCACTCCTTTGTGGCGTCATCGCCGAACAGCAGCTGGATGAGGTCGAACGTGATCGTGCGCTTCGACAGGTCGACCGTCTTGAGGTACGCCGCACTCCGGCCATCGGGGAGGACGGCCGGCGTAGTCGGGGTCGGACCGGCCGGAGACGGGCTTGCCTGGGCCAGCCCGCCGCCGCCGTCGCCCGTAGACCCCGCACCGGCCTCTCCGGACGCCGGTCCGGACGCCGCGGCCGCCGGTTTGTCGTGCCGGCCGAAACGGGCGCAGCCGGACACGGCCATGACCCCGGCCACGACAGCGGCGGCGGTCGCGAGGAGCACGTGCGAGCGGGTTCGGTCCACGATCCGAAGGACGTGACGACCCGTGCCATCGATGTTCCATCTTCCGGAACCCGATCGTAAGTTTCGGAACTGAAGCGTCCCCACTATCGATCGACATTGAATTTGTACTTGCGTCGACCGTTCGTGAGCAGCCAACATTCGACCTTCCTTGATCGCCTATTTCCGTAATACTTCCGGGAATTGTTGACAGCCAGCCAGCGCCAGTCCAATACTGACGCCAACGGCAGACCTCGACCGTCATCGATCCCCCGGCCACCGCCCACCCGTGCCGGGGTCGATTCACGCTGCCTGGCCCCGCCAGCCTCACGAGGAGGAACCCCCCACATGAACCTCCGGAACACCCGCCGACTGCTGTTCGGCGGCGCCTGCGCTCTGGCCCTGATCGTCGCGCTGCCCGGCGTCGCCCAGGCCGACACGACCGTCACGACCAACCAGACCGGCACCAACAACGGCTACTTCTACTCCTTCTGGACCGACAGCCAGGGCACGGTCTCGATGACCATGGGCGCCGGCGGCCAGTACAGCACCTCGTGGCGCAACACCGGCAACTTCGTGGCCGGCAAGGGCTGGAGCACCGGCGGCCGGATGAACGTGAACTACTCGGGCAGCTTCAGCCCATCCGGCAACGCGTACCTGTCGCTCTACGGCTGGACGACCAACCCGCTCGTCGAGTACTACATCGTCGACAACTACGGCAC